>CZQE01000097.1_pt1 | contig 19467 bp, 19 predicted proteins | sample 734431 | NCBI WGS metagenome assembly CZQE01 (sample SAMEA3597869, study PRJEB11362) | hydrothermal vent metagenome | biome: marine hydrothermal vent biome; feature: marine hydrothermal vent; material: ocean water | place: Atlantic Ocean | collected 2010-09-19/2010-10-04
TGCCCCTGGGTGAGGAACGCGACTCGGCGCGCGATTCCTTCCGAACCATCGACGAAAAGCACCGGATGCGGCGCGGCCGCCGCCAGTTCATCGACCACGAGCGGGAAATGCGTGCAGGCATTGCCGATCACGTCGATGCGCTCGCCACCCGGTTGACCGAACAGGCCGGCAAGGGCTGCCTCGAATCGGGCGGGCGGGATATCCTCGCCGCGCAGCTTCGCCTCGGCAAGCTGGACCAGGTCGGCCGATCCGTGACGCAGCACCAGGCAATCGCCTGCGAACCGCGCCGCGAGATCGTCGACATAGGGCTGGCGCACCGTCGCGTCGGTCCCGAGCACGCCAATCGCGCGCGTGCGGCTCGCTTCGGCGGCTGGCTTGATCGCGGGGACCGTGCCCACGATCGGCAGATCGAGCGCGGCACGCACCGCGGCGAGCGCAATGGTCGAGGCGGTGTTGCAGGCGATCACGATCAGCCGCGGCCGATACCGCTCGGCCAGCCGGCCGAGCAGCGCCGGCACCCGCGCGGCGATCTCGGCCTCGCTCCGCGTGCCATAGGGAAAGCCTGCCGAATCGGCGACATAGACGAAGGGAGCATGGGGCAGGAGCGCGCGCGTCGGCGCGAGCACGGAAAGCCCGCCCACCCCGGAATCGAAAAACAGGATCGGCCGCGTGTCCGTCACAGGCGCGATGTAGCGCGCTTGCCGGGTTTGACAATGTCCCCGCCCTTGAACCTGGGCCGGGGCTTGCCAACCTAACAGAGGTTGTTGGCGGCAATCCCATATCGGGCTATGCTGGCGTCGCGTGGGGGCTGATCCATTTTGCCGACCGAAACTGTCTGGATGGCGCCGGCTGGCGCGCTGCTGCTCGGGTATCTGCTGGGCTCGATTCCGTTCGGGCTGATTCTCACCCGCGTTTTCGGCGCCGGCGACCTGCGCAAGATCGGATCGGGCAATATCGGCGCGACCAACGTCCTGCGCACCGGGCGCAAGGGCCTGGCCGCGGCGACTCTGCTGCTCGACGCGGCCAAGGGTTTTGCCGCGGTCGCGATCGTCGAGGCGATCTGGCCAGGCAACGGCGTGCTCGCCGCGGCGGCGGCCTTTCTCGGCCATCTCTATCCGGTGTGGCTCAGGTTCCGCGGCGGTAAGGGCGTCGCCACGATGATGGGCATCGTGCTCGCGCTGCACTGGCCATGCGCCGTCGTCTTCGCGGTGGTCTGGCTCGGGCTGCTCGCCTTGCTGCGCTTCTCCTCGCTCGCCGGCATGACCGCGGCGTTCAGCGCGCCGGTCAGCGCCGCCTTCTTCTCCGCTTTCGACATCGTGCTGCCCCTGCTCGCCCTGGCGCTGCTGGTGCTGTGGAAGCATCGCGAGAATATCGAGCGCCTGCTGAACGGTACCGAGCCGAAAGTCGGCGCCAAACGTGCGTGACGATCCGGCGCGCGACCGGGCGATCGCGCGCCTCAGGCTGATCCGCACGCCGAAAATCGGCCCCGTCACTTATCGCCAGCTGGTCGAGCGCTTCGGCGACGCATCCACCGCCATCGAAGCCCTGCCCGATCTGGCAGCGCGCGGGGGTGGGCGGGCACCGGCCATCGCCCCGGCCACCACCGCCGAACGGGAACTGGCGGCTGCGGCGAAACTCGGCGCGCGCCATCTGTTCGTCGACGATCCGGACTATCCGGCGTTGCTGGCCGAGCTTGACGACGCGCCGCCCGTGCTGATGCTGCGTGGCGACATCGCCCTGGCCCGCCGCCCGACGATCGCGATGGTCGGCGCGCGCAACGCCTCTGCCGCGGCATGCCGCTTCGCACGGCAACTGGCGGTCGAGCTGGGACGCGAGGGCGTCACGATCGTATCGGGGCTGGCGCGAGGCGTCGACACGGCCGCGCATGCCGGATCGATCGACAGCGGGACGATCGCGGTGATCGCCGGCGGCATCGACATTGCCTATCCACCCGAGAATGCCGGCCTGCAGGAAGCGATCGCGCTGCGCGGCCTGCTGATCGCCGAACAACCGCCGGGCACCGAGCCCCGCGCGCGCCATTTCCCCTATCGCAACCGCATCATCGCCGGGCTTGCGCAAGGGACGGTGGTGGTCGAGGCGGCCCCCAAATCCGGGTCACTCATCACTGCCCGTCTGGCCGGCGAGATGGGCCGCGACGTGATGGCAGTGCCCGGGTCCCCGCTCGATCCGCGCGCGCAGGGCTGCAACGGGCTGATCCGCGACGGCGCGACCCTGATCCAGTCGGCCGCCGACATCCTCGAGCTGATCCGCCCGATCGACCCGCGCATGGTGCGGGCTCCAGGATCGCGCTTCGAAGGGCCGCCGCCCGAGGATGCGAGCGACATCGAACGGCGCGACGTGGCCGGGCTGCTCGGCCCGGTGCCGGTCGCGATCGACGAGGTGATACGGCAATCCGGGCTTGCCCCGGCGATCGTCCAGACAGTGCTGCTCGAGCTTGAACTGGCCGGACGGCTTGAACGCCATGCCGGCGGGAGGGTGAGCTTGATTTGACGCTGGCATCCAACCAGATTCGATTCGCCCGATTCAAACGATGGGGGATCGCGCTATCCCGGGATCGCTCTCCCACCGCTTGACGCCGCCCCGAACACCTCTCCATCCTCGCGCGTACACGTAAGGACGCTTCAAAAACCCATGCAGCTTGTCATTGTCGAATCGCCGGCCAAGGCGAAGACCATCGAGAAATATCTGGGCTCCGACTATCGCGTTCTCGCGAGCTACGGCCATGTCCGCGATCTCCCGGCCAAGGACGGATCAGTCGATCCGGACGACGGATTCTCCATGGAATGGGAGAATTACGCCGACAAGTCGAAGCAGCTCAAGGCGATCACCGACGAGGCGAAGAAGGCCGATCGCCTGATCCTCGCGACCGACCCTGACCGCGAGGGCGAGGCGATCAGCTGGCACGTGCAGGAAGTGCTGCGCGGCCGCAAGGCGCTGCCCAAGGAAGTCGAACGAGTCACCTTCAACGCCATCACCAAAGCGACGGTGACCGAGGCGATGAAGCATCCGCGCGAGCTGGATACCGACCTGATCGACGCGTATCGCGCACGCCGCGCGCTCGATTATCTGGTCGGCTTCACGCTTTCGCCGGTGCTGTGGCGCAAGCTGCCCGGCGCGAAATCGGCCGGGCGGGTGCAATCGGTCGCGCTGCGCATCATCGTCGACCGCGAGCGCGAGATCGAAGCGTTCCGGGCGCAGGAATATTGGTCGGTCATCGCCGACATGGAGCAGGACGGCACGCCCTTCACCGCCCGGCTCGTCACCTTCGAGGGCAAGAAGCTCGACCGGCTGTCGATCGGCGAGGAAGGCACCGCGCTCCGCGCCAAGGCCGCGGTCGAGGCAGGGCGATTCAGCGTCCAGACGATCGAGGTCAAGCCGGCCACCCGCAACCCGCCGCCGCCCTTCACCACCTCGACCCTTCAGCAGGAGGCATCGCGCAAACTCGGCTTCTCCGCCGATCACACGATGCGCATCGCGCAGGGCCTCTACGAGGACGGCGCGATCACCTATATGCGAACTGACGGCGTGCAGATGGACGGATCGGCCATCTCGGCCGCGCGCAAGGCGATCGCCGACCGCTATGACGCCGGCTATGTCCCAGACAAGCCCCGCCTCTATCAGACCAAGGCGAAGAACGCTCAGGAGGCCCATGAGGCGATCCGCCCGACGGATTTCTCAAAGGACAAGGCCGGCGGCGGCGATCATGCCCGGCTCTACGACCTGATCTTCAAGCGCGCGCTTGCCAGCCAGATGGCCTCGGCACGGATGGAGCGCACCACGGTCGAGCTGACCGACGGATCTGGCCAGACCGGCCTGCGCGCCACCGGCCAGGTCGTGCTCTTCCCCGGCTATCTCGCCCTGTACGAGGAAGGCACCGACGACAGCGCCGACGAGGACAGCCGGCGCCTGCCGCGCCTGCGCGAAGGCGATGCGCCCGCCAAGAAGGCGGTCAAGGCGGAGCAGCATTTCACCCAGCCGCCGCCACGCTTCTCCGAAGCCTCGCTGGTCAAGCGGCTGGAGGAACTCGGCATTGGCCGCCCCTCGACCTATGCCTCGATCATCAAGACGCTGAAGGACCGCGCCTATGTGCGGGTCGAGAAGAACCGCTTCTTCGCCGAGGAGAGCGGCCGGCTGGTGACGGCGTTCCTCGAACGCTTCTTCGAAAAATATGTCGGCTATGATTTCACCGCCGGGCTGGAGGATGAGCTCGACGAAGTCTCTGGCGGCCGCGCGCAATGGCAGGCAGTGCTCGAATCCTTCTGGAGGGATTTCAAGCCGCGCACCACCGAGGTGATGGAACAGAAGCCGTCCGAAGTGACCGCTGCGCTCGACAAGTTCCTCGAGCCCTATCTCTTCCCGGCCAAGGCTGATGGCGGCGACCCGCGGCTCTGCCCCAATTGCGGCCAGGGCCAGCTCGCGCTGCGCGGCGGCAAGTTCGGCGCGTTCGTCGCCTGCTCCAACTATCCCGACTGCAAATATACCCGGCGTTTCGGCCAGGGCGGTAGCGACGAGGGTGGCGATACCGGTCCCGAGGCGATCGGCCAGGATCCGGAAACCGGCCTTCCCGTCGAGCGCAAGGCGGGGCGGTTCGGCCCCTATATCCAGCTCGGCGAGGGCAAGGAGGCGAAGCGCGCCTCGATTCCCAAGGATATCCCCGAGCTCGACCTGGAATGGGCGCTGAAGCTGCTCAGCCTGCCGCGTACCATCGGCACGCATCCGGAGAGCGGCGAGCCGATCACCGCGTCGATCGGACGCTATGGGCCCTATCTTGCCCATGCCGGCAAATATGCCCGGCTCACCTCGACGGCGGAGGTGTTCGAAACCGGCATGAACGCGGCGGTGGTCAGGCTGGCCGAAGCCGCGGCCGGCGGCGGACGTCCGCAGCGCGGGGCGCAGGCACCGCTCAAGATCCTGGGCAAGCACCCGCGCACCGAAGCCGAGATCAAGCTGATGGAGGGGCGCTACGGCCCCTATGTCACTGATGGAGAGACCAACGCGACATTGCCCAAGTCGATCGAGAAGGATGCGCTGACCCTGGAGGAGGCAGCACAGCTGCTCGACGCGCGCGCGGCGGCGGGTCCGTCGAAAAAGACCAAGAAGAAGGCACCGGCGAAGAAGGCCGCGGTCAAGAAGACGCCCGCCAAGAAGGCACCGCAAAGCAAGGCGAAGGCCGGGGCGAAGACTGGAGCAAAAGCGGGATAAGAGTCCGATGACCCTGTCCATCAGGCACTATGCCGTGCCCGACCGAGACCGCATGCTGGCGATCTTCGATGCCAACACGCCGCGATTCTTCGCGGTTAACGAGCGGGCGGATTTTGTCCGCTATCTGGACGAGAACGCCGCCCTTTATGCGGTCTGCGAGCGGGACGGCACGATCGTCGCCGGCTTCGCGGTGGTGCCCGGCACGACAGGCCGGGCGCATCTGAACTGGATCCTGGTCGATCCCGCGGCGCAGGGCGGGGGCATCGGCAACGCGATGATGGACGCGGCGCGAGCGGGCGCGGCGGATCAGGGCGCCGCGATGCTCGACATCGCGGCGAGCCAGCACAGCGCGCCGTTCTTCCTGCGCCACGGCGCCCATGCCCTCGGCCGTATCGAGAATGGCTGGGGTCCCGGCATGCACCGCATCGACATGGAATTGCCGATCGGCGATTGAGCGGGGTCAGCCCAGCAGGGGCAGAACCGTCCTGATGAAGAGCCAGATCGCCATGCCGAGCAGGGTCAGCAGCGTGACCACAATGCCGATCGAGCGCGCAGGCTTGGGTGGTCCGGGCGGGTTGAACAGGCCGATGGCGTTGAGCAGGCGCGCGCCCACAAAGGCAGCAGCGACGATCGAGAGAGCGGTGGTGTTGGCGCCGCCGCTTTCGAGCAGCGCGATCAGGATGATGCCGGTCGGGGCATATTCCGCGAGATTGCCGTGCGCACGAATCGCGCAATTCAGGTCGTGCTGGCCGGCATCGCCATAGGCGGCACTGTGCCTGATGCGCATCCGGATCGTGGTGACCGACAGGAAGACCAGCAGCAGCGCGAGCGCGGCCGCGGCGAGCGCAGTGATCGTGAGTTGCATTACCCCTCCTTCGTTGCGGAGGCGGTTCTATTCCTTTTGTTGCCGTGCGTCGATTGGGCGCCGGTCCGGATCAGGCCGCGCGGCGTGCCGTCACGCTGAGCCAGGCACGCGCCGCCTTCTGCGCCTCGGAGATCTCGCGCGCGCTCATGTCCTCGGCGATCTCACTGCGGCAGGCCTGCGCTGCCTCGCTGCCCGCGACCGCCGCCAGATTGAACCATTTATGCGCCTCGATCAGGTCGACATCGATGCCGGCGGCGCCGCTCGAATAGACCATGCCGAGATCGTAGAACGCATCCATGTCGCCCCGGGCCGCGTCGGCGAGCCGGCTGTCTATCAGGAACTGCGCACTCTTCAGGCTGCTGCCCATGCTCTTGACCCCTGTTAACCATCCCTGTCGGGCGACTTTGGAGTCAAGATTTCAACAAATGGTTAATGCCGGTTAGGCATGCCGTCGCTCAGACCGCGATATTGTCGATCAGGCGAGTCCCGCCCATCCGCGCGGCGGCCAGCAGGCGGCGTGGTCGCTCGGGACCAGGCGCCTCCTTCAGCGTCTCGGCATCGACCAGGGTGACATAGTCGATCTCGAACCCGGCGGAAGCCAGCGAATCCCGCGCGGCGGCCAGCACCGTCTCGACATCGTCCCCCTTGCCGATCCCCTTTGCCGCGACGCCAAGCGCCCGCGGCAGTGCCACTGCCCGACTGCGCTGGTCGTCGTCGAGATAGATGTTGCGCGACGAGAGCGCGAGGCCGTCATCCTCGCGCTGGGTGGGCAGGCCCATGATATCGATCCCGAAATCGAGATCGGCGACCATGCGGCGGATCACCGCGAGCTGCTGGAAATCCTTTTCGCCGAACCACGCGATATCGGGCCGCACCTGGTTGAACAGCTTGGCAACGACCGTCGCGACCCCGTCGAAATGGCCGGGTCGGGCCGCACCGTCGAGCCCTTCGCTGACCCCGGCGACCGACACGCTGGTCGCAAAGTCGTCAGTATACATCGCCTCGACCGGGGGCATCCAGAGCAGGTCGCAGCCCGCTTCCTTCAGCATGCGCGTGTCGGCGGTCTCCTTGCGGGGATAGCGCGACAGGTCCTCGTTCGGGCCGAACTGCTTCGGATTGACGAAGATCGAAGCGACCACGCGCGTGCCGGGACGCTTCGCCGCCTCGATCAGCGCCATGTGCCCGGCATGCAGGGCACCCATGGTCGGGACGAGCGCGATCGTCGCCCCCTGCTCGCGGAATTCGGCAATCCCGCCACGGAGCAGATCGAGTTGACGGATGGTTTGCACGCTTGATGGGCCTTCGATAAGGACGGGTAAGGACGGGGCGGGCCTTCTATGGGGCGTGACGCGACCGATCAATACGGCCAATCATCAGGGACACGAGCGACTTGTCGACGGTTGCACAGAAGCCACATATCATCGTGTTCGCCAACGAGAAGGGCGGCACCGGCAAATCGACGACCGCCGTCCATGTCGCGATCGCGCTCGAGGCGCGCGGGGCCAAGGTCTCGGCGCTCGATCTCGACCATCGCCAGCGGACCATGGGCCGCTATCTCGACAACCGCCTGGCAACCGCCAAGCGCACCGGCCGCGAACTGAACATCCCGCGCCACGCGACGCATGACGGCGAGAGCCTCGACCGCTTCACCGAAACGGTCGCGTCCCTCGCCGAGGGCGCCGATTTCCTGGTGATCGACACGCCGGGCCGCGACGATCCGTTCGCCCGCATCGCAGCGCAGAAGGCCGACACGCTGGTGACGCCGATGAACGACAGCTTCGTCGATTTCGACCTGATCGGCCAGGTCGATCCCGTCACCTACAAGGTGACCCGGCCGAGCTTCTATGCCGAGCTGATCTGGGACGCGCGCAAGGCGCGCGCCAAGGCCGACGGATCGACGATCGACTGGGTAGTGCTGCGCAACCGGGTCCAGCATATCGAGGCGCGCAACATGCGCCGCGTGTCCGAGGCGCTCGACCAGCTCGCCAAGCGGGTCGGCTTCCGGATCATTCCGGGGCTGGGCGAACGCGTGATCTATCGCGAGCTCTTCCCGAAGGGCCTCACCATGCTCGACGCGCGCGAGTTCGGCGAGATGGGCCTGGCTCATGTCGCTGCCCGGCAGGAACTGCGCGAGATGATGGCGGCGCTCGGCCTGCCCGAGCCAGCGATGCCGCTGTTCGCCTGATGGCGAAGCTTCTCTTCATCGGCCTGGCGCTGTTCGGCCTGTGGCTGTACCTGCGCCGGAGCGCTCCCACCCCGCCGATCGACGAGAAGGAAGCGCGCGCCATCCTTGGCGTGGACAATCGCGCCGATGCCGACGCCATCCGGGCAGCGCATCGCCGCCTGGTGGCAGCAGTCCACCCGGATCGCGGCGGATCGGTCGAGCTGGCGCGACGGATCAACGCGGCGCGCGACGTGTTGCTGAAACGGCGCGACTGACCCTTCTCCAATGAACTTTCCCGGCGCTCGCCGATTGGGCGCAGGACATTACCCACAGGAGCCCTGATGACTCACCGGTTCGATCCCACTTCGCTACGTGAATATGACATCCGCGGCATCGTCGGAAAGACGCTCGGCCCGGCCGATGCAACCGCGATCGGACGCGGCTTCGCGACACGGGTGCGGCGTGCCGGCGGCACGCGGGTCGCGGTCGGCTATGACGGCCGGGTCTCCTCGCCCGAGCTGGAAGCGGCACTGATCGGCGGCCTGACCGCGAGCGGCGTCGACGTCGTGCGGGTCGGCATGGGACCGACGCCGATGCTCTATTATGCCGAGGCGATCCTCGAGGTCGACGGCGGCATCCAGATCACCGGCAGTCATAACCCGGGCGATTACAACGGCTTCAAGATGGTGCTCCAGCACCTGCCCTTTTTCGGCGCAGACATCCAGGACCTCGGCCGGCTCGCCGAGGAGGGGGACTGGGAAGAAGGGTCGGGCGAGGTCACGGAAGCTGATATCGTCGACGATTATGTCGGGCGGCTGCTCGCCGGCTATGCCGGCGGAACCTACCGGATCGGCTGGGACGCAGGCAACGGCGCGGCCGGGCCGGTGATCGAGAAGCTGACCAAATTGCTGCCCGGCGAACATCACCTGCTGTTCACCGATGTCGACGGCACCTTTCCCAACCATCATCCCGATCCCACGGACGAGAAGAACCTTGCCGACCTGAAGCGTCTCGTCGCCGAGAAGCAGCTCGATTTCGGCCTGGCATTCGACGGTGACGGCGACCGGATCGGCGCGATCGACGGCCAGGGCCGGGTGATCTGGGGCGACCAGCTCCTTTCCATCCTGGCCGAGCCGGTACTGAAGGAACTGCCCGGCGCGACCATCATCGCCGATGTGAAGGCGAGCCAGGCGCTGTACGACCGGATCGCGGAGCTCGGTGGTGAGCCACTGATGTGGAAGACCGGTCACAGCCTGATCAAGATGAAGATGAAGGAGACCCATTCGCCGCTGGCAGGCGAGATGAGCGGGCACATCTTCTTCGCGCATGAATATTACGGGTTCGACGATGCGCAATATGCGGCCGTCCGGCTGATCCGCGCGGTGCACATGATCGGCAAGTCGATGACCGAGATCCGCGGCGCGATGCCGGCGATGGTCAACACCCCCGAAATGCGGTTCCAGGTCGACGAGAGCCGCAAGTTCGCGGTGATCGACGAGGTGCTCGACCGGCTCGAGGCGGAAGGTGCCGACATCAACCGCACCGACGGCGCACGGGTCAACACGTCCGACGGCTGGTGGCTGCTGCGCGCGTCGAACACGCAGGACGTGCTGGTCGCACGCGCCGAGGCAAGGGATCAGGCCGGGCTCGACCGGCTGATGGCGATGATCGACGCGCAGCTTGCGGCAAGCGGGATCGTGCGGGGCGAGCAGGCGGGCCACTGAGGGAGATGGCCCCTTCCCTTCGGGGGAGGGGTTTTAGGGACTCGCATTCCGCGCCTCAAACCGCCACGTAAGGGCATGCCTCCCCCCCAGCCCCAGCTTATCCGCGTCGTCGACCTAGAGACAACCGGCCCGGCGCCGCCCGCGCACGGTGTGTGCGAGATCGGGTGGCAGGACGTTGCGCTCGGTGCCGATGGCCGGTGGGAACTGCACGGCGAGGGCGGGAGCCGCCTGGTCAATCCGGGCCGGCAGATTCCGCCGATCACACAGGCGATCCACCATATCCTCGACGAGCAGGTCGCCGACGCGCCCTATTGGCATGATGTCGCCCGTGCCGTGCTGGACCCGTGGCCGCGCCGCCTCGCGCTCGCGGCGCATCGCGCCGATTTCGAGGAACAATATTGCACGCCCGCGCTCACCCGCAACGCTGACTGGGTGTGTACCTGGAAATGCGCGATGCGCCTCTGGCCGGACTGCCCGAGCTTCTCCAACCAGGTGCTGCGCTACTGGCGCAGGCCGGAGGGGATCGAGCACGAGCGCGGCCTGCCCGCGCACCGGGCCTTTCCCGATGCCTATGTCACCGCCTTCCATCTGCGCGACATGCTCAACCAGGTCGGCCTTCCCCAGCTGATCGAATGGTCGAACCTGCCTGGCCTGCTCCCGCGGGTCCGCCAGGGCCCCGATCGCGGCAAGGACTGGCGCGAGATCGAGGATGAATCGCTCGCACGCTTCCTCAGCGACCGCGATATCGACGTGCGCTTCACCGCCGAGACGGAGCTGGCGCGTCGCCGCGGCGGTGGCGCCGTCGGGCGAACCACGCTGCAAGGCGCGCTGTTCTAGACGTGCCCGTCACGCTGGCGTTTCCGGACGGGCGAATCTAGAAAACGCCCATGCTCGACAGGCCCATGTTCCGAGGAATCGCCCGGCGCTTCGGATGGGCGGAACAGTCGATGGGCCGTTTCCTCATCGGATGCATGGTCATCGGTTTCGCCAGCCTGGTCGCCGCAGGGGCCGCCGCCATCTGGTCGACCGGACGCAACCAGGAGCATATCCGCGCCGTCAACCACACCTATGAGGTGGAACTGGCCATCTCGCGCGCGGTCGTCCTGATCGAACAGGCCGAATCGGTGCGGCGCGGCTACATCATCGCCAGGGAGCAGGAATATCTGGACAGCTACAAGAAGATCGCCGCGCAGATTCCGGGCGCGCTGGGCAAGATCGACGAGCTGACCGACGACAATCCCCGCGAACGGGCCAATCTCACCCGGCTCAGGCGACTGGTCGCGGCGATCGAGACGCGCCGGGATATCACCAACGGGCTGGTCGAGGCCGGACGGATCGGGGATGCGATCGACGCCTTCACCGACGAAACCACCGCACGCCGGATGCGCGGCATCCGCAACCTCGGCAAGTCGATGGAGCGCGAGGAACAGCGGCTGCTCACCTTCCGCGATGCCGAGCAGCGGGCCAGCGTGCGGACCTTCTACATGACGATCGGCGTCGCCGGCGCACTGTTGCTGTTCGTCGCGATAGCGTCGCTGCTGACCATCCAGCGCTACACGAGAGACCTCGCCACGTCGCGCGACGCATTGCGCGATTTCGCCGAATCGCTTGAGGAACTGGTCGACGAGCGCACCGCCGACCTGACCCGCGCGAACGAGGAGATTCAGCGCTTCGCCTATATCGTCAGCCATGACCTGCGCGCGCCGCTGGTCAACGTCATGGGCTTCACCGCCGAACTCGACGCCGCGGTCGGCGCGATCACCGAGCTGATCGACCGCGCCGAAAGCAGTGCGCCCGCCATCGTCACCGAGGAAGCGCGCACCGCCGCGCGCCAGGAGATGCCCGAGGCGATCCGCTTCATCCGCACCTCGACCGAGAAGATGGAGCGGCTGATCAACGCGATCCTCAAGCTGTCGCGCGAGGGCCGGCGCGTCATCGTGCCGGAGCGGATCGACATGACCGCCCTGATCGGCACGATCGGCGCGACGCTGCAGCACCTGATCGACGGCAACCAGGCCCGGCTGGCAATCCAGGTCACGCTTCCGGAGATCGTCAGCGACCGGCTGGCGATCGAACAGATCTTCTCCAACCTGATCGAGAACGCCGTGAAATATCTCAAGCCGGGCAGTCCCGGCGTGATCGAGATCCGCGGTGTGCGGCATGGCGGGCGCGTGACGTTCGAGGTCAGCGACAATGGCCGCGGGATCGCGCCGGCGGATCACAGCCGGGTGTTCGACCTGTTCCGCCGGGCCGGCAATCAGGACCAGCCGGGCGAAGGCATCGGTCTGGCACTCGTCCGTGCCTTGGCGTATCGGCTCGGCGGCGTTATCGATGTCCGTTCCGACCTCGGCAAAGGCGCGACTTTCCGCCTTTCGCTTCCCATCACGCTCTCCGATGCACAGGGGCATTAGATGAACGATCACCACTCAGTCAGCATCGTGATGATCGAGGACGACGAAGGTCATGCGCGACTGATCGAGAAGAATATCCGGCGTGCCGGCATCCTGAACGACATCGTCCACTTCACCGACGGTACCAGGGCGCTGGACTATCTCTTCAACGACAAGAAAGGGCCTGCGCTGGGCGGCCCGGCCCTGGTGATCCTTGACCTCAACCTGCCCGACATGAACGGCAACGACATCCTGGCGAAGATCAAGGGCGATGCTGCCCTGCGCCGAACCCCGGTCGTGGTCCTGACCACCACCGACGAGAAGGCGGAGATCGAGCGCAGCTACGATCTCGGCGCGAACGTCTACATCACCAAGCCGGTCAACTACGAAAGCTTCGCCCAGGCGATCCGCCAGCTTGGCCTGTTCCTGTCGGTGATCAAGGTTCCCGAGGCCGAGGGGAACCTCTGAGTCAGACGGCGAAGCCCGCGAGCAGGCTGGCGACATTGGCGCCGAGCGCGTCGACCGCATAACCGCCCTCCATCGCGATCACCGTCGGCCAGCCGCGGGCAGCGATGTCACCGCCCAGCACGGCATAGTCCTCCGTCGCGAGCCGGAAGAAGGAGATGGGATCGCCGTCCCACGTATCCGCGCCGAAGCTGACGACCAGCAGGTCAGGCCCGAACCGCGCGATCGAGTCGAGCGCCGAGGCCTGTGCCGCCCGGAACGCATCGAGCCCGGCGCCTTGCGGCAATGGCAGGTTGAGCGTGGTACCCGCCCCCTCCCCTTCGCCCGTCTCCTCGGCATGGCCCCAGAAAAAGGGATAGTCAGTCGCCGGGTCGGCATGGATCGAGGCATAGAAGACGTCGCCACGAGTCCAGAAGATGTCCTGCGTGCCGTTGCCGTGATGATAATCCACGTCGAGGATCGCGACCCGCCTTGCCCCGGCATCGCGGGCGGCCTGGGCGGCGATCGCGGCGGTGTTGAGGTAGCAATAGCCGCCGAGATAGTCGGCACCGGCATGGTGGCCCGGCGGGCGGCATAGCGCGAAGGCGGCGCGATCCCCGCCTTGTACCGCGTCGAGCGCCGAAAGAACCGACTGGGCGCTCCAATAGGCGGCATCCCAGGTCTCCCCGGTCAGCGGGGTGGAGGCGTCGAGACTGTAGCGGCCGGCGAGCGCGTCGATCCGGTCGAGCTTCAGCGCCCGCCGGGCGACGATCGGCCAGATATAGCCGATCACGTCCCCCGGACGCCCGGCGGCCGCCCAGCGCGCCGGACCGGTCCTGAGGAAATCGAGATACCCCGCATCGTGCACCGCGCGGATCGCGGCATCGCCGTGATCGGTGGGCGCCTCCAGCATGCCGAGCGTCTCCACGATCGCCTCGGCCCGGACCGGCTTTTCAGCATAATCGGTGAAGCCGCCGTTGTGCAGCTCCTTCAGGGGAGCATGGGCGAGCTGACGGGGATCGAAGAAACAGCGCATCCGGCCTTGTCGCGCGGCGCGGAAACCGGCGCAACCAGATCCAGCAGCGACCCGGCTTTTCCGCTATCGGCCGCCACCTATTTTTCTTTCCGCTGTTATGTTGGATTTCCGTGCCGGATTCCATGTGTGTTTACAGATACTTGGATCTGCTTTCCGCTGTTATGCGTAACAGCGGAAAAACAGCAGAGAAAGGCCCCGATTTTCCGCTGAAACAACGTAGAAAAACCCCTTCAATATCGATCGACCATGACAAAGAGCGGCCGGAGGACCGGCGCTTCGACGCTGCCACGATCCTTGCCCCGGTTGAATCAGGACGGCCTGGTGCGCGAGCCGGCAAGATACAGCACGGCGAAACCAACCACCGCGGACAGGATCGAGCCGGTCAGCACGCCGATCTTCACCTCGTCCATGATCGCCGCATTGCCGGGAAAGGCGAGGCCGCCGATGAACAGGCTCATGGTGAAGCCGATCCCCGCGAGCAGCGCGACGCCGTACACCTGGGCCCAGCGCGTCCCGCCGAGCGGCTTGGCGATGCCCATTCGGACAGCGAGCCAGACGCTGCCGAAAATGCCGATCTGCTTGCCGAAGAACAGCGCAAGGGCGATGCCCAGCACGAGCGGTTCGAGCAGGATCGAGGGACCCATGCCTGCCAGCGAGACGCCGGCATTGGCGAAGCCGAACAGCGGCACCACGCCATAGGCGACCCAGGGGCTGAGCGCGTGTTCGAGCGTGTGGAGCGGCGAATCATGGTGATCCGGTGCGCCCGGAGAACGGCGGATCGGGATCGTCATCGCCGCGACGACGCCGGCGATGGTCGCGTGCACGCCCGACATCAGCACGAGCAGCCACAGCATGGCGAAGCCGATCAGATAGGGCCAGAGCCGCACCACGCCGAACCGGTTCATCGCCGCCATGCCACCCGCGACAAGGGCGGCCCCCGCCAGCGCGAGCAGCGACAGGCCGTGGCTGTAGAAGACCGCGATGATCGCGACCGCGCCCATGTCGTCGACGATCGCGACGGTGGTCAGGAACAGCTTGAGTGAGGCGGGCACGCGCGGGCCGAGCAGCGCCAGCACGCCAATGGCGAAGGCGATGTCAGTCGCGGCCGGAATCGCCCAGCCACCGCGCAAGTCCGCCGCGCCGCCGGTGATGGCGAGATAGAAGATCGCCGGGCAGATCATGCCGGCCGCCGCGGCGATGATCGGCATGCGCCGCCGCTCGGGCGAGGCAAGTTGCCCGTCGATCAGCTCTCGCTTGATCTCGAGCCCGACGAGCAGGAAGAACACCGCCATCAGGGCATCGTTGATCCAGAGATGGACCGTCATCGGCCCGATCGCCGGCGCGAGCACCGGCCCGGTTTCGAGATGCAGCAGGTGGAAATAATCCTGGGCCAGGGGCGAATTGGCCGCGATCATCGCCAGCGCCGCCGCAGCGATCAGCAGGATGCCACCCAGCGCCTCATTGGCGAGGAAGGCACGCAGGGCTGAGGCGTAACCGCGGCGTTTCGGGCTGCTCATGCACGTCCCCTTTCACACGCGCTATGCCGGTTTGTGGCATGTCCTTGCAAGCAAAGCCGGTGAAACGGAAGCGCCGTGCAATCGACAGTGCATGGCCTGCATCATGGCGATTTTCGTTTCGTTGCGCTCACAGCATGATTATATTGTGCAGTGCAGCGTTCGAGCATTGGAGCGAGACATAAGACGGATTGGCGTGAGCCCTTGGATCGAGACGGTCATCGTGATGACCGCCGCCCTCTGGCTGTTGCTTTTCGTCGCGCCTGCGCTCTTCAACGCGCATACGTCGACCGGCCTCTGGTCATCGATCTTCCTGTTCCTGCTGAGTCCGCTTGTTCTTGCGGCAATGCTGACGCGCATCGTGCGCGCGCTGCATGCAACAGGAAAAGACGATGGACGACACATTCGATGATGTCCCGGTAGCCCGCAGCCTTGGCCGCTTCACGCGGCGGCGTGGCGCGCTGATAGCGGGGATGATGGCACTGGCGATCACGGCGATCTTCCTGGCCAATGCGTTCGCGCGCGTGCTGCCGGGTTATGTCGGCATCCGGGTGAACAATATCGGCGGCAATGCCGGCGTGGTCTCGCAGCCTCTGCCGGTCGGCTGGTATTTCGCCCCTCCCGGCACCAACATCTACGAATATCCGGTGTTCACGCGCACCTATAGCTGGACTCGCTCAGCAACCGAGCAGACGCGGGTCGACGAGGCGTTCAACTTCCAGGACAAGAACGGGCTGGCGCTGTCGGCCGACGTTGCCGTTGCCTATCATGTGGACGCAAGCCGCGCGCCGATCCTGTTCCAGCGCTATCGCACCGACATGGACGCGATCATCGCCGGGCCGCTGCGCAACGCCATCCGCAACGCCATTGTCGAGCGCGGCGCGCAGCTTGGCGTCGAGGAGATCTATGGCCCGCACAAGAGCGAGCTGATCCAGACGGCGCTACGCCACGTCCAGGCCTATTTCGCGCCGGTCGGCCTTCAGGTCGAGCAGCTCTACTGGGCGGGGAATATCGTCGTACCCGACGCAGTGCTCCAGCAGATCAACGCGAAGATCGCCAACGAACAGCAGGCCCTCGCCGCCCAGGCCAATGTCGCCACCGCGCGGGCTGACGCCGAGGCACGGGTCGCCAAGGCGGAAGGCGATGCCAGGGCGATCCAGGTCGAGGCCCAGGCGATCCGCACCAATCCGGAAATCGTGAACCTTCGCGCGGTCGAGAAATGGGACGGCAAGCTGCCGACCTATACCGGCGCGAGCGCGCCGCTGCCCTTTATCGGGGCGAAGTAGAGGGGCCGCATTGCCTCTAGCTCCCTCTCCCCTTGCGGGAGAGGGGTTAGGTTCGAGACGCTCAGTGACGAGTGTCCCCCTCACCCTTCCCACGCCTTCGGCGCGGGCCCCTTCCCTCTCCCACAAGGGGAGAGGGAGGTTGGGGAGAGGGAGGTTGAGGTTTCAGAGGGGCCGGAACATCACGAAGGCATCGACGAAGCCATGCGCCGGATGGTCGAACGCGCGGGGCAAGGTACCGACGATATCGAAGCCGAGCGATTGCCAGAGGCGTACCGCCCGGTCGTTGCTGCTCACCACGAAGTTGAACTGAATCGCGCGAAAGCCGCGCGACCGCGCGTGATCCAGCGAATGTTCGGCCATGCGGCGCGCCAGGCCACGACCCGTCGTCGCAGCATGAGTCATATAGCCGCAATTGGCGACATGCCTGCCGCCACCGGCCTGATTGGTCCTGATATAATAGGTGCCGAGCACGACACCGTCTTCCTCGGCGACGAAGGTCTCCTTGTCGGGGCCCATCCAATAGGCGATCGCCTCCGCCTCGCCCATGTCGCGGTCCAGCGCATAGGTTTCGCCGGCCCCGATCACCGGGCCGATGATCGACCAGATGGCAGCGGCATCGTCGGCCCGGGCGTGTCGTATCGGCATGGAGCCTCCCCTCAGCGCGCCAGTGCCTCGGCGATCAGCTTGCGGCTGTTCTCGATGCCGTAAAGCGCGATGAAGCTGCCCATGCGCGGCCCCTGGGACGATCCGAGCAATGTCTCGTAGAGCGCCTTGAACCAGTCGCGCAGGGTCTCGAACCCGCTGGTCTTGCCGATTTCATAGACGATGTTCTGGATGTCCTCGGCGCTCGCTTCGGGCGGCAGCGCGGCGAGATCGGCGTCGAGCCGTTCGAGCGCGGCGACCTCCACACCCTCGGGCGCGCGGCGCTGGAGCGTCGGCGCGACGAAATCGCGGCCATAAGCGAGCGCGTGGCCGATCAGCCGGTCGAGTTCGGGATAAGCCTCCGGCGTGGCATCGGGCACATAGTTGGAGAGATAGCTCCACACCTGTTCCCTGGTCGCATCGCCCATCACGCTGACGAGATTGAGCAGCAGCCCGAAGGTCACCGGCAATTCGCCCGCCGGCAGCTTGCCGTCATGGATGTGATGGACCGGGTTGCCGAGCTTCTCCTTCAGTTCCTGCCCGGCATAATTGCCGCGAAACTGCCAATATTCGTCCACCGCGCGCGGGATGACGCCCATGTGAAGCGACTTGGCCTTTTTCGGCTCGCGATAGATGTAGAAGGCAAGGCTCTCCTCAGGCCCATAGGTCAGCCATTCGTCGAGGCTGAGCCCGTTGCCCTTCGACTTGGAGATCTTCTCGCCCTTTTCGTCGAGGAACATCTCATAGGTGAGTCCCTCGGGCGGGCGGGCGCCGAGCACGCGCGTGATCTTCGAGGCCTGGGTGACGCTGTCGATCAGGTCCTTGCCCGACATCTCGTAATCGACCTGGAGCGCGGTCCAGCGCATCGCCCAGTCGACCTTCCATTGCAGCTTGGCCATGCCGCCGAGCGCCGACTGCTCGATCCGGTCGCCCTCGTCCATGAAGGCGATGATCCCGGCGTCGGCATCGACCACCTCGACCGGCACCTGAAGCACGATGCCCGATTTCGGGCTGATCGGCAGGATCGGCGAATAGGTCGCGGCACGCTCCGCCCGGAGCGTCGGCAGCATGACGTCCATGATCGCCTGATAGCGCCGGAGAATCAGCTTCAAGGTCGGGTCGAACCGGCCCGAGGCATATTCAGTGGTGGAGGACAGGAATTCGTAATCGAAGCCGTAGCGATCGAGGAAATCGCGCAGCATCGCGTTGTTGTGATGCGCGAAGCTTTCGAACTTCTCGAACGGATCGGGCACCCTGGTCAGCGGCTTGCCGAGATATTCGGCGAGCATCGCGCGATTGGGGACATTGTCCGGCACCTTGCGCAGACCGTCCATGTCATCGGAAAAGGCCACGAGGCGGGTCGGCGTATCACTGAGCGCGTGGAAGGCGTTACGCACCATCGTCGTGCGCAGCACCTCATTGAAGGTGCCGATATGCGGCAGGCCCGAGGGGCCATAGCCGGTCTCGAACAGCACCGGCGCACCCTGCTTGCCGTCCGGATAGCGTTTCAGCAGCTTGCGCGCTTCCTCATACGGCCAGGCTTTGGACTCTAGGGCGGCGGCGCGGAGTTCGGGTGCGGTCATGCGGGCGCAGTAGCGCGGTGGCGGCTGAGCGACAACATAGCCTGCTTTTCCGGGAACAGCGTCCTTCTTTCCTCTTTCCCGGCGGAGGCCGGGGAAGGGAATGGGTGGAAAGTCCCCGAATGCGACGGGCCGCCGTTGCCAATTCGTTCCATTCGCGCGATGGGGTGGACGTGGCTCCGCTCCCCTATCCCGCGCTGCACGCAAGCCATAGCGGCATCTGGATCGCCGATGCCGAGGGCACGCGACCGATCGGACGGGGCGAGGCGATCCGGATCGCGGCCGACACGCCGGTGATCGTGCTCAACGCACCGCTGATCGGGCAACGGCTCGGCTATGCCGATCTGTCGGGGCTGGACGTGCTCGAACTGTTCGCCTTTCTCTGCCCGGCGCGCTTCATGGTGCCGACGCCGCGCGGACTGGCGCGCGAGACCGGGCTCGAGCCACCGGGGAGCGACGCGGACGTCGCCGCGCTCCTGCGCGCCGCGACCGCGAAGCTGCTCGACATGCCGGCTGGCGACTGGCCGGAACGCGAGGGCGCCTGGACCGCGGCGCAATCGCTGTTCCGGCTGCGCTGGACCTGGGCGCCCGTCGTCGCC
>CZQE01000164.1_pt1 | contig 19429 bp, 22 predicted proteins | sample 734431 | NCBI WGS metagenome assembly CZQE01 (sample SAMEA3597869, study PRJEB11362) | hydrothermal vent metagenome | biome: marine hydrothermal vent biome; feature: marine hydrothermal vent; material: ocean water | place: Atlantic Ocean | collected 2010-09-19/2010-10-04
CGCGCATGCCCGGCGCGCCGCAGGCGGAGCGCTGGACGACCGCCGCGCGGCGCTACATCGGCGCGCGCCAGGCGCTCGACACGATCGAGACCGCCGCGATCATGGGACAGGGCGGCGCGGCGCCGCGCTGACCGGGGCTGATCACCCGGCCGCGTTGATCCGTTCGAGCAGCGCCATCGCCCCTGCGGGGGCCCGGACCTTCGCCCCGTTGATGAAGAAGACGAAGGTATCGCGCGGCGTCTTCGCCGCCGGCTCGGACGAGGCATAGGGCAAGGCAGCGTCCACTGGCTGGCCGCCCGCTGCCCAGCTCTTCGCGATATCCAGCCAGCGATCGAGTTCGGCGGGCGTATAGCCGGTAGGGACTGACTCGACCGCCTTTTCCAGCCGGGCGTAGACGAAATCACCGGTGACATCGGCGATCGCCGGGTATTCGGCCGAATCGGCGAAGACCAGGGCGACACCGGCGGCGCGCGCCATCGCGACGAATTCCGGTACATGGAAACTGTCGTGCCGCACCTGGATCGCATGGCGGAGCGCGACACCTTCATGCGACGCCGGCAGCAGCTTCAGGAAAGCGGCGAAATCGTCCGCTTCGAATTTCTTGGTCGCCATGAACTGCCACAGGATCGGGCCGAGCTTGTCGCCCAGCTCGACGATACCCTGGCCGACGAACTTGGCGATCGAATCACCCGAATCGGCGAGGACCTTGCGGTTGGTGCAGAAGCGCGAGGCCTTGAGCGCGAAGACGAAGCCATCAGGCGCCGTCTTCGCCCAGGAAGCAAAGGTCGCCGGCTTCTGTGACCCGTAATAGGTGCCGTTGACCTCGATCGCCGTCACCGCGCGCGAGGCATATTCGAGCTCGCGCTTCTGCGGCAGGCCGTCGGGGAAAAACACCCCGCGCCAGGGTTCGTAGGTCCAGCCGCCGATACCGGTGCGAATCATGCCGTTGCTCATGCCATTGCTCCTGAGCGGTCGGTTCTAGGACGGGAAGCCGCTTTCGCGAAGATGCCCGACGCTGCTAGGACCATAAGCGACATAGCGTGGGGAAGACCGATGGCGACGGACCGTAGCGAGATCGATCCGAGCGACCCCTATGAGCGCAGCGCCCAGACCTTCCCCGTCCTCAGCGAGGCGATGGTGGCGCGGATGTTGCCCTATGGCCGTGAGGAAGCAGTCGCAAAGGGCGTCGCGCTCTATACGCGGGGCGAGCGCAGCGTCGATTTCTTCGTGGTGCTGGCCGGGTCGATCCAGGTGCTGGACACCGACGAGCACGGCGTCGCCAATATCTTCACGACGCACCGCGAGCGCCAGTTCACCGGGGAACTGGACCTGTTCAACGACCGCGAGATCCTAGTGACCGGCCAGGTCGGCGAGGATGGCCGGGTGCTGCGGATCAGCCGGGCGAATTTCCGCCGGATGGTGTCCACCGAGGCGGATATCGGCGAGATCATCATGCGCGCCTTCATCCTGCGCCGCGTCGGGCTGATCCGGCATGCGCATGGCGGCGCGACACTGATCGGATCGGGACATTCGGGCGACACGCAGCGGCTGCAGCGCTTCCTCGAGCGCAACGGCTATCCGCACCGCCTGCTCGACATCGATACCGATCCCGATGCCGGCGGTTTCCTCGACTGTTTCTCGCTCACGCCCGAGCAGCTGCCGGTGGTGATCGCCTCCAGCGAACGCGTGCTGCGCAATCCGCCGACCGGCGAGCTGGCCGATGCCCTGGGGCTGACCGAAACGCTCGACCCGGCGCGCGTCCATGACGTCGTGGTGGTCGGCGCGGGGCCTGCCGGACTCGCTGCAGCGGTCTATGCCGCCTCGGAGGGACTCGACACGATCGTGATCGAGGGGCTGGCGCCGGGCGGCCAGGCCGGCACGAGCTCCAAGATCGAGAATTATCTCGGCTTTCCGACCGGCATCTCCGGCCAGGCGCTGGCGGGACGGGCTCAGGTGCAGGCGCAGAAATTCGGCGCGAAGCTCGCCATCGCGCGGCCGGCGACGGCGCTTGACTGCAGCGGCGATCCCTATGTCGTGACGATGGAGGACGGGCAGCGGGTGAGTGGCCGGTCAGTGATCGTCGCGAGCGGCGCGCGCTACCGCAAGCTCGACGTGCCCGATTACGCCCGGTTCGAGGGCCAGGGAATCCATTATGCCGCGACCGCGATGGAGGCCAATCTCTGTTCCGGCGAGGAAGTGCTGGTGGTCGGCGGCGGCAACTCGGCGGGTCAGGCAGCGGTGTTCCTGTCACGCACGGTGAAGCATCTGCATATCCTGGTCCGCTCGCGCGGGCTGGCGGAGACGATGTCGGACTATCTCGTCCAGCGAATCCTGTCGTCGAACCAGATCACGCTGCACACCCATTGCCAGGTCACCGGCCTGGAGGGCGGCGATTATCTGCGCCACGTGACCTGGACCGACGTGAAGAGCGGCGAAGAACGACGCCATGACATCAGCAACATGTTCGTGATGATCGGCGCCGAGCCCAACACCGACTGGCTCGACGGCTGCCTGGCGCTTGACGACAAGGGCTTCGTGAAGACCGGCACCGACGCGGCTGGATCGACATCGCCCTATGCCACGAGCAAGCCCGGCATCTTCGCGATCGGCGACGTGCGCGCCGGATCGGTCAAGCGCGTGGCCTCAGGCGTGGGCGAGGGATCAGTCGTGGTCTCCGCGGTTCACCGGTTCCTGCATCCGATGGACTGACGTCAGTTCAGGCATGCTCGACATAGGGATAATGGTCGCGGATTCGGCGGTTGAAGAAACCGCCCTTCGAGGCGACCCGGCGCATCGCGTCGACCAGCGATTCGGGCACATCGAGATAGGAATAGCGCCGGCCGCTGACGAACTCGATGTCGAGCCGCTGGTCGGCGGGGTCGTAATCATAGGAACGGATCACGCTTGAAGGCATGGGGCGTCAACGCGGCGACCGGCCCGGCGGTTCATGCATAGGCCAACCGCACGGCACGGCGAACGCGGCCATCCGCGCAAAAGATTGAAGCCGAGGGACACGTCCGGCGTCTCATCCGTTTCCCCCTGGGCGTGCCTCTCATCAAGAGACGCCGCGCGAAGGGAATTGGCATGAACGAGGATACGCTCAAGGGAGAAGGCCGCAATCTTGGCGGCAAGGTCACTGAAGCAGTCGGCAAGGTAACGGGCGACGAGGCCACACAGGCGCAGGGCGTCGCCGACCAGATCGCCGGCAACCTCCAGCAGAGCTATGGCGCCGCGAAGGATGCGGTCGCGCAGGGCGTTGGTCCCCTGGCGGACAAGGCCAGGACATTCGCCAAGGAACGCCCCTGGGCGACGGCCGCGCTGGTCGGCACGCTCGCGCTGGCAGTGATCAACACGCTGCGTGGCAAAAAAGCCTGACAGGGGGCCTGCCTGTAGCTGAAAGCTGGCTCAACGGCGCTCGCTTCCCTATCTTCGAAAGGGAGCAGTCCAAGCAGGGTGAGGCCGTGGCCGACTATCAGCTTTTCGACACGAGGAACGGCGTCGCTGCGATCGCCTGGACCGAGGCTGGCGTGGTCGGGTTTCGCCTGCCCGCTGATTCTGCCGATGCCACGGAACGGTCGCTGCTTCGCCGCTTTCCCGGTGCGATGCGTCGCGAGCCACCGACGCGGATCGCTGAGACCATCGCGGCGGCGCAGCGCTATTTCGACGGCGAGGAAACGGATTTCTCCGCCGTGAAGGTCGATCTGGGCGAGCAGGCGCCGTTCTTCGCACAGATCTACGAATCGGTGCGACGGCTCGGCTGGGGCCAGACCACCACATATGGCGCGGTGGCGAAGGAACTCGGTGCCGGCCCCGAATCGGCGCGCGACGTGGGCCAGGCCATGGCGTCGAATCCGGTGCCGCTGATCGTACCGTGCCACCGCGTGCTGGCGGCGGGCGGCAAGGTCGGCGGCTTCTCCGCACCCGGCGGTTCCGAATCGAAGCTGAAGATGCTGGCGATCGAAGGGGTCGACCTGCGGCCGCCCGAACCGGCCCAACAGGGGTTCGGCTTCTAGCCGGACATGAAAAAGGCCGCTCGCGCGGCCTGTTCTACTCTCGTGATCCGCACGAGAAACTGGAGCGGGCGAAGGGATTCGAACCCTCGACCCCAACCTTGGCAAGGTTGTGCTCTACCCCTGAGCTACGCCCGCTCTGGCGCCTGACCGGTCGGCTGACCGGGCGGGTAAGGGGGCGGCCTCTAGCATCGGCTTTTGGGTCCGGCAACCCCCTGATGCACATCAAACGAAAAGGGTTGGCTTGAGGGCCCGCACACCCACATAAGGCGCGACGTAGAAACACGGGAGCGACACTTGGCCAGTTTGGGAATGACCGCCGCGGAACGCGAGGCAGTCGAGGGTTTTCGGCGCGACGTCGTCGAGCCGTCGATGACGAAGCTCGTCGTCATCGATTTCTGGGCTGAATGGTGCGGGCCATGCAAGGCGCTGACGCCGATCCTGGAGAAGGTCGCCGCCGACTATGCCGACAAGGGCGTGGTGCTGGCCAAGGTCGACACCGACAAGAACCAGTTCATCGCCGCGCAATTCCAGATCAAGTCGATCCCGACCGTCTATGCGATGTTCCAGGGGCAGCTGGTCGCCGACTTGACCAGCGCGCGCACCGAATCGCAGCTCAAGGCGATGCTCGACCAGATCCTGCGCCAGTTGCCGGTGGCAAGCGAGGAGGCTGAAGCCGAGGCCGAGCTTGAGCCGCTGATCGCGATGGGCGAGCAGGTGCTGGCCGAGGGCGATGCCGAGCGCGCGCTGTCGGTGTTCGGCCAGATCGCCGAGATCGCGCCCGAACATCCCGCTGTCCTGTCGGGCCGGGTGCGGGCGCTGGTCGCCGCCAATCGGATCGACGAGGCCGAATCGGCTATCGCCGCGCTGCCGGAAGAACTGGCGAAGCTGCCCGAGATCGAGCGGGCGAAATCGGCGCTGGCGCTGGCGAAGGACGCCAAGCCGGTCGACGACCTGGCCGGCCTCGCGGCTGAGGTCGCCGCCAACCCCGACAATCTGGACAAGCGATTCGAGCTGGCCGGCGGCCAGATGGCGGCCGGCGACCGCGACGCGGCGGCCGATTCGCTGCTCGGCATCATCGCCACCGACAAGGACTGGAACGAGGGCGCGGCACGCCAGCAGTTGCTGAAGCTGTTCGAGGTGGTCGGCCTCGAGGATCCCTGGGTCTCGGCGCAACGGCGGCGGCTGTCGGCGATCCTGTTCGGATGACCGACGCGCCGACCACGACTCGGCTCTCCATCTTCCCGCTGCCCGGCGCGCTGCTGTTTCCCGGCATGCACCTGCCGCTCCACATCTTCGAGCCGCGATACCGCGCGATGGTATCCGATTCGATGGCGCGCGACCGGCGCATCGGCATGATCCAGCCGCGCCCCGGCCCGCTGGCGCCAGGCGAGGCGCCCACCCTGTTCGAGATCGGCTGCGTCGGCCGGATCGCCGAGTTCGAGGCGAGCGAGGACGGCCGCTACAATCTGGTGCTTGAGGGCCTCTCGCTGTTCCGCATCGTGCGCGAGCTCGATGTGACGACGGCGTTCCGCCAGGTCGAGGCGCTGTTGCTGCCGGTAGCGGGCGAGCCCGAGATATTGTCGCTCTCGCGGCGATCGTCGCTGGAAATGGAATCGCGCCGTTTCGCTGATACGCAGGGCTATGCGGTCGACTGGGAGGCAGTGAACCGGCTCGACGACGAGGCGCTGGTCAACGGCATCGCGCAGATCGCACCGTTCGATGTGGCAGCGAAGCAGGCGCTGCTGGAAGCACCCGGAATCGAGGACCGCGCGGAGCTGATCATCCAACTGATGCAGTTCTTCGGCCGCCACGACGGCGAGGATTCGGTGACGCTGCAGTAGGAAACGGGGCGTTCGGGCTTCAGGGCTCGACCCTGAAGCCGGCGTCGGGCGCGACCCAGATCACCTTTTGATCCATTGCTGGCTGGGCCACCCCGTCGATCGATACCTTCGCGATCAGGTATGTGTCCTGCGCGACGTAGCGCGTGCAGATATCTCGTCCGACGATCGCTTTGGTGACCGCTTCGACAGCCCCGTCCACTCTCTTGTGGAATTTGGGATCTTCCATGTCGGTGCCGTCCATAACCGTCGTCATGTCAGAGGCATCAATGTCTTGCTGACGGATGGCGCCACATATCGCGTCCGCTTCGATACGAACCGGCGATTCGATATTCCACACGGTGGTCGGGCTCGTAATGAGGAGAACATGGGCGATGTTCGTGATCGATCCGCCCGGGGCACGGCGATATTCCGCTAACGAACGGCACGTTTTCCTGACAGTATCGGGCTGATAGCATTGCAGTTGGCCCTTCCACGCCGCTTCAAGCGGGCCGGCATCCGCCACCTGACCGGCGATCAGCGCAACGGCGAGCGCAACACCCATGATCCCTCCTAAACCGTAAGTCCCTGAAGCAGCTTCGGCACCTCGCCCGATTCGCCCCGCGCCTCGGCCATGAAACGGTCCTTGAGCGGCGGGAGCTTCTGCACCGCCGACAGGCCGAAGCGGCGCACGGCGGAGGCGGTGCGGCCGGGGATACCGAACAGCCGCGTCAGCCCGTCAGTGGCGGCCGCGACCATGAAGGTATCGAGGCTGCGCCAGCGCTCATAGCGGGCTAGAAGCTGGGGATCGCCGAGATCGAGACCAAGACGCTTGCCCTCGACCAGCACCTCGACCAGCGTCGCGACGTCGCGAAAACCGACATTGACCCCCTGCCCCGCGATCGGGTGGATGCCGTGCGCCGCGTCGCCGACCAGCGCCAGCCGGTCGGAGGTGATCGTCGCCGCATGGTGGAAGCCGAGCGGATAGCTCGACCGCGCGCCGAGCGGGCCGAGGCGGCCGAGGAAACCGCCCATCTTCTTCTCCGCCTCGGCGAGGAAACCTCGATCGGACAATTTCAGCATGCCCGGCGCCTCGTCGCGGCGCACCGACCAGACGATCGCCGAACGATGGCCCTGCGCGTCGTCGTTCAGCGGCAGGATCGCGAAGGGGCCCTGCGGATAGAAAATCTCGTAGGCGATGTTCTCATGGGAATGCTCGTGATGAAGCGAGGTGACGAGCGCGGCGTGATCATAGGTCCAGCGCGCGACCTTCAGCCCGGCCGATTCGCGCGTCGGCGAGTTGCGGCCCTCGGCGGCGATCAGCAACGGGGCGGTGACCACCGCGCCCGAATCGAGCGTGACGGTGACGCCGTGCGGGCCGCGATCGACCGATATGGCCCGAGTCTTCATCCTGACGTCAACGCCAGCAGCCGCCTCGGCCGCTTCAAGCAGCGCACCGCGCAGCCGGCGATTCTCGAACATATGGCCGAGCGCCCCGCTCTCGGCATCGGGCTCGAAATCGAGCGCGCCCGGCTCCAGCCCGTCGCTGACCCGGATGCCCTGGATCGGGCACCCGAAACCCGCCAGCCGATCTACCACGCCGATCGCCTGCAGCATGCGATAGGGCGCGCTGGCGATCGCCGAGGCGCGCCCGTCGAAGCCGGCGGCCAGGATCACCTCCGGATCGGCAATGTCGATGACGATCGCGGTGAGGCCGTGCGCATCGAGCGCCACCGCCAGCGCGCTGCCGACCAGGCCACCGCCCAGAATGATGACGTCCGCTTTGTCCATGGGCTCGCTCTAGCGCGCCCGATGGATGGTGCCAATGCGTCCGCCTTGACGCCGGACTCGCCAGGAGCGATGATTCCGCGCGTACAGACAGCGAACAATCAAGGACCAGATCATGGCTAGCCGGGCGCAGCCGCCCTTGTGGCGCGAGACGGTGAAGGCGGGCGCCGCGCGCAGCGGTGCCCTGATCGGCGCGATTGCGATCGTGGCCGCCGCGATCCTCGTGCTGATCGCGCTCGTCACCTATCACCCGGGCGATCCCTCGCTGAACACCGCGTCAGGCGGCCCGGCCGAGAACTGGCTGGGGACGCCGGGCGCCTGGACCGCCGACCTGCTGTTCGCGCTGTTCGGCCTGCCGGTCGGCCTGATACTGTTCACTGCCCTGATGATCGCGCTGCGCCTGTGGAACGACGTGCCGGTCGGGCGCTGGCGGCTGATGCTCGTCGCGGCGCTGGGCGGTATCGCGCTGATGGGCACGACCGGCGCCCTGATCCGGGGGTCGGCCGTGCACTGGCTGCCGGCGGGCTATGGCGGCATGATCGGCATGACGGTTGCCGACCTGCTGCGCTGGGCGACCGGCTTCATCGGCGACGCGGCCGTTCGGCTGTGGACGGTGCGCGGCGTCGCCGTTCTCACCGGCCTGGCCGGCGCAGGCGTCTGGGCGCTGAGCTTCGTCATCGATATCGGCGACCGGCCGCGCCGCCTGCCCAGACCACGGCCGGCAAAGGCGGAACGGCGCACGCCCGAACAGGAGGTGTTCGCCCCAGAACCGGCGCGAAAGCCCACCCCGCGCGCGTTGGCGACCCCCGATTCGCGACCCGGCCCGGTCATTGCCGAACGCACGCTCGCGCCGTCCGTCGCCAAGCCAAAGGCCAAGCAGGCATCGTTCGATCTTGGCGACAATTCGCAGCTTCCCCCGCTCGACCTGCTCAAGCCGGCACCGCCCGCCCCGGGCGGGCCGGTCGACAAGGCAGCACTCGAGCGCAATGCCCGACTGCTCGAATCGGTGCTCGATGATTTCCATGTCAAAGGGCAGATCATCAACATCCGGCCCGGCCCGGTGGTGACGATGTACGAGCTCGAGCCGGCATCGGGGATCAAGGCGAGCCGGGTGATCCAGCTCGCCGACGATATCGCGCGCAACATGTCGGCGATCTCGGCGCGCGTCGCGACCATCCCGGGGCGCACCGTGATCGGCATCGAACTGCCCAATGTGCGGCGCGAGACGGTCGGGCTGCACGAACTGATCGGATCGCAGAGCTTCGACGACCAGTCGGCCTCGCTGCCGCTGGTGCTGGGCAAGAACATCGCCGGCGACCCGGTCATCGCCGATCTGGCGCCGATGCCGCATCTGCTCGTCGCCGGCACGACCGGTTCGGGCAAGTCGGTCGGCCTCAACTGCATGATCCTGTCGCTGCTCTACCGGCTGCGGCCCGACCAGTGCCGGATGATCATGATCGATCCGAAGATGCTCGAACTGAGCATGTACGAGGATATCCCCCACCTGCTCTCCCCCGTCGTTACCGACCCCGCCAAGGCAGTCCGTGCGCTGAAATGGGCGGTCGAGCAGATGGAGGAACGCTATCGCATGATGTCCTCGGTCGGGGTGCGCAGCCTCGCCAGCTTCAACGAGAAGGTGCGCGCGGCGCGGCAGAAGGGTCAGCCGCTCGGCCGCCGGGTGCAGACCGGCTATGATTCCGAGACCGGCCAGCCGGTCTATGAAGAGGAGACGCTCGACTTCCAGCCCTTGCCGCAGATCGTGGTGATCGTCGACGAGCTCGCCGACCTGATGATGACCGCCGGCAAGGAGGTGGAGTTCCTGATCCAGCGGCTGGCGCAGAAAGCGCGCGCGGCGGGAATCCATCTGATCATGGCGACCCAGCGCCCCTCGGTCGACGTCATCACCGGCGTGATCAAGGCGAACCTGCCGACGCGAATCAGCTTCCACGTCACCTCCAAGATCGATTCGCGCACGATTCTCGGCGAGCAGGGCGCCGAACAGCTGCTTGGCAAGGGCGACATGCTCTACATGCCCGGCGGCAAGGGCATCGTCCGAGTCCATGGGCCGTTCGTCAGCGACGACGAGGTACGCGCGGTCGCCGATCACTGGCGTGCCCAGGGCCGGCCCGACTATATCCAGTCAGTCACCGAAGAGCCCGAGGATGGCTTTGCGCTCGACGGCGCGCCGGATGGCGAGGATTCAGCCGAGGACCAGCAATATCGATCGGCGATCCAGCTCGTCGTCGAAAGCCAGAAGGCCTCGACCTCCTGGCTCCAGCGCCAGCTCCGCATCGGCTATAATTCGGCGGCGCGGCTGATCGAGCGGATGGAGAAGGACGGCGTCGTGAGCCGGCCGGACCATGTCGGCCGGCGCGACGTGCTGCGCGACCGCGACGGGAACCCGTTGTAAGGTTTACGGTTCAGAAGGGGTTCAACCCGGCGCGCCTAGCGCCCGGAACCTGTCTCGGGAGAATATCGTGATCCTTCGCAATCTGTCCGTGCTCGGGGCGCTCGCCGTTCCAGCACTGGTCGCGGCGGCCCCGGCCACCGGCGATCTCGCTCTCGTCCAGAGCCATCTCCAGTCAGTGCAAAGCCTGACTGCGTCGTTCAGCCAGACCGATCGCGCCGGCAAGGTGCTGACCGGCACGCTTACCCTGAAAAAGCCCGGCAAGATTCGATTCCAATATGAGAAGGGCGTGCCGATCCTGATCGTCGGCGATGGCAAGGCGCTGACCTTCATCGATTATTCGGTGAAGCAGGTGCAGCGCTGGCCGATCGGCAATTCGCCGCTCAGCGTGCTGCTCGACCCCACCAAGGATATGACGCGGTTCGCCAAGGTCGTGCCGGGGGCCGACCCGCGGATCATCTCAGTCGAGGCGAACGACCCCAAGCATCCCGAATATGGCCGGATCACCCTTGTCTTCATCCGCGACGAAAGCGCGCCAGGCGGACTGATGTTGCAAGGCTGGGTAGCCCTGGATTCCCAGAACAACAGAACGACGATCCGCCTGTCGAATCAGCAATTCAACGCGCCGGTGAGCGACAGGACGTTCAATTGGAACGACCCGCGACGGACTTTGGGGCGAAACTGATCCTTCGTTCATAGTGGCGACAGGTTAGTCCCCCTAGAAAGACATTGCGGATGTGGGGCGGATCGGGATTTTCCCCCTGTTGCTCGAACGGCCCATTTCCCGCCTGCGTGACGAACGCTAGGTCGGCCCTCGCTCCATGCCCCCGGAGCGAGGGCCTTTCCTTGTCGGCACTCATTCCCCCCGCTACATCGCCTTGATGACGCTGAAGATCGTTTCCTGGAACATTAACTCGGTACGGTTCCGTATCGAAATCGTCGAACGTTTCCTGCGCGAGGTGTCACCCGACATCTTGTGCCTTCAGGAAACCAAGGTCATCGACGGGGACTTCCCCACCGCGCCATTCCGGGCGCTGGGGTACAAGCACATCATCCTGCACGGGCAACGCATGCACCACGGCGTGGCGATCATCAGCCGCGTGCCGCTGGTCGAGGACGACCGGTTCGACTGGCTGGCTGTTGGATTGAAGCGTCATGATCGTTCTCCGGGGGTAAAGGGTCAGTGGATCGAAAGGAGCGCGAGTGCGGTGATCTGGTCGGCCGAGAAGCCATTCGACAGCAGCGCTTCGCTCAGGTCGTCGGCGGGGCGCCGGGCCCGACGAGTCCGCTGGACGAACTCCTTCAGCAATTCGTCGCGGGGATCGCTCTGCGAGCGCGCATTTTCGTCCAGGCCGAATGCGGCCCTCAGGCGGTTGGCGACGGCTGAGAAAACGGAAACCTCGCCGGCAGTCTCGGCCGCCCAATGCGCGTCTGCGACCGCATACCAATCGGTGCGGGAGAGCCTGGGATACTCAGTGTGATGATGCCGCATGGCGTCCTCCAAGGTCGATGGAGGGGATTTACGGGTGCTGGCATTGCGATAAAACCGGTATAAGATAGATCGAAACGTTCGAGGAAATCGATATGATAGCCGATCCCGGCACGCCCACGCTTGACCAGCTCAAGGTGTTCCTGACCGTCATCGAGGTGGGAAGCTTCGCGGGCGCGGCCCGTCGTCTCAATCGCGCGACCTCGGTGATCAGCTATTCGATCTCCAATCTCGAAGCGCAGTTGCGCGTTTCGCTGTTCGACCGCGAGTCGACCCGGAAACCGCAACTGACCGAAGCCGGGCGCACGGTCCTCGCCGAGGCGCGGACGGTCGCGAACGGGATCGATGGGCTGCGCGCGAAGGTCCGGGGTCTGCTGCAGGGACTGGAGGCTGAAGTCCATCTGGCGATCGACGTGCTGCTGCCCGCTGATCGCGTAGTGGACGCGCTGCGCGCGTTTCGCGCCGAGTTTCCAACCGTATTGCTGCACCTGCATGTCGAGACGCTCGGTGCGGTCACCAAGCTCGTCCTCGATCGCGTCGCCACGATCGGCATCAGCGGTCCGCTCGATGCCGGGATTGGCGGGATCGAGCGTATCGGCGTCGGCAGCGTGCGGATGATTCCGGTGGCGTCGCCCGATCATCCGCTGGCGCAGGCCAGGCGCAATCCGCCCGGTGCCGGACGCGAGCATATCCAGCTCGTGCTGACCGATCGCTCGCCGCTCACCCAGGGGCGCGACTTCGCGGTGGTGAGCAGCCGCACTTGGAGGCTTGCCGATCTCAGCGCCAAGCACATCCTGCTCAAGGAGGGGATCGGCTGGGGCAACATGCCGGTGCCAATGATTGCCGACGACCTGGCCGTTGGGCGTCTCATCCATCTCGACATGGCTGAGGCGAAGGGAGGGGACTATGTTCTCGAGGCGATCTACCGTACCGATACGCCTCCGGGGCCCGCGGCATCCTGGTTGATCGAGCGCTTTCTCGGGCAGGTGGCGGAAGAAGAGCCTGCTCTACCCTGACCCCGCCATGTTCAGCATGGTACGCTGATCGATCGCTCTGATGTCGACTGCCCGCCAATAACGGGCAGGTGGTGCGGCGATGCGATCAGCGATGCCGGGAGAACGTGCCGCTTTCCCAAAGCATCCCGACCATCGACGCGAAGAAAAGGGACTGGTTGATGCCGACTCCGCCCAGCATCAACACGACCGCCAGCCATTTCATGACCGGTGCCGGACATTGGTCCGGTCAGCCCACAAGAAACACACCAGTGGGATGGCGAGGACAAGGGCGAGCATTGCAGCGACCATCGGATCGCCGACCGCCGCCAGCACCAGCGCGAACATCAGGCTGATCAGCCCGGCAGACGCGATATGCGGGAGATAGTGGAGCGCCACGCTGCGGCTGAGTGATGACGACGCGGTTCGCGCGGGTGCGACAGCTATTCCGAAGGGGGATCGGGAAAGGTCAAGACAGGCCATCATAGCCTCCTGAGGAAAGCCGGGTCGGCCCCCGGAGCGCGACTTGGCAAGGCGCTCCGGGGCAACCGGTCAGCGGCGGGCGTCGAGGCTGAAGCGCCCGGCGCCGAAGGCGACGACCTGGAGCAGACCACCGGCCATCGCCACGTTCTTGAAGAAGTGGATGAACTGGTTCTGGTCGGCGAGGTTGTTATGGAACGCGAGCGCGGTCGCGATCGAGAAGGCCGCCATCACCGCGGCGACCAGCCGGGTGCGGTAGCCGAGGATGAGCGCAATGCCGCCGCCGACTTCGATAAGGATCGCAATGATGAGGGCGAGCGTCGGAAAGGGCAGGCCGACCGACTGGATATAACCGATCATCATCGCGGGTGCGGTGATTTTCGATATGCCTGACAGCAGAAAGATCGCGGCAATCAGGATGCGGCCGACAAGCGGAAGTGCGGCCGGGCCGATGCTCCGGGCGGAAAGTCCAACTTCGATCGATGCCGGGGCGGTAGCAGTGTTAGACATGGGATAGTCCTTCCTGGGCGGCACCACCACCATGGAGCGCCGCGGCGATCCTCATGTGGTCGTGACCGGGTTGCCGGAGTACCCGAATAATATGGAAGATTAGGTTCGATAAATTCGACAAGAATGTCGCGACGCAAACGCCGCCCCCTCCCCCAAAGAGGAAAACAGAGTGTGCCAACAACTCCAGACCGCCCAGAGAGTCGAGTTTCTCAGCGGCCTGCTAGATCGCCGGCATCGCGGCATCCACGATCTCGTCGCCGCGCGCGAACCAGGTGCCCGGGCGTGCCGCGAGCGTTGCGAGCAGGGCCTCGAACGCGCCGATACGATAGGGCAGTCCCATGATGTAGGGCGTGACGTTCAGCGGCAGTATCCGTCCGCCGAATGTCGCGCTCTCGCGTTCGAGCAGATCATAGGCGTCGATCATCTGTTCGGCGTAGGAATCGACTGAATGCTGTTGCGCGACCAGGATCTGTCGATCTGACAGTTCGTGATTGAGCGGCAGGTTGACGATCTCGCCCGCCTGCGTGGTGAAGCGATAGGGCAGTTCGTCGTTCACCCAGTCGCACATATAATCCAGCCCCGCCTCGACCAACAGGCCGGGCGTTGCGAAGCTCTGCGAACGCGCGATCGAGTGCCAGCCGCGCGGGCGCATGCCGGAGGCTTTTTCAAGCGACGCGAGCGCGCTCAGGATCAGCGCGCGCTCCTCGTCCGGATCGATATCGCTGGCGATCGTGCCGTTCATGTCGGTCGAATGGGCGACGATCTCATGGCCCGCCGCAACGATATCGGCGATGATCGAGGGGTAGCGATCGGCGATCGCGCTGTTGACCGCAACCGACACCCGCGCACCGATCTTCGCGAAGGCATCGAGCAGGCGGTAGAAGCCCACCCGCGTGCCATATTCGCGCGCGGTATAGTGGCGGTAGTCGGGATAGGATGTCTGCATGTGCCCGGGGGCGCGAAACGGCTTGTCCCGTGGCACGATCGGAAACCATTCGAGATTGACCATGACCCACACGGCGACGCGCTTGCCGTTCGGCCAGGCGATCGGCGCGCGTTCGCTCATGCTCGACCACGGATAGAATTCATGGTCCATGCCGTGACGGCGCTTCGGATAGTCGAGATAGGAGGAATCGAGCGCCATCAGCGGGCCTCCGTCTTGTAGCGCGCCGCATCGGCGGCTGCGGCGTCATAGTCATGAGCCAGGAAATGATCGGCAATGTCGCCGCTGCGCGTGATCCACGCCCGGCCGTCGGCGGCGATATGGCGCAAGACCTCCTCGAACGGCCCGATTCGATGCGGCTGGCCGATCAGATAGGCATGCAGCGGAATGCACATCACCGTCCCGGACGCGGCCCCCTCAGCCGCGAGCCGATCATATTGGCGGATCAGCGTTTCGGCATAATCGCGCGGGCTCATATTATAGACTGAGAAGCCGTAATGGTCGTTGACCTCCAGGCTATAGGGCATCGACACCAGCCGGCCCGATGCGACATGTACCGGCCCAGGCTGGTCGTCATGATACAGGTCGCAGGTATAGGTCAGGCCATATTCGGCGATCAGGTCCAGCGTGCGCGGCGTATGGGTCAGCGCGGGAGCAAGCCAGCCCTTGATCGTCTGGCCGGTTGCCTCGCGGACAGTCCGGATCGCATCCTCAATCAGGGCGCGCTCCTGCGCTTCGTCCATGCCGTAGGAATAGCGCGTGTTATACACGCCGTGGCTGAAGAACTCCCAGCCCAGCGCGTTGACCTGCGCGACGATCTCCGGATGGTGCTGGCACATCGCGACCGACAGCGAGACCGAGCCCTTGAAACCGTGACGCTCCATGACATCGACGAGCCTCTGGTGGCCGACGCGGTTGCCATAATCGCGATGGCTATAGCCGACCACGTCGGGATGCGGCTTCGTCCAGCTTTTGCGGTGCGGATTGGCTGGTGGATCAAGTTCGTAGAATTCGATGTTCGGCGATACCCATACGGCGACTGACTTGCCGTTCGGCCAGGCGATCCTGGCGCGGTCGCGATAGGGGCGGAAATCGTACAGGCCGGGATCGGCTTCACCCTCCCACATCAACGCGCCTCCAGCCAGTCGATCACCGTCTGCACGGGTTCGACATCGGCGTATTTCAATTGCAGGTCGGTCAGGTTGGCGAAGTGATAGCTCTCATGCTTGTCGGCGCAGGTCTCGATCGGCACGATCGTGCGGTAGCCGCGCGACAGCGAATCTACCGCGGCGGCCCGCACACAGCCCGACGTCGATCCGCCGGTGATGACCACCGTGTCGACCTTGTGCCACACCAGCAGGCTCTGAAGCGGCGTTTCGAAGAAGGGCGAGGGCATGCGCTTGGTGTAGATCGTATCCCTGGCATGATCGATCTCGCAGCGATCGTCGAAAGCGTGACGGCGCGATTCATATTTGATGTTCTGCAGGGAATCCGGCGTGTTCGTCCGCGTGCCCCACACGCCGGCATCGGACGCATCCTCGGCATAGGCGACGTGAGTCCAGATCACCGGCATGCCCTTGGCGCGGGCGAGCCGGGAGATCGTGTTGACATGCTCGATCTGCCGCGGATCGGTTTCATAGGCGGTCTTGAACTCTTCGATCCGCGTGTAGGCGTTCTGGAAATCGACGTTCACGATTGCAAGCTTCTCGCCGAAGCCGAATTTGCTGCGCGCTGGGTTCGCCATGACTTCGTCGAACAATTGCCGCGCGGTCTTGCCGTCGCTGACCATCTTCGTGCCGACGATATTCATGATGCCTCCTTGATCCGACGCGTGCCGGCCGTGTTGAAACCCAGCGGCAGGCCCGCGTCGGGAATGAAACCATAAAGCGGTTCGCCAGGCATCGCGCGACACAGGATATCGCGTACCGCGATCAGCCGGTCGATATCGATCCCGGTGCGCAGGCCCATCGCTTCCAGCATGAACACCAGATCCTCCGTCACGATATTGCCCGAGGCGCCGGGCGCGAACGGGCATCCGCCGAGGCCGCCGAGCGAAGAATCGAGTGTCGTCAGCCCACAGTCCAGCGCGGCGAGCGCGTTGGCAAGGCCGAGCCCGCGCGTGTTGTGCAGATGGATGCCGGTCAGCGCCTGCGGTCCCACGACACCGTGCAGCAGGGCGATCAGCCGCCTCACCGCCGCTGGATCGGCATAGCCGGTCGTATCGGAAATGCCGATCTCGTCACATCCGGCGGCCATCAGCCCCTCGGCTAGACGGGCGATCTGCGCGTCGGGAATTGGTCCCTCCAATGTGCAGCCGAACGCTGTCGACAGGCTGCCTTCGAAATGCGGACGCCGCTCCGCCGGCAGGGTTGCGATCAGTCCCGCAATCTCCTTGGCCTCGGCCAGTACCTGGTCGTGCGTGCGACGCAGATTGCGCAGGGAATGCGTTTCGGACACCGACAGGGGCAGGGTAATCTTGTGCGCGCCCGCCTCGATCGCCGCCACGGCGCCGCGCATATTGGGCACGAGCACCGCGACGGTCAGGCCGGGGATGGCCCGCGCATGGGCGACGATCTCCGCAGTGTCGGCGAGCTGCGGCAGGATGCTTGCCGGTACAAAGCTGCCGACCTCGATCTCGCGCACGCCTGCCGCCGCTTCGGCATTGATCCACGCTTTTTTGGTTTCGGTCGGCATGATTTGGGATACGCTTTGCAACCCGTCCCGCGGGCCGACTTCGCTGACCAGGATGTCGATGCCGGAAATGGCGGCGTCGGGAATGTCGAGGCCTTGCATGGGGTTCACGATCGATCCGCCCTTTCGTTGCTGGTTGCGTTATTTGTCATAAGTCTATAGCAAATCAGCGACGCCATTCAAGGCGCGTGACACCAATATCGAGAGATGGATGCAAACGAGCGCTTTCCCACTGGCTGGTCTGAAAGTCATTGAGTTTACCCATATGGTGATGGGCCCGGCGGTCGGCGTGATCCTCGCCGATCTGGGGGCTGAGGTCGTGAAGGTCGAGCCGATCGGCGGCGACCAGACGCGCGACCTGCTCGGTTCGGGCGCGGGGTATTTCCCCATGTTCAACCGCAACAAGCGCAGCATTTGCCTCGATCTCAAAAGCGCCGATGGGCTTGAGGTCGCACGGCGCCTGCTTGCCGATGCCGATATCCTGATCGAGAATTTCCGCCCCGGCACGCTCGCCAAGCTTGGCCTGTCCTATGAGTCGCTCAAGCAGGACAATCCCCGGCTGATCTATTGTTCGGCCAAGGGCTTCCTTGCCGGCCCCTATGAACAGCGGACCGCGCTGGACGAGGTGACCCAGATGATGGGTGGCCTTGCCTATATGACCGGTCCCCCGGGACGGCCCCTGCGCGCCGGTTCCTCGGTGATCGACATTACGGGCGGCATGTTCGGGGTGATCGGCATTCTTGCAGCGCTTGAGCGTCGTCACACGACCGGGGAAGGCGGCGAAGTGCGCTGCTCGCTGTATGAGACGACCGCCTTCCTGGTTGGTCAACACATGGCGCAGGCGGCAGTGACGGGGCAGGCGGCGCGGCCGATGCCGGTACGAATCTCGGCCTGGGCGATCTACGATGTGTTCGACACCGCGCTGGCGGACGAGCAATTGTTCGTGGGCGTGGTCAGCGATACCCAATGGACCGCATTCTGCAGCGCCTTCGGCCTCGAGGCGCTGGGCGACGATCCGCGCTTCGCCAAGAACAATCAGCGAGTGCTCGCGCGCGACGAGATACTCCCCCAGATTCGCGCACTGTTCGGCGCGATGTCGCGTGCCGACCTGATCGCCAGGCTCGAAACGATCGGGCTGCCGTTCGCGCCCATAACCCGGCCGGAGGATCTGTTCGACGATGCGCATCTCAATGCCGGGGGACTGATCGACCTGACCCTGCCGGGTGGCCGTACGACCAAGCTGCCTGGACTGCCCGTCGAACTGGACGGAGAGCGGTTGAGTCTCCGCCGCGACATCCCCGGCATCGGTGCCGACAGCGACGCGGTGCTCGCCGAACTGGGCTATGCGGCATCAGCGATCGCCGACCTCAGGGCGAGCGGGGGAGTCGCCTGATCGTGGGACGCACGCTGTTCGACAAATTATGGGACATGCACGCGGTCGCGGATCTTGGCGAAGGCACCAGCCTGTTGTTGGTCGACCGGATCCTGCTGCACGAACGAACCGGCGGTGTCGCGCTGGAAAGCCTGGCGGATGCCGGCCGTGCGGTCGCCGATCCGCGTCAGGTCTTCGTGACGATGGACCATATCGTCGACACCCTGCCGGGTCGTGGCGACAGGACGATCATGCCGACCGGCACGCAGTTCATTACCGCGACGCGGAGAGGTGCGCTCGATGCCGGGCTGACCCTGTTCGACATTGGCGATCCGCGCCAGGGCATCGTTCACGTCATCTCGCCCGAACAAGGCATTGTGCTGCCGGGTCTGTCGCTGGTTTGTCCCGATAGCCACACCTGCACGCAAGGGGCGCTCGGCGCGCTCGCCTGGGGCATCGGTTCGACCGAGGCTGAACACGCGCTTGCCACCGCCACGTTGCGCGTGCGCAAGCCGAAGACGATGCGCATCACCATCACGGGCCGGCTCGGCACGGGCGTGACCGCCAAGGATCTCGCCTTGCACATAGTGTCGCATTTCGGTTCCGCCGGGGCCAGTGGCCACCATCTGGAATATGCCGGGGAGGCAGTCCGCGCGCTCGATGTCGAGGCCCGGCTGACGCTATGCAACATGGCGACCGAACTCGCCGCCTTCTCGGCGATCATCGCGCCGGACGAGACCGTGTTTTCCTTTCTGCAAGGCCGGACCTATGCACCGACCGGTACCGGCTGGGACGACGCGGTGGCCTTCTGGCGGACGCTGCAGTCGGACGATGGTGCAGTGTTCGACAGCGATCATGTCATCGATGCCGGCGGCGTGTCGCCGATGGTTTCCTGGGGAACCAGTCCGCAACAGGCCGTGGCGCTCG
>CZQE01000081.1_pt1 | contig 19285 bp, 19 predicted proteins | sample 734431 | NCBI WGS metagenome assembly CZQE01 (sample SAMEA3597869, study PRJEB11362) | hydrothermal vent metagenome | biome: marine hydrothermal vent biome; feature: marine hydrothermal vent; material: ocean water | place: Atlantic Ocean | collected 2010-09-19/2010-10-04
AGACTCGCTGGAAGCAGCTCTCCGGGGCGCCGCCGGGGTTGCCATTGCGGTCTGGAGCCTCTCTGCCGTCGAAGAGGTGACCAAAGTCGTGTTTGCGATGCTCCCGCCAAAAGCGACCACGATCATCCACAGCACGATCGCGCCAGCAGAAATGCTGCAATTGGCGCGTGCTGCCAGCGAACAGGGAATCGAATGCATCGACGTCATGGTCAGTGGGGGTGCCCCAGCGGCGCGTGATGGTCGGCTGACGTTCATCGCCGGCGGCATCCAGACTGCTCCCGCTGGATGGGAAGCCTACTTCGAGGCTCTGGCCGGAAAAATCTACTTCGTAGGTCCGGCCGGAGCCGGTTGTGCAGCTAAATTGGCGAATAACATCATGCTGTTCGTCAACAACACCGCCATATTGGAAGCTGTGAAGTTCGCGCGGCAGTTCGGCGTAGCTGAAGAAACCGTCATCGAGGTCGCATCCGCCAGCACAGGGCGATCCTGGTCAACCGATATGTGGGACTTTCAGGGCGATTTGGTTCGCGATCGTTTGGCCAAATCAAACACGCTAGATGTCGATTTTCTCGTCAAGGATCTTGAACTTGCTTGCAAAGCCGCAGGCGAAAGTGGTTTCCGCCTTGAGTTGTCCGAAGCGTGTGTTGATCTCATGCCGGCATATTACCGAGACCGATTTGCTGACGAAAGCCAAATTTAGAACTTGGAAATAACTCGGGAATGCGAGGATGCTTCGCATTTTGTGCGTTGGGTGCGGGAACGCTCCGTCCTAAAGGAAGATGCACCCTTGCCGGCACTTGGGCCAATCAAAAGATGGTGCGTCCGACGGGAACGACTACGCGGCCCCATTTATGGCTGGTAGCCCGCTTCAGGAAGCCCTCTCGATTTCGTAACTGCATGATCTCGCTCGCCAGCGCGACATCCTCGACCGCCCGCCGAGTCTGCATCGACATCGACCGCGTGGTGTATCGCCCGCGCGTACGCGAGCGGCTGACATCATCTCGCTCGACCTCACGTCCGCCGATCAGTTCTGAGACGAGCTTGGCGGTGCCCCCATCCTCGCTGGTCCCTGACCTCAACAGCAGCTGATTGCCGCAATTCTCGATGATCGTTTGGGCGCTCTCGCCATAGGTCTGCTTGACCTGTGCGAACGATTGGAACCCGATCGCGACGCAACCCCCGAACTTGCGCAGCCGCGCCTGCGCATCCTTCAATCCTTCGATTCGTCCCAGCGCATCGAGTTCGTCGATGCTGAACCAAATACGCCGATCGCGCGAAGGCTCCAGCGAGAGCATCTCGATGATGGCGATGTTCATCCAGCAAGAGATCAACCCCTTGAGCGCGGCAACTTGGTTGGCAGTGTACGGCATCCAGAGGGAACCGCTGCCGTCGCGGATCCACTCTCGCACCGAGAACTGCTCGCCGTCGATCGCGGCGATCAGTCTGAGATGTCCGACCGCGGGAGCTAGCGTACCAAGAATACTGGCCAGCATACGCTCACCCCCTTCCTCAAAATAGCGCGCCGCCGGCGTGCCGGCGCATAGCGCCTTGAGCTCGCTAATTTTGGCGTTGGCGAGCATGGTGACAAAATCCTCCGTCGAGCCCAAGCGCAGCGTCACGAAGTTCTCCATCGCGGCCGCCAGGAGTTGCTGCGCATAGGTGATCCACTGGTCGTGATCGCCACCACCCAGGTACGGCAGCAGCGATTGGGCAAGAAAGGCATAGTCGCCGGGCCGTTCGATTTCGGAGAGGAGGTCCCAGTGCGCGCAACGCGGATCGAAGGGGTTGAGAATGATGTCGCCGGGCGCGTGGAAGGCGCACATCGATGCGCCGTCCGGATCGGCGACAACTTGCCGGTCGCCGCGGCGCAGGGCATCGGCCATGAGTGCGCGCAGTGCGGTCGACTTGCCCGAACCGGTCGCCCCGATCACCGCGACATGCATGGTCTCGTCCTCGCGCGACAGCGCCACGCCCGCGAGCCGCACGCGCCCGTTCAGGCGCGCGTGCAAGCCTGACCACCAACCGCCTGCATATGTCCGGAGGCGCGTTCCGCGCAGGTGCTTCTCCTTGCGCGGCCAGGCAGCTAGGCGGGCCGCGACGGCACCGCCAAGAAACCCGAACGTCCCCGGCATCATCACCGCGAGCGGCCAACTGTCATGGCTGAAGCTGCCGTAGAGCAGGTACCCCGACATTGCGCCGCCGAGCCAACCGAGCGGGCCGTGCAGCAGCGGCCAGAGCGTGCGGCGATCGCCGCCTTGGACGATGGCGATGGCCAGCACACCTGGCAGCGCGGCTGCGGCGAACCAGAGGTGATAGCGGTGTAAGGCAAGCCAGGCCCAGCGCTGCTCAAGCCACGGCTCGAGCGCGTGGCGATGCGTCCAATGCTCGCGCAGGAGATCGACAAGCGCAAAGCGGTCCTCAGTAGGGATCAGGCTGCGGACCAATGGCCAGCACGCCCAAATCGCCGCGAGGGCAGCCAGGAAGGCAACCTGCTGCACAACCGGTTCGGAGCCCGCGCCTCCGCCGCCGCCCGATGCCCCCGTCACCGCTCGGCTCCATTGTCGCGGTCTCGACCGCGCGCCAGTCCCTGCACGGCCTGCGCCGCGCGCGTCATCGCCTCGCGCACCGACTGCGCGGTCGGCTTGGGCGCTGACACGCGCGCTGCAACCATGGCGCGCAGGCGATTAGCCCGCTCGCTCTGGGCCGGCGACGTTGATGTCCGTGCATCGTCTGGGGTGCGCGCTGCCGTGTCAGCGGAGCGCGACGGTGGCGCCCTTTCCCGGTCCCGATAGTCGAGCGCCATGTCCTTGGGTCGCTCACGTCCGAGCGTCTGACGCAGTGTCTTCTCGTCAGCAAAATCGTCGCGCCCATAATGGAGGGCGGTGCCCTGGCGGTGGCGGCTCAGCGCCACATAGCTGGCATGGGCATCAAGCCCCGGTGTCGCCAGCACATGGGTCTTATCGACAGTCATGCCCTGGGTCTTGTGAACCGTGGCCGCATAGCCGTGATCGACATGGGCATAGGTCTTGAGATCAACAGCGACGCGCCGGCCATCGTCGAGGCGCACGGCGAGCCGGTCGGGGGCTGCCTTCTCGACGGTGCCGAGCGTGCCGTTCTTCACACCGAGATCGCGCTCGTTCTTGAGGAACAGGATGCGGTCCTGCTCGGCGAACTCGCGAACGCCCCGCTCTGTCTGGACCGCAACAGTTGCTCCAAGTACACCCTGCTCGGCGAGCCGGGCGCGTGCCGCGTCGTTCAACATGGCGACCTCCTTGTTCATGTGAGTGAGGATGATGCGCGACGCGGCGAGGTCGGCGCGGCGCTCGGCATCCCAACGGTCGATCAATGCGGCCCGCGCCGCATCGCGCGTGTCGGCGGCATGGACCATGCCGGCGTTGGAATAAGCAGCAATGGCCTCGCCGGTTCGCCCGGTCGCAAAGGCGCGCGTCGCCTCGCGCATCCAAACCGCATTCTGCCGGCGCACTTCGCTGATCTCGGCGGCGCCGTGACGCTCGGCGAGCAGACGGAATGCGGCGCCAGCCTCGATTGCCTGGAGTTGCTGAACGTCGCCGACCATCACGACCTTGGCGCCGGCGCCAGCTGCTTCGGCGAGCACTCGACTAAGCTGGCGCGTGCCGATCATGCCGGCCTCGTCGACCACCAGCACGTCGCGGGATGTGAGTCGGTCACGATCGCGCGCCCAGCAATGCTCAAGGCTGGCAATCGTGCGCGATGCGATGCCCGAACCGCCTTCGAGATTTTCCGCGGCGATGCCGGACAGCGCAGTCCCACGGACGGTATAGCCGGCTGCTTCCCAGGCTTCGCGCGCAACGCCCAGCATCGCCGACTTGCCGGCGCCCGCATAGCCGACGACCAGCGCCAAGCCCGGCTTGCGCAGGACATGATCGAGAGCGGCGCGCTGTTCGCCTCCGAGCCGAAGGCCGCGCCCGCTTGCGACATCGACCGCGCGCTCGACATCGGCGCGCCCAACGGCATGGCTACGCACGGCCGCGAGGCGCTCGGCATCGCGGGCCAACGCTTGCTCGGCGCACATCATGCTGGTGGTCGTGAAGCGTTCCGCACCGTTCCCGTCGCGGCCGAGCGCGAGCACGGATTCGTGGGCACGCATTGCGGCCAGCACGCGGTCGAACTGTTCCTGGCCGTCCGATTGTCGGTGCGCGAATATTGCGAGATCGCGGACCGTGAAAGTGGCCTGCTGGCGCGTCAGGGTTTCCAGGCCAACGCGCGGATCGGCAATGATGGCGGCGCCGTTGTTGCGCGCGATCGTGCGATGATCTTCGGCGCGTTCGGCCTCCTCGCCCTTTGCTTCACGGCGCGCGCCGGCCGCGCCGATCTTGTGCTGCGGTTCGAGCGCGATGCCCTGCGCGTCATAGCTGCGGTGATCGATGCGCGTTTCGACGCCGAGCTGGGCCAGGCGCTCGTTGACGTGGCTCGCCCAATCCTCCCGCCATTGCTGAAGGAGCGCGGTCGCGTTCCATTCGCGCACCTTCGGGCCGAAGCCTTCGGACGTGACTTCGCGCATGGTGAGCATGACGTGGGCGTGCGGCTTGGCCTCGCCATCTGCACGCATGTCCCAATGCACGTTGAGATCGGCGACCATCCCGCGCGCGACAAACTCGCGCTGAACGAACTCGCGGGCGAGCGCGACCCCCTGCTCCCGTGTCAGCTCGCGCGGGATAGCGAACTCAACCTCGCGGGCGAACTGTGCGTCCTTGCGCTTTTCGGTCGTCTCAACCTCGTTCCAGAGATCCTGGCGGTCGCGCATCCGCTTGGGCGCGCCCTCGGGCAGCATCACCTCGGAGTGGACGACGCCTGATTTGTTGGTGAAGTCGTGATGGCGCCCGAGCCGCTCGTCATACAGGCGGGACGCTGAGCGATAGGCCGCCGACGCCACCGCGCTGCGGCCGGTGCCGCGCCCCATGACCTTGGCCGAGAAGTGATAGATCGCCATCGCGGCAACCCATTTACGCCTGAACCCGCGACGTCGGTACGACGTATAAGCGCGCTCTCCTACGCTAGAGCGCTCCGGAGAGATTTGATCCGTTGAATGGGGACTGACCCGACCCAGCTAGGGCGCATCGACACGGTAGATGGAGATGCGACAATGCGGAAGGTACGGGATTTCGACGCCGAGCTGAAGGCGCTCAACGATCGGGCGAAGCTGCTCAAGCAGCGCAAGATCCAGCAATTTGGCGAGCTGATCGAGGCGACAGGCGCAGATACCCTCGAGCCCGATCTCCTTGCCGGTGCTCTGCTGGCGGTCGTCGCGGAAACGGATAAGGCGATCATGACGAAGTGGAGCGCGCGAGGAGCGCAATTCTTTCGCGAAACAAGCCGGCGACCCTCGCGCCGCACTGATGGCAACAGCGCAGGGAGCAAGGCGGCTGATGCAGGCACGGAACCGGCTTGATGCGACGCGGGCAAGGATCGACACGCGAGCTTGGGTGATGGCGAGACGCGAACGCACCAGACATCTGATCGAGCTCGGCGGGCTTGTGCAGAAGGCCGGTCTCGTCTCGCTCACGGACGATGACCGGGCATTGCTGTACGGTGCGTTTCTCGACCTCGCGATCCGCCTCCAGGGCGATGACGGGGCACAAGCCAAATTACTGTACCGGCGACGCGGCGTACGTGCCTTCGCGACCGAGGCGGAGGAAGCTTCCCGTCCGCAGAGGGGGAAGCAGAAAGCCAAAAGCGCGGCCTCGGAAAACGGCGCATGATAGTCGCTTCCCGCCTGTCTGCTGACCGTGGTTCGGAGTGCGGCCATGTGACGACAGGCAGAATTCGCGCGGCGAAGATCAATCGGCGCGCAAATGCGGCAAGGCAGCTTCGATCGCCGCCTTCGCCGCCGGCACATAGCTCTGCCACATGGGCCTGCCTTCGAACTTGGTATTCTCGGGATTGCCCTCCGCGCGACAGAGCGCACGGGCCGCTGCTTCAATCGCCTTCTCCATGTCCAACATGATCTGGCTTCCTTGAGTCACCGGTCGCTACGATGGGACAGAGCATAGTCCATTGGCGGCGCAGGGGACACGTGATTCCAAGCGGATCGCGTGTCCCGCATTATCGTGTCACCTCAGCTTGTTCGTCGCGCCTCAGGCTTTCTGGTAGTGGGAAGAGCGCGTTACTTCGTGTCATTTCAGCAGCGCCGCGGGACGCCATTCGCGCGGACGGGTCGGTCGCACTTTCCAGAAGCGGCCGCGTCATGAATAGCCGCGCTTCCTGCCATCGAGGTGCAGGCGCCACCACCGGCCGAACGTCAGCATTACCGCCGACGCGCGCGGTGTAAGCGATCGTTTCCGCCGGCAGCGCGGCGCCGTTTTGCACGTAGCGCTGATAACGTCCGGGGCCGGCGTTGTACGCGGAGAATGCCCCGGGCAAGCCATAACGCGCGGCAAGTTCGGCGAGATACATCGCGCCGCCGATCATGTTCATGCGCGCATCGAACGGGTCGGATCCAAGGCGATATCGACCCGTGAGATAGACCCACGTCGCGGGCATGATCTGCATGCACCCTATGGCGCCTCTTGAGGATACGACGCGGGGATTGCCGCCAGACTCCGCCATCATCACGCGCAGCACGACCTCGACCGGCAAGCCCGAGCGGCTGGCCGCTTCCGGCGCATGAAGCGCGCAGCCATTGGGGGATGCGGGTAAGGCCGGCTGGGCGCCAACCGGGCAGCCCGCCGCAAGCAGCGCGATCATGCCCTTCATGCTGTTCGACCGCCGGCTCATGACCAGGTCCACAGCGGCGTGGCGCTACCAAGGATTTGAACCTGCGAAACGGGTCCAAAGTAGCGGCCGTCGAACGAGTCCGGGTGCGCAGGCGCGATCAGGAACAGCTGATCCGGTCGCAGCCGATAGCATCCTGACCACGCCGGCAGGGGACGGCCGAAGTGATCGCGCGCCAGCGCAGCGACAGCTGTCCGCCCGTTGATGGTCACGCTCAGCCCCAGGCGGCAAATGGTCGCGCCATGCATCGCCGCGATCGGCTTCAGCAGCGGGACATTCGCTTCGACGTAGCGGCGCTCGGCCATGAAGCGGGCGAGCGTTGGCGACGGTCGCACCGCGACCATGTCGCCGACGCGCATCGCCGGGGTCGGGTCAATGCGATAAAGGCCGAGTGGCACGCTCGCCGATGCGTTCCAGATGAGGCGCACAGGCGAATGATGGATCGCCGGAAGGATGAGGCCGGTGAGCCCGGCCGTGCTGGCGGCGAGCAGTGCAAGCCGAACGAAGCGGCCGCGCGATCGGCGGCCGGGCGCGCTCAATCTCGGATGAGGCTGCGAAACGCTGACCATCAGCCCTGCTCCGTCGCATGGCCGGAGCGGCGTACCGCGGGAGGGACCGAACCGTTGTTTGGATCCGATGTCGATGCGCATGCGCCGCGGTCGGCCCAGGCGCGCAGCTCTTCGAGCGTATAGACGACACGGCCGCCGATCTTCCGGTAGGCGGGGCCGGTGCCGTAGGTGCGGTGCTTTTCGAGCGTGCGTGCGGATAGGCCGACATAATGCGCGGCCTCCTTGGTACGCAGATAGCGTGTGTCCTTGATGATGTCGGGCATGACCGGGCTCCTGTGGGGCGAGAAGCGAGGTGCGTGCCAAGCGCCTCGCGAACCCGGTCATCATCGGCGACGAAAGAAGGCCCGTGGTGGCCGGAGCGAGGGGGCATGGATTCCGACCACATCAGATTTACAGCGGATGCTAGGATGGCCGACGTGACCCAAGCAGCAGACGATAGCCTCCAGCGATCATCTGGGCAGCCGCATCGGCAAGGCGCCGCAGATCGGAGCGTTCCGAACTCGATCGCCAGTCGTCTGGCAACTGATCGTGGACGAGCCCACCGATGTCACGCAAGCTCGCACCGTCCTGCGCCATGTCATGGACATAGAGCATCGCCGTGTGGCGGTGCGCCTGCGCGAAAGGTGCGGCGCGGACGGGAACACCATGACCGATTGAACGGCGGAAGGTCGCCGCGGCCTGGATGCGGGCCGCATGTCTCGTGTCCGGATGAAGGTAGATGCCGAAGCTGCCGCCCGTCGCGGGCGCCAGGCCCGAGGGGAGCCAGAGCTGCAATTCGGGCGAGCCTCTGCGGCGGATCAGCAGGTGTGTCCCTCCCGGCGAGCCGATCCGGATCACACGCTCGCCCCAGCGTTCGAAAAAGAAACGGAGATCGCCGATCGCCTTCGCCCATGGCACCGGCCGCACGATCGTCAGAACGGATGTATCAAGTTCCGGACTCCAGGCGATCGGCGGCGCGTCGACTGCCGACGTGTCGGGATCGGACGCGAAAGGTGAGGCCCCAATGGGACCACCTCCCTGCCAAAGGATGCTTTGAGATATTCAGAATTCTGCGCGCGGACCGGCGCACAACAGCTTCGCTAGTCGTGCTGGCGCGCCGCGCTGGCGGATTGCCGGAGCGCCAGATGTCGCGGAAGTCCGGATTGCGACGCAGCCATTCCCAAGCGAAGCCGCGCGCGTCCAATGCGGTGAGGGCCTGATATTCAGCGGGTAAGCGTAAGCGGTTATATCCTGGCATCGTGAAACTCCTCGATGCCCCCTGCGGGAATAACCTAAGTTGCGAATGCTGCACCGCGCAACGGCGCACCAGCTTATCTGCGAATAAGTCGCAACTTATAGCAAGTGGTTAATATCTATATTCAACATGGATCAAATGAAAGCCCCGCCCGGTCGATCCGGGCGGGGTTTTCGATCGGCTCAGTCGCCGTTGCGACGAGAGGGGCGCGACCAGATCAGGTTGAAGGTCTCGCCGTCCTCGTCGTCGAAGAGGTTGGCGTAGATCGGAGCGGTGAAGCTCGGATCGTCGAGCTTGAGGCCCAGATAATCGCGGCCCTCGTTGGACTGCTTGGTCCAGGCGGCGCCGATTTCGGCCCGGCCAACCATCACCCGGTGCGAGGGCGCGTTGTCGTTGGCGCGGTTGCTGTCGGGAACGATGCGAACGCCCTTGGCCTGGACGCTGAGGGTGACGATGTCGCCGACGAACTCGTTGTTGGCGGTCTTCTTGAAGGTGCCGATGGTAGCCATTTCAAATCTCCAGTCTTGATCCACGAGGTCCGTGCCCATCACGGTCTCGATGGCTTGGGACATGACCGGGACTGCCGCGGCTGCAGTCGTCAGACCTGAAGCGCTAGCGGAAGACGGCGGCGGGACGCTTTTTTGATCCGCGAGGAATGCCGGCGCAGCCGGCAGGGGAAAAAAGTGACCCAGAGCCGTTGCGGCCATGAGTGGCAGAGGCGAAGCCGGTTCCGGTCATCAAGCCATTTCAGAGAGGCCGTTTGGGCACTGGCCTGGATCCGCCGACAGGAGACATGGCGTCCTTATCGGCGCCATTCTAGAAGCCCGCCGTGGAGATCGCGGTCCCGGATAGGATCGCGTACAGATAGGGTTAGACGCCCTGTTGCCGTGACCGCGGTGACGAACGACATCTGGCGTGATCGGGGTGGTCCTCCGAATCAGCCGCCAACCAAAGAGGCCCCGAGAGCGCCGCGTGTCATAGGCTTGAGCTCGCACCGGGCATCCGCTTCCGACACCCAACAACGACGATTGGACAGGAGACAGACCAACTCTCTGCGCCTCCCGGCCGCTGCGGAGGCTTTGGCATGAAAGGCCCCGCCCGGATCGACCGGGCGGGGCGAATTTTGGAGCCTTCAGGATGTGAGGTTCAGATGGCCGGACGCATCAACCGATGGGCTGCGATCGCGGCGCAAAGCGCGGCGCCGACCAGGCCAGCGATGATGCCGGTTCCGCCCGCGAACCAGCCCAGTGCATGCGCGACGGAATATCCGGCCAGGGCGGCGGGTATGGCAAACAGCGCCGCGAGACCGGCCCGCGCGTAAGGGCTGGCAAGGTTCAGCGCCGCGAAGCGGCTCGTCCCGATCACTGCGAGGAAAACCAGCAGTCCGATCGCGACAGCGAGCAAAGGTGGGCAGCCGAGGTGGCTTGCGCCAAACCCGGCTCCGATTCCGAGGGCGATCGGCAGCGCCAGCGTCGCGCCGGCGAAAATCTGGTAGATCAGGTAACCGACCCCGAGCAGGGTCAGGGGAAGCATGATCAGCATGGCGTCGCATCCTTATGACAAGGGGTTGGACGCGCTTCCACCTGCCACCACAGCGCGTCGGGATCATAGCAGAAATGCCCCGCCAGTGAAACCGCTGGCGGGGTCGCCTGGTCGGAGCCGTTGGGCGGATCAACTTGCGAAGACATCATATTCGCGGACCACGCGCTCGACGTCGCCGTCATAGTCGTCGCTCGGGATCGCGTTGTAACCTTCATCGGTCTCGATCAGGATGATGATGACCTTGAGGGTGCAGGCGAGATTCCAGGCGTAGCGCTGTGCGGCTTCGAGGCTCATGTCCGACTCCTGTCGTTCTGAGCGGGGCCACTCCCCGCTCGACAGGCGCCGACGCATCCGGGCGCGCGACCGCGATCACCGCGTCCGTGAGGGCACAGCCCGAACAGCGGCCGCATGCACAGCATAGCGGACCCCCTGCGGGTTGATCGAACAAGGTCGCGAGGCCGGAAGGACTAGCGCCTCAAAGAGCGGGGAGTGGTCTCGCGGCCCAACAGGTCGTGCGCTCAGAGCCGCTTGCCCGCCGGGGCGGACCACGTTGACGTCCAAGACGATCGCTTCATCGCGATCGCTTGCGGAAGTCCCAGACGCGAATGCCCATCTTGCGCGCCTTGTCGGCCAAGTTGTCCTGGATGCCGGTACCCGGAAAAACGATGACCCCCTTCGGCATTGCTTCGAGCATCGCATCGTTTCGCTTGAACGGCGCGGCTTTCTTGTGGCGCTCCCAATTGGGCTTGTAGGGCTTTTGGGGCACGTTTCGATCGCGTGCCCAGCAAGCGGCGATGCGTTCGGCGCCAGTCGGTGTGGCGCCATGTAGCAGGATCATGTCGGAGAGCTGGGCATGAACCTTGTCGAGCGTGGCGTAGATCAGTTGATGGTCGTTGAAGTCGACTCCCCCAGTGAAGGCGATAAGGACACCATCGGGGTTGAGCACGCGGGCATCCTGATATGCGCGTCTGTCGATCTGCTTGCGGCTGTCGAGCACTGCCGAGGTCAGCATCTTGCGGTTGACCATGGCGCCTGAACGCGGGAGCCAGGCTTTGCGGATATGGGTGCGGAACTGGTCGGCGGCGGCGTCGCGGAAGAATTCCATGACGTCACGGCGCTCGATCATGGTGATGCCCTCGGCGATCCGGCGTTCCAGTTCGACCGATTTGACCTCGCTGCCGTCCTGCTCGCGCTGGAGGCGCTTCTGGACCCGTTCATTGTCGTCAAGCTCGCGCTCGATCCGCTCGCCGGCACGGTGGAAGACGTTGACGATACCCCAGGCGAGATCCTCGAGATCGGGTTCGATCCGCGTGTCGATTAGCGAAGAAACGAGAGCATCGAAGATGTCGGCAATGGCGCCCACGGCTATACGCGCGTCCGGCAAAGGACGGTCATCGGGCTCGTCCTCGAAAGGACGGTGGCCGTAGAGTTGCATCTCCTGAAGAAGATAGGCGGTGGAACCGAGCTGCGGTTCGTCCGCGTCGTCATGGGTGTCGGTTGTCATGCGAGCCTCCGTCGCTGGAGCCGCGCCTCTCGCGGCCTTCCTGGCGACGTCGTGCGGCGGGCGGCCCGGGCCAGAACCGCGCCCGCAGCGGCGCGGCCGGAGCGCAGCGAAGGATGGCGGAGCGCGGCTATTTTGCTTCGCGCTGCAAAGGGGCGTGAGCCCCGGCGGAAAATAGCCGCGGCGAAGCCATTGCCGGCCCGGGCCGTTTGCCGCAGTCGCCCTCTCAAGGAAGGCCGGGCGCGGCTCGCCCAAGACGAAGAGGTCTGGCAACCGGCCGCTGCCGTGATCGCGACGATCGGTCGGTCTCAATCCATCTTCAGGTAAAGGTCCGCATCCTCGGGCCGAAGTTGGGCGCGCAGGCTCGATGCTAGCCGGTCCCGACCAAAGGCGCGCAGGTCGCTGTTGAAGTCGTCGAGCTTCGGTTCGAGCGGCACGATCTCGATTCCCGTCGCGCTCGCGCGTTCGGTCAGCGTCGCAAGTGCACCCGCGCCGGCGGGATCATCATCGCGGGCGACATAAAGGCGCTGCAATCCGGCCGGAAACAGGATGGCGGCGAGGTGCGCAGCGGACAGGCCGGCGATCGCCGCGGCGGTCGGCATGACCTTTCGCAGCGACAGCATGGTCTCGATGCCCTCGCCGGCAAGCATGACGCGGCCGCTCTGTCCGAAGCGGACACCGTGCCCAAGCAGATGGCCCATGGCACGACGAGGATAGGCGACGGGCGCCTTGTCGGAACCGTCGAGCGCCAGCCAAGTCCGATGCACACCGGTGACATTGCCCCCTAGGTCGGTGACCGCCGCGATCATCGCGGGCCACGCGGGCAGGACTGCGGGGTCGTCGTCTTCGGAAGGGCGATACCAGCAATGGGGGTGATAGCCGAGCGCCTCACAGCCGGTGAGATCGGTGATGTGCCGGGATGCGAGATAGGTCGCCACCAGGCTACGAAAAATCGGCTCCGATGCCGCCCGCAGACGACGCGCCGCTTCGGGTGTTCCGGCCGGAGCCTTGTCACGACGCGCGGACGGATTCTCGGTCGGCGGCGGGATCGGCATGCTGAGGAAGCTGCGGGCCTCGTCGAGAGTCTCGCGCATGGTTCGGCAATTGCGGGCGGCGGCGATGATATCGAGCAGGTCGCCATGATCGCCGCTCTGCGCATCGGTCCATTTGCCGGCCGCACCGCGACCATCTGGCGACGCGGACAGGCGGACATAGAGACTACGGCCGGGCGTGTTGTGCACATCCCCGACCAGCCAATAGCGACCTTCCTTGCGCCCCTTGGAGAGATAGCGGTGGCAGACGGCCTCGGCATTATCGGCGAGAGCAAGGGAAAGGTCCGAAGCGATGGAGGCCATAAGTGTCTCCAAAACAAATGGGGCCTGCCGATGTGACAGGCCCCAAGGTCAAGAGCTTCACTCAGCCGCGATGGCGAAGTGCTCTTCGCCGTCACTGCTATCGTGCGCCGGTTCCAGTTCAGATTCCACGGCCGGTTCGGCGACGATCGCCGCCGGTTCTTCGACCGACTCGCTGGCGGGTTCACGCAACGGCTCGGCGAGCCAGCCGGTGCCCGCCAGCAAGGATTCGGCCTCCTTGGCCATGTCGGGCTTCTTCAGTCCCGCAATGCGGGCCGAGACTTCCGCACCCTTTGCTTCGGCAACGGCGCTGAGGATGCGCACCTTCGTCACCCGGCCAAGGTAATTGTCGACAGTGGCGGTCCAGCCGGCGGCGACCATGTCGAGATCGGCGGCGCGGCCGAGAACATGGCTGTGCTCGATCCGCCCCAAGACGGTCCGCGCGGAGACGCGGCCATCGTTGTAACGGTTCGCCGGTTCCCAAACGGCATTGACGCCGAAGGACGCGCAGTGCGCGAAAAGCGCCGCCTGATCGTCCGCAGTGAGCGCGATCAGCGCCTCCCAAAGGTCCTGCGGCTGATCGGGCAAACGCTCGGCCCAGCTTTCGTGCCGCTCGTCGATTGCGCGTGCCGACGCGCTATCGTTCAGTCCCGGCGCATGAGTGCCGAGGCTACCGCCTCGGACCGAGATCTCGACGCAGCTGGTGCCCGACGAATAATGGTAGAAAGTGTCGAGCGCGAGCGCGTGGAGAACGGCGGCGAAGGCGACCTCCGGATGCGACGCGACCGCATTGCGCAGCGCGAGGGTGCGATGCGTGGTCAATTCGGTCACCAACCGATCGGGCAACGGACGCAGCAGATCGTCCTGCTCATCCTGCTCGCCAGTTTCTTCGGCGGCTGGTGCGCCACCAACGGATACGATGGCAGGGCCGACATCGCCATCTTCAGCGTGCCGCTCGTGATCGGCGATCACAGTGCCGTCCTGCTCTTGGCCCGCGGCGACGGGTTCCTCGACCGGCTCGTCTTCCGGCCGGACATACCCACGCTCGACGTAGAGCGTGCCATCACTGTCGATGCTGACGAAGACGCCGGCGCGCGCCATTTCGGTCGGCTGATAGACCAGTGGGCGCGAGACGATCGCGCTGATCTCCTCGTCGATCGCATTGACGCGGGCATCGATCTCGTCCGGCACGTCGGCCGCGCCCGACCATTCTTCTTCGAGCGCCTCGGCTTCCTCGCGGAGCGCCGCGAGCCGCGCCTCGTCGGCTTCGGTTATCTCGGGCTGGTCGCCGTCCATGACGCGCATGTCGTCATCATAGTCGTAAGGGAAGTCGACCGCGACCGCGACCCACTTCCAGCCCTCTTCGCCGATGCGCGCGCCCTCGGCCTTGAGCTTCTCGTCGACCAATCGATCCAGGAGCACGACGTCCTGCAGCCAGCCGCCCTGATCGTCTTCGAACAGATCGCGCAGCACATAGCCGCCGGCTGCGACATAGGCGTCGAGACCGACGAAGCGGACGCGTTTGTCAGTCGCGCGTACCGACTGCTCGGTGAGCTTGGACCGGATCATATAGGGCTGCTGGTTGTAGCTGGACTGGAGCATGTCCCAGACCTGCTCCTGGCGCTCATGGTCTTCAGAAACTGAGAAGGCCATCAGCTGTTCGAGCGTCATGCCGTCCTCGGCATAGACGTCATGCAGCTTGGGCGAGACGGACGCGAGGCGCAGCCGCTGCTTCACGACGGCGGGCGTCACCATGAAGGTGGCAGCGATGGTCTCGATATCGGTGCCTTGGGTCACGAGCTGCTGCATCGCGCGGAACTGGTCGAGCGGATGCAGCGCCTCGCGATGGACGTTCTCGGCGAGCGAGTCCTCCTCGGCGGAGATCTGGTCATCGTCGCGCACGATGCAGGGAACGGGCTCGGTCTTCGCCATCCGGCGCTGCTTCACCAGCTTTTCGAGCGCGCGGAAGCGGCGGCCGCCGGCCGGCACTTCGAACAGGCCGGTCTCATTGCCCTCGGCATCGCGCTGGGCGCGGACGGTCAAGCTCTGCAGCAAGCCGCGGCGGGCGATGTCCGTGGCGAGCGCGTCGATCGAGACGCCGGCCTTCACGCGCCGGACATTGGCTTGGCTCAGCACCAGCTGGTTGAACGGGATGTCCCGCGAACCGCTCAGGACAATCTTCACATGCTTAGTCATGGGTCTTCTCCATGACGGGCGGCCGGGAGACTCTCTCTCGACCCTCAACCCGTCATGGAGCCGGCGCAGCCCTCTCCCTCTAAAGGGTGAGAGCCGCGCCGACGCCCGAGATTGGAGCTACAGGTCCGGCGGCAGTTCGCCTGGCGGGGATCGCCTGAACGAGGTCTCGGTCCAGAGGGTCGAACCGGTTCGCCGGGACCAGGTGGCCCAGACCGACAGCGGCACGTCGGACGTGAAAGCGGTGTCGATCTCGATGCCCATGCCGAACGGCAGCCGGATCGCCGAGAGCTCGCCCAGCGACCAGGGACCAATCTCCGGACAACCAAAGCCCAAATCAGCGAGACCCCATAGCACGTCGCCATCCTCGTCGAGTTGTATGGCGAGCCAGGTTTGCGCCCCGAGTGGGTTGAAGAATTTGACCACCGGGGCCGGGTCCGGTTCGGGCTTGTCCGCGCGCGCGGCCGCGCGCCGATTGATGTCATTCGCCCGCAGCGCGTAGCGAAGGATTTGAGGGAGCACGATCATCGGATCGCTCCTTTCGCTAGTTGAGGTGCGGATGCCGTCAGGCGGCGGCGGCGAGGAGCTTGGCGGCTTTGCCCTCAAGCTCGAGGCGGGTATCCTGATGAGGCTTGTCACGCGCGACTGCGGTGATGCCCTGCACGAAATCGAAGATCGACGCCGGGGGATGGCCTTCCTCGTCGAGCACGGTGGCGATGATCCGGTCGGTATCGCCCTTCGAGAAACCGCGCTTGCGCAGGAAGGACTGGCGGTCCTCGTCGGTGCGGGCGACCAGGCGTTCGCGCGCGGCTTTGATGCCGGCCATGAACGGCACCGGCGAAGAGGTCGCGAAATTCTCGAGCGCGGGCGCCGCCTCATGCGCGAAGCGGTTGGCGGCGAACTTGCTGTGCCGGATGCTGATCTCCTCGAAGCCCTCGGCGCCCCAGATGTTGCGGTTCATGCAGACCGCCCGGAGATAGAAGGAAGCAATACCGAGCGTCTTCGACCCGACCTCGCTGTTCCACGCATAAAAGCCGCGGAAGAAGAGGTCGGGATCGCCGTTAGGCAGACGGCCGGCCTCGATGGGATGGGCATCGTCGACCAGGAAGAGGAAGACGTCGCGATCGCTCGCGTAGAGCGTGGTCGTATCCTTCGTTACCTCGACGAAGGGGTTGTGGGTCATGGTCGACCAGTCGAGCAGACCGGGCACCTTCCAACGCGTGTCGCCGGTGCCGGTGCCCGCGATCTTCATCACCGCCGCGACCAGCTCATGATCCCAGATGCGGCCATAGTCGGGGCCGGTGACGGCGCGCAGTTCGACCCGGCCATCGTCGGTCTCGAGCGTCTTCATCAGCTCGGCGCGATGCGACAGCAGGCCGTGCTGCATGTTGATCGCGGCGAGGGGTGCCGGAAGCTGCCGGAGATAGCCCGAGGGGGCGCCGACCAGGCTGCAGAGCTGGCCGAACGACCAGTGGGTCGGCATGGCCGGTTCGTTGCGTCCGGGCACGAGCAGCGCCAGGCGCTCGGCATCGTCGCGGCTCGCCTCGACCTTGACGTCACGGGTTTCAACCGTCCGTGCCGTCGCGCGCTCAGCCCGGGCCTTCACCGCCGCATGGAGAGAAGAGAGCGACAGGAAACGCTCGTCATCGGGACGTGAGAACCATTCGGAGGAGACGCGGCCGATGCGCTGGCCGCGTGAGATATCGACCTTGTAGCCCGCCGAGGCCGGCCGGGAGGTGTCGGACTGCGTGAGGATCGTCGCCATGGGAAATCTCCGCGACGGGTGCCGAGAGCCTCTCTCTCAGCCCTTACCCGTCACGGAAATTCCCGCTTTCCTCTTACTCTCACCGGGGCGTTGCGGGGCGGAGCCGCCCGCATGAAGGGGTCCGACGCGACCTTGGCGCGGCGGCAGGGGAAGGCATTCCCCTCGCCGTGATGTCACCTTCGATCAGGCGCCTTCGGGTAGCGTGTCCGGCGCTGTTCCTTCGATGAGCCGCTGAAGGCTTCGGTAGAGGATGAGCCGGCGGCGGCCGATTGTTGTGGTCTCGAGTGTGCCGTCCGCAATCAACGCGAACAACTTGGTGCGGCCGATGCCGGTGATCCGGATCGCGTCTCCGATCCGGACCGACAATATTGCCGCGGAATGTTCCGAACCATGGTGGATCGCTTGGGCCATGGGCTGAAGGTGACGTCGCAACAGCCGACCATCAAGGCTGCCCGAGGCGGCATCGTGGCAACGGCTATATTTGATCCTACGCTTCGCGGTTTCAGGCCAGTACCGGTCACCTAGAAGCAAGCGAAGGGCCGTCCGTTCGAACTCACGCCGCCTGTTTCATTCTTTCTTTCGGCATCTTCTTGACCGTGCCGGTCCCGCGCTTGCTAAGGCCGATGACGTAGCCTTCCCAGTCGGTCATGAGCAGTCTCCGTTTGAGGAAGGCATCTCGCCGCCGGTAGGCACGAGTGGTTTCATCGCCGATTTGGTGTGCAAGCGCCTGCTCAACGACGCTCTCCGGGTGGTCGGTCATTTCTCCCATATAATCGCGGAACGAGCTGCGCATGCCGTGAACAGTATAGTGACCAAGGTTCATTCGCCGCAGCATCATTGTCATCGCCATTTGCGACAGCGGTTTTCCGGGCTTTTGACCGGCAAAAACGAAGCTCTGAGGGTCGCAGTTCGACCTGCGCGCTTGCATGCGAAGGATGTCCACCGCGGTGGAGGGAAGCGGGATGCGATGCGCAATTCCCATCTTCATGCGTTCCGCAGGGACCGTCCAGACTGCAGCGTCGAGGTCAACTTCAGCCCACGTCATACGCAGAGTCTCGTTGGTGCGGGTGGCGCACAGAATTGTCAGCTCCAGCGCGCGAGCCGCGGTCGCAGGCCGTTTCTTGAGATTCTGCCAGAACGCGGGCAGCTCTTCGAAGGGCATGGCGGCGTGGTGGCGAGCCTGCTTCTTGCTTTTCCGTTTGGAAAGCAGATGCTCCAGGTTGCCTTTCCACCGCGCCGGATTTTCCCAGGGGCTTTTGATGTGGCCTGCGACTTTCGCCGCATCAAGGACGGTCTCTATCCGGCCGCGTAGTCGTCCAGCCGTTTCCGGAATGGTGCGCCAGATCGGCTCGAGGATCGCGAGCACATCCTTCTGGGTAATCTCGGCCATCGGCTTAGTCAGGAAGGGCTTGGCGTAGGTTTTGATGGTGTTGCGCCATTGCTGCCGATGTTTGGGATTCTTCCAATCAGCTTCATGGGTGTCGATGTAGCTATCGGCGAAGACGCCGAAGAGATGCAGGTTTTCCGCTTGGCGCGCGGCTTCCTCCTCGGCCCTGATTGCCGCTTCCAGCGCGATGCGGCGTTCCTCGATGGGATTGAGCCCCGCAGCGATCTGTTCTCGTGCTTCGCTGGCAAGCTCACGAGCGCGCGCGAGCGAAACGTCCTGCGCGGACCCCAGGCCCATCTCATGCCGTTTGCGGTTCCGCTCCCAAGCGAAGACCCACCGCTTCGACCCGTCCTTCGTGATGACGAGGTTGAGGCCTCCACCGTCGGAATGTTTGCCTTGACGACTTTCCGACTGCACCCGCTTCGCGGTGAGTTTATGAAGGGACCGACCCATCAGCTACTCCAACCCAAGTCGACCTTCCCGCCCGTAGCAACCCGGTAAGCAACCCGGTTTGAGTCGCGGTTTGGGGTGAACCAAGGTGAACTTCGATGAACAGTTCAGCCTCAAACGCGGGGCGAAAAAGCCTTGTTTTCCGGGCCTTTAGGTAGCAAAAAACGGTGGAATTTGAAAGGGCTGCGTATCGAGGGTTCGAATCCCTCCCGCTCCGCCAGCTCTCGATCTTGTGCGACCTTCCCCGAACGGGGGCAACAGCGAGAATCGCTGAAATCTGGTCGGAACATACGCCAGGCCCCTCTTTGGAATCGCCAAGCAGAACGACGCCAAGAACTCGCATGCGGCATGGCGGGGCGTCTGAGATCGCCCTTTATGGCGCGTCCGGTCGATTATCGCTGCGAACCGCTACTCATGGGACTTTGTCGGCGTTAGGCCGTTGGCTAGTTCAATTCCGAAACGGAACAGCGTGACCGGGGAGTGAATGATGCGGGCCGGATATAAGTTTGCGCTGGCGGCGCTGTTGTTATCATCTTCCT
>CZQE01000003.1_pt1 | contig 19198 bp, 18 predicted proteins | sample 734431 | NCBI WGS metagenome assembly CZQE01 (sample SAMEA3597869, study PRJEB11362) | hydrothermal vent metagenome | biome: marine hydrothermal vent biome; feature: marine hydrothermal vent; material: ocean water | place: Atlantic Ocean | collected 2010-09-19/2010-10-04
AGTCGCTGCTGTTCCTTAACCGGCGCGGCTATGCCCCGCTGACCCTGTGCCGGACCTGCGGGCACCGTTTCCAATGCCCCAATTGCACCGCCTGGATGGTCGAGCACCGGCTGGTCAGCCGGCTCGCCTGCCACCATTGCGGGCATGTCGAGCCGGTGCCGCGCGCCTGCCCGGAATGCAGCAACGAGGATACGCTGGTCGCGGTCGGCCCTGGCGTGGAGCGGATCGCCGACGAGGTACGCGCGCTGTTCCCGGCAGCGAAGACGGCGATCGTCACCTCCGACACGATCTGGTCGCCGGCCAAGGCGGCCGAGTTCGTCCACCGGATGGAGGCTGGCGACATCGACATCGTGGTCGGCACGCAGCTCGTCACCAAGGGCTATCATTTCCCGAACCTGACGCTGGTCGGCGTGATCGATGCCGATCTGGGGCTGGCGGGCGGCGACCTGCGCGCGTCGGAGCGGACCTTCCAGCAGATCATGCAGGTGTCGGGCCGGGCCGGGCGCGGCGAGAAGCCGGGGCATGTCTATATCCAGACCCACAGCCCCGACGCGCAGGTGATGCGCGCGCTGGTGACGGGCGATGCCGAGGCATTCTACGAAGCCGAGACCGAATCGCGACGGGAGGCGGGCGCGCCGCCGTTCGGTCGCTTTGCCGGGATCGTGGTGTCGAGCGAGGACCAGGCGGCGGCGCAGGAGATCGCGACGCTGATCGGCCGCACCGCGCCGCGGCTCGAGGCGATGGAGGTCTATGGCCCGGCCCCTGCCCCGCTGGCGATGCTGCGCGGGCGGCACCGGTTCCGCCTGCTGATCCATGCCCGGCGCGCGCTCGACGTGCAGGATGTGATCCGCGACTGGCTGGGCAAGCTCGACTGGCCATCAAAGGTGCGGGTCGTGGTCGACGTCGATCCGTACAGCTTCCTCTAGCCGGTGACCGGCGCTGCCCGGTGGGTCGGGCCGAGGGCCGGTTTTTGCTGATAGCGTCGCTCCGGCGCATATTCTCTCTGTCTTCCGTGCGGTCTTCCTGTCAGAATCCGGGCATGCCTACCGCCCTGCTTCCCCGCTCCTTCCGGCACCTGCTCGCGAGCCTGTTCCCGTGCCTGCTCCTCGCCCTGACTGTGGTTGCCGCACCGGCCCGCGCCGACGACATCTCAGCCACCGGGCGCGGCGTGGTGCGCATCGTCACGGTCGCGGTGGTCGACGACCAGGTGGTCGGATTCGGCCATGGCAGCGGCTTTGCCGTGGCGCCCAACCGGATCGTGACCAACGCGCATGTCGTCGACCTCGCCAAGCGCTATCCCGACAATGTCGTGATCGGCGTGGTGCCGTCCGAAGGCGCCAAGAGCTATGAGGGCAAGGTCATCGCGATCGACGCGGCGCGCGACCTGGCGCTGATCGAGTTCACCGGCACGCGGCTGCCGACGGTCGCGCTCTATACCGGGCCGGTCGACGAGGGCGCGCCGGTCACGGCGCTTGGCTATCCCGGCAATGTCGATCTCGCGACCGCGCGCTCGGCGGTCGACTATATCCATCCGCTGTCGCCGATCAGGTCAGAAGGGGTATTCTCCGGGCGGCGGACCATGTCGGGCGTCGATGTGCTGCTCCACACCGCCAACATCGCGCGGGGCAATTCGGGCGGGCCGCTGCTCGATCCGTGCGGGCGCGTGATCGGGGTGAACTCCTCCTTCGCCAAGGGCGAGGAAGGCGATGCCAGCTTCGGCTTCGCCATCGCCGATTCCGAGCTTGCGACCTTCCTGCGCAACGCGAAGCAGGAATATCCGGCCGTCGGCACGCCCTGCACCAGCATCCTCGACCGGGTGAAGCAGGACAGCGAGGCCGATGCGCGGGCGAGCGTCGAGGCGGAGGCGGCAAAACGCGACGCTGCTGCGAAAGCCGCCGCCGCCCGCGCGCAGGCGCTGGACAGCGCCCGCATCGCAGCCGAGCGGAACCGGGAGAACATCATGGCGCTTGCCGCGGTGCTGCTGGTGGCGGGGGCACTGGCGATCGGCGGCGGCGGGCTGCTCGAGGTGCGCCGGCGGCGGCGCGAGGCGATCTGGGCGGCTTCGGCCGGCGGCGTGCTGATGATCGCGGCGACCGTCACCTTCTTCCTGCGGCCGAGCGGCGAGGTGACGCTTCCGCCCGAAACCGCGCCGACCCAGGCCCCGGCGGTGTCCTCGACCGCAGCTTTGGGCAAGATGGTGTGCACCGTGGTGCCGGATCGCAGCCGGGTCGTCTCTTCCTCGATCGAGGACCTGGCGATCGACTGGGGCACGGCAGGCTGCATGAACGGCCGCACCCAATATGCCGAGAATGGCAGCAAATGGGACCGCATCCTGGTGCCGACCGAGGACCAGACGGTGTCAGTGCTCCAGTTCGATCCGGCGACGCGGACCTATTCGAACCAGCGCTATTTCCTGACGGCAGCGCAGATGGAGGCGCTGCGCAACATCAGGACTCAGGTGACGATCAAGACCTGCACGCCCGACGAGGCGGGACGCGCCAATCTGGCGACTCAGCAGAGCGCGATCCGCACCCTGCTGCCGCCCTATCCCAACGAGAAGATCGTCTATTCCTGCAAATCGGCTGGCTGAGCGTCACGCCCCGCGCGACCAGAAGGGCCTGACGAACCGGTCGCGGCGATGGGCCACGGCCAGCAGGACGATGCCGAAGGCGGTGCAGACGATGACCGCCGGAAGCGACGCCTCCGCGCCGAAGGAACCGCCGGTCAGCAGGTCCGAACCGCTGGTCTGCGGGATGAGCAGGCCGTCCTGCCGGAAGCCCGATACCGCGATCCCGTAGATCCCGCCCTGCGACAGGTTCCATGCGGCATGCAGCCCGATCGCGGCCCATAGCCGGCGCGTCACCATGTAGAGCGCGGCGAGCATCACCCCTGCCTCGAGCGCAATGGCCGAACCTGCCAGCAGCGACGCATTGGGGTTGTTGAGGTGCAGCGCGCCAAACAACGCGGCGGAAAGGATCAGGGCGATCCAGCTCCCAAGCCAGGATTCGACCAGGCGAAAGAAGATACCGCGCAGCATGATCTCCTCGGTCACGCCGGAGGTGATCGAGATGGCGAGCACCGGCAGCAGCACGGCCGCAGGATGTTGGCCGATCACCCGATAGCCGCCGAACGCAGCGATGATGCCGATGACGACGGAGAAGAGAAGCAGCCCGCCGAGCAGCCCTGCGCCGAGCTCCTTCGCCCAGCCGGAAAGCGCGAACTCAGCCACGAACGGCCGGCGTTCGACCAGGCGGACGAAGGCGCAATAATAAGCGACGAAGATGCCCGCGACCAGGATCGCGACCAACACCGCCAGCAGGTCATTATGGGCATGCGGAATGGCGCGGCTGACCAGCGTCGCCGTCATCCCCGCGCCCATCATGAAGGCGATGCCGATCGCCAGCAGCACCAGGGGAAAATGGACGACGCGCCACACCAGGCTGTTCGGTGGCGTGACGGGCTTGATCGGATTCATGGGGACCCCCTCGATTATCCGGGGAGCCTAGCGGCCATCATCCGGCGACGCAAAATCAGGCGCGGTCGATCCTGGCGGCGAAGCAGCCGGGCTTCGCATTGTGCGCGTGCAGGTACGCCACCGCCGGATCGGCGAAGAGACGGTCGATCAGAACACCCAGGTCGCGACCTTCGGTGAGGTCGGCAGCGGTCATCATGCCCCCCGCATCATAGGCGCGGACCGACAATGTCCGGGTCGCGAGCTGTTCGGGTACCTCGTTCTCGAACCGCGCCGCCGCGGTCACCCCCTCGCGCACGAAGATGGCGTGGCGCTGGCGATAAGGAGAGTCGACCGGGAGATGTTCGTAGTTGAGCAGCAGCACATGCTCGCCCGGCGCGGCATCCTCGAGCGAGATGCGGCAGGGAAAGCCCGGCCGCCTGGTGACGGCCATGCGGACCACGCCGAGGCCGACCAGCGCGGCGGCGTCGAAGCCGTAGAGGGGCACGAACGGCGCCGGATCAAGGCCGGCGATGGCAAAGCCGCTCACGCCACGCCCTCGCGCTTGAGCAGCACGACCTTGCGATCGAGCCCATAGGCATAGCCGCCGAGCGTGCCGTCGCTGCGCTGGGCGCGGTGGCAGGGGATGACCACCGCCACCTGGTTCTGGCCGCACGCGGTGCCCGCCGCCCGCACTGCCCCGGGGCTGCCGGCGATCGCGGCAAGCTCGCTGTAGCTGCGCGTCTCGCCCGCGGGGATGGCGCGGAGCGCCTGCCACACCGCTTCCTGGAAAGCAGTGCCCTGCACGTCGAGCGGCAGATCATGATGACGTTCCGGGGATTCGACGCTGGCCACCACGCGGGCGGCGAGGTCGGCGAGCGCAGCGCCGCCGGGCACGATCTCGGCCTTGGGGAAGCGCAGCTTCAGCGCCTCCTCGCCTTCGTCGAACGATACGCGGCACAACCCCTTGTCGGTCGCCGCGACCAGCATCGGGCCGAGGCTGGTATCGGCGACGGTCCAGCGGATCGTCACCCCTGCCCCGCCCTTGCGCCACGCGCTCGGCGTCATGCCAAGCCGTCTCGCACCGCCTTCGTAGAAGCGGCTGGGGGCTGAATAGCCCGCTTCGTAGATCGCCTGGGTGACGGTATCTTCCTCGATCAGCGCCTTCGCCGCGCGCTGGGCCTTCAGGCCGCGGGCATAAGCGGCGGGCGTGACGCCGGTCGCGCGCTTGAACAGGCGGTGGAAATGATGCGGGGCATAGCCGACCCGGGCAGCGAGCTCCTCGAGCCCCATGCCGTCCTCGTCCGCCTCGATCAGCGCGACAGCCTCGGCCACCGCGATGCGGTCACGGCCGACCTCGTCGGGCTTGCAGCGCAGGCAGGCACGGAACCCGGCCGCCAGCGCCTCGGCGCCGTCGCGGTAGAACCGGACATTCTCCCGCTTCGGGTGCCGCGCCGGGCAGCTCGGCTTGCAATAGATGCCGGTCGAGGTGACGGCACCGACGAAACGCCCGTCATAGGCCCGGTCGCGGCGCTCGAAAGCGGCCCAGGCGGTATCGGCGTCAATGGCGAGTTGCTGTGTCATGACGATGATATAGGCGCGGCGGCCAGCCGCCACATCCCGAGGCTTGCGGTCAAAACGAAGGCGCCGTCTTCAGGCACCAGCGCTGAGCCAGTCCAGAATCTCCGACTGCGACGTGGCGAGGAAAGCGAGCTCATGCCCCGCTCCGGGGACGAGCCGGAACCTGGCCGCGGGCTGCGCCCTGGCCAGCGCCTGGCTGTTGGCGACTGAAACCACATCATCCGCCGTGCCGTGCAGCAGCAGGATCGGGCAGGTGACGGCGGGAAATTTCGCAAGATTGTCGTAGCGATCGCGCACCAGCAATCGGACGGGAAAGACGGGAAAATGTTCCTGCGCAACCCGGTCGAGGCTGGCGAACCCGGAAATCAGCACCAGTCCGGCCAGCCGGTGGCGCGCCGCCATCTCGGTCGCGACACCAGAGCCAAGCGAATTGCCGACGGCGACGACCCGGCCCTGCGGCACCTCTTTCGCAGCGAGCCATGCCATCGCGGCCTCCCCGTCGCGATACAGGCCCTGCTCGTCCGGCGCCCCGGGATTGCCGCCATAGCCACGATATTCGGGCAGCATCACGCCATAGCCCCGGGCAGCGAGCGCGCGCGTCGCGTGGACGCTCGCTTCGAGATCGCTCCCATTGCCGTGAAAGAAGAGCAGGGTTGGCAAGCCGGCCCGGGCGGGGCGATAAAAGGCGCTCAGCGTCAGGCCGTCGGCGGTCCTGATCCGCACATCCTCATATCCGGCCCCGGGCCCGGGCCCGGCAACGACCATCTTCGGCGCGGGATAGAAGAAGTCGCGCTGGAACCAGAAGAGCAGCGCGAGCAGCACCAGATAGACAAGGAGTGCCGCCCCGCCGACCCAGAGGGCGATCTTGCCGACCGGGATCAACGGCCGCTCGCCCGGAAAGGTGCAGGTGCCTCACCGTCATCGGAGAACGCCCTGATTGCCAATGTGCCGATCATAACGCCTCCCGTCGCGCCCCCTCCTTATCGGGTACGGGGCACTTGGCGAAACAGGTTCTCACGCCACCCGCACGTCATCCATCAGGCGATTGATCCGCGTACGCAGCGTTTCGACACCGCCAGCGACGGCTTCGGCGGTGCGCGCCACATTCTCGGCGCCGCGGCGCGAGCGTTCGGCGCGCTCGTACAAAAGCTGCATGTTGGTCGCCGCATCGGCCGTGCCACCCTCCACCTCGGCGATGGCGGCGGCGATACGACGGGTCATGTCGCGCTGCTGCTCCACCGCGCCGGCGACATTGGCGGCGGAACGATCGAGATCAGCCGCGAGCGAATCGACCGACTGGATCGTCTCAAGCACGGTATCGCTTGCGTGCGAAACGGCGGCGAGGCGCGATTCAATCCGGCCGGCCGCGGCCTGGGTCTGGCGCGCGAGGCCCTTCACCTCGTCGGCGACCACGGCGAAGCCGCGCCCGGCGTCGCCCGCGCGCGCGGCCTCGATCGTCGCATTCAGGGCCAGCAGGTTGGTCTGTCCGGCAACGGCGGAGATCAGGTCGAGCACTCCGGCGATTTCGCCGACCAGCACGCCAAGCGATTCGGCATGCGCCCTGCCTTCGAGGGTGCGCGCCCGGACATGGGCAGCGCCGGTCTTCGATTCATGCGCCTCGTCGCTGATTCGCTCGATCGCTTCCGCCAGCGCAGCCCCGGACTGGGCGATGGTGCGCGCGCTCGACGCGCTCTGTTCGGCCAGCGCGGCGGTCGCGAGCGCGTGATGCTCGGTCGTTCCCGCCTCGTCGGACATCGCGTTCGCCGTCTCGCGCAAGGCGGGGCCAGCCGAGATGAGCTCGTGGACGACAAGGCTCGCCTCGCGTTCGAACACCGCGAACAGCGCATCGAGATCGGCCGCGCGTTTCGCACGTGCCTCATGTTCGGCGACCTGGCGGCGATGAAGCGCTTCATTGGCGCGGTGCGATTCCTCGCTCAGGCGCCGCGCATCGCCGGATCGTGTGCGCGCAAAGGCCAGCGCGCGGGCAATCTCGCCGATCTCGTCGGTGCGGTCGAGGCCGGGGATCGGCGTATCGTCGCGCTCAAGCGTGATGTCGCTGGTCGCCACCGCGATCCGCGCGAGCGGCTGCTCGATTCGAAGGGTCAGCATGCGCATGCCCCACCAGCCGATCAGCGCGGCGAGCAGCGTCACGAAGGCGACCATGAGATACGCCGTCGCGAACCCCCGTTCGAGCGTCGCCCGCTCGCGCGCGGCATCAGTGCGGAGATCGTCGACCAGGCCGTTGCTGGCGACGGTCAGCGGATCGATCGCCGCATAGAGTGCGCCGCTGACGAAGAAATCGAGCTGGTCGAGGCGACGGCTGCGCAGCAGATCGAGCAGCCGATCGATCGCCGCGTCGGCATCGTGACGCGCATCGGAGACCTGCGCGATCGCGGTGTTACGCCGCTGGTCGGGTGCGTGGCTGGCAAAGGACTGCCAGCTCGTACGGATAGTGGCACGCGCAGCCTCGATCACGCTGATCGCGCTTTCAGGCGAGAGATTGCCGCTCTGCACCTTCTGCGCGGTGAGCAGGGCAGTGATATAGCTGTCGTTGACTCGTTGAAGCTCCCCGATCGGATAGAGCCGGTCGAGCACCAGCGAGCGAACGCCGTGGCTGGTGCTGAGCGTGGTGCCGATCAGCGCGACGGCGAGCAGCGCCTGGATGCCGAGCAGGCTCCAGACGATGCGGCGAAGCTGGGACCGGATGCTGCCACCACCCGACCCTCGCCGTGCGATGAAGTGCTTGAAGACCGAAAGGGCGGCGGCGATGTCTGGGCGAGGCATGGCCGGGCTATGAGGACCAAGACGCAAACGCGTGGTTAACCGATTGTTACGGTTATATGAAATCGGAAAGAAACATCGGCCGGGAACCTGGAGGCGACAACACACTCTATATGTGCCTCCTGCCGCCAGGGACCGCCCATGCGTTGCAGCGATGGCGTGCAGAAGGGCAGAAGCGGACAAGATCGCCGAAGATATCTCGCTCGGGCGACCGCCCGGCGAAAGTTCCCCATGGTCATCCCGCCTGTAATCTGGAAGTCGTCGTTCAGGCCTGCCCGACGGACTCGGGTTGCATCCCGTGCAACCCGATGCTAACCGCGCGGCGACCCATCAGGGGGGCCGATTCCGGCCTCCCTTTTCGTATGGGTCGCAAACAGTTTCAAACGAGGATTTCGATCGCGTGGAGACATCCGGCGGTATTCAAGCAAGCTTAAGCGGTCGCTACGCCACCGCGCTCTTCGAGCTTGCCCGCGATTCAAAGACGATCGACGCCGTCGAGGCGAGCCTGGCACAGGTGCGCGCCGCGCTGGAGCAGTCGGACGAGTTCGCCCGGCTGGTCGCCAGCCCGCTGGTGAGCCGCCAGGATGCGGCCAAAGCGGTTGCCGCAACGGCGACCGTGCTTGGCGTCGACGGTACGACGAAGAACTTCCTCGGCGTGCTGGCGGAGAATCGCCGCCTGCCGCAGTTGCCCGCGATCATCCGCGCGTTCCGCACGCTCGCCGCCAGCCATCGGGGCGAGACGACCGCCGAGATCATCTCGGCGCATCCGCTTTCCGCACCCCAGGTCGACGCGCTGAAGCAGCAGCTTCGCACCCGGATCGGCCGTGACGTTTCCGTCGACCTGTCGGTCGATCCCACGCTGCTTGGCGGGCTGGTCGTCAAGATCGGCTCGCAGATGATCGATTCGTCGATCAAGACCCGTCTCAATACGCTCGCGCACGCGATGAAAGGCTGACAATGGATATCCGCGCCGCTGAAATCTCGAAGGTCATCAAGGACCAGATCGCCTCGTTCGGTACCGAGGCCCAGGTCTCCGAAACCGGCCAGGTGCTGTCGGTCGGCGACGGCATCGCGCGCATCCACGGGCTGGACAACGTCCAGGCCGGCGAGATGGTCGAATTCTCCAACGGCGTGCAGGGCATGGCGCTCAACCTCGAGGCCGACAATGTCGGCGTCGTGATCTTCGGCTCTGACGCCGAGATCAAGGAAGGCGACGTCGTCAAGCGGACTGGCACGATCGTCGACGTCCCCGTCGGCAAGGGCCTGCTCGGCCGCGTGGTCGACGGTCTGGGCAACCCGATCGACGGCAAGGGCCCGATCGCCACCGACCAGCGCAGCCGCGTCGAAGTGAAGGCACCGGGCATCATCCCGCGTACCTCGGTCCATGAGCCAGTGCAGACCGGCCTGAAGGCGATCGACGCCCTCGTCCCCGTCGGCCGTGGCCAGCGCGAGCTGATCATCGGCGACCGCCAGACCGGCAAGTCGGCCGTCGCGATCGACACCTTCATCAACCAGAAGACGGTCAACGCCGGCGATGACGAGAGCAAGAAGCTCTATTGCATCTATGTCGCGGTCGGCCAGAAGCGCTCGACCGTCGCGCAGCTCGTCCGCACGCTGACCGAGCAGGGCGCGATGGAATATTCCATCGTCGTCGCCGCCACCGCGTCCGACCCCGCCCCGCTTCAGTTCCTCGCGCCGTACACCGGCACCGCGATGGGCGAGTATTTCCGCGACAACGGCATGCACGCGCTGATCGTATTCGACGATCTGTCGAAGCAGGCAGTCGCCTATCGCCAGATGTCGCTGCTGCTGCGCCGCCCGCCGGGCCGCGAAGCCTATCCGGGCGACGTGTTCTATCTCCACTCGCGCCTGCTCGAGCGCGCAGCGAAGATGAACAAGGACAATGGCTCGGGCTCGCTCACCGCGTTGCCTATCATCGAGACCCAGGCCGGCGACGTGTCGGCGTACATCCCGACCAACGTGATCTCGATCACCGACGGCCAGATCTTCCTCGAAACCGACCTGTTCTTCGCCGGCATCCGCCCCGCGATCAACGTCGGCCTGTCGGTGAGCCGCGTCGGTTCCGCCGCGCAGACCAAGGCGATGAAGAAGGTGTCGGGCTCGATCAAGCTCGAGCTCGCCCAGTATCGCGAGATGGCCGCCTTCGCCCAGTTCGGTTCGGACCTCGACGCCTCGACCCAGAAGCTGCTCAACCGCGGCGCACGCCTGACCGAGCTGCTCAAGCAGGCCCAGTTCAGCCCGCTGCCCTTCGAGGAGCAGACCGCGTCGATCTTCGCCGGTACCAATGGCTATCTGGACGCCGTCGCGGTTCAGGATGTCGTCCGCTACGAAGCCGCGATGCTCGCCGACCTGCGCGCGAACCATGCCGATGTGCTCGGCCTGATCCGCGACACCAAGGATCTGGGTGACGAGGCCAAGGGCAAGCTCAAGGCTGCGCTCGACGCCTTCGCCAAGACGTTTGCGTAATAACGGACACACATATCCGTCACCCCGGACTTGTTCCGGGGTCCACCGGGCAACAGACCTGAGCGCTGGTGGATGAGTGGATGCCGGAGCAAGTCCGGCATGACGGAAGAAGGGAAGCGGTAACGGACTGACATGGCATCTCTGAAGGCCCTCAAGATCCGCATCGGCTCGGTGAAGTCGACGCAGAAGATCACCAAGGCGATGAAGATGGTCGCCGCCGCGAAGCTGCGCCGTGCGCAGGAAGCGGCCGTCGCCGGCCGCCCCTATGCCGAGCGGCTGGAAAAGGTGATGGCGAGCCTCGCCGCCAAGGTGAGCCTCAGCGAATCATCCCCGAAGCTGCTCGCCGGCACCGGCAAGGACCAGGTCCACCTGCTGATCGTCGCGACGTCCGAGCGCGGCCTGGCGGGTGCGTTCAACTCCAACATCGTCCGTGCGGCCCGCCGCAAGGCCGAGGAGCTGATCGCCGCCGGCAAGACAGTGAAGATCTACATCGCCGGCAAGAAGGGCCGCGTGCTGCGCCGCTTCTACCCGAAGCTGATCGTCGCCGACCATGAGATGGGCCATATCAAGAAGGTCGCCTTCACTGACGCGCGCGAGATCGCCGATGACGTGATCGCCCGCTTCGAGGCGGGCGAGTTCGACATCGCTCACCTGTTCTACGCCCGTTTCCAGTCGGCGCTGGTGCAGGAGCCGGTCGGCCGCCAGATCATCCCCGTCGCGATCGACGTCAACGCCGCCCCGGTGGCCGATGGCGGTGCAGCGGTCGACTATGAGCCGGACGAGGAATCGATCCTGGCCGACCTGCTGCCGCGCAACGTGGCGATCCAGGTGTTCCGCGCGCTGCTCGAAAACGCAGCATCGGAACAGGGCTCGCGCATGACCGCGATGGACAATGCGACGCGCAACGCGGGCGACATGATCAACAAGCTGACGATCCAGTACAACCGCACCCGCCAGGCCGCGATCACCACGGAACTGGTCGAAATCATCTCTGGCGCCGAAGCGCTCTAAGCAGTTCGAAGCAAGGAAAGAACGATGGCAACCGCAGCCCCGACCACCAAGAAGCCTGCCGCCAAGCGCGCGCCCAAGGCAACCGCTCCGGAGACGACGGCCACCGCGACTGTCGCGACGACCAACAATGTCGGCCGCATCAGCCAGGTGATCGGCGCCGTCGTCGACGTCGCCTTCCCGCAGGGCAGCCTGCCGGCGATCCTTTCGGCGCTCGAAACCGACAATAATGGCAACCGCCTCGTGCTCGAGGTCGCCCAGCATCTCGGCGAGAACACCGTCCGCACCATCGCCATGGACGCGACCGAGGGCCTGACCCGCGGCCAGACCGTGACCGACACCGGCTCGCAGATCCGCGTGCCGGTCGGCCCGAAGACGCTCGGCCGAATCCTGAACGTGATCGGCGAGCCGATCGACGAGCGTGGCCCGGTCGGCCACACCGAGACCGCCCCGATCCACGCATCGGCGCCGCTGTTCGTCGACCAGTCGACCGAGAGCGCCATTCTGGTCACCGGCATCAAGGTCATCGACCTGCTCGCCCCGTACGCGAAGGGCGGCAAGATCGGCCTGTTCGGCGGCGCCGGCGTGGGCAAGACCGTGCTCATCCAGGAACTGATCAACAACATCGCCAAGGGCCATGGCGGCACCTCGGTGTTCGCGGGCGTCGGCGAGCGTACCCGTGAGGGCAACGATCTCTACCACGAGTTCCTCGACGCAGGCGTTATCGCCAAGGATGCCGACGGCAATCCGCAGTCCGAAGGTTCCAAGGTTGCCCTGGTATATGGCCAGATGAACGAGCCGCCGGGCGCCCGCGCCCGCGTCGCGCTGTCGGGCCTGACGATCGCAGAATATTTCCGCGACGTCGAAGGCCAGGACGTGCTGTTCTTCGTCGACAACATCTTCCGCTTCACCCAGGCGGGTTCGGAAGTGTCGGCGCTGCTCGGCCGCATTCCGTCGGCCGTGGGCTATCAGCCGACGCTCTCGACCGACATGGGCGCGCTGCAGGAGAGAATCACCTCGACCAACAAGGGCTCGATCACCTCGGTGCAGGCGATCTACGTGCCTGCCGACGATCTTACCGATCCGGCGCCGGCAACGTCCTTCGCCCATCTCGACGCGACGACCGTGCTCAACCGCGCGATCTCGGAGCTGGGCATCTACCCGGCGGTCGATCCGCTCGACTCCACCTCGCGCGTGCTCGAGCCGCGCGTCGTCGGCCAGGAGCATTACGAGACAGCCCGCGCCGTTCAGTCGACCCTGCAGAAGTACAAGTCGCTTCAGGACATCATCGCCATTCTCGGCATGGACGAGCTGTCGGAAGACGATCGCCTGACCGTGTCGCGCGCCCGGAAAATCCAGAAGTTCCTGTCGCAGCCGTTCCACGTCGCCGAGGTCTTCACCGGCATTTCGGGCAAGTTCGTGCAGCTCGAGGATACCGTGAAGAGCTTCAAGGCAGTGGTCGACGGCGAGTATGATCACCTGCCCGAGAGCGCTTTCTACATGGTCGGCGGCATCGAAGAAGCGATCGCCAAGGCCGAGAAGATGGCGCAGGAAGCGTAAGGACTGAAAGCCCCTCCCCTTCACGGGAGGGGTTGGGGTGGGGCCTGACCCGCAAAGGGTCGCTACCACTCCCCCACACCCTGCCCCTCCCCTGAAGGGGAGGGGGGAGAGATAGAATGCTGCACTTCGAACTCGTCACTCCCGAAAAGCTCGTCCGTTCCGAGGACGTGTACATGGTCGTCGTCCCCGGCTCCGAGGGCGATTTCGGCGTGCTCGAAGGGCATGCGCCGGTCATGTCGACGATCCGCGACGGCGCGCTGTCGATCTATCGTACCGAAAAGAGCGAGCCCGAGACGATCGCGATCGAGGGCGGCTTCGCCGAGGTCAGCGCCGCCGGCCTGACCGTCCTCGCCGAGCGCGCGGCCTGAGCCTGCCGCCGCGACTCATCGCATCGCGCTGTAGTGCCAGCGCACTGCCCTGCTGCCGTCCAACAGTGAAATCTCGGCGTTGAGCGCCGCGCCATCGCGCCAGTATCGGATGCGCTGCGGATAATCGTGCGCCGGGTTGGCGAACACGATCTCGGTTGCGCTGCGCGATACCATCGGGAAGGCGACCCGCATCCCTCCATGCGGCGATGCCCAATAGACCAGCTTGCCCGACGAATCCGGCAGCATCTGATTGGCTTCCCAGGATGTGATGGTCGCTCCGCCGCCGCTGCGGCCTGAACCGAGCATCGTGCCGGCACGCGGCGCCGTCCAGCACTCCTCGGTCCATTTCGGCCCATCCTCCTGGATCCAGCACCCCCCCATCCATTCGGGAGGTCCTTCCGCCGGAGCGGATTGCTGCGCGACCGCAGCGCCTCCGCACAATGCAATCGCCGTCATCAGCATTGTCGTCCGGCGCATCTCTTCCTCCCTCATTCACTCGATGGCTGACGATATCCGGGAAGCCGGGTGCTGGCTTGAACCGACGCGACATGGAATAACGGGTCGTGGACTATGCCGAGCAGCCCTTGCCGCCGGAGCTTGACGGGCTTGTCGCCGCGATCTGGACGATCGCAGGAAACGGCCATCGCGACGACTGGATCGAGCAGGACGCCACGCCCGATGGCTGCATCGAGCTCATCCGGCGGACCGAAGGCCGGTCGGTCTGGAGCGAGGAACAGCCGCCGCTGTTCGCCACCGGTTTGAACCTGGTGCCGGTACGGTTCCGCATGAGCGGCGACGCGCGATTCATCGGGATCAGGCTCTGGCCCTGGGCCTGGGCGATGCTGAGCGACCTGCCCTGCCCCGATTTTGCCGGGAAATGGATTGCCATCGACCACGACAGCGTGACGGGATCACTGCTCGCCGATCCCGACAGGGTCGTGTCCGGGCTGCTCCGAGCTTTTGCCGGGATGGAACCGCATCCGATCGCGGCGCACGTCCTCGCTGCAACCAGCGTCGCGGATATCACCCGGACCAGCGGCCGCACGCATCGCACCGTGCAGCGCTGGTTCGAGCGCGTGGTCGGCCTGCCGCCGCGCAGCTATCTCCGGCTGATCCGTTTCCGCCGAACGATGGCCGATCTCGCCGGGCCGGCGGACAGCCTGGCGGATCAGGCGGCGCGGCACGGCTTTGCCGACCAGTCGCATATGGCGCGCGATTTCCGCCTGCTCGCGCGGACGGCGCCGCGTACCGCCCGCGCGACGGCGAAGGGCCCTTTCCTCGCCGGCAAGGACTGACGCCCGGAGCGATCCGGCCCGGGCATCCTTTTGGTTAGTCAATTATCAAGCCTTGGGCGGTACGCCTGTCCCCGAGCATGAGGGATCTATCGGCATGAGTGCATTTGGGCGTCGTCCGGGAGTGGCCAACGGGCCCGGAGCCCGTCCCGCGTTCGGCGTTGCCCGCCCGATGCAGGGTGGCGGCGCGGCACCGCGCGAGATCGAAACCGGCGGCGAGCAGTTTCCGCCCCTGACCAACTTCCCGATTCCGGGCGAGCCCGAATCGCCACCGGCCGGCAACCCGAACAATGCGGAGGCGCTCGCGCGGCTCGCCGACCGTCAGAACGCCTCGGGCGAGGCCGGCAGCAGCAAGGTCGAGGGTTTCGAAGCCTCGATCCACAAGATCAAGGAACAGGTGCTGCCGCGCCTGCTCGAACGAGTCGATCCCGAAGCGGCCGCCACGCTCAACAAGGACGAGCTGGCCGAGGAATTCCGCCCGATCATCGGCGAGGTGCTTGCCGAGCTGAAGCTGACGCTCAACCGGCGCGAGCAGTTCGCGCTTGAGAAAGTGCTGGTCGACGAGTTGCTCGGGCTCGGGCCGCTCGAGGAATTGCTGGCCGATCCGAACGTATCGGACATCATGGTCAACGGCCCCGAGCAGACCTTCGTCGAGCGCAAGGGCAAGCTTGAGCTGGCCCATATCCAGTTCCGCGACGAAGAACATCTGTTCCAGATCGCCCAGCGAATCTGCAACTCGGTCGGCCGCCGAGTCGACCAGACCACCCCGCTGGCCGACGCCCGCCTCAAGGACGGGTCCCGCGTCAACGTGATCGTGCCGCCGCTGTCCCTGCGCGGCACCGCGATCTCGATTCGTAAATTCTCGGCCAAGCCGATCACGCTCGACATGATGGCCGGCTTCGGGTCGATGAGCCCGAAGATGGCGACCGCGCTGAAGATCGCGGGCGCCTGCCGGTTCAACGTCGTGATCTCCGGCGGTACCGGTTCGGGCAAGACGACGATGCTCAACGCCCTGTCAAAGATGATCGACCCGGGCGAGCGGGTGCTGACGATCGAGGACGCGGCCGAGCTCCGCCTGCAGCAGCCGCACTGGCTGCCGCTCGAAACCCGCCCGGCCAACCTGGAAGGCCAGGGCGAGATCAGCATCCGCGATCTCGTCAAGAACGCCCTGCGTATGCGCCCGGACCGAATCATCCTCGGCGAAATCCGCGGCAGCGAGTGTTTCGACATGCTCGCCGCCATGAACACGGGCCATGACGGGTCCATGTGTACGCTCCACGCCAACTCCCCGCGCGAGGCACTCGCCCGTATGGAGAACATGGTGATGATGTCCGACATCAAGGTGCCGAAGGAAGCGATCAGCCGCCAGATCGCCGATTCGGTCGAGATGATCATCCAGGTGAAGCGCCTCCGCGACGGTTCGCGCCGCGTGACCAACGTGACCGAGGTGATCGGCATGGAGGGCCCGGTGATCGTCACCCAGGAGCTGTTCAAGTTCGAATATCTCGACGAGAGCGCCGACGGGAAGATCATCGGCGAATATCGCTCGATGGGCCTGCGGCCGTACACGCTGGAAAAGGCCCGGCAGTTCGGATTCGACCAGGCCTATCTCGAGGCGTGCCTCTGACCTGCCCCTTCTCCCGTGCGGAGCAGGCCATTCAATGCGTCGATCGCGACAGCTGAAAACGGCATTCCGTTTTGATGTCGCCCGTCGACGTCTCGTCATCGAGCATGGACACCAACGGCTGCAAAACCGGATGCTACCCGGATACCCATGTCCACACGGACCGAACCGATCTTCCGGAAGCGTATGGACATTTCTCGCCTGCCTGGATATCGGGCCCTCACTTCGCCGCGCCCGGGCGCGGCCGGACAATTTCCCTACCGCAGATCAATGAGCGCAGTCGTCGTGACATGCGCAATCCGAGCCTGTGGCGTGGGAATCCGACATGAAGAAGATCAACCTTCGCGCAGATTGCGCAAGCTGCTCTGCGCTCTGCTGCATGGCTCTCGCCTTCGACCGATCAAGCCTGTTCGCCATCGACAAGGCCGCTGGCCAGGCATGTCCTCATCTCGACGAATGCGGAGCATGCCTCATCCACCACGAGCGCGCCGAGCGCGGGTTTGCCGGTTGCATCTCCTTTGACTGCCTTGGAGCAGGACAGCGGGCGACACAGTTTTTCTCCGGGGGCAGCGACTGGCGGAAGGATCCGTCGCTGATCGAGCCCATGTCCCGGGCGTTCGGCCAGTTGCTACGCGCGCACGAATATCTCTCCCTCCTCGATCTGGCGGAGACGCTCGATATTTCCGCGACTGAGCGAGATGTTCTGGAGGAGCTTCGCACGTCTCTCGAAGATGCCGGTATCGACGGCAGGGAAATAGCTGCGGTCCAGTCGCGGATCGACACCTTCCTGAAAAGCCTCAACGGCTATGTCAGCAAGGAGCGGCCTACCCTCGCATTGAGTGACTAGCGGGCGCCGTTCACTCAATGCTCCTCTCCCGCCGGGAGCGGGGTTTTGGTATCGCGGAGCCGATGCGCTATCTGGCCGGTCTCCTCCTGTCGCTCCTGGCCGTACCGGCGTTCGCGCGGGAGGCTCCGCCGCAGCCGATACTCACCCTCGCCGCCGACGCCGAGGCACGCTGGGTGCCGTTCGAGCTGACGTCGCAGGACCAGATTCGCTTCACGCTCAGCCTCGACGGCAGGCCGGTGACGGCCGTCCTCGACACGGCGGTCAGCGTCACCGCGGTTTCGCGCGCCTATGCTGGCCGGACGAAGCTCAGGACCCGCGGCGACGGCAGCGCCGCGGCGATCGGCGGCAGCGTCGGGATCGAATGGGCCGACATCGGCTCCATCGTTCTTGGCGGCCTGCGCCGCACCGGCGGCAGCGTGGCGGTGCTCGATCTGGCGCAGGCGGCGATCGGTGGCGACGCCGGTGTCGAGATGCTGGTCGGCATCGACATGGTCGGCGGCTATGCGCTCGATATCGACTATCCCGCGCGGCGGTTCCGCCTGCTGCAATCCGGGCGCCAGCCGTTCCAGGGGGCCGGCGCCCCGCTGCGTGTCGGGACCGACCGCAGCTTCTACCTGACGGAGATGTGGCTTGACGGGCTTCGCCTCCGCCCCATGGTGATCGACACCGGCGACGGCGGCACGGTCACTCTTTCGAGCGATGCCTGGAGGACGCGGGGCCGGCCCGAGACGCGGATGACCTCGACGATGAGCCATGGCCTGGGCGGCCCCGTCGTCACCGACCTGACGATGCTGCCCGAACTCCGGCTGGGCACGCTCGCCGCGCGGGATGTCCCGCTGAACGTCGAGCGGGCGGATGGCTATTCGAGCGGGATCGGAGTGGCGGGACGGATCGGGTCGGGCCTGCTCAAACGCTACCGCCTGCTGCTCGACCCCAAGGCCGGGCACATGATCCTCGCCCCCGGCCCGGAGGCGGCGATGGTGCCCCTGCGATCGACCAGCGGCCTGCTGGTCGAGGCGCGCGACGGGATGCTGGTCGTGCTCCATGTCATGAAGGGCGGGCCGGGCGAAGCTGCCGGCTGGCGCGCGGGGGAGCGGATCTGCTCGGTCGACGGCGAAGCCCCGACGGGCGACTGGCTCGCGGGAGAGCCGGGACGGACAGTGGCGCTCGGCCTGTGCGGCGGCGGCGTGCGGCCGCTGACGCTCGCGGCCTTTTACTGAAACCTCAGATATTGACGGCGACGCTGACGAGGATCGCGGTCGCGATCAGCGCGAGCACCTGGACCGTCGGCCAGTCGACGACGCCGATCGAATCGAGATTGATGCGCCGCTTGCGCCGCCGGTCGCCAAGGCCGGCGGCAATCGCCAGGGCGAGCGTTCCGCCCGCGCCGATCCAGAACCCCGTCGCCATCGCGAAGGATCAGTCGCCGAGCTTCTCGATCTTCTCGTGAAGGCGGCTCAGTTCGGCCTTGAGCGCGGCGATCTCCTCGTCCTTCGTCGCCGCCGGGGCCGAAGCCTCGCCGGCTTTCGTCGCGGCGGGCTTGAACGCCTGGGTCGCCGCCTCGAACATCGCCATGTTGCGCTTGGCGAGATCAGCGAAGGGCGAGTTGGCGAAGGCGCCCTCGACCGCCGACTTGAACTGTTCCTGGTTGCGGCGGAAGCTGTCCATCGACGCCTCCAGATAGCCGGGCACCATCTGCTGCATCGAATCGCCGTACATGGCGATGAGCTGGCGCAGGAAGTTCACCGGGAGCATGGTCTGCCCGCGCGATTCCTCCTCCATGATGATCTGGGTGAGGATATTGTGCGTGATGTCCTCTTCGCTCTTGGCGTCGACGACCTTGAAATCGCGGCCTTCGCGAGTCATCGCGGCAAGGTGCTCAAGCGTGATGTAGGACGAGGTCTCGGTGTTATAGAGACGCCGGTTAGCGTATTTCTTGATGATCACCGGGCCGTCGCCCACATTCTGCTTCTTCATGAAGAAGGCTCCCGACCCCTGTGTTTGACCCTTCTGTATCACCCTTTCATACCGCACCGCAACACGGTCCGCGACCCCTGCCGCTGTTCCTGGACATGCTGCGCAACGAGACCGCAGCATCGCCCGAACGGCGCGCGACGGCGCTGGCCGGGCTGCGCGCCTATCAGGAGGCGCCGCGCGGCCGGGCGCGGCGGCTGGCACGGGTGCGCTTCCGCAAGGGGC
>CZQE01000146.1_pt1 | contig 19033 bp, 15 predicted proteins | sample 734431 | NCBI WGS metagenome assembly CZQE01 (sample SAMEA3597869, study PRJEB11362) | hydrothermal vent metagenome | biome: marine hydrothermal vent biome; feature: marine hydrothermal vent; material: ocean water | place: Atlantic Ocean | collected 2010-09-19/2010-10-04
GATACCGCGTTGGATGATGAGCAGGCGGCAGACGCCGGAACGCTGGCACGAGACCTTCGCGCGTTGGTCAGCAGGATGAAGCGTCGGTTGCGCGAACAGGCTGACATTGGCGACCTCACACTGTCGCAGACCTCCGTCATTCTCCGCCTCGAAGGTCACGGTCCCGCTACGACGTCGAGCCTTGCCCGCGCGGAAGGGATACACCCGCAATCGATGGGCTCGATCGTCGCTGCGCTGGAAGAGGCGGGACTGGTGACGGGCACGCCCGACCCGATGGACGGACGGCGAACCATCCTCTCACTGACGGAGGCCTGCCTGGAATGGATCCGGGAGGGGCGCGCGGCGCGGCAGGACTGGCTATCCCGGACTATCCAGACGAGGCTTTCCCCCGAGGAGCAAAAGCATGTCGCGGCTGCGGTCGCCCTGCTCGGACGCATTGTCGACGAATAAGCGAGCAACGCTCCATCCCCGACCAGCCGCCAGAACCGACCCTAAGCCAACAGGGACATGCCATGCTGACAACACTCGATCCCGACACGGCCCTCATCGTCGTCGATCTACAAAAGGGCATTGTTAGCTCTCCCTTTATCCAGCCGATCGGCCCGGTCGTCGAACGCACACGGGAATTGCTGGACGCCTTTCGTGCGCAGGGACTGCCGGTTATTCTCGTGAACGTGTCAGGCGGCGCCCCGGGTCGGACGGAGCAGCCGAGGCGCCTTCCCGATATGCTCCCCGACGGGTTTACCGACATCCTCCCCGAACTCGATCAGCAGCCGGGCGACATCGTCGTGACCAAGCGGACATGGGGGGCCTTTGCGGGCACCGATCTGGAGAAGCGGCTGAAAGGGCTTGGCGTGACTCAGGTCGTGGTGACGGGCGTGGCCACGGCAACCGGCGTCGAAGCGACGGCGCGCCAGGCCTATGAGCAGGGTTTCAACGTGACGCTCGCCGTGGACGCGATGACTGACGCACGCGCCGAAGCGCATGACTACAGCATCGGCACCGTCTTCCCCCGGCTGGGCGAGACCGGGACCACACGCGAGATCATCCAACTGCTCGAAGCGAGGAACAAGTGAGATGGCCTGGCTTCCGTTCCTGTCCTATTTCTTCGGCGGCGCGTTTCTGGCGAATGCCGTACCGCATTATGTCAGCGGCATGCTGGGGAGGGCATTCCAGAGCCCGTTCGCGAAGCCGTCCGGCATCGGTCTGTCCTCGTCCAGTGTGAATGTCCTCTGGGGCTTCGCCAACCTCGTGATCGGCTATGCGCTCGTCTGCCGGGTCGGTGTTTTCGATCTGCGGAACATTGGGCATGTCGCAGCACTCGGGCTGGGCATGCTTCTGCTCGGACTCTTCGCAGCTCGGCACTTTGGGCGATTGCATGGCGGCAATGTACCGGAGCAGTCGTGACTGCGGCGCCACGCGGCATTTTCCGCTCCCTGCGGAGTTTCAACTACCGGGTCTGGGTGGGGGGCGCCTTTGTCTCCAACGTGGGCACATGGGTGCAGCGTACCGCGCAGGACTGGCTGGTACTGACGCAACTCACGCATCATAATGCGTCGGCCGTCGGTATCGTCATGGCACTCCAGTTCGGCCCGCAGTTTCTCTTCCTTCCCTGGAGCGGCTTCGTCGCCGATCATTACAACCAGCGTAAAGTCCTGATCGCCACCCAGGCTGTCATGGGCATTCTCGCTCTGGCACTTGGCCTGCTCACCGTCAGCGGCCTCGTGCAGCTCTGGCACGTCTATGTCTTTGCTTTCCTCTTTGGCAGCGCGGCGGCGTTCGATGCGCCGGTGCGCCAGACTTTCGTCGCGGAACTGGTGGGTGAGAAGGACCTGTCCAATGCGGTTGCGCTCAATTCGACGTCTTTCAATGCCGGCCGCATGATCGGCCCTGCGGTGGCGGGAATCGTCATCGCCACAGTTGGGTCCGGTTGGGCCTTTTTCATCAACGGGGCGTCCTTCATCGCGGTGCTGATCTCGCTTTCGCTGCTTCGCGTGTCGGCGCTTCACGCCAGTCCGAGGGCGCAGCGCACGAGGGGCAGCTTTACCGGGGGCTTTCGCTATGTCTGGTCCCGCCCCGATCTCAAGGCGATCCTGATCATGCTGTTCCTGATCGGCACGTTCGGGCTGAATTTTCCCATCTTCATCTCTACCATGGCCGTCGGTGTCTTCCACGCCGATGCGCGGGGTTATGGCCTGCTGTCGTCGATCATGGCAGTTGGAACGGTCGCCGGTGCATTGCTGGCTGCCGGCCGGGACAGGCCGGGGTTCGGATCGCTGCTGGCCGGGGCCGTCGTTTTCGGCATCGGCTGCACGCTGGCGGCCTTCGCGCCAAGCTACTGGATGTTCGCCGGCGCTCTCGTCGTGATCGGCATCTCGGCCTTGACCTTCTCCAACACCACCAACAGTCTGATGCAGCTTTCGACCGAACCGGCGATGCGCGGGCGGGTGATGGCGCTGCGTGTCGGCATCGCGCTTGGGGGCACGCCGATTGGCGCGCCGATCGTCGGATGGGTGGCCGACAATCTGGGCGCGCGCTGGGCACTCGGGATCGGCGCTGCGTCGGGCTTTTCCGCCGCGATCGTGGCGGCCTATGCGATGACACGCAGTGTTCCCCGGCAAACTCCATCGACTTCCACCGCCTGAAGGAGGTGGCTGCCACCGGCCGAGAATCTCACTAACCCCGCGGGTTACTGCTTTCATCGTGCGGAAAGTTTTTCGGGACGCTCGAAGCTGGGATCCTCACGAGCAACTTTACTGTGCCTCTCGTAGCATGGCGGTCAATCCACTAACGAAAGTGCGGTCATCGTGGCCGATGGCAAAGCAATTTTCAGCTTTCCAGCCACGGTCGGGGCGATCTGGCGGATATCGATCGTGCCGAGATCTCGCGCCGCGGCGATACCAGGTCCGGTGATGAGAAACGCCGAATGCATGTCTCGACGGATCGTTAGGGTCGCGAAAGCTCCGTGCGCGCCGCCCTTCGACCGTGTACGGACCGGTCCGGTCAGAGCGGTTCCCATGCGATAGCCATCTCGAAAGGCGACGACGAAATCCACATTCGGTGCAAACCCCAAAGCGGCGATTTCGTCTCGTGCATAGATATGCTCGATCCCGTTCGCCGGGTCGTTGGCCAATTGCCGCAGATATTCCATCACTCGTCGCCCGGTTTCCCGATCCCGGCGACCGCGCAGCACGATCATCGCTGACGCACCCACATACCAGGCAGATGCTTTCCAGGCGACGATCGACGGCTTGGGTCCATCAGCCACCGTGATGAAGCCGGCTTCGGCAAGCGCGACGTTGAAGTTGATGACCTCTGAGACGCGTGCGAACCCGTGGTCCGATACAATCACGACGACCGCATCCGGATAGGTCTTTCGTTCATCGGCAATGATCTGTCCGATCGCCAGGTCGATCCGCTCGAGCGCGGCATCGGCCGGGGGGCTGAACGGGCCGGTTTCGTGCGCGCGGTGATCGAGCGACACGAAATGGACGGTTAGAAGCTGCGGACGATGTCGTGCGATCAGGCCACCGGCCGTTTTCGCGATTCCCGCTTCATCCTCGTCGTCACCGTCGGTGATATTGAAATCGATATCGCCTGCTTTCCTTGTCACTGGCCAGAAAATGCTGCCGGTCGTCAGCCCGGCCGACTTTGCGGCGTGCCACAGGGTGGGGGCCTTTATCTCCGAATAGAGGCCATACATCTTCGGCGTGCGTTCGAGCGGGGCGAAGGGACGATTATTGTATATCCCATGCTCGCTGGGCAGCACACCCGTTACCAGCGAGGCATGGTTAGGGTTTGTGACGGTAGGGTTCACGTTGACCACCTCCCGCGCATAGCTTCCTTCGGAAAGGAGGCGGCGGAGATTTGGAATCTTCAATCCATGCGCGTCGGCGTTCAGCACCGCCTCCGGCATCAGCCCGTCGATCGAGATCATCAGCACCGGCTGACGCCCGGGGACCGATGCGGCGCTGGCCGGTGCTGCTTCCGATCGAGCGCTCATGGGAGCGAGCAAAGACCCTGCGACCGCGAGAAGCGGCGCGCACAGAAAAACACCGATCGACTTCTTCATAACTGCCTCCATCGTTTCAGGTAGGGCGACATTCAGAAACGATGCTCGAACTTCAGGCGGAACTGGCGGCCGCGGGGATTTGCCGTGCCGACGAAAAACCCTTCGTCCTCGTCCGCAACGGGAGGCCAGGAGTCGAATACATTGTTGATGCCGAAGGTGATTCGCGTGCCTTTATCCGGCAGCGTGTAAGTGATGTTCAAATTATGCAGGACCGTCGGTTCCACGCGCATGTAGAAGCGCTTTATGCCGCTGTCGTTGATCACCGCGATTTGCTTTGGCCGTCCCAGCGCCTGATAGATCGCTTCAGTGGTGGATGCCGATGTGTCGGCATAGGACCCGAAATAGCTGGTGAACCAGCCCAGCGAGAGGCTTCCGATCTTCCAGTTGAGTGTGGCATTGCCCTTCCACTTGGGGCGCCCGTCCTTGCCGAGCGCGTCGGTCACCAGACCGTCGGTCGTCAGTTGCTCTTCACGCTTGAGGACGCGTGTCCCCTCCACACTGAGCGTAAAACGACCGATGCCGAAATCGGGCACCCGATATTGCAACGCGAAGTCGATGCCGGCGAGTTTCCGTGAACCAAGATTGATATAGTCGTTGATCAGGCTCGATATTTCCCCGACGACTGCTCGCTTGGTGGCATTGGTTGGCTGGGCGGCGTTGTACGCAGCAAAGGTCGCGCGATCGGCATCAGTCGGCGCAAGGCGCGTCACGCGGTCGCTACCGGCGTAAGCGGAGGTGCCGGATCCGAGGTTGATCTGGTCGATTGGCTTGCCGGCGGCCAGCGCCGCCTGCGTGGCAAGGTCGAGCGCCAGCTCGTCGGCCGCCAGCGCGTCGGAAACTCCATAAGAGGTGATCGCGTCATGCTGGTTCATGCGCCAATAATCGGCGCTGAACGAAAGACCGCGAATAACCGGCATGTCGACCACCAGCCCCGCGCTGAAGTTTTTCGCCCGTTCGGGGTTCAGCTTGTCGTTGCCCTGCCTGAACGTGCGGCGCGGCCCGCTGTTGTCCAGTGCCGAATTCGTCACATCGGCCCGATAGGGGTCGGCGGCATAATTGACGCGCAGCAATGGCGAGGTGTTCGTCTGCGCAAGATTGGGTGCACGGAACGATTCGTTGTAGGACGCCCGCAGCCGCAACCACGGCGTCGGGCCCCACAGGATATTGAACTTGGGTGTCGTGCTCTCGCCATGGATCGAGAAGCGTTCGTGACGAACCGCGGCCCCCAGTTCCAGGCGCTGGAAAAGAAAGAACCGGTTGGCACCTGTCACCAGCGGCAACGCGATTTCGGCATAGGCGGACTGGACATTCTGGCTCGCGCTGACGTCCGCGTTCGGGCTCATCGCGATGAAATCGTTGTCGTTATCGCGCAGGTACGGGAACTGGCTGCCCGAACCTGGCGGATTCAGCCCTGCATAGGCCGCCTTCCACGCACGATAGCTTTCCCAGCGGGTCTCGAAGCCCGTTGCGAACTGGATGCGTCCGCCGCCGCCGGGTAACCGCCACAGTTCGCCGGTCACCTTCCCGTCCCAGGTGATGAGCCGGGTTTTTCCGTAGCGATTGTCAGTATCGTACATCGGATCGGTGACCGAATCCGAATTCAGATAGGGCTTGTCGACAACCACCTGGTTGTTGAGGACCTTGAAGGTCACCGGGAAGGGATTGTACGCGGACGCATCGGTGCGCGCGAGGGCCATCCGCAATAGGGACTCGCGATAGATATTCTGTTCCGTCTCATGGCTATAGGCGCCCGAGACGAGCACGCCGCTTTCCCACGTCCAGCCATTGCCGAACCGCCCGCGTGCTCCGCCAAGCGCGCGATAGAAGCTGGAGTTGACCTGAATATACCGATCCTTGGTCCCGGGCGGGATCAGGCCCGATACGATCGTGACATCCGCCGGACTGCCGAGAATGCGCGGCGTGCCATCGGCGTTGGGCAGACCCTTTGGATCGTAGAACCGGACACCGAAGGGGTTGTAGGGATTTGAAGCGGGTATGTAGAGGCCCGGCTCGTTGACATTCTGCATATTGGCCGGCTCCCGCTGGCTGTTCGCGCGCGATCCTGAATAGATGACGTCGCCGAACAATGTGACGCTGTCGTTCAGATCATGTTCGACGAACGCCGCCAGGTTCAGACGCTTGAGGGCGGGGATGATTGCACGGTGCGGCAGCCGGTTGTCGTAATAATTGTCTTCCGGGCTGCCGAGGTTACGCGAAGGCGTCGTCTGCTTGAAATTCACCGCGCCATCGGCGCCAGGATAGAGAAAGAAAGTGCCGTCGGTGGCCACGGTGGCGACACCGCCTGCCGGCGCGGTCGTCGTGGAAATCCCGCGATTGCCATCGGGGCGGCCGGCGACGAAGGTCAGATAATCGGGTTGGATGAACCCCCGGCGATATTGACCGTAACGGTTGATCGTGCTGCCGTTGTCGAGATTGTTGTTGAGAGAAAACGCGGTGCCGGTCGCCGGGTTGACGACCGGAAGGCCGTTCCATGGTGCCGGGATGTCCCGGCTTCGCCGCAGATCCGATTGCGAACCCCATTCGCGGTCCGCGAAGAGCAAGGTGTTGCGCTCAAAATAATCTAGCGCGACGCCAACCGACGTCCCGCCGAACCTGAAATTCTTGGCACCGGTGACGCGGAACTCCTCCGCGCCGCCATGCTGCGTGCCCGATGTGTTGAGTGCGATATGACCGCTGTTCCTGTCGGGCTTGATGATGTTGTTGATGACACCGGCAGCGGCGTCGGCACCGTAGATGGCCGACGCGCCGTCGCGCAGGACCTCGACGCGCGACAGCAGAGCGGTGGGCACGACGTTGGCGTTCGGCGAAAGCGCCGGCACGCCCTGATCGGTACCCGACAACGGATGCGAGGCGATGCGCCGGCCGTTGATGAGCAGCAGGGTGCTGCCCGCGCCGATCCCGCGCAGATCGATCGAGGTGACGTCACCCCTGGCGCCCTGCGAGGCGATGGTGCCCTCATTGATCTGTGGCGTTGCGGCAGCCGGCAGCGTGTCAAACAGGTCCGCCCCGGTCGAGCCGCCGCGCAGATCGATTTCCGACTGGTCGATGACGGTGACCGGGAGCGCGCTCGCGACGTCGACGGAGCGCAGGTGCGAGCCGGTGACGATAATGTCGTCGGGCGCCCGCTCATTGTCGCTCTTGGCAGGCGCAGGTCCGATACCGGGTTGCGCAGCGCGCTGTGCACTCGCCGGCGTGGTGATCATCAGCACGGCTGAGATCGCCGTGCCGCACAATATCGAATGACGAAGCAACATTTTTCCCCTTGCGATCCATGCGCGAGATCACCGCGCCAGCCGTGGACGACACGGCTGGACGGTCGGCATCCGATGCCGCTCCCGGGTAGCACCCGCTCCCCTGATCTCGCTCTTGACGAAACCGGGAATAGGATTTGAGCGTGACGCTAATATTGTCGGTTCGGCCGTGATTTGCCGATACATCAACCGAAATTTTCGATGATTGGCGGCAATGTGCGCACCGGTGAAAATTCTGTCGCGACCATCGGTGCGCAACGGGAATCCTTGACAACAGAGGCTGCTATACTTCCGGGGATTGCCCTTTTTCGTGCGATCTGTCTGCGGGCAAGACGCTGCCTCGCGGAGGGAATCGCTTTCACGCTTGTGACCCCGGTGAGATGTGCTCGGCCTGCCTGTGGCAGGCATTCGAGTCTGTCGCATCATTCCCGTCGAGGCGGGTGACTCGCACGATCCGGCGATGGGGTAACGCGCGTATCGTTGAAGAGCCGGCGCGCCGGCCAGCAACATTCAGCGAAGCTCTGCGGTCCGGGCAGTTCCGCGGCGAGACACCACCCTGAGAACTTCCGTCGCGGAATCGCTTCCTGCTTCAAGCGAGATGTTGCGCGTTTCGATGCCGCGGCGTGCCCAGATGATCGCCGCGATGGGGCCGGGCAGGGCGAGTAGGAGGAGGACGCCAAGTGCGCCCGCCGGCGTACCGCTCGATTGATAGGCAAGGGTCAGCAACGGCGGCGCCAGCATCGCGCCGACGCGGCCCACCGCCACCGATACGCCAAGCCCCGTCGCCCGCACCGGCGTCGGCAGGATTTCGGCGGCAACTACATAAGCGGTGATATAGGCCCAGGTGACCCCGAACTGCATCAGGCAGTAGCTTGCTACCATGCCGGGCAGCGTCTGGAGCGCATAGAGCGGGACGATCGCGAGCAGCGTCAAACTATAGCTGACCACCAGCGCATGGCGGCGGCCCCATGCCTCCACCGTATGCGCGCCTGCCAGCCCGCCGCACAGTGCGGCGATATTGCCCCAGAAGTAATAGAGCGGGAGGTCAGCCGCCGGTACGTTCATCTCCGGGAGGATCACCAGTGCCATCAGCGCGAGCGCGCCGTAGACGACCGCCGCCTGCGCGAAGTTGAGCGCTGACATCAGCGCGCAACGTTCGCGGTAGGTTGTGCAAAGCTGGCCGATATTGGCGAGGAAGCTCGGGGCGTGAACGTGATGCCGGCTCGGTACGAACCGGAGGTTCGCTGCGATCGCCGCATCGCCTTTTGCGGTGGCGGCAATATTGCGGACAATCGTCTCGACCTCGGCAACCCGGCCCTGCTGCAACAACCAGCGAGGCGATTCCGGGATCGCACGACGTACCCACAGGAAGAACAGCGCAAGCGTCGCGCCGAGACCGAAGCCGACGCGCCAGCCGATCTCCGGCGGCAGCCACTGCAGCAACAGCCAGGAGACGCCGGCCGATGCCAGTGCCCCCACGGGGAAGCCCGACAGGATGAGTGCGTCGGTGCGGCCGCGATGTGCCTTGGGGAAAAACTCTCCCATGGTCGCGGTGACGGCCGAATATTCACCGCCAACCGCGAGCGCGGTCATGAAACGAAAGAACAAGAAGGACTCGTAGCTCCACGCGAAGGCGGTGCCGGTCGCAAACAGCGCGTACCACAGCAATGTCGCGAGGAAGAGGCGCTTGCGCCCGAAACGGTCGGCGAGATACCCGAAGCCGATCGCGCCGATCAGCATGCCGATGACCCAGATGCTGACCGCGAGCGAGCCTTGTGCCGCCGTCAGTCCCCATTGCTTCTTGAGGACGCCGAACACGCTGCCGATGATATTAGTCTCGAACGAATCAAGAGCCCAGCCGACTCCCAGTGCCACCGTCAGCGTGGTGTGAAAGCGCGTCCAGGGCATATGATCCAGCCGCTCGAGCGCATCTGTCTCAACCGTCCGGCGCGCAGATAATGTCATGCCGCGATCGCCTGGCCTGGAAAGCGATCACGCGGGCCGATGAAGTTTCGACCGCGCGGACCATCGAACGCCGCGTCGACGATCGCGTCCCATTCAGGCTGCTCGATACCCAGGGCGCCCGGTGTGCCAGGGACACCCAGTCGATCAAGGAAGCCGCGCAGCCTCATCGGCGCGGTGGCAATGTCGCCGAAGATTTCGCGCAACGCCGCATCACAGTCATCGTCGGCCCCTATCGCGCTCGCCATCACCTCCGGCAGGCAGAAGGAGCAGGCGATGCCATGGGGCACGCGGTGCGCCAGGGTGACCGGATAGGACAGATTATGCGCGAGCGCGGTCTGGGTGTTGGAGAATGCGTAGCCCGCCTGTGTCGCCCCAAGGGCCATCGTCCGGCGTGCCTCGCCGTCTTCGGGGTGGTCATGTAACTGCTTCAGCCCTGCTATCGCATTGCGCGCGGCAGCGACTGCAAAGCTCCGCGTGATGGGGTTGGCGTTGATGTTCCAGATACTTTCCAGCGCGTGCGACAGAGCGTCGAGCCCGCTCGCCAGAGCCACATTCCAGGGCAATCCGGCCATGATATCCGGATCGACGATCGCTGCTTCGGCATAAAGCAGTTCATGGTTCAGCGACAGCTTTCGCGCCTTTTCCGGATCCCATATCGTTGCCCATCTGGTCAGGTCGCTACCGGTTCCCGCAGTGGTGGGAATAGCGATGACAGGCAAAGGCGCGCGCGTCAGCGGCGTGGCCGATTCCAAATAGGCCATGACCGCACGATAGTCGCCGCGACCAGCCGCGAGAAACTTCGCCGCGTCCATCACCGATCCGCCACCCAACGCGACCAGTATATCTGGCCGGGCGCCGGCGCCCAGTAATTGGGCGCACAAGCCACCCAGTAGCGGCAGCGTGGGATTGGGCGTGATAGCGTCCAGCACGATGAGCGGCTCGCCAGCGCTGGCGAATACACGGTCACGCCAGGGCAGGAGCGCTGCGTCAGGATGGGTCAGCAACGCGTAGGATCGTCCGCGCACGATTTCGCCGATGCGATCGATCTCACCATCGCCGAAGTGCAACCGGACGGGATTGAAGAACTGCCAGCCAGTCATGGCCGCTCGCCAGCTGCCAGCCGAGCTTCGATCCGGTCGATCGCCCCCGGCAGGTCAACGATCGTCGCGATCGTATAATGTGCGCCGCCGGCGTCGAGCCTGGCGGCGGCGGCGGTGCGCCGCCTCGCCTGTTCGTTGGCGTCCAGCGCCTGCCAGGCGTCGAGCGGCAGGCCGATCTCGTTGCCGCTGTCGACAACGCCTATTGCCCACATGCCCGCCGCCCGCGCCGAGGCCAGTCCGCTCGGGCTGTCATCCACGACCACGCAGGCCGCGACGTCGGGTGCGCAGAGCGCGATGGCGTTGTGCAGCACCATATCGGGAAACGGACGGCTGCGCGCCTCACTGGCGGTCACCACATGATCGGGCCGATAACCCTGTTCCGCCGCAAGCGGGATCAGCGCGTCCGCGATGCTGCGCGGATAGCCGGTGGTGCTGCCGATAGCGATGCCGCGCTCGCGCAATGCTGCCATGGTTTCCACGACGCCCGGGATCAGGCAGGAGAAGCGCGCGCAGTTTTCTGCGTCGACACGCAGGAACGCTGCATAGAGATCGTCGACGTCCTCGCTCGACGATGATTCTCCCTTCGCGGTGATCCAGCGTTCCCGGACGGCGGGCTGCGCCAGGATCATCTCGATATGCTCGCGCTTGGCGGCGCCCATCGGGGCACGCGCCTCAGCCTCGGTGATGGGTACGCCTGCTTCTTCGAATGCTGTCTGGAACGCTACGACCGGAGCCATGCAGCCATGATCGAGAACCGTGCCCGCCCAGTCGAAGATGGCGGCGCGAACCGGCCCGCGCCAGGAGGCGAAAGGGTTGTCGGAGGGGGGGAGGGGATTAAATATTAGTGACATAAATGCGCTGTAGGCGGCGCGCATGACAGGCATGTTATCGAAACAGCCGCGCAAAACCGTTATATCCACCGGAAATTTCGGTTGATGGTCGCGTGACGCTGACTCAGCTTCGCAGCTTTCTGGCTATTGCGCGCCATGGCGGCTTCACGGCCGCCGCACGCGCGATGAAGGTCAGTCAGACGACGATTACCTCGCAAATCCAGGCCCTGGAGGAGGAACACGACGTCCGCCTGTTCGAGCGGCGCGGTCGCCGGGTCGAACTGACTCCCATTGGGCAGGATTTCCTCCAAATGGCGTACCAGCTGGTCGAGCTGGAGGATGAGGCAGCGATGATTCTGCGCGACAGCGGGGAATTGCGGCGTGGTGCGCTCCGTATCGGTGCCGTCAGCCCGTTTCACGTCATTGCGATGATCGAGGCGTTCAATGCGCGTTACCCGGACATCTATCTCTCAATGATGCTCGGCAATTCGGAAAAAGTGCTCGGTGATCTCGATGCCTATACCAGCGATGTCGGCGTGATCGCGCGCGGATCGGACGACGAGCGGTTCCACATGCAGCATTATGCAAGCTATCCGGTGATTGCGTTTGTGAATGCGGCTCATCGCCTTGCCGGACCTGGCAAGGTCGACCTGAAGGACCTCGCCCGTGAGCCACTGCTGATGCGCGAAGCGGGGTCCACGACACGTCTCGCACTGGAGAAAGGCTTTGCGGCGATCGGGGTAAAGCCGCGGGTGGCGATGGAGATCGGCAGTCGTGAAGCGATCCGTGAAGCAGTGATCCGGGGACTTGGCGTCGGTACGGTGTCGCAATCGGAATATGTGGCGGACGACCGTTTGCGGCCGGTGGAGATCATTGGCACGCCCGTCAGCACAGACATCTATATTTGCTGTCTCCGCGAACGTCGCCGCAACCGGACGATTGCCGCATTCATCGAGGCGGTGCTGAATCCGTCGACACGCAAGCAGGCCGAACTGATCGGGTGAAAGAACCGGCAAAGGCAGCTGTCATAGATCGCGGGCCCGGCAGCGGCCTGGCAGAAGGCGGCCCAGAGCGTCCCGTGCCGAGACGCGCCTGAGCGTGCTCACGGAATGTCCACTGCGGGCCCCCATGTAGAATCTGGCCCATAGTGCATCCCTCCAGTCCTGGCTGAATATTGCACCATCAAATGGCGGGACTAACCACTCAGGCAGCTTATGTCAGAACAGCGGCGCCGCCATCGTCAGGAGGTTGTCGACGAAGCGGCGTGGCAGCGGCCGCTCCGCCACGCGGTCATGATCGATCTCAATGGATTCGGCCAACCAGCGCTGCTGGTGCTGGCCTACTTCAGCCGCGAGGGTGGCGGACTCGAACAGCACATTGTTCTCGAAGTTGAGGTCGAGACTGCGGCGATCCATATTGGCCGAGCCGACGAGCGCCAGCACATCGTCGACGACCAGCGTCTTCGCATGCAACAGGCCGCCGCGAAACTCGTAGATATGGGCGCCGGCCCGGGCCAGAACGGGATAATAAGCGCGGCTGATGGCCCCGACGATGCGACTGTCGTTCCGCTGGGGGAAGATGATGGTGAGCCGCACGCCGCGTCGCGCGGCCGCGATGATCGCGTTGAGCAGCGGTGGGTCGGGCGCGAAGTAAGGGGTGGTGATCACCGCTTGCTCGCGCGCGGCGGCCAGTACGGCGACGAAGATGTTTGTCATCGTTGCGTGAGGCGACAATGGCCCGGTCCCGACCGCGATCGCTGAAAATCCGTTCGGCAAGGCTTCCGGGAGATCCATGGCCAGCGCTGCGGGCATGTCCTCGCCGGTCTCCGCCATCCAGGCCGAGGCGAAGATCAACTCGGCCTGCCGGGCAACCGGTCCCTGGTAACGGACCATGATGTCGACCCACGGCGCAAATTTGCGCTTGGGGAGAAACGCCGGATCAGCGCAGTTCTGACTGCCGCACCAGGTTATCCGGCCATCGACAACGATAATTTTGCGATGGTTGCGCAGGTCAGTGCGGTGACCAGCCAGAAAGCCCAGACCGAGCGGGACCGGTAGCGACGCATACAGGCGAGCGCCCGCCTCGCGCATCTTTTCCCACTGATGCGACCGGATCAGAGCACGCGAGCCGATGGCGTCGGCGACGATCCGGCATATGATTCCGCGCCTGGCAGCGCGGCACACCGCGTCAACGACCTTCGTGCCGTTGTGATCGCCCAGCCAGATATAGAAGGACAGGTGGACAGTGTGCGTCGCGGCGTCGATATCCGCCACGATCGCCGTGATCGCCGCATTGGCCCCGGATGCGACCTCCGCCGTGTTGCCGATCGACACGGACCATCGGCTCGCCGCTTCACAGGTACGAAAGGCACTTTCGGTCGTGGGAGATAGCTTGTTGCTCACCGCCTGCGGAGCGTATGGCAGCAGCGCTTCATAAGCGTCGCGAGCGCGCCGGCGAAACGCGGCGGAAATCCACGGCTCACCGAACAGCAGATACAGGATCGTACCGATACCCGGCAGTGCGAGAAGGAGGAGAAGCCACGCCGCTCGCGCATAGGCATCGCGTCCGTCCAGTAGGATCGCGCGGAAGATAACGCCGAGGTGGGCGGCAGCTAGCATCAGCCATATCGTCGTGTTGAGGCCGCTCATGCGTTATCCTGGGTTATTGGCGCCGACCAAGGTAACCGGCGTAGCGATATGCACCCGAGCACACACGTCATTCCGCTACATGATAAATACCGACGTCCGAAGGTCATCTCATTCCGGCGGGCGCCCGCCATTTCACCAGAGCCTCGGGATCGACATAGGCGCGAAAGATCGCCGGGGGTTTGGCGAGAATGGCGCGCGCGGCGCTGTGGATCTCTTTGGTCATGGTTCGGCATCCGTATCCGTCATGCGGGGCTTCGCCAATGACCGTTCGTGGGGACACGTTGGGTGGTCGGCTGAACTCGGTGCCTTTATTCTTCAACCAATGATGCAGCGAAACATGGCCGCCGATCCGGCGCACCGGATTATGATCCCTATGCGGCGAGATTGATCGACCCTCCGCAGAACGGGCTTCCGCTACGCCTATCGATATTGATATCGCAGTGTAAACATCACGCTTCGCGGCGCGCCATAAGCGACCTGATTGTAGAAGCCGATCTGAGAATAATATTTCTTGTCGAACAAATTGCTCATGTTGGCCTGTACGGAAATCCCGTTGCGGAGCTGATAGCGCGCCATCAGGTTCACGAGTGCATAGGGCTCGACCTTCAGGCGCTCGGGATTTTTCGTGACGGGATTCGTGGTGTCGGTGTAGCTCAACCCTTCCCAGTTCACGCCGCCGCCGACCGTAAGGCCATCCAGCCCGCCGCCGAAGCGATAGGTCGAGAAAATTCGTAGTAATTGCTGCGCGAACAGCGTGTTGATGCGTGCGCCGCTGGCATCCTTCGCCCAGAACTGGGTGTAGTTCCCACTCAAGGCCCAGCCGGGCAGCACTTCGCCATTGGCCTCGATCTCGAAGCCGTCGCTCAGTGCGCCGCGTGCCGCGCGATAGGCCTGGTTGATCGTGCCGGGGACAAGATAGCCCGTATCGACCTGCGCCAGATTGTCCTGTTCGATGTGGAAGACGGACACTGCGGTGTTGAGGCCACCGTGGAAGAAGCTGCTTTTCAGGCCGCCTTCGTAATTGACGCCGTTGATCGGCGGCAGAAAGGCGCCGTTGCGATCCTGGCTGTTCTGCGGGAGGAGTATCTTGGTGTAACTGGCGTACAGGGTCTGCCCCGGCAGGATATCGTAGAGTACGCCGGCATAGGGCAGGAGGCGATTGCGATCGCCGAAATCGGCAGAATGTGCCAGTGCGCTCCCATGAACTCAGACGGCCGCCTGCGATCACTTTCAGATGATCTGTCAGCGATAGCCGCGTCGCGCCGAAATAGCCCCATTGTTTCGTGCGCCACTCGACGTCGTGTGTGCCGACGCTGCCCCATGCCGGCTCGGGATAGGAGCCGTCCATTGGAAGAAATTGCCGATGGGCGGGAGCTTCGAATAATCGGGCGCGAAACCGTAGAAATCGAGCGCCTGCCGGGCGAAGCTCGCGCCAAGGATCAATTCGTGTTCACGGCCGAGAAGATGATATCTCCCGGTCAGCCGCGCGCCGATGTCGATCTGGCGAAGGTTGCTCTGATAATTGGCGGGAGACGGGCCGAGGCCGAGGCCCGTCGCCTTCTCGAGAGCGCCACGGACTGTATCCCGTCGCAACAGAGATCCTTCCGGCTTGGAGGTTGCGCGGACGTGCCGTTCGATATCGTTGCGTTGCGTTATGTCGTGCTTGCGGTACCCCGCCGCTGGCGCGGCGGGGTACCGGACTTGGGTGCCGGGTCCGCTGCAGTTGCCGCAGGTCGAGCGCGCGCTCACCGCGCTTCGTGTCCATGATGCCTTGAACGCCGGGGCGTCGCAGCGCGCCATCGCCACGGTGCTGTTTGGACGAGGCCGAATGGCTGACCGGACATTCGGTCGGCGGGCTGAGAACTTGTCAAAAGCATTCTTTTTCAGTATCTTATCGATATGGTTCAGCGACCTAAAATCAGGGGATCCGGCGATGAAAAATAGGGTGCTTCCAGCCGTTGCCGGGCTAGTGGGGGTGGCGCTCCTATTTCAGGCTGGTTCCGCCATCGCGAAGCCAGGGAAGATCGCATCCGTAACGGCTCGGTCGCAGACGGTGTTCGATCAGGATATTGCTCGTTTTTGGCAGGCTTTCGATGCCATCAACGCGACAACCGATCCTGCTGAACGCCTTCGCCTGATTCAAGCCCTGTACATTGATCCGGGTACACCGGGATTGCATGCGCTCATGGCAGCGCGGCATTATACAGCGCAGCAATATGTTGACGCTATCGTCAACTGGCCGAACTTCTGGCGATCCGTCCGGCCGTTGACCGCGCGCTCGCGGCAGGCGGTATCCACCGTCAACGATGATGTGGTGCGCTTCCGCGGCCTGTATCCGGAGTTGCGTCCGGCTACGATAACATACGCGATCGGTGTATTACGCACCGGCGGCACCACGACGGGCGAAAAGGTGTTGATCGGCGCTGAGCTGGCGCTGGGCGATGAAACCGTGAATGTGTCGGAACTGCCCGAGGCGCTGCGGATCCGCCTAGGTGTATTCTTCCAGTCCCGCCCCTTCGCGAACAACGCGCAGAACAACATCCACGAATATGTGCATACCCAGCAGCAGGAAACGCAGGGAAGCCTGGCGCAGCAGGTCTTGCGTGAGGGTGTGGCCGAGTTGGTGGCGGAGCTGATCACCCACCGAAAACCGGCTTTGCCGGTCTACACGTACGGGCCGGCGCACGAAGCGGCTATCCGCAAACGGTTCCTGACGGAAATGCGGCAGGAAAACTATGACAACTGGCTTTGGAATAGCGTGAACAATCCATTTGGGGTCAGCGATATAGGCTATTTTGTAGGCTATCGCATTGCTCGCAGCTATTACGATGAATCAAAGGACAAACGGCTTGCAATTAAGGAATTGATCGAACTGCGCTATGACGATCCGGCCGCAGTGTACGCGCTGATCGCTCGCTCTGGCTATCTCACGTCATCCTAACCCAATACGCGCTTTGACGGACACCGCGCGGGTGGCGTGGTTTTCGGGGATTTGAATTCTGTCCACTTGAACAACGACTTCATCGCCCGCCCTGAAGGGCGCTCCACCCTTGGCGATAAATCACCCTCGACCTTCTACGCCTGGAAGGCGAAGTACGGCGGCATGGACGTGTCGCAGGCGTGCAAGGTGAAGGTGCTTGAGGACGAGAACGCCCGGCTCAAGCGGCTGCTGGCGGACGCGATGCTCGACAATGCGGTGCTGAAAGAGGTTGCGGCAAAAAACTGGTGAGGCCTGCCGTTCAGCGCAAGGCGGTCGAGCACGTTCGCGGGCTCTTCGGCATCAGCGAGCGTCGGGCCTGTGCCATCCCGGCTGTGGATCGGACGTCGAGGCGCTATGCGCATCGGCGCTCTGATGATGGGGACCTTCGGTCGCGCCGCCCGGCAACGACTATATGTCGCTCAGCCTTGCTGCCTCCAAGTTCGGCCCGTGCCGGTTTGACGCCAATCTCGGTCGCGCCGCGGGCCAGGACGAGGACGACGCCTTCGTCATCATCTGGAACCCGGCGGACTGAGCTGCCGGCCCCGGGCCCGCTCGGGTGGGCGCGAGATCACGCTTTTATCGTCGCGGCCCATCAATCGGATAGGATCCTCACGTCCTGAAAACCCACCTCGACCATCTCCCTTCGCTGAAGCAACGCGACCTCGGGTGCATCGTCTAAACTATCTCCGCCGAGTTCGAGGAAGCGACCAAGCTGGCCACCCAGATGTGGAAAAGGCAGGGCCGCATCCTCAAGATCATCCTCCCCGGATCGCGCGCGCGAAAGCGCGGACGCATTTCGATCAGTGGTTCGCCAGCGCGAACGGTTTCCTTGATCTTGCAAAGGACGGAATCGCGAGGGGCCTAACCCCATCGCCGCGGCCTTCGATGATCGCTCGCAAACCGCTTGACCCTGCAGTTGCTACAGCCCCTATGAACCCATCCCAGCAGCACCCGAAGGCGGGTGCACAGCTTGGGGATAGCATGTGCGCTTGAGAATATTTGTCCATGGGCTCGTTGGGTCGGCGACCCTGACGATCGCGATTTCCTTGTTCGCGCCAGCATGTGCCTTTGCGCAGGAACGCCCTGCCGATGAACCGGGCGAGAGCGAGGACATCGTCGTGCAGGCAACCCGCACGGGTCGCCGGGTCCAGGATGAACCGATCCGCGTCGAAGTGCTAGACCGGGAGGAGATCGAAGAAAAGATCCTCATGTCACCAGGCAATATCGCCATGCTGGTGAATGAGACACCGGGCGTTCGGGTGCAGGTCACGTCACCTGCTCTCGGCGCATCCAATGTCCGCGTACAGGGGCTGAAAGGTCGCTACACGCAAATCCTGGCTGACGGCCTGCCGCTCTATGGCGGCCAGACCCCCTCGATCGGTTTGCTGCAAATCACACCGACCGATCTCGGACAGGTCGAGATCATCAAGGGAGCTGCCTCCGCGCTTTATGGCGCCTCGGCACTGGGCGGCGTCATCAACCTCGTGTCGCGACGGCCCGCGACGGAGCAACAGGGCGAACTGCTCCTCAACGCGACAAGCCGGGGTGGCCAGGACGTGACTACCTACAGCTCTGCCCCCCTGACCGACGATCTGAGCTACTCGCTCACCGGTGGCTTCAGCCGGCAGGATCGGCGGGACGTCGATGGCGATGGCTGGGCTGACCTGGCGGGTTATCGTCGCTGGACCGTTCGCCCGCGCCTGTTCTGGAATGGCTCGAACGGCGCCAAGGCGTTCCTCACGGTTGGCGCGATGACCGAGCAGCGTGAGGGCGGAACAGTGCCGGGACGCATAGTTCCCGACGGTTCCGCATTCCCGCAAGATCAACGCAGCCGCCGCCTTGATGTCGGCCTGAATGCCCAGACCCCGATCGAAGGAGTTGGAACGCTCTACCTCCGGGCATCGGGCGTGACACAGTCCCATCGTCACCGCTTCGGCGACGTGATCGAGAATGATCGTCACCAGACGCTCCTGACCGAGGCGTCATTGGGGAGTGTCGCGGGCGCCACCACCTGGCTCGCCGGGGCCGCCTATCAGGTCGACGGCTACCGGTCGCGCACCTTCCCCGCGTTCAACTACACCTACCGCGTACCGGCACTGTTTGCCCAGCTTGAGCAGAAGATATCGGGCAATCTCATACTGGCAGGAAGTGTCCGCTGGGACGATC
>CZQE01000101.1_pt1 | contig 18187 bp, 16 predicted proteins | sample 734431 | NCBI WGS metagenome assembly CZQE01 (sample SAMEA3597869, study PRJEB11362) | hydrothermal vent metagenome | biome: marine hydrothermal vent biome; feature: marine hydrothermal vent; material: ocean water | place: Atlantic Ocean | collected 2010-09-19/2010-10-04
CTGAAGAGCGATCTTAAGGCCCGTAGCAGTTCGACCAGCGCCCGGTCGGCGGCGTTGACATCGCTCCAGGTCGTCTCGAATCCCGCGTCGTCACCGTAATAAGGGTCCTGTACCGCCTGGCCTTCGCGACCCGGCGCGACGTTCAGCAGGAGGTCCAGCGCCGCGGTCGAATCCGCCGGCGCGATTGCCTGCAGGTCAGCGAGATTATTGGCGTCGAGCGCGAAGATATGGGTGAATCGGCGAAAATCCTCGGCGCTGACCTGCCGGGCGCGATAGCCCGAAATGTCGATGCCGTGGCGCTTCGCTGTCGCCACCGCGCGGCGGTCGGGACCGGCGCCGATATGCCAGTCCCCCGTCCCGGCAGAATCGGCCTCGACCGACAGCCCCGCGCGATCCGCTTCGGCCCGGAACGCCGCTTCGGCCAGGGGAGAGCGGCAGATATTGCCGAGGCAGACGAACAGGATGGCAGGCTTGGATGCGGTCATGCCCGACGGATACGCACTGGCGACCGGTTTGTCGCGTTCCCCGAACGCCTGATTGCGGCAAGCCATGCCGTCAGCGCGGCGTGAAATCCTCGACCAGGTCATAGCGATCGCCCGGGAAGAGCTGCCGCGCGAAGGTGACCGCCGCGTCGCTCCGCCAGGTCCAGCGCTCGATCTGCAGGCAGGGCGAGCCGGGAGTGATATGGAGATGGCGTGCGACGGCGGGCGAGGCGGCGACGGCACCGATCCGGTGACGCGCGTCAGTCCAGGGCACGTGGCCGAGCAGCCAGGTGCCGGGCGCGACCTCGTCGAAGGAGACTTCCGCTGCCTCGGGCACGGTGCCCAGGTCGAGCCAGCGCTCTTCCCAGCCAAAGGGTTGGGCGCTCGCCAGATGGATCCCGCAAAGCCGAAGCCATCGCGCGGTGGCGCTCGTCTCGACCTCTCCCGGCGGGCTCATGTCGAGGCTCTTCGAGATCAGCTTCCAGCGATAGGCCTCGCCGCGCGCCGCGATCAGGGCGCCGATATCCGGCACGCCGACCACCGCCGACTGGATGCGCGGATGTGCCACGAACGATCCGGCCCGGCGGCGGCGTTCGATCAGCCCTTCGCGCGCGAGGCGGCTGAGCGCCTTGTTCACGGTGGCGCGGGCGCAGCCATAGGTGACGACGAGCTCATGCTCGAACGGGATTCGCGTGCCGGGCGCCCATTCGCCTGACCGGATGCGCTCCTCGATGTCGCGCCGGATGCGAGCCTCGATCGTCATCCGTCCATCAGGCGGGCGAGCACGGCCGAAAAGCGCCGCCGTGTTTCTTCGCCGCGCACATGCCTGCCACCCTCCACCAGCCGGGTACCCCGGCGCCAGACACAGTCTATCCCCGTGCGCGCCGCGAAAATCCAGCTGTCGAGCAGCCTGTCGCCCGAACGCGCGACAAAGGCGGGGTCGTCGGCATCCAGCGAGACAAGGTCGGCGGGACAACCGGTCGCGATACCGCCTTCGACACCCAGCGCGCGCGATCCGCCGGCCAGGGCGCCCGCGAACAATGTCGCGCCGATCGAGGGCCGTTCGCCGGCAAGGACGCAGCGCTGGTGCAGGCTCAGCCGCTGGCCATATTCGAGCAGGCGCAGTTCCTCGGTGGCGGAGATCAGCACGTTGGAATCGCTGCCGATCCCGAAGGCACCGCCCTCCGCGAGATAGGCGGCCGCCGGAAAGATGCCGTCGCCGAGATTGGCCTCGGTGATTGGGCAAAGCCCGGCGATCGCGCCGCTGCGGGCAAGAGTGGAGCGCTCCCCATCAGTGACATGAGTCGCATGGACCAGGCACCAGCGGGGATCGACCGGCATTTCGTCCTGCAGCCATTCGACCGGCCGCCGGCCGCTCCAGGCGAGGCAATCGGCCACTTCCTTGCGCTGCTCGGCGATATGGATGTGGATCGGGTTGGTTCCCGCCAGCGGCAGGATCGCGCGAAGCTCATCGGGTGTCGCCGCGCGCAGGCTGTGCGGTGCGATACCGGCCACGGCGTCGGGCAGGGCGGCGACGGCGCTGCGGCTTCCGTCCAGCAATCGGGCATAGCCGTCGACATGGTTCAGGAAGCGGCGTTGCGCAGCACCGGGCGCCGCGCCGCCAAAGCCGCCATGGGCGTAGAAGACCGGCAGCAGGGTAAGGGCAATGCCGCTCGCCTGCGCCGCCGCCGCGACGCGCGCAGCCATCTCCGCCGGGTCGGCATAGCGGCGGCCATCGGGATCGTGGTGGAGATAATGGAACTCGCCGACCCGCGTGAAGCCGGCCTCTAGCATCTCGACATAGGCAAGCGTCGCGATCGCCTCGACATCGTCCGGGCCGAGCCGGTCGAGAAAGCGATACATCAGGTCGCGCCACGACCAGAAATCGTCGCCGGTCGTGCCGCGCTGCTCGGCGAGGCCAGCCATGCCGCGCTGGAACGCATGGCTGTGGAGATTGGGCAGGCCGGGCAGGCCGATCGCATGGCGCTCGTCTCCGGCGGCCGGATCGACACCGGTCGCGATCGCGGAAATCAGGCCGCCTGAAATCTCCAGCCGAACCCGGTCGACCCAGTCGTTTTCCACGAACGCGGTCTCGAACCACAATGCCGGCATCATCTTCTCCTGCCTGTCGGTACGAATATGTCTAGACATATTCATCGGATTGGCCAAGTCTGTATCGCATGACGACTCCGAACCATTCCCGCTGCGACCGCCTGTGGCGCAATGCCCGGCTGGCGACCTGCGTGGGCGAAGGGCTTGGGCTGGTCGAGGACGGCATCGTCGCGGCGCGGGACGGGCGAATCGCTTATGCCGGGCCGGCGAACGGTGCGCCCGCCTTCGAAGCGGACGAGTCGATCGACTGTGAAGGCCGCTGGATCACGCCGGGGCTGATCGATTGTCACACCCATCTGATCCATGCCGGCGACCGCGCGCGCGAGTTCGAGATGCGGCTGGACGGCGCAACCTATGAAGAGATTGCCCGGGCCGGCGGCGGCATCCGCTCGACCATGGCCGCGACTCGGGTCGCCAGCGAGGCAGAGCTTGTCGGGAGCGCGCTGCGCCGTCTCGATGCGCTGATCGCCGAAGGCGCAACGACCGTCGAGGTGAAGTCGGGTTATGGCCTGACGCTCGACGACGAACTGAAGATGCTGCGCGCGGCACGCGCGCTGGGCGAAGCCCGGCGGGTCCGCATCCGCACGACCTTCCTCGGCGCGCACGCCCTGCCGCCCGAATGGGCCGGCGATCCCGACGGCTATGTCGATCTGGTCTGCGGCACGATGATCCCGGCGGTCGCAGGGGCGGGCCTCGCCGATGCCGTTGATGCGTTCTGCGAGGGGATCGGCTTCACCGCGGCGCAGACCGAGCGCATCTTTATCGCCGCCACGGCGCAGGGCCTGCCGGTCAAGCTCCATGCCGAACAACTGTCGAACCTGCACGGTGCCGCGCTCGCCGCGCGCTATGGCGCGCTGTCGGCCGACCATCTCGAATATCTCGATGCTGACGGTATCGCGGCGATGGCGCTGAGCGGCACGGTCGCGACCCTTTTGCCCGGCGCCTATTATTTCGTGCGGGAGACGATGCTGCCGCCGATCGTCGCGTTGCGCGAGGCAGGCGTGCCGATCGCGCTCGCGACCGACTGCAATCCCGGCACCTCGCCGCTCACCTCGCTGCTGCTGGTCATGAACATGGGCGCGACGCTGTTCCGCCTGACCGTGACTGAATGCCTGCGCGGCGTGACCGTCAATGCGGCCCGCGCGCTCGGCCTGCAGGACGAGGTCGGCAAGCTTGAGGCAGGCAAGGCCTGCGATCTCGCCATCTGGGACGTGGGTCACCCGTCCGAACTCGTCTATCGCATGGGGTTCAACCCGCTCCATGCCCGTATCTGGAGTGGTCTATGAAAGCGATTGTCCTGAAACCCGGTGCAGTGCCGCTGCGTGACTGGCGTGCCATTTATCGGGGCGCGGCCGTATCGCTCGATCCGGCGTCGGCCGGGGTGATCGCGGCCAGCGCTGCCGCGGTCGAGCGGATCCTCGCCCGCGGCGAGCCGGTCTATGGCATCAACACCGGTTTCGGGAAGCTCGCCAGCGTTCGCATTGAGGCGGGCGATCTCGCCACGCTCCAGCGCAACATCGTGCTGAGCCATGCCGCCGGAACCGGTGGGCCGTCGCCGGTGCCGGTGGTACGGCTGATGCTGGCGCTGAAGCTGGCCAGCCTTGCCCAGGGCGCATCGGGCGTGCAGCCGGCGACCGTTGCCCTGCTCGAAGCGATGCTGGCGCGCGGGCTGACGCCGCTGATCCCGGCACAGGGGTCGGTCGGCGCCTCGGGCGATCTCGCGCCGCTCGCGCATATGGCGGCAACGATGATCGGGGTCGGTGACATCCTGGTAGACGGGCAGCGGCTGCCGGCGGCCGAAGCGCTGGCCGGCGCCGGGCTGGCGCCGGTGACGCTTGGTCCCAAGGAAGGATTGGCGCTGCTCAACGGCACGCAATTCTCCACCGCCAACGCGCTGGCGGGGCTGTTCGAGGCGGAACTGCTGCACCAGTCGGCGCTCGTCACCGGAGCGCTTTCGACCGAGGCGGCCAAGGGATCGGACACGCCGTTCGATCCGCGCATCCACACGCTCCGCCGCCATGCCGGGCAGATCGAGACCGCGGCGGCGCTGCGTACCCTGATGACGGGGTCGGCGATCCGCGCCTCGCATGCGGTGGGCGATCCGCGCGTGCAGGATCCTTATTGCCTGCGCTGCCAGCCCCAGGTGATGGGCGCGGTGCTTGACGTGCTGCGCCAGGCCGCCGCGACGCTGGAGAATGAGGCGAACTGCGTCTCCGACAATCCGCTGATCTTCGCCGACACCGACGAGGCGCTGTCGGGCGGCAATTTTCACGCCGAGCCGGTCGCCTTCGCGGCTGACATGATCGCGCTCGGGCTCTGCGAGATCGGCTCGATCGCTGAGCGGCGCATCGCCATGCTGGTCGATCCGGCGCTGTCGGGCCTGCCCGCCTTCCTGACGCCGCAGCCGGGGCTCAACTCCGGCTTCATGATTCCGCAGGTGACGGCGGCGGCGCTTGTCTCCGAGAACAAGCAGCGCGCCTATCCGGCGAGCGTGGATTCGATCCCGACCTCGGCCAACCAGGAAGACCATGTCTCGATGGCGGCGCATGGTGCGCGCCGGCTGCTCGACATGGCGGAGAATCTTGGCGCGGTACTGGGCATCGAATTGCTCGCCGCCGTGCAGGGTTGTGAATTCCATGTGCCGCTCACCTCGTCCGACGCGCTCGAGGCAGCGCGGGCGCGGCTGCGACGCGAGGTGCCGTGGCTTGACCATGATCGCCACATGCATCCCGATATGGAGGCGGCGAACGCGATCATCCGTTCCGGCGCGCTGGTCGAGGCAGTGGGGATCGCCCTGCCGGGAGTGGCGGGATGAGCGTGGAGATCCGGCGCGGCACCGCGCCGCTCGTCGTCAGCTTTCCGCATACCGGCACTGATCTTCCAGCGGAGATCGAGGGCGGGTTCGTGTCGCCGTGGCTCGCGCGACGCGATGCCGATTGGTGGATCGACCGGCTCTACGACTTTGCCGGCGATCTCGGCGCGACAACCGTCCGTACGACCGTCTCGCGCAGCGTGATCGACGTGAACCGCGATCCGTCTGGCGCGTCGCTCTATCCCGGACAGGCGACGACCGAATTGTGCCCGACCACGACCTTCGACGGCGGGCCGCTCTATCGTGTCGGGTGCCAACCCGACGGCGAGGAGATCGCGCGGCGTCGTTCGTTATGGTTCGATCCCTATCATGAGGCGATTGCCGCTGAACTGGCGCGGCTGCGGAGGGAGCATTCGCGAGTGGTGCTGTACGATGCCCACTCGATCCGCAGCCATATCCCCCGGCTGTTCGAGGGCGAATTGCCCCAGTTCAATATCGGCACCTTCTCCGGCGCGAGCTGCGATCCGGCCCTGGCCGGGGCGGTGGAGGCTGAATGTGCCGCATCAGGCATGAGCCATGTGCTGGACGGCCGCTTCAAGGGGGGCTGGACTACCCGTCATTATGGTCGCCCCCTGGACGGCGTCCACGCGATCCAGATGGAGCTGGCGATGCGCGGCTATATGGCCGAGCCCGAGATGCCGGCGCCTGACATCTGGCCCACCCCGCTCGATCCCGACACCGCCGCGCCGCTGCGTGCGACGCTTATCCGTATTCTGGAGGCGTGCACCGCCTTCGCGCTCAAGGACGTTCTATGACTCGTTTGGACAATAGCCGCATCATTCGCCCCGCCACCGGTACCGCCTTGTCGGCGAAGAGCTGGCTGACTGAAGCGCCGCTGCGGATGCTGATGAACAACCTCCATCCCGATGTGGCGGAGCGGCCCGAGGAACTGGTCGTCTATGGCGGGATCGGCCGCGCGGCGCGGGACTGGGAAAGCTATGACCGGATCGTCGCTGCGCTGACCCGGCTCGAGGATGACGAGACCTTGCTGATCCAGTCGGGCAAGCCGGTGGGGGTGTTCCGCACGCATGCTGATGCGCCGCGCGTGCTGCTTGCCAATTCCAACCTAGTGCCGCACTGGGCGACCTGGGAGCATTTCAACGAGCTCGATCGCAAGGGCCTGGCAATGTACGGCCAGATGACTGCTGGGTCGTGGATCTATATCGGCACCCAGGGCATCGTGCAGGGCACGTACGAGACGTTCGTCGAGATGGGTCGCCAGCATTATGGCGGCGACCTGAAGGGCCGCTGGCTGCTGACCGCCGGGCTCGGCGGCATGGGCGGCGCGCAACCGCTGGCGGCGGTGATGGCGGGTGCTTCCTGCCTCGCGATCGAATGCCAGCCGAGCCGGATCGAGATGCGGCTTCGCACCGGCTATCTGGACCGCGCCGCCGAGACGATCGACGAAGCGCTGGCGATGATCGAGCAGGCAAAAACTGACGGAAAGCCGGTGTCGGTCGGTCTGCTCGGCAATGCCGCCGAAATCCTGCCCGAGCTCTATGCGCGCGGCGTGCGGCCCGATCTGCTGACCGACCAGACCTCGGCGCACGACCCGATCAACGGCTATCTGCCCGCGGGCTGGAGCGTCGCCGAGTGGATCGAACGGCGCGAGCGCGATCCGGAGAGCGTCGCCGTGGCCGCCAAGGCATCGATGGCGGTACATGTCCGCTCGATGCTCGATTTCCAGGCGGCGGGCGTGCCGACGGTCGATTACGGCAACAATATCCGCCAGGTGGCCAAGGACGAGGGCGTTGCCAACGCGTTCGACTTCCCCGGCTTCGTGCCGGCCTATATCCGCCCGCTGTTCTGCCGGGGCGTCGGCCCGTTCCGCTGGGTGGCGCTGTCGGGCGATCCGGAGGACATCTACAAGACCGACACCAAGGTGAAGGAGCTGCTGCCGGACAACAAGCATCTCCACACCTGGCTCGACATGGCGCGGGAGCGGATCCATTTCCAGGGCCTGCCGGCGCGGATCTGCTGGGTCGGACTTGGCGACCGGCAGCGGCTTGGCATGGCGTTCAACGAGATGGTGGCGAGCGGCGAGCTGAAGGCGCCGATCGTCATCGGGCGGGACCATCTCGATTCAGGATCGGTCGCCAGCCCCAATCGCGAGACCGAGGCGATGCGGGACGGGTCGGATGCGGTGTCGGACTGGCCGTTGCTCAACGCGTTGCTCAACACCGCCTCGGGCGCGACCTGGGTGTCGCTGCATCATGGCGGCGGGGTCGGCATGGGCTATTCGCAGCATGCCGGCATGGTGATCGTCGCCGACGGCACAGAGGCAGCGGCGCGGCGGCTTGAGCGCGTGCTCTGGAACGATCCGGCCACCGGCGTCATGCGCCATGCCGATGCCGGATACGACATCGCCATCGACTGCGCCCGCGAGAAAGGTCTCGACCTGCCGTCGCTCCGCTGAGACTCCCCACCGGGCCGGTCCTATCCCCGGATTGCACCGTCCGGTATGTGCGTATAGTCTGAGTTTCTATGACCAGAGCTATATCGCGTGGGGAACATCCCGGTTGGGACGGAATGAGCCGGTTTAGAGAGCGCCCCGGCATGGGCCTGGACCAGCCCGCGCGACCGCTGCGAGCGGCCCCGTGAAGGCCAGCCAGCCCACGCTGGGCGCGCTGTTGCGTGCGCTTCGGTCGCGCAACAGCTGGACGCTCAAGGAGATGAGCGAGCATAGCGGCATCCCGATCTCGACCCTGTCGAAGGTCGAGCATGATCGCCTGACGCTGACCTATGACAAGCTCCTCCAGCTCAGCCAGCGGCTCAACATCCGCATGTCGGAGCTGTTCGCAGAGAATGATGCCGGCGCCGAGCCGCCCATCACGGCGCGGCGCAGTCTTGGCGATCTCGATCATGCGGTGCGGGTGAACACCCGCAACTACGACTATTATTATCTCTGCACTGAGCTGCGGCGGAAGCGGATGATCCCGCTGATCACGCGTATCCGCTCGAAATCGGCCGAGGAATTCGGCGAGCTGATCCACCATCCGGGCGAGGAGTTCATCTACGTCGTCAGCGGGCGGATCGTGGTGCACAGCGAATTCTACGATCCGGTGGCGCTTGAGGAGGGGCAGTCCATCTACCTCGATTCCACCATGGGCCATGCCTATGTGACCGGTAAGGACTGCGAGGAGGCGGTCGTGCTGGCGGTCTGTTCCAGTGCCGAGGACGGCCTGATGGATTCGCTGCTGAACCTTCACGGCGACGACGTCGAATATGAGACCGCCAGGGCCTGAGGGCCGCCAGGCGTTGTAACAGGTTTCGTATCGGTCGCTCCGGGCTCGTTTCCGGAGGCGCTGTCCCGTGCATATCGTGAATGGATGTCCCGCTGTCAGGTGCGTCAAACCCGCGCCTGACGGGCATCGCTAACATGATCAGCCATAAATTTTCCAATTTAGCTATGATTTTCCATTTGGAGAATTCGTGTCATCCCCTATAGCATTGGCAGGCAGGCGAAGCGGCAGCTTTCGCTGATGCGCGATGGGGCGATTGCCCGGAACTGGGGATGTCGATTCGAATGGCGAAGATTGATTTCCTCGTAATAGGTGGGGGGATTGCCGGGGCATCGGTTGCCGCGGCGCTCGCCGACGAAGCAAGCGTGACGCTGCTCGAGGCCGAGGAGCAGCCCGGCTATCATTCGACTGGCCGGTCGGCCGCTCAATTCTCCGAAATCTATGGAAACGCGGCGATCAGGGCGCTGTCCCGGGCAAGCCGATCCTTCCTGTTCGATCCGCCAAAGGCCTTTACCGACCAGCCGCTGGTCAGGCCGCGCGGTACGCTGTTCCTCGCGTCGGAGGCGCAACTCGACACGCTTGCCGCCTTCGCTGGGCTTCCCGATGTCGCCCCGGCCACGCAGATGCTGACGCCTGGGGAGATGAAGCTGATCTGCCCCGTGCTGCGCGAGGACTATATCGCCGGCGGACTGCACGAGCCTTTGTCGACTGACCTTGAAGTGCATGAACTGCATCATGGATATCTGCGGCAGTTCCGGCAGCGTGGGGGCATCCTGCGCACTGCGGCGCGCGTGTCTGCGATCGCCCGGCGCGGGGAGGGATGGCATGTCACCGCTGGCGGCGAGGCGTATGAGGCTGCCACATTGATCAACGCCGCGGGTGCCTGGGCTGACGAGATCGCCACCATGGCCGGGGTGCCGCCGATCGGGCTGCAAGCTCATCGGCGCACCGCTGCGCTGGTCGCCGTGCCGACCGGCGTCGTTGCTGATGACTGGCCGTTGCTGATCGACATCGACGAGAACTTCTACGTCAAGCCGGACGCGGGCCTGCTGCTCGTATCGCCCGCCGACGAGACACCGACCGAACCGTGCGACGTCCAGCCGGACGATCTCGACATCGCCATCGCGGTGCACCGTGCCGAGGAAGCGATGACGCTCGACGTGCGGAGCATCAGGCATAGCTGGGCCGGTCTCCGGAACTTCGTTCCCGATCGTACGCCGGTCGTCGGCTATGAACCCGGGGTGGAGGGGTTCTTCTGGCTGGCGGGACAGGGCGGCTATGGCATCCAGACCGCGCCGGCGCTGGCACGTACCGCCGCTGCGCTCGCCTTGGGCCGGGATCTGCCGGACGATCTCGCTGCGTTCGGCGTGACGACCGCCGCGATTGCCCCGTCCCGGCTGCGCCCGCCGGCCAGCGCTCATTGACATTGATAACCGCTCGCAATAGCGGGACTCTTGACCGAAAGGGCCCAGCTTGCGCGCAACCACATCTATCCGACGCGGCCCTGCGCGATGCTGATCGCCATTCCCGACCTGCTCTCGCCCGATCAGCTTGCCGAAATGCGCGGGATCATCGACGCTGCCGCCTGGGTCGACGGCAATGTGACGTCGGGGCACCAGTCGGCCCTTGCCAAGCGCAACGAGCAGCTGCCCGAGGATTCGGACGCCGCGCGGCGCGCCGGGGCGATGGTGCTCGATGCGCTTGCCGTGTCGCCCCTGTTCGTCGCCGCGGCCTTGCCGCTCAAGGTCTTCCCGCCCCTGTTCAATCGCTACGCCTGGGGCCAGGCCTTCGATACCCATGTCGACAATGCGATCCGCATCAGGCGCGGCAGCGATTTCCGTATCCGCAGCGATCTTTCGGCGACGCTCTTCCTCGCCGATCCGGAGAGCTATGACGGCGGCGAACTGGTGATCGAGGGGCAGTTCGGCGAGCAGAAGGTCAAGCTGCCGGCCGGCCATATGGTGCTTTATCCCGCCTCGACCCGCCATCATGTGACGCCCGTCACCCGGGGTGTTCGCGTGGCGTCCTTCTTCTGGATCCAGTCGATGGTGCGCGACGAGAGCGCACGCACTATCCTGTTCGATCTGGATTCGGCGGTGCAGGCGGTCGCGGGCGATCGCGGGCAGGATGACGCCGCGGTGGTGCAGTTGACGGGGGTCTATCACAATCTGCTGCGCCGCTGGGCCGACGCCTGAGGGCGGGGCCTTAGCCGAGCATCTCGTCCAGCGCAGGCGACAGGATTTCCCGGTATCCGGAGGGGCCCCGTACGATGAAGCGTGCGGCAAGACCCTCCCGGGCGGCCAATGCCAGGCCCTCTTCCGGTCCGAGCACCGTCAATGCCGTCGCCCATGCGTCGGCCAGCATGCAGCTCGGATTCAGCACGGTGACCGCGGCGACTCCGTTGGCCACGGGGCGGCGGGTCCGTGGGTCGATGCTATGGGCGTAGCGTCGCCCGCCTGTCTCGAAGAAGCGCCGGTAGTCGCCCGAGGTCGCAACGGCGAGATCGTGCAACGCAACGCGCAAGGGGGCGATTCTTGCACCGGGCGGCGCTTCAAGCTCGACCCACCACGGTTCGCCGTCCGGCTTGACGCCTGCTCCGACCAGTTCGCCGCCAATCTCCGCGAGGAAATCGCCGGTGCCGAGGCCGTGTAGCGCGCGGGCCAGCATGTCGACCCCGAATCCCTTGGCGATACCCGAGAGGTCGAGCCGCACATCGGCGGTTCGCCGCGCGCGGGTTTCGGAAATCTCCAGCTTCCGCCAGCCGACCGATGCGGCCATCACCTCGGTCTCCGCCGGAAGGTCGCCCCGGCCCGCTGGCCCGAAACCCCACAGGTCGACCAGCGCGCCCGCTGTCGGATCAAAGGCTCCGCCGCTGGCGCGGGCGACGGCCAGTCCTGCGTCGAGCACCCGGAGGAGATCGGCCGGAAGCTCCTGCCACAGGCCGGGCGGCGTGCGGTTGAAGCGCGACAGGTCGGAATCCGGTTCCCAGTTGCTCATCTCGGCGATCACGCCGTCGAGCGCGCGCCTGATTGCCGAGCGGATGTCACTGCCCGGGCACGAGGAGACGACCCGCGCCGACCAGCTCGTCCCCATCGTGTCGCCGCCGAACAGGGCGATCGTCGCCCCGGCGTCGCGTCGCCGGAACGACTCGGGCGAGACGTGCAACGGCACCGCGACCCGAGGCGCTCCCGTCATCAGGGCTGCAGGACCTCAAGCACGGTCGTGTAGCTCATCCGCTTCTCGCCGTTCGGGATGATGGTGCTCGGCGCGGTGGTCGACGCTGACATCCAGTACATGCCGGCGCCCGGCCAGGTGATCGCGACCTGCCCCTGGGCGTCGGTCTTCAGCGCGATCTCGTTGACCGACGTGCGATAGCGGCTGCCGCCGGGGATCACGGTGACGGCGATATTCGCGGCCGGCTTGCCGTCGGCGATCAGCTTGAACCTCGCCGGCTCGCCGGCCACCAGATCGTTGGGATGCGTGACGGGGACGAGTTCGAGGCCCTGGCCGGTCGGCTTGAGCACGGTGTCGGTCGGGGCGCCCGATGTCACGAACACCTCATTGCGGCTGATCGATTCGCCCAGCTTCACATCGGTCGCCCCGGCCGGCACGGCAGTGGCGAGCTTGTCGGCGGTGGTGCCGCGCGGCAGGCGCTGCTCGACGCCGTTGACCTTGAAGCTGCCCATGATCCCGGCATTCTGGATCACGATCTTGTAGGTGCCCTTCTGGGTCATGTGCAGGTCGAAATTCGCCCGGTACTGGCCGATGTTCATATGCTCGACCTTGCCCGGCGTGCCGTCGGGCTGGACCACTGCGGGCTCGGCGCGCAGCGGCTGGTGGTCGGGGAAGAACAGGTCGTTCGACGCGGCGGCGTCGAAGGTGATCCAGTCGTCGTCACCCGACACGATCGTGGTCGAGGGCAGCATCCAGAGGCGATGCGCCTGCAGCGGCGCGGCGATCGCGGCCGTGCAGACGGCGGCGGCAAGCAGTTTGTGGAGGGTCTTCATGGGCGCATCCTTCCGGAACGATCGTGATCAGGGCTTGAAGGTGACGGAGACGGCGCCGAGTTCGGTCTTGCCGGCGGCGCGGACCGTCTGGCCGGGCTTGGCCGGCCAGGCGAACGGAAGGCGCAGGACCTCGCGCCCGCCGGTCTCGCGCGCGGCCTCGACGACCAGGGTGTACTCGCCCGGCTTGAGCCCGAGCTTGGCGGCGTTGAAGCTCAGCGCCTGGACGCCCGGCGCGCGCGTCGCGCCCGATGTGCCGTCGGCGACGAAGGCGTTGGTACGGCCGGAGGCGCGCCACCAGGATCGCACCTCGTTCAGCCATTTGCGGCCTTCGTTCTTCGCCTTCTTCACGTCGTACCAGACCGACAGCGTTCTGGCCGGGGCGCCATTGCCCTCGACGAAGATCGCCACATAGGGGCGGTGATATTCGGCGACTGACAGGCGCGGCACGGTGACCGCGACGTCGATCGTCTGGGCGAAGGCGGGCGTGCCCGCGGCCAGCCCGGCGACGGGAATGCCGGTGAGGATCAGGCGATGGCTGAGCTGCATTGACGGAACTCCCGATGGATCAGTGGATGAAGAAGACGGCGAGGCCGGCCGGAATGGCCAGGCCAAGGGCGACGAGCGGCCAGGTGATCGGGCGCTTGGCCGCGTGGAGCTGGAGCAGGACCAGCCCGGTCAGCGCGAAGACGAGACAGGCAAAGGCGAAAATGTCGATGAACCATTTCCACGCGGTGCCCGAATTGCGGCCCTTGTGCAGGTCGTTGAGGTAGGAGACCCAGCCGCGATCGGTGAATTCCGACGTCACCGCCCCCGACGCGCGGTTGATCGAGACCCAGCCATCGCCGCCGGGCCGGGGCAGGGCGAGATAGATTTCGTCGGCTGACCATTCGGCGTCGCCGCGCGCGCTGGCGGGGAAATGCGCCTCGACCCACGTCGCCACCTCGGGCGGGAGGGGTTTCTTGACGTCCGGTGCGTCGACGGCGGCGACGGCGCGGAGCAGCGGCGTGGGCAGCGTCGCCGCCTTCGCAACGACCGCGGGCTTGGCCTCGATATCGGCCGCGTGGTTCAGCGTGAAACCGGTGACGGCGAACAGCAGGAGCCCGACAAGGCTGACCGCTGAGCTTATCCAGTGCCAGGTGTGAAGCTGCTTGAGCCAGAAGGTCTTGCGCCGTGGCTTCTGCCGCGCGGCCTGGATGGTCATTGCTGGCGGACGGCCCCGGCTCGAAGTGAGAGTGACTCGCGATAACGCAAACGACTCGCAGTTGCAAGACTTTGGAAGGGGTCTGTACCGTGGCGGCCCGGGCTGATCGTCCCGATAACAAGGCTTGCCCCGATCATGCGCAAGGCGGCATAGGCGCCCCCTTTGTGTGCTGAGTCGGAGGTCGGCAATGGAACATGTTGCCGCTGGCACCACGATCGGCCTGGATTTCGGGACCACCAACAGCGTGCTTGCGCGGGCGGGCACTGATGCGGGCGCGGCGCTGGTCGAGTTCGATGGCCCCGAGGAACGCGGCGCGGTGTTCCGGTCGGCGCTCTGCTTCTGGCATGACGACGACGTGCGTGGCGGCCTGGCGGTCGAGGCGGGCCCCTGGGCGATCGCCGAATATCTGGATTATCCGCAGGACACGCGTTTCATCCAGTCGTTCAAGTCAGTCGCGGCCAGCGCCGTGTTCGAACATGCTTCGGTGTTCGAGAAGCGCTACCGTTTCGAAGAGCTCGGGCGGCTGTTCCTCCAAAAGCTCGCGGCGCATGCCGGGGGCGGCCTCGACGTCAGGCCCCAACGCGTCATCGTCGGGCGGCCGGTCGAATATGCCGGCGCGCGGCCCGACGTTGCGCTTGCGCGGCAGCGTTATGACGCGATGTTCGCCGGCTTCGGCGCCGAGATCCACTATGTCTACGAACCGCTCGGCGCCGCGTTCAGCTATGCGACGCGGCTTGAGGAACCGGCCACGATCCTCGTCGCCGACTTTGGCGGCGGCACCAGCGACTTCTCGGTGGTACGCGTGGCGGAGCCGGGGGCGGCGAAGCGCTGCGTGCCGCTCGGCCATGCCGGCATCGGCATCGCGGGCGATCGGTTCGACCAGCGCATCGTCGACCGGCTGGTGCTGCCGATGCTCGGCAAGGGCGGCAGCTATCGTTCGTTCGACAAGGTGCTCGATATCCCCGGCGGCTATTTCAATGATTTCGCTGACTGGTCGCGGCTCGCGCTGATGCGCAATCGGCGTACGCTTGAGGAACTGAACCGGCTTCAGCGCTCGGCGATCGATCCAGCAGCGATCGGGCGGATGATCGCGCTGATCGAGAACGAGCTTGGTTTCCCCTTGTACGACGCGGTCGGCCGCCTGAAGCGGAGCCTGTCGACTGACGACCGGGCCCATTTCCATTTCGCGGGGGCCGGGCTTGAGGTCGAGGCGGACGTCGCGCGGGCTGAGTTCGAGGGCTGGATCGCCGAGGATCTGCGCCGCATCGACGCAACCGTCGATCGTGCGCTGTCCGCCGCCGGGCTTGGTGCGGACGGGATCGACCGGGTGTTCCTGACCGGCGGTTCGTCGCTGATCCCCGCCGTCCGCGCGCTGTTCTCGCGGCGCTTCGGCGATGCGGCGATCAGCTCGGGCGACGAGCTGACCTCGATCGCCCATGGCCTCGCCTTGATCGGGCAGCAGGACGATATCGCCGCCTGGTCGGCCTGACGCCGAATCGCAACAGTAACGTCATCAAAGCTGCATTGATTACCGGTAGAATTCCCGGACGATCGCCAGTGTTCCCGCCAGAGGCGAGACCGCGATCGTCTTGATGTTACGGGAGCGAACCGCATGATTCACCTCGGCGATATAGCAGCTGACCGGACCGACATGCTTGCACGGTTCCACGCTACCTTCGGGCAGGACAACTGGGTTCACCGCACCAGCGGCTGGACGTTGATCGGGGTCAACCCGGCGTCGTTCGATACTGATCCCGACAGCCCGCAGATGGCATGGCTGGGCGGGGTGCTCGATGCGAGCGCGGGCCCGATCGGCCTGTTCCTGAACAAGCCGTGGTTCAAGATGGTCGACGGCGATGTCTCGCGCGATACGCGGCGTGGCCTTGAGGCGCTTTTCGACGGCCATGACCTGCGCTTCGTCGCGCAGGGGCATGTCCATCAGGTCAATGATCGGCCCACTGACGGTATCGGCATCGACTGGCTGCCCTCGGTCGCGGTCGTCGAGCATGGCGGAATGGAAGATGGCGGGGCTCGTCTGGCCGGGCTCGCCCGGCTGACGCTGGATCGCACCGGCCACCGCTTCGACGCTTGCGACGTGGTTGGCATGGCCGATCATGTCGTCGAGTTCCCCGGCGTTCCGGCGGCGCGCGCTCGGCCCGAACTCGCCGACGCCTGAGGGGGCGCCCCTCATGATATCGGTGGGGCGTCGCAGCAGTGCTGCCACGGCGAGCCTATAGGCTGATGCTACCGTCCTCGTCGCGATAGGCGAGCACGGGTCTAGCCGCGCAACGCTGCCGAGATGGCCTTGAGCCCGCCTTCAAGCTCCTCTGCGGTCGGCCAGCCATAGCCGAGGCGGAAACAGGTATCGGGCCGCTCGAACCAGTGGCCCGGGCCGACATAGCATCCATGCTCCTCGAGCAGGCGTTTGTAGAAGGCGTCGACGCCACCGGGCGGTTCCCGGCGCATGCGGGGGAAGCACACGACGCCGCCGCTGGGTGCGACCCATTCAAGCAGGTCCTCGCCCGCCATCCATTCGGTGATCCGGGCCAGGCGGCGACGCATCTCGGCCAGCACTGGCTGGAGGATTGCGTCGCGGCGCGACAGGATCTGCTCGCCGACCCATTCGTCGATCACGCTGCCGCAGATGCTGATCTGTTCCTTGGCGGCGAGGAATCGTTCCTGGAGCGCCGGGTCCCTGCAGGCGATCCAGCCGATCCTGATGCCGGGCACGCCATAGGCCTTGGAAAGCGACGCAACGCTGATGACATGGTCGCCCAGCGACGCGGCCAGCGGCAGCGTGCCGTCGAGCGACAGGTCGCGATAGGTCTCGTCCACCAGCAGGATGCAGCCGCGATTCTTCGCCAGCGCGACCAGCTCGTGCAGTTCGGCCTCGGCCAGCATCGTGCCGGTCGGGTTGTGCGGGGTGGTGATGCTGATGATCCGGGTCTGCGGCGTGATCGCGGCGGCGATGGCGGCTGGATCGATGCGGAAGCCGGTCTCGAAGCCAAGCTCGACATGGGTGACCTTGCAGCCGATCGCGCGGGGTGTCTCCAGGTTGGTCGCATAGTTCGGCCTGACCACGACGAGATGATCGTCCATGCCGAGCAGGGCGGTGGCGATGATGAACAACGCCCCGGCCGCGCCGACCGTGACGAGGATGTCGTCGGCCTCGACCCCGCCGCTTGCCTCGGCGATCAGGCGCCGCAGCGCCAGGCCGCCGCGATGTTCGCCATAGAGCAGGGTCAGGTCGGGGATGGTCAGGCCAAGATCGGCCAGGCTTCGGTCGGCGACCGAGCTTTCGGAAAGATTGTAGCGGATCCGGCCATAGCCATATTCCTCGGGTGACTCGACCTCGATCGGCATCCGGACATAGCGCATCGGTTCCTCCCTCGACTCTGGTATCGCGAACCTGCACGCGTGGTGCCGCCGACGCCATCCCCCTGAGAGATCGGAACGAGCCCCAGGGTGCGGGGCCGCTACCGGACGGTAACGACCGTCCCCCTCAGTCGCGGATACCCCGCAGGTCGTGCACCTGGTCGGCCACCCGGTCCGCCTCGAAGCTCGCGACCGGATAGGCGCAATAATCCGCGGCGTAATAAGCGCTCGGGCGATGATTGCCCGAGGCGCCGAGACCGCCGAACGGCATTGATCCGGCAGCACCCGTGGTCGGGCGGTTGCGGTTGACCACGCCAGCGCGAATGTGGCGCTTGAACCGCTCCCATAGCGAGTCGTCGTCGCTGATCAGCCCGGCCGACAGGCCGAAGCGGGTGGCGTTGGCGGCGGCGATCGCGGCGTCGAAATCGGCTACGCGCGTCACCTGGAGCACCGGGCCGAAAATCTCCTGGTCGGGCACGTCGACCCCGGTCACGTCGAGGATCGTCGGGCCGACGAACGCGGTTGACCGGCCGGGTCGGCCCTCGAACGGACGGATCGCCTGCGCGCCGAGCTTCATCAGTTCCTCGGCCTGGAGCGACACGCGCGCCGCCGCGCCGGGGGAGATCAGCGGGCCCATGAAAGGCTCCGGCGTGTCGTCCCACGCGCCGATCGTGATCCGGTCGGACAGGGCGGCGACCGCGGCGACGATCGCCTCGCCCTTCGCGCCCTCGGGCACGATCAGGCGGCGCGCGCAGGAGCAGCGCTGGCCGGTGGTGATGAACGCTGACGCGACGACGATCGAGGCGATCGCTGCCGGATCGCCGTCCCAGGCGATCAGCGGATTGTTGCCGCCCAGTTCAAGTGCGAGGATCACCTTGGGCCGGTCGGCGAAGATG
>CZQE01000086.1_pt1 | contig 17909 bp, 13 predicted proteins | sample 734431 | NCBI WGS metagenome assembly CZQE01 (sample SAMEA3597869, study PRJEB11362) | hydrothermal vent metagenome | biome: marine hydrothermal vent biome; feature: marine hydrothermal vent; material: ocean water | place: Atlantic Ocean | collected 2010-09-19/2010-10-04
GGCCTCGCCGCTGGTGGACGGGGAATGACAGCCGGGAAGCATGGCCAGGGCAACGGAGCAGGCAAGTAAATTACGCATGATTCCTCCGGATTCCATTGCCTTATGCTTTTCCGGTGAAGTGGATTACCGATGAATACCCCGACACATAGTCGAGGCGAACCGTATTCACCGTCCATTCTCTCGATCTTCTCAACGGCTGCCGCACAAGTGCCGGCGCCTTTTCGGCGCCTCACCTGCGATTTCAAGTTACAAGTGTGTAATGTATCTTGCCGTCGAAGTATCATTCGCAAATGACCGGCTCCCGCCGGGATTCGACCTCAGCGCAGACCTTGTCCAGGCCCCGCTCGACAGGCGACAGGACGGCTAGAGTTCGATGGACGCCGACACTTTGACCGTGCGCGGTGCGCCCTGCAGCAACGAGGTGCCGAACGAGTCGAACGAGGACGCCCAGTAGCGTTTGTTTGCGACGTTATCGACGGTGGCGCGCAGGGTCAGCGGATTGCCGCCGACCAGCAGGACATAGCGCGCGCCCAGATCGAATCGGGTCCAGGACGGAATCTCCAGCGTGTTCGCGGCATTGACCTGCTGCTTGCCGGTATTGACGACCCGGCCGGTCAACGTGGCGCCGGGCAGGAAGCCCAGATCCCATTCGACATTCGCGTTGGCGAGATAATCGGGTACCCCGACCGCGGTGTTGCCGTCGTTCGCACCGCCCGGCGTCTTGCGGAGCCTGGCCTGGTTGACCGAGCCACCGGCAATGACACGAAGGCCGTGCGTGATCTCGCCGTCGACGCTCAGTTCGATACCGCGATTGCGCTGGAGGCCGAACAGGCCGAACGTCGTTGCCGTCGGATTGGCCGCTGTCGGCGTGGGAACGCTGTACGCGCTCGGCAATTCGGTCTGGTACAAGGCAAGCGAGGCGTTGAACCGGCCAAGGGTGATCTTCCCGCCGACCTCATATTGAGTCGAGACATAGGCCGGGAAGATCTGGCCCACATTGATGTTGCCCGCACCCGCCACGGCGCCCTGCTGCAAGCCCTCGATCCGGTTGGCGAACAGCGACAGGCCGGTGACCGGCTTGATCACCAGCCCGACGACCGGCGTTACGGCACTGGTCCTGAGTTTCGTCGTCAGGTCGCCTGCCGCGATCCCGTTCGCCGGATCGGCGTTATAGGCATAGGAGCGCGTGTCGATCGTCTGCAGCCGGAGGCCGGCGGTGAGCAGGATCCTGTCGTCCCAGAAACCGAGCGTGTCCGACGCGAACATGCTGCCCAGCTTCGAGCGGCCGACCGGGAAGGGATCGGCCAGATTGCCGCCGACCAGCGTCGAGCCGGGCAGTGCGACCTTGGGCGTGTTGTAGAGATTGGTGGCGTAGCCGGCAAAACCGGGGCCGTAGAGGAAGTCATAGGCGTTGCGGTTGACCTGCCAGATCATCGAGCCGCCAAGGTTGAATTCCTGGGTGACGCCGCCGGCCGCCAGCTTGACGCGAATCCCGGCCTGCGCCGTCTCGTTATTGTCGGCTCGCGGCACGAACAGCGCGTTGCCGTTGGCGCCGCCCGTCACTGCGTTGGTGACGGTGATGCCGTCGTAAATGCCCCGCTCCGACCCGTCGCGCGCGCCGAACGCGGCATAGAGCATGGCGTTGTCGGACAGATCATATTCGCCGCGCACCGCGCCGAAGATGTCGCGGAGCGTGGTGTAGGAGAACGCCTGGCCGTAATTGTGATCGGCACCCGGCACCTTGGGGATCGCAGTGCCGACGGTCACCTTCGGCCTGAGATTGCGAATCTGCACGCGCTGATAGGCAAGGTCGAGCGAGAGCCGCACACGGTCGCTGTGCCAGTCGAGGCCGGCGCCGAGCACTGCCGTACGACGGAATTCATTGTCGATCGCGACATCGCCCGACCGATAGGCGCCGTTGATTCGAATGCCGAAGGCATCGTCGTCGCCGAAGCGGCGCGACACGTCGAAGCTGCCGCCGAAATGCGACCCGCTGCTGTAATTGGCCGTCACCCGGGTCAACGGCGTGGGGCCGGCGCGCTTCGATACGAGATTGACGCTGCCGCCGACCCCTGTCCCGCCCGGGGCGGCACCGTTGAGGAAGGCGCTCGCGCCGTTCAGCACCTGCACCGAATCATAGAGTTCTGGCGCGACGAGCTGACGCGGGGCCAGCCCGTACAGCCCGTTGAAGCCGACATCGTCGCCGGCCAGGGTGAAGCCGCGAATGACGAACTGTTCGGCGGCGTTGCCGAAGCCATAGGTCGTGCGGATCGACGGATCATTCTCCAGCACCTGGCCCAAAGTCTGCGGCTGCTGGTTGAGGATCAGCGCGGCGTTATAGCTCGTGATGCTGAACGGCACGTCCTCGGCCGCCTTGTCGCCGAGCACGCCGACTTGCCCGCCGCGCCTCACCTCGGTCTGGTTGCCCTTCTGCGCGGTGACGATGATGTCGGCGTCGGACGGCGCCGATTCCTGTGCCCAGCCCGGAGTGGCAAGCGCCAGCGCCGAGCCGGAAAGCGCGAGGCGCGAGACGAAGCTGAAGATGGACTTGGACACGGGATTCCCTTTCATCGGCGCGCGGCGCCTGCGTGGCGTTCAGGTTCGTCGGGCACGCATCGCCCAGACCACCGCGACGACCGGGACCGACAGCGCGATCCATGAGGCGACGTCCTCCACGCCGTCTCCGGCCAGCGCGCTGATCAGGCCGACCGTGCTGACCACCGCGATGGCGACGGGCACGGCGAAAATCTGGCGGGCCATTTGTCCACCGGGCTTACGAGCAGTGCTCATGCGGTCGCCACCGGCTCGACGGTGCCGCCGGTCTCGACCTCGCGCACCCGTGCGTCGAGCGGCGTCCGCCGCTTGCCCAGCCAGAGGTACAGGCCGGACCCGAGGATCACGAGCGTGAACAGGTCGAGTATCGCCCAGAGGATCTTGAGCGGCAGTCCGCCATAATCGCCGAAATGCAGCGGCTGCGACACGAGCAGCGCCTGTGCATACCAGGGCAGCGGCCGGATCGCGGTCAGCTTCCCCGTCTCGGCATCGACCAGCGCGGGCGTGAGCAGGCGCTTGGTGATCGGCGTTTCGCCCTGCAGGAACACGGCATAATGATGCCTGCTGCTGAACCCGCCGCCCGGAAAGGCGACGAACTGCGGCTGGTTGCCCGGCGCCGCGGCCTTCGCCGTTTCGACCGCCGCGTTGATCGACGCGAGCCGGCCGGGCGACGGCGCCTTCGTGTCCTTATAGGCAGCCGTCATCTCGGCCAGGTCGTTCCTCTGCCAGAGCTGGATGATCGGCGTTGCGAGTGTGTTGATCACACCGGTCACGCCGACGACGCTGGCCCAGGCGAGCACAACGATGCCGAGCAGGTTGTGATAGTCGAGCCATTTGAGCCGCGCGCTGCGCGAGACGCGTACCGTGCCGAAGGCGAGCTTCCGCATGAACGGCGCATAGAGCACCACACCCGAGACGATCGCGACGAAGAACAGCAACCCCATCAGGCCGAGGAACAGCATGCCGGGCAGGCCGAGGAACATGTCGGTATGCAATCTCAGCAGGAACGCGATCACCCCGCCGCCATCGAACGTACCGACCAGCGCGCCGGTGCGACGATCGAACGCGCGGGTCGTCATCTTCTCGGCCGGTGCGTCCGGTGTCGGTCCCGTGGTGATGTTCACCACCGGCCGGTCCTCGTCAAAGCTCATGAACAGCCCGACCTCGCCCGGTCGCGTCGCCAGCGCCGTGCGCATCAGTTCGTCGAGCGACTTGAGCGGCGCATCGGCGCGGACACCGACAATCTCCGGCCGGCCACCCGTCAGCGAGTCGATCTCGTCATGGAAGATCAGCGGAAGCCCGGTGAGGCAGAGCATCAGCAGGAAGCCGGTGCAGACAATGCTCGACCATTTATGGACGAGATACCACGCGCGGATCGTGCTCCGGCTCACGGGCGAGCATCTCGATCTATATTGCGAGGCATTATCATATGTCGATAGCGCAGTGCGCCCTGCCGAACAAGCGCCCGTACGGGTCCAATTCTTTGAAATTATGGGGTCAAACGGGAGCCGGGGCCCCGAGGTCAACGGCAGCCCGCAGACGGCGCAGCGCGTCGTCCGCCTCGGCTTCGTCCAGGCTCGCAAAGCCAAGACGCAATCCCCGTTCGACCGACGGCGCGATCGAATAGGAAGTCGACGGCGCGAAGCGGAGACCCACCGCCTCGCCGTTCCGGTCGACACGATCGAGCAGCGCTGAATCCGCGAAGCGAAGCCAGAAGGCCAGCCCGCCATCGGGCACCTCGAATTCGGCCAGCCCGCTGAAATGGCGATCGAGCGCATCGGCGAAAGCTCGCCGTCGTGCCCCATAGACGATGTTCGTCTTGCGCGCGTGGCGACGCAGTTCGCCAGCGTCGATCAATTCCGCAACTGCATCCTCGGTCAGGGTGTTTCCCTGTCGGTCGAGCGACATCACCTGATGCGCGATCGCGTCGATCACCCGCGTCGGCGCGACGATATAGCCGATCCGCAAGCTGGGCAGCGTCAGCTTGGACAGCGACCCGATATAGATGATCCGGCCCGGCGCGTAGCTGGCAAGCGGCAGCAGCGGCTGCGATTCGAAATGATATTCATGGTCGTAATCATCCTCGATGATCGCAAAGGCGAATTGCCGCGCGAGCTCGAGCAGCCGCAACCGTCGCTCGGGCCGCAGCGCCACGGTGGTTGGAAACTGGTGATGCGGCGTCAGGAAGATCGCCCTGACCCGGTGCAGCCGGCACATGCGCTCCACAGCCTCGACATCGATGCCGTCACGATCGAGCGGGACGCCAACCACCGTCGCGCCCATCGCCTGGAAGACGACGGCGGCCGGCGCGTAGCTGAGCGATTCCATCAGTACGGTATCACCACGGGCGAACAGGATCCGCGCCGCCAGCGCCACCCCCATCTGGCTGCCGCGCGTGATGCAGATATTATCGACCCCGGCGACCACGCCGCGCTGCGCATTGAGCATTTCGGCGATGCACTGGCGCAGCACGGCCGATCCGCGCGGATCTCCGTAGCGCAGCCGGTTGCCGCGCCGCGCCCGCGCGATCGAATCCCGATAGGCTCGGGCGAGGAGCTCGGTCGGAAACAGCCGGCAATCAGGGCTCCCCTCGTCGAAGGTCAGCCAGTCGCTGCCCGACAGGACAAAGGGTGCGGTCGCCGTCATCGCGAAGGGAAATTCGGCTGTGCCGGGCGGTCCTGCCACGCCTTGCGGCTCGAGCGGCTGTTCCGGCAGGTTGGCGGCAACCATCGTGCCGCGCGTTCCCTTCGATTCGAGCCACCCCTGCGCGGTCAGATCGTCATAGGCGAGCACGATCGTCTTGCGGTTGACTTCAAGCGTCGCAGCAAGCTCCCGGCTGCTGGGAAGATAGGTGCCAGGCGCCAGCCGCCCGCGCTGTATCTCGTGGATCAGCGCATGCACGATCTGGAGGTAGAGCGGCATCGCCCGCGTGGCGCTGATCCGCTCGGACAGCATCACCTTCCATGGTCGCAGCATTGGACCCTCACCTGCTCGACTATTCAACCATCCTATGGGCCACGCCGCCAGGAGCGGCAAGCGACCCGCTCAGGAACTCAACCGCGCGGCCAGCCAGCGCGCGCCATCGTCGATCGCGCGCGCGGCGAGCGGTGAGATACCGACAGCTTCGACGAAGCTGTGGGTGGCACCGGCATAGAGCCTGGCCTCGACCGCCACCCCCGCGGCCGCCAGCCGCGCCGCCATCTCGCGACTCTCGTCGGCGAGGATGTCGCACTCGGCGATGCACAGGAAGGTCGGCGGCAACCCGGCGAGATCGGCCAGAAGGGGCCGGGCATAGGGATCGTCACGATCCGCCTCGCCGAGATAATCAGCCCAGAAGCCAGCCATCTCTTCCGGGTTGAGGATATAGTCGTCCGCCTGAAAAAGGCCGTGCGAGGCGCGGTGTTCGGTGTCGAACGCGCCATAATTGACCAGCACCGCTCCCAGCCAATCCTGGCCCGCATCGCGCAGCAGGAGCGCGGTCGCGACCGAGAGATTCCCGCCAGCGGAATCGCCGCCGATCCCGATCCGCCGCGGATCGAGGCCGAATGCCCTACCCTCGGCCCGCAGCCATTCAAGCACCGCGTGAACCTCCTCCAGCGCTCGCGGATAGCGCGCCTCGGGGCTCAGGCTGTAATTCACGCCGAGCACAGCGCAGCCGCTGCGCGCGGCATATTCGCGCATCAGCCGATCATGCGTGTCGACGCTGAACAGCACCCAGCCGCCGCCATGGAGATACACGAGCACGGGCAGATTCGGGGCGTCGTCGGGGCGGTGAAGACGCGCCGTCACACCCCCGATATGGAGGTCGACGGTCGAAGCCATCACCGGGCCGCCAAGATTCCAGGGCTCGCGCACGAGCCCTGCGATACGCCGACGATCCGCCACGTCGACCGGCGAGCCATGCCGTTCGTAATCGGCCGTTACCTGCCGCTGGAACACCCGGATATCGGGATCGAGATCGTCGGGCGTCACGACCGCGCGTCGCGCATCATCCGCGACAGGGGCGCCTCGCCCAGCGCGTCGACAATCTCCGCAAAGGCAGTGTCGGACTCGTCCTGGCCCAGCTTGAACTTCGCGTCGCTGCGGATCACCCTCGCGCGGAACGCAACGATGTGCGGCAACATCCTGGCATAGCGGTCGCCCATCGTATCGGTGGTCCAGGCGCCCGGCACCTGCCCCTCCAGCGCGTTGACCAATTCAGCGATCGCGCGATCATTCTCCTCGGGGAGCAGGCTGATGTCGACCTCGAATTGCGCAAGGGCATAGTTCCAGGTCGGCGCCCAACCGGGGGTCGAGACCCAGGCCGGCGGGATATAGGCGTGCGGCCCCTGGAACAGGATCAGCGCGCGAGGCCGGTCGCGCACGATCCCCACCTGCGGATTGGCCCGCGCGAAATGACCGAAGAATTCGATGACCGCACCCGTTTCGTCGGTCTGCGGCAAGAGCGGCAGGGGCGTCGTCGCATACCCCTGCGGGCCATCCGCTATGACGAGGCCAAGCATCTGCGCGCGTACGAATGCAGCGACGTCCTCCGGCGATCTCGGTGAGAATTTCCCGTTCATCGTTGCGGCACGATGCCCCATTTGCGGTCGGCCGCCCAGATCGCAAAGGCATGGAACAGCGCCTCTTGCTGCTGCGCCGCCGCCGCACCCGACGCCCCCATATGCCCGCCGGTCGTGGCGATGCGGGCCATCACCGGATTGCCGGCGGTGGTAAGGGACCTGGCGCGCACCGCGAATTTGAGCGGCTCGTAGAAGGCGACGCGTTCGTCGGCGACGCTGCCGGTCGCCAGCAATGCCGGATAGGCAGCGGGCCTGAGCTGGTCATAGGGCGAATAGCTCGCGATATAGGCATATTCCGCCGGCACGCGCGGGTCTCCCCAGATGGGCAGTGCGGTCAGCCCAAGTGGATGCGTCTCGAAATAATCCATCGTGTTGAGCGGGTCGACGAACGGCACCTGCGCAATCACCCCCGCCCACAGATCGGGTCGCATCGTGTAGATCGCGCCCATCAACAACCCGCCCGCCGAATAACCGTGGGCGACGATCCGGCCCTTCGCGGCATAGCCTTTGTCCACGAGATGCTCGGCGCAGGCGATGAAGTCAGTGAAGGTCTTCTTCTTCCCTGTCTTCAGGACCGACCGCCACCAGTCGTTGCCGCGCTCGGCGCCGCCGCGGACATGGGCGATCGCATAGGTCCAGCCCTGATCGACCAGCGCGATCTTGCCGGCCTCGAACGCTGCATCGACCGTCGCGCCGTAGGAGCCATAGCCATAAAGGAACAGGGGTGCCTTGCCGTCCTTCGCCGCACCCTTCCGGCGCAGTATGGTGATCGGCACCCGCATACCGTCTTCGGTCGTCGCCTCGATCCGTTCGAGATCATATCTGCCGGGATCATAGGCGGGATTGGCGGCAACAGCCGCGGCCGGCGCCGAGGCCCCGCCCTTCAGCGCCAGGCGATAGGCGCGCGGCGCGAGACGCGGCGACTGATAGGTGAAGGACAGCGCGGATGCCGCCCAGCCCTGCCCATGCGGGACCGACAGGGCATAGGCGGGTTCATCGAACGCAACCTCGCGCTCCTTGCCGTCCTTGCCCATCATCACCAGTCGAGGCAGCGCGTCACGCCATTCCTCCCGCACCAGCGTGTCCCGGAACGGATGGATCGCGGCGATGAACCGCCCGGCCTGGTGTGGGACCCACTCCTTCCAGTGCGCCCGCCCCGGCGTGGCGACCGGCGCGGTCATGATCTTCATGTCGACCGCATCGTCCACATCGGTCAGGATCACGAGCTGGTCGTTCCAATGATCGACATCGTAGCGCAGACCTTCGGCGCGCTTCTCGATCAGGACCGGCCTGGCGACGGGATCGCTCGCCCCCACCAGCCAGGCTTCGGTCTGCGCGCTGTTGAGCAGGCGGATCACCACGAAACCACCCGACGCAGTGGTCTTCAGCTCGATGAAGAAGGCGGGATCAGTCTCGGCATGGATCTGGACGTCAGTGCCGTCCTGCATATCCCGCCGCCATACCGAATTGGGATGACCGTTGCCGTCGCGACCGACCCAGAAGAGATAGCGGCCGCCCGAGTCGAAAGCGAAGCTGCCATGGCCTTCGTTGATATCGGTCACCACCATCCGGCCGGTCGCGATCTCCCGCACGCGGATGCCGAAGATGCCCGAACCGGTCAGATCCTGCGACCATCCGAACAGTTTCTGGTCGGGACTGTGGAAGGTCCCGCCCCAATGCAGCGCGAAGAATTTCCTGCCGGCCGCCTCCGCTCCGACATCAAGCAGTATCTGTTCGACCCCGCCCCCCGCCGGGCGTCGCGCGAAGACCGGATACTGGCTGTCGGCCGGCTGGCGCTGATAATAGAAATAGCCGCCGTCCTCGACCTCGATCGGCGCGTCCGCCCCCGCCTCGACGACCCGCGCACGCGCCAGCAGCGCCGCCTGGAGTGGCCTGGACGGCGCAAGCATCGCATCGGTATAGGCATTCTCGGCCTTCACCGCTGCGGCGATCGGCGCGTCGAGCGTCGCCGGATCGCGCAGCACCGCATGCCAGTCCTTCGGGCGCATCCACGCATAATCGTCGGTGCGCTTGTGGCCGAAATTGCCGACCACGGCCGGCACGCGCACAGGCTGCGGCGGAACCGGCCAGCGCGTCGGCGCGGCCAGCACGCGACCCGGCCGCGCCAACGTCCCCACGGCAAGGGCCAGCATCGATACGCATAGATGTCGCCGGTCGATCATGTCGTCCCCATTCGTTTCCATGGCCGAAGGCGGTCGGCTCCCCGGACCGCCCCGCACTGTCCTACATCGCCCAGTTGACCTGCACGCCGAGCGTACGCGGCTTGACGATGAACCGGCTCGCGCCCGATCCGAAGTCCTGATAGCCGAAGGTGATGGCGCGCTTGTCGCCGATATTCTCGGCGAACGCAGCAACCGTGAAATCGGCGACCTTCACCGACACGCGCGCATCGAAGATGTGATAGGGCGCGAAGGTCGTATCCTCGTTGAGGAAGCCGGGCGAGCGCGACACATAGCGATGGAGCAAGGTAACGGTCGGTTCCGCGGCACCACCGAAATTATAGGATGCGGTGTTGGAGATGCGCCATTTCGCAGCCGAAGGCAGCGTCTTGCCCGACGCCAGGGGCGGAGCCGCGGTCGGGATGTCCTTGGTCAGCTTTGCATCGAGATAGGTCAGGTTCGACACGAGCGAGAGGCCGCCAAGATTGAGCGTGGCCGACGCTTCGGCGCCGTAGATCTCGGCGGCACCGGCATTCGCGCCATAGGTCAGCCCGTCGCCGACACGACGCAGCCTGACCTGCAAATTGGTCCAGTCGATATAGAAACCCGTGACGCTGACGAAGAGCTTCCTGTCGACCAGGCTGAAGCGCGTGCCGACCTCGTAGTTCCACAGACTGTCCGATGTCGTCCCGGCCGGGATCGGCGATCCGGCAAGCGGCGGCAGGGTGTTGGGCGAACCGAAGCGATAACCTTTCGACGCCAGCGCGTAGAACATCAGGTCCGGGCGCGGCTGGTATTTGATCGACGCCTTCGGCGCAAAACCTGAATCCTGCACCTTGTAGGGCGGATTGATGACGGTGCCGCCGAAGAAGATGCCGAACTGGTTGGTATAGGTGTCGGTCCGCGTGCGGAACAGACGGCCACCCCCGGTGATGGTGACATCGCCGAAATGCAGATTGGCCTCGCCGAACAGCGCGTCCTCGTCCCCCTTGGTATGCGAGGCGGCGTAATAATATTCGTCGCCGTGCGTCAGGCCGGCCGCCACATCCGCCGGATGCGCCGCGGCATAGCCCGGCGATGACAGATGCTCCTGAAAGCCCTTGGTTGTATCGATATGCGTGGCACCGATCAGCCAGTCGAACGTCCGGCCCCTGGGCGAGGCGAAGCGGACTTCATAGGAATAGGTATTACTCTGCCCTGCCTGCAGGAAATAGTGGTTGCCGGGATTGAGATTGCCGTAGAAGGGCGTGAAATCGTCGAAGATATCGCCGGTCTTGCGGTTGTAGGTGCCGATCACCGTGGCGGTGGCGAAACCGAAATCATGGTCGAGCCGCAGGCTGTGGAGCTGAGTCTTGAAGATCACCGGGGTTTCGAACCTGGTCGAGCGCTGCAACAGGCCGAGCCCCAGATTGCTGACGCTGGGGTCGTCGGTGCGGCTCTTCTGGTAGAGGCCGAGATAGCTGATTGTCGTATCGACGTCGGGGGTAAAGACGATCGACCCGCGCAGGCCGAAGGTGTGGACATCGTTCGACCCGCGGATGTGCGTCCCGATATTGTCGATATAGCCAGCATCCACCCGCTGAGTCGCGACCAGGCGCACCGCCAGCTTGTCGGCGACCAGCGGCACGTTGATCATAGCCTTGGCGCGATAGTTCACCTCGCCCGCCGAGAAGCGCGTGGTGCCGACCGCACCTTCCGCCGCGGCATGAAAGCCGCTGGGATCGGCAAGGTTGGAGATGAAGTTGATCGCCCCGCCGAGCGAGGCTGATCCGAACAGCGTCCCCTGCGGGCCGCGCAACACCTCGACCCGCGACACATCGAACGCATCGATGTCCGGGATGACGATCGTATAGCCCGGCTCGTTCATCGGGATATCGTTGATGAAATAGCCCGTGCTGCCCTGGCCCTGATCAAGCCCGGCCGTCGTGCCGATCCCGCGGATCACGGCAGTGGAATTGTTCGAGGGCCCTTCGTTGAACGCAACACCCGTCGTGCGGGTGAGATAGTCCTTGAAGTCCTGCGCACCGATCGCCTCGAGCTGAGCACCTGTCACGGCCGAGACACCCCCCGCGACATTACTCAGCTTCTCGGCCCGCTTGTTGGCGGTAACGATGATGTCACCACCGCTTTCCGCAGCTGGTTCCGCCTGGTCGGCGGCCTGAGCCTGGGCGGATGCCGAGCCGGCAGCCAGCAGGGCGATCGCCGAGACGGCGGGCAGATAGCGCGATACGGTTCGAATCATGGTCGCATTCCCCTTCATGGTGATGCGGGCTGCGGCTTTTGCCGCTTGCCCGCTCCTTGGCCGCCATTCCCTCTGACGGCCTCTTCCGCTCAGCCGTCCTGCGGCCCGAAACGCTGTTTCCCGCCGACGAAAGTGCGCAGTACCTTCGTCCGGGCGATGCTCGCCGGAGGAACGCTGCGCGGATCGGCATCGAGCACGACAAGATCGGCGAGATACCCGCGCGCGATCAGCCCGAGCCGGTCTTCCTGGAAACCGGCATGGGCGTTGGCACTGGTATAGGCAGTGAGCGCCTGTTCGACCGTGACCTTCTGGTCTGGCAGCCACCCGTCCGGGTTGAGTCCGTCGATCGTCGCGCGCGTCACCGCGGCATGAATGCCGGCGATCGGGTCGAACGGCGCCACCGGCCAGTCAGACCCGAAAGTGACGCGCGCACCGGCATCCAGCAGCGACTTGAACGCATAGGTGCCGCGCAGCCGCGATTCACCGATACGCTTCACCGCCCAGCGGCCGTCGTCGATCGCGTGATAAGGCTGGACCGAGGCGATCACATCTTGTCGAGCGAAGCGCGGAATCGCGGCCTGGCTGAGATGCTGCGCATGCTCGATGCGGAAACGCCGGTCGCGCTTGCCGTTGGTTCTCGCGACATCAGCATAAATGTCGAGCAATTCGTCGTTCGCCTCGTCGCCGATCGCGTGGACCGTCACCGGCATATGGCGCGCGTCGGCAGCAGCGACCCATCTCGCAATGTCAGCGCGGGGCGTCACCCGCACACCGCGCGTGTCGGGCGCGTCACTATAGGGATCGCGAAACAGGGCGGTGCGCGATCCGAGCGACCCGTCCATCAGGCCTTTGACCCCGCCCCAGCGAATCCAGTCGTCGCCCTTCCCTTCGGTGGCGACGATCGCGGCCATCTTCTCCCAGTCGGCCAGCGGGACGAAGGAATAGAAGCGCATATCCGGGCGCCCCTTCGCACCCAGGCGCCGCAGCGCTTCGTACATCGACCAGTCGATCTCGGGCGAATGCGCCTGCGCCACCCCCTTCGACAGGCCCTCTGCGATGCCGCCGCGCAGGATATCCTCGATCCCCGCCTCGTCGAGCTTCGGGATCGCGCGCTCGGCGAGCCAGGCAGCGTTGTCCTTGAGGATACCGGTCGGCTCACCCGCTGCGTCGCGCACGATCACCCCGCCCTCCGGCGGCACGGTGTTGCGATCGATCCCGGCCAGCTTCAGCGCGACCGAATTAAGCAGGATCATGTGCAGATCGAGCCGGTTCACCGCCACCGGATGGTCAGGCGTGACGGCATCGATCCACGCACGGGTCGGCAGTTCGCCGCCCCAGAGCTGCTCATCCCAATAGCCGCCCTCCACCCATTGGCCGGGCTTGAGCAGTCGCGCCGCCGCGCCGACCCGCTCGGCAAAGGCGGCCGGCGTGCGCGCATCGCGCAGGCTCGGCTGACGCAGCATTGCCGATCCGCGCAGGAAATGCGTATGATTGTCGGTGAAGGCCGGCATCAGGAACGCGCCGTCCAAGTCGATCACGCGCGTCGCCCGGCTGGTCGCCGCGCGGACCATATCAGCACCGATCGCAGCGATCCTGTCGCCCACAATCCCCACCGCGCTAACCGCCTCCCGTTCGCGCCGCCCGGTCCACACGCGGGCATTGACCAGGGCCATATCAAGGCCCGGCGCCGCCGCCAGCAATGGCGAGGTCAGCATCATTGCCGCGCTTGCGCTGATGAACTCGCGACGATCGATCACGGGCGACACGCGGGAAGGCGGCTGGTTCGGTTCATGTCGACCATAGAGGGCCGACTCGGCGGATCACGAAACATCCAATTTTCGTGGAGTGGACGGGTCCAGTCCGCAATCCAAGCGTATAAGGCGTAACGGAAGGAGTGCTTCACCTGGAGCGGGATTAGCGCCGCGGCACCAGTATCGTCGGGCAAAATGCCACGTTCGGTGCCGGCTATCCCCTTCGGGAAGCAAGCACGACCGCTCGCATCTCGCCGACCTGCCAGAGGATCAATGTCGGCAAACCGATCGCGAGGTCGCGGGCGCGCTTGGCCAGGGACAGCGCAAGCGCCGTTTCCGGCGGCAAGCCGAACAGCGGGGCGGCAAGCGCATAGGCTGCCTCCTGAACCCCGATCGCGCCCGGCACCGCGAACGCGACGCTCCTGAGCGTGAAGATCAGGCTCTCGATCGAAAGCGCCGACCAGATCGAGATATCCGCCCCCATCATCAGCAGCACGATCCAGCCGCCGACTCCACTGGCGATCCATCCCAGCAGGTTGAGCGCGAAGGCAAGCGCCACGCGCCTGCGGCGCGCATATGTCTCCCGCAACGCATCGGTGATCCCTGTCATGGCGACGACGGACCCGGGCAGGAAATGCTGGGCAACCCGCCCCGCCAGGCCGAGCGCCGGGCGCTGGGCGAAGAAGAACATCACCATCCCCGCGATCATCATCCCGGTGCCCCCAAGGATGAGCGGCCGCAGCGCCGCCGCCTCACCGCCCGCGGCAAGCAGGGTGACCATCATCGCCAGACCGAACAGGGTGAAGACCAGCTGGGCGCCCATTTCAGTCGTCATGTCGACCACGAACGACGCATAGACCCGGGATGCCGGGACGCCGGCGGACGTCAGTGTCCGCGTACCGACGACGATGCCGCCGATCTGCGAGAAGGGCAACAGATCCGATACCGCCTCCCGCACCGCCCGCGCCCAGGCGAACAGGCTGACCCGGTCGAGCGGTTCGCCGGGCGCCGCCGCAAGCCAGGCAGCGCCGAGAATGAAGAAGGTACCGATCGAAAAGGCGCAGAAGACCAGGAATCCGTCGATCCCGATCCGCCCCGCGACTGCCAGCACGCTGCCGAACCCGATCGAGCCAAAGGCCCAGACCGCGGCAGCCAACCCAGCCAGAGTCGCGAGCAGCATGCCCGCGCGTGCAAAATTCTTCAGGCGATGCCTCCCTTGCGTCCACCCGCGAAACGCAGCGCGAGACGCATCATCGCCGGCACGAAACGCGGCCGGATCAGTCGATCGTCATAGGGTGCCAGACGCCGGTCATTCTCGGCAAGGCAAATCCGGGCGAGCTCCGGAAAAGTCACCTCGACCCCGAGTTCCTTCGAGCCGTTGAGGGTGAAGTTGTTCTCCTGCGCCTTGGTATTGTCGTCACCCATGCCCTTGGCCATGCTGATCCGCTCGCCGATCAGGAACATCCAGACGATCAGCACCTTTGCCTCGAACAGCGGCCGGCGCCACCAGGGCATGTTGCGGCGCCACCAGGCGACCCAGTTGACGAAGAACAGGATATGCCGCCCCTCCTCGCGCATCACCGGCTCGAAGGTGTCGACCAGCTCTTCCGGAAAGAAACCGGAATCCTTGGCCAGCTTGAACAGGCCGAAACCGAAAAAGCTGTCGATGCATTCCGAATAGCCGGTGCGCATGAAAGCGAATTCGGGGTCGCGCGGGCGCTTATATTCCGCTTCGGGCGCGAGCTCGATGCCGTACGCCTGGACCATGTCGGCAAGTACGATCTTGTGCCTGCTCTCCTCGAAGCCGTTCATGTCGACCGCTGCCTTGAGCAACGGGTCGGCGATCCCTTCACCAAAGGTCTTCACGTTCATGCCAGCCCGGCCCTCGGTAGCGACGGCGATGTCCCAGATCGGCAGCGAGACGATCTTGTCGCGCGTCTCGGGATCGAGCCTGGGCCAGTCGATCAGCGCGGGGCGATAGGGATCATGCGTGTCGAGCATCGTCTGGCAGAACAGCGCCCGGTGCTCCGGGCTGCCGAGGCGGATCGGGCCGGTGGGGACCGGCTCGGGCTGGGCGAAGTGGCGGAAGCCGTTGGCGATATTCATGGCACTGGTCTCAAGCGAAGTCGGTGAAGCCCCCCAGCGTGATCCTCTCGCGCACCACGGCCTCGCGTGCAAGAGGGTCGGTCAACGCCGCCAGTTCAGCCCGGTATGCGTAACCCGGTGCATGGGTCGGATAGCGATCGTCGGTGGCCGGGTGCGTGTAGATTTCAGTCAGGCCGTCCGGAAGATGCTCGATCAGCCCGCGGACCCGCGCCGCATCCATCGCCCCGGACCAGGCGAGACCGAACACCTGGTCGGGCACGCACATTCCAGCCGCGCGCATGCGACGCCGGACGAGCAGTGCCCAGAGCCTGGCAATATCGACGCCGCCAGCGCCGGGTTCGATCTTCGCCAGGACGTCGCGCGGCTCGATCGGGGCGCGGACCGATTTCATGCCGTAGCGCTTGCCGGTCTTCAGGATCGCGGAGGCAATGGTCGGGTGCAGGTGAAAATGCTTGTGCGCGTTGACGTGATCAAGCGTCAGGCCGGTTGCGGCGAACGCAGCGAACTGCGCCTCCACCTCAGCGCGAAGCTGGCGGCGCGCGGTCGGGCTGGCGAAGATCGTGATGCCAGCCCGGACCATGTCGGTGCGAAAATGACCGGTCGCGTCGACCAGTTCCGACACCTGCCCGGGCGGGAGCGTAGGTCTGCCCTCCACGAGCACGACATGCAGGCCGACACCGAGCTTCGGCATCGTCCTGGCCCGTGCAACCGCGTCTGCGGCCGCATCGCCCGAGACCATCAGGCTGGCGGCTGTCAGGATACCGTTACGATGAGCCTGCTCGACAGCTTCGTTGACCGCGATGGCGGCGCCGAAATCGTCGGAGGTCACGACGAGCCGCTTCACCACAAGCCCTCTCCCCTAAGGGGAGAAGGTTGGGAGAGGGGCAGCAACGAGCGGCAGCGCTTATGACTGCCCCTCTCCCCTACCCTCTCCCCGAAGGGGAGAGGGTGAAAGGTCACGCTGCTTCCTTGCGCCGGCGCAGGAAGTCGAAGAACTCCACACCCTCGCGCAGGCGGCGCTTCATCATGTTCCAGTCGCGCAGCATCTCGGACACGATCGACCAGATCTTGGACGGGCGGAAATAGAAGCGTTTGTAGAATTCCTCGACCTTGTCGAAGATCACGCTCGCCGGCAGATGCGGATAGCTGAGCTGCGCGATCTGGTTGCCGCCGTCGGTCAGCAGATCGTTGCTGTTGTCGAACCAGCCATTCTCGGTCGCCTGTTTGTACAGGAAAGTGCCGGGATAGGGCGCGGCCAGCGAGACCTGGATCGTGTGCGGATCGATCTCCTTGGCGTAGTTGATCGTCTCCTCGATCGTCTCTTCGGTCTCGCCGGGCAGGCCGAGGATGAAGGTGCCATGGATGACCACGCCGAGCTGGTGGCAGTCCTTGGTGAACTGCCGCGCGACGTCAGTGCGTAGGCCCTTCTTGATGTTGTGCAGGATCTGCTGGTTGCCGCTCTCGTAACCGACGAGCAGCAGGCGCAAGCCGTTGGCCTTCAGCACCTCAAGCGTCTTGCGCGGGACATTGGCCTTGGCGTTGCAGCTCCACGATACGGGGAAGCCCTTCTTGCCGAAGCCGAGCTTGCCGAGCGCGATCGCCAGTTCCTCGACGCGGTCGTGGTTGTCGGTCAGCGTATCGTCGTCGAAGAAGATCTCCTTGGTCTCGGGGATGTTCTCCAGGATGTACTGCACCTCCTCGATCACCTTGGGGACCGAGCGGAAGCGGTAGTTATGACCGCTGATCGTCTGCGGCCACAGGCAGAAGGTGCAGCGGCTCTTGCAGCCGCGGCCGGTATAGAAGCTGACATAGGGGTGGAGGAGGTAGCCGCCGAAATATTTGTTGATGGTCAGGTCGCGCTTGTAGACCGGCGAGACCATCGGGAGGACGTCCATGTCCTCGATGATCGCGCGATCCTTGTTGCGCACGAACGCGCCGTCCGGCGCACGCCAGGTGATGCCATCGACGGTGGCAAGCGGTGCGCCCTGGGCGATCTCGAGGATCGTAAAATCATATTCCTCGCGCGCGACGAAATCGACGTGCGGCGTCGCGGCAAGGCTTTTGTCGGGCTCGACCGCGACCTTGGCGCCGACGAAACCGATCAGGATCTTCGGGTTGCGCTCCTTGATCAGCGCGGCGGTGCGGATGTCCTGGCCGAAGCTCGGCGTCGAGGTGTGAAGGATGACGAGGTCGCGATCATCGAACTCGTGCTTGATATCGTCCCAGCTCTGGTCGTGCGCCGGCGCATCGATCAGCTTCGACCCCTCGACCATCGCCGCTGGCTGAGCGAGCCAGGTCGGATACCAGAAGGACTTCACCTCGCGCTTCATCTGATAGCGCGCGCCGGCGCCGCCGTCATAACCGTCGAACGAAGGGGCCTGCAGAAACAAGGTACGCATCATGCGGAAATCTCCGGATCGGCCGAAACGCGGCCGTCATTTTCCATTTTAAGCCGTTGTCCGCGCCAATCAACCGACGCGACGAAGAAGCTTGCGACGAATATCGCGACGGTGAG
>CZQE01000332.1_pt1 | contig 17656 bp, 17 predicted proteins | sample 734431 | NCBI WGS metagenome assembly CZQE01 (sample SAMEA3597869, study PRJEB11362) | hydrothermal vent metagenome | biome: marine hydrothermal vent biome; feature: marine hydrothermal vent; material: ocean water | place: Atlantic Ocean | collected 2010-09-19/2010-10-04
ATCGCCGGTGCGGCCAAGGCTGGTCCCGCAAGGCCACGCCCGGCCACGGCGCGTCCGGCGCGGGTGGGGACGCCCCCGGTCGGCACGCAGCGGCCGACCCGCCAGGTATTGCTCTCGATCGGCCAGGGCGAGTTGATCACCCTTCCGTCCGACGTTGCCGACGTGTGGGTGTCCAACCCGAGCACTGCCGACGTCTATGTCAGCAACGCGCGCCAGATCCATCTGTTCGGCAAGGAATTCGGCGAAGCGACCGTGTTCGCGACGAATGCGAGCGGCGCCGTGATCTATTCGGCCAACGTCCTGGTCAGCCAGAACATCACGTCGATCGATCGCATGATGAAGCTCGCGATGCCCGATGCCGACATCCATGTGACGACGACGGGCCAGATCGCCGTGCTGACCGGCACGGTCGCCGCACCGGAGGACAGCGCCCAGGCCGAACGGCTGGTGACGGCGCTGCTCAACCCCGGCGTCAACGTCTCCGAGGCCACCGCCACCCTGAAGATCGCCGTGTTCAACCGGCTTCGCACTGCGACCCCGCTTCAGGTCAATCTGCAGGTCCGTTTCGCTGAGGTGAGCCGCAGCTTCGTGAAGAATATCGGCGTCAATCTCACCAATCGCCAGATCGGCAACGGCGCGCTCTTCAATATCAGCCAGGGTCGCCAGGGAACCATCACTACGGTGCCTGGCGTACCGGGGCAGCCGAATGCGCCCTTGAATGCGAATGGCGTAACGCCGGGCTCCACGGTGTTTGGCTTCCCCCCGAATACCGGGATGGGGACGGTTCTCGGCCTCGCCGGCCACGCCTTCGGCATGGATCTGCTCGCCTCGCTCGATCTGGGCGAGCGAGACGGCCAGGTCACCACACTTGCCAATCCCAACCTCACGGCATTGTCTGGCGAAACCGGCACTTTCCTCGCGGGTGGCGAGATTCCGATACCGGTGAGCCAGGGCCTCGGCGCCGTCTCGGTCGAGTATAAGCAATATGGCGTCAGCCTGGCCTATACCCCGACCGTCCTGGCGGACGGACGCATCTCGCTTCGCGTCCGTCCCGAAGTGTCGCAGCTCTCGGCAGCCGGCTCGGTGACCATCGGCAACATCGTCATACCGGGGCTCACGACCCGCCGGGCGGAAACGACGGTCGAGCTCGGCTCGGGCCAGAGCTTCATGATCGCCGGCCTGCTCCAGAACGACCATCAGAACTCGATCGACAAGGCTCCGGGCATTGGCGACGTGCCGATCCTGGGCGCCCTGTTCCGCTCCAACAACTTCCAGCGCAACGAGACCGAGCTCGTGATCGTGATCACCCCGTATCTGGTGAAGCCGGTCAACGCGAACGACATCGTCCTGCCGACGGATGGCTACAGGGCGCCGACCGATCTGGATCGCGTGCTGCTCGGCCAGCTCGGCGGCGGCACCAACGGGGGTGATCGGCCCAAGCCAAGCATGGCCCCGCCCGCCGGTGCCGAGCCTGCCTTCGGTGCGGCCGCGCCCGTCTCCGTCCTCCCCTCGCAGGTGCCCCAGCAACCGCGCCGCGAGGAATCGGTGATCAAGAGCACGCCGCCCGAAACCAAATCGAAATCGAAACCGAAGGCCGAGAGCGTCGCGCCCGGCTTCAACCTCAACTGACCGTCGGCTCAAGGGAAAGACCCATGATCAAGCGTACGACCCTCCTCGCATCAGCCCTTGTGCCGGCCCTGCTGCTGGGTGCCTGCGCGGGCACGAAGAACCGTGGATTGGAATCGGTCCACCAGCCGGTTGTCAGCCGGACCGACTATGTGTTCGACGTCAATACCAGCGGCAACACCCTCGCCCCGGGCGAGGCGCAGCGTCTTGCCGGCTGGATGTCCTCGCTTCGCCTCGGCTATGGCGATCGCGTCTCGATCGACGATCCCAACACCCATGGCGGGGGCATCCGCGACGAAGTCTCGACCGAGATCGCGCATTATGGGCTGCTGCTGTCCGACGACGCACCGGTCACCGGGGCCGCCATCGCGCCCGGCATGGCGCGGATCGTCGTCACGCGGATGAAGGCAAAGGTGCCGGGCTGCCCGGATTTCAGCCGAATGAGCCAGCCTGAGTTCGAGAGTAACACCTCGTCCAACCAAGGCTGCGCGATCAATTCCAACCTGGCGGCGATGGTCGCCAACCCGGGCGACCTCGTACGCGGCCAGCCAGGCGCTGAAACCATCGATCCCGCGGTCTCCACCCGCGCGATCGGCACCTATCGCAAGGCCGTGCCTACGGGCGCCAGCGGCCTCAAAGATCCGGCGACAAAGTAATGAACGCTCCCTTCAACAGCGGCCGCATCGGCCAGCGCGAACCCTTCAGCGCCTTTGTCTGCGACGAGACCACCGCCGAGATCCTGCGGCCGGTCGCCGTCGAGATGGGCTGGGTACCGGAGAAGGTGAACAAGGGCGGCCTCCGCAATGCGGTCCAGTCGCTCTCGGTCTCGGCCAGCCCCCAGATCCTGTTCGTCGATCTCTCCGAATCCGGCGATCCGCTGAACGACATCAACGCGCTGGCCGAAGTCTGCGAACCCGGCACCGTTGTGATCGCGGCGGGGCAGGTCAACGACGTGCGGCTGTATCGCGATCTCGTGGTCAGCGGCATCCAGGACTATCTGCTCAAGCCGCTGAGCCCGGACATGCTGCGCGAGGCGTTCACGCACGCGCAGACCATTCTCAATGCGCCCAAGCAGGTCGACGCCAGCGGGGAGCGACCGCATTGCTCCACCGCCTTTATCGGCGCGCGCGGTGGCGTCGGCTCCTCCACGCTGGCGACGTCGGTCGCCTGGATCCTCAGCGAGAAGGGTGGGCGGACGACCGCGCTGCTCGATCTCGACGTGCATTTCGGCACCGGCGCGCTGGCGCTCGATCTCGAGCCGGGCCGCGGCCTGACCGACGCGATCGAGAATCCCAGCCGAATCGACGGGCTGTTCATCGAACGCGCGATGGTCAAGTCGAGCGAGACGCTGTCGGTGCTGTCGGCCGAAGCCCCGATCAACTCGCCGGTCCTGACTGACGGCGCCGCCTTCTACCAGCTTCAGGAGGAGATGCGCGCCGCGTTCGAATGCACGATCGTCGATCTGCCGCGCAACATGCTGGTGCAGCATCCGCACCTCATCACTGACGTGCAGGTCGCGGTGGTGGTGACCGAACTGACCCTTGCCGCAGCGCGCGATTCGATCCGGATCCTGTCCTGGCTCAAGTCCAACGCGCCGCAGACCCAGGTGTTCGTCGTCGCCAACAAGATGCACGTCAACGGGCAGCAGGAGATCAGCCGCAAGGACTTCGAAGGGTCGATCGAGCGCAAGATCGATTTCGTGATCCCGTTCGACCAGAAGCTGGGCGCTCAGGCGGCCAAGCTGGGCAAGCCGCTGTCCGAGGCCGGCAAGGGATCGAAGACGATCCAGCCGATGGTCGATCTCGCCACGAGGCTGATGGGCGTGGGCGACTCGGCCGAGGGCGATGATGGCCGCAAGAAGAAGGGCGGCAGCGGCGGCACGTCGCTGATGGGCAAGTTCGCCGATCTCAAATCGATGATGCCGAAGCGTTCGGCGAAGAAATGACTCTGTCCGTCGACGGTGGAGGCGGAAAATTCGCGGGCGTAAACCGTCCGTCAACGAAGCGGAGCGCTTGATACCGCGATGGAACTGATGCCGTTCATCATGCTGTTCGCCGGCGCCGCCACGGTGCTCGTGCTGATGGTGTTCGCCTTTGCCGGGCCGTCGCCGGCGCGCGCGCGCGAACGCCGGCTGAGCGCGGTGCGGGCGCGGCACAGCGACTCCTCGAACGCGCTGGTCGAGGCACAGATGCGCCGCATCACGGCGAGCCGCGGCAACAAGATGGACGCCGCGGCGATGCGGTTCCTCCCCCGCCCCGCCCTGCTCAAGAAGCGGCTGGCGATGACCGGCAAGACCTGGACCGTCGGCCAGTATGGCATGGCGACGCTTGGCATCACCGTGATCGTCGGCATGCTGCTCTGGCTCCAGGGCCTGCCGATTGCACTGTCCCTGCTCCTCGGCATCATGCTGGGCGCCGGTATCCCGCATTTCGTGGTGGGTTTCTTCATCAAGCGCCGCATCACCCAGTTCACCGCCAAGTTCCCCGACGCGATCGAACTGCTGGTCCGCGGCCTCCGCTCCGGCCTGCCGATCACCGAGACGATCGGCGTGGTCGGCCAGGAAGTCGAGGGTCCCGTCGGCGTCGAGTTCCGCTCCATCACCGACAAGATGAAGATCGGCCGGACGATGGACGTGGCGCTGCAGGAAACGGCAGACAGGCTCGGCACGCCCGAATTCCAGTTCTTCGTCATCACCATCGCGATCCAGCGCGAGACCGGCGGCAACCTGGCCGAGACTCTCGCCAACCTCGCCAATGTGCTGCGCATGCGCGGGCAGATGAAGCTCAAGATCAAGGCGATGTCGTCCGAATCCAAGGCTTCCGCCTACATCATCGGATCGCTGCCGTTTATCGTGTTCGGCATGATCTGGATGATCAACGGCAGCTATATGCAGACCTTCTTCGTCGATCAGCGGCTGATGGTCGCAGGTGGCGGCGGCATGATCTGGATGGCGATCGGCGCCTTCATCATGGCCAAGATGATCAACTTCGAAATCTAGATCGGGATAGCGCGGAATTTCCATGGGCGACACGGCTGGACCAACGATCCTCGGGGTCGATGTGATGTGGGTAGCGACGCTGCTCTCCGGCGTCGCCGCGTTCGCGGTGCTGCTGGCGATCTACGCCGCAACCACCGCGCGCGACCCGATGACGAAGCGCGTCAAGGCCCTGAACGACCGCCGCGAGCAGTTGAAGGCCGGCATCACCGCCTCGACCAAGCGCCGCGCGAAGCTCGTCACCAAGAACGAGACGACCGACCGCATCAAGTCGATCCTGTCCGGCCTCAAAGTGCTGCAGGACAGCCAGGTCAAGGCGGCGCAGATCAAGCTGATGCAGGCCGGCATCCGATCGAAGGAATATGCCGTCGCGGTCATCTTCGGCCGCCTGGTCCTGCCGATCGTGTTCGGCGGGCTGATGGTCTACATGGTCTACGGCACCGACATGTTCGCCGACTACAGCCCGCTCAAGCGCTACGGGATCGTCGCGGTCAGCTTCATCTTGAGCTACAAGGCGCCCGACATCTTCCTGAAGAACAAGATCGACAAGCGCTCCAGCGCGATCCGCAAGGGCCTGCCCGACGCCCTCGATCTGCTCGTCATCTGCGCCGAAGCAGGGCTGACCGTCGACGCTGCCTTCAACCGGGTCGCCCGAGAGCTCGGTCGCGCCTATCCCGAGCTGGGCGACGAATTCACCCTGACCGCAATCGAGCTCGGCTTTCTGTCGGAGCGCCGCCAAGCGTTCGAGAACCTCGCCATGCGCGTCAAGCTCGATGCCCTGAAGGGCGTCGTCACCACCATGGTCCAGACCGAGAAATACGGCACGCCACTGGCGTCAGCGCTCCGCGTGCTCTCGGCCGAGTTCCGCAACGAGCGCATGATGCGCGCCGAGGAAAAGGCCGCCCGCCTGCCCGCGATCATGACGGTGCCGCTGATCCTGTTCATCCTGCCCGTGCTGTTCATCGTCATCCTCGGCCCGGCGGCCTGCTCGATCTCCGACGCGTTCAAGGGCGGGATCTAAAACCAGGCGCGCCCGCCGACTAGGGCGGATCGACATTCAGAACCTGTCCGTCGGCGGTGCAAGATGCTTCGCGCGGAGGCGCCGAGGGCGCTGAGAAGGTCCGGCCAGTTGCTCGGCTGGTTTGCAATGACGAGCACGTCCATAAGCAGACAGCTTGGCGGTGTCAGATGCGCGTTCTCTGCGCCCTCTGCGCGAGCCCTCCTCTTTGCCGTAACCGCGCCAATGAGGTGAACGTCGATCCGCCCTAGAGTCTGATCCATCTACGTGGAAGCGTATCCAGAGTTTCTGAGGTAGTTGGCGCATTCGTGGGGCGGGAAGGTATCGAGGAGTGAGCCGATGCGGTGCCATGTTGCCTCGACGGAGCGCTCAGCGGCTTTGCGCAGGAGCAGCTTGAGCTTGGCGAAGACCTGTTCGATCGGATTGAGGTCGGGGGAGTAGGGCGGCAGGAACAGCAGCCTGGCTCCGGCTGAGCGGATCGCCTGACGGACGGCCTGGCCCTTATGGCTGCCGAGGTTGTCCATGATGACGACGTCGCCAGGATTGAGCGTCGGCACGAGGAACTGCTCGACCCATGCGGTGAAGCTCTGGCCGTTGATCGGCCCATCGAGCACGCACGGGGCGTCGATCCGATCATGGCGAAGTGCTGCCAGGAAGGTCAGCGTTCGCCATTTGCCGAACGGGGCGCGGGCGATGAGCTTTGTTCCTCGCGGTGCCCAGCCCCGGATCGGCGTCATGTTCGTCTTCGCCCAGGTCTCATCGATGAAGACGAGGCGTCTGGGATCAAGCCGACCCTGATACTTCTTCCACTGTGCTCGCCTGCGTGCGATCTGCGGCCGCAACTGCTCGATGGCGAACAGCGTTTTTTTTGAACGTCACGCCGGCATCGCGCACGATCCGCCACACCGAACCATAGCTCGTCATCACACCGCGATCACGCAGCTCCACGACCAGCCCGCGAAGTGTCAGATCAGGGGCCGCCTCCAGCCGCCCCAGCAACCACTCCCGCTCGCTCGCCAGCGAACGTTCCTGCTTGCGCCCCATCGGCCGCGAACCCGCACTCCCCGTCACCCGCAACCGCTGCGACCACTTCACCGCGCTCGCAACGCTCACTCCGAACAACCGCGCTGTCTCACGGGCCGAACGACCGCCCACAACCGACGCCGCTACACGCTCCCGAAGATCATCCGAATAGGGTCTCGCCATCCATACTGGCCTCCAATCCCAGCCAGCAGGTTGAATCAGAACTCAACGCCCTTGGGAATCCCAGTTCGATTCAAATCAGATGAATCAGACTCTAGCCGGCGCTCGCCGTCGACGAAAGGATCGTTGACGCCTCCTGCACTGGCACGGCGCTAGGCTGCCGAAGAACGGCAGGTCGTCCCGCGGCGCTCCCGGTCGATCTCGGCAAAGCGGGCCCGGTTGTCGATCAGGATACGGACCAGGGCGATTCCGCGCGTTCCGTCGACATGGACCGCCTCATATCCGGCGGGCGCGGCCTGTCCGGACGCCAGCACAGCGATGCGGAACGGTTTATGCCCTGCCTTGATGCCGTTGCGGACCAGGGCGGCATTGGTGTGCGTGTCGAAGATCGAGAGCGACCAGTACGGCGCCTGCACGGGCACCGCGTCGATCAGCAACGGCCCGGTGCTCAGGTCGAACGGGCAGGTCGAATAGGCGAGGTCGGGACTGGGCCGCACGATGGTGCGCGAGGCGGCGGTGGCCAGCGGGGCATGGGCGAAGCGGTTGGCGCCGCCAAGCGCCGACACTCGCCGCACTGCGAGCCGCATCAGCGCATCCGGCGCGACGACCATGACCGCCTGCCACGCGATACCGCCAAGTACCAGGCCAGCGACCAGCGGGCCAATCCAGCGCCGGATCATTTGCATCCCTCCCGTACGATGCTGGGCAGTTGAGCGCCAGTGAAATTGCTGCTCCCGCCATTGTCCGGAAGATAGGCGCGGAGCGTCAGCTCGAAACGGTCGGCGCTGCCCGTCGGCAGCCAGTGCCCGGCTTGCCGTTCGGGCGACACCTTGACCGTCCAATGCGCCTGTTCCGACGACGGCAGCGCCGCACTGCCGACCGAATAGATTCCGGGCTGGTTGGCGATGAGATAGCCCTCTCCGTCATAGAGTGTCAGGCTCCACCATCGCGCCGGCAAGCCGCCGCCGCTGATCGCATAGGTGCAGCGGCCGCTGAGCTGGCGACCGGCATCGTCGACGGCGGCATTATAGTAGCGCGCTTCGCTCGCCGGGAGCGCGAGAAGACCACGCAAGGCGACGATCGCTCGGGTATAGGCGCTTGCTTGCGCGGTGCCGAAGTCCCGGCCGGTGGTCCAGGCGCCGATCCTGTCGGAAGCACCGAGCGCGCCGGCACGGACGCTCCAGACGGCACCGCCCCCGCCGAGCACGATGCCGGCGAGTCCGCAGACCAGATATCGTGCCCAGGGTTTCATCGGCGCTCCCTCTTTCCACCGTCATGCCGGATTTGTTTCGGCATCGATCGTGCCATCCGCGCAACGATCGTTATGCGGCGGATATGCCACGTCGCCAAGCCCGCGCGGGACTTCCCGAAAAGATCCCTGGACAGATCGGAACATGCTCGTCCCGGTCCCCAGACGGGAGAGATAAACCGTACTGAACCCCACAGATCATCCGGAACATGATTTACTCAATGGTAACCACTGCCGGATACGGATGCTTTGGGGGGGCGCCACCATGGTGCCCGTGTATGCGTATGTTTTCCTCTTTTGCCCTTCTGGCGGCGGCCTGTGCCTCATCGCCCGCCGGCGCGGCATCCCTGCTCGACTATGTCGGCCAGTGCGTGCCCTTCGCCCGCGCGGCCAGCGGTATCCAGATCTACGGCGACGCCTGGACCTGGTGGGACCAGGCCGACGGCAGATACAAGCGCGGTGACGTGCCCAGGGTCGGATCGGTCATCGTCTTCGCCAAGACGAGCCGCCTGCCCCTCGGCCATGTTGCGGTGATCAGCCGTGTCGTCACCCCGCGCGTCGCAATGGTCACCCATGCCAACTGGTCCCGCATCGACGGCGAGCGCGGCCATACCGAGCAGGACGTGACGCTGACCGACGTCTCGCCGGACAATGACTGGAGCGAAGTGAAGGTCTGGTATCGCGACCGCGACGGACTCGGTACGACGACCTATCCGGTTTACGGCTTCATCTATGGCACGCCCGACGCGAAGCGGGTCGCGAAGGCACGCCCGGCACGGGAACTGACCGGCGACGATCCCGACGATATCGGTGCGATGATCGACGTCTACGCACGCTGATCGGCGTGCACGAAAGATATCGACTTAGCGGGCGTGCTGCGCCTAACCTCATGCCATGTTCCTGAACTTCCTCGACGAGCTCCGCGCGGCCGGCATCCCGGCGAGCATGAAGGAGCATCTGATCCTGCTCGAAGCGCTCGACCGCGACGTGATCGAGCGCACGCCCGAGGATTTCTATTATCTGTCCCGCGCCGTGTACGTGAAGGACGAGGGGCTGCTCGACCGGTTCGATCAGGTCTTCTCAAAGGTGTTCAAGGGCATCGCCACCAGCTTCGGCAGCCAGAATGCCGACATCCCCGAGGAATGGCTCCGTGCGGTCGCCGAGAAATATCTCACCCCGGAGGAGATGGAGGCGATCAAGTCGCTCGGCTCCTGGGAAGAGATCATGGAGACGCTGCAGAAAAGGCTCGAGGAACAGCAGGGCCGGCACCAGGGCGGCAACAAATGGATCGGCACCGGGGGTACCTCGCCCTATGGCAATAGCGGCTACAATCCCGAAGGCGTCCGCATCGGCGGCGAGAGCAGGAACAAGCGCGCGCTGAAAGTGTGGGACCAGCGCGACTTCAAGAATCTGGACAACACGAAGGAACTCGGCACCCGCAACATCAAGATCGCACTGCGCCGCCTGCGCCGCTTCGCCCGCGAGGGGGCGGCGGACGAGCTCGACATCGATGCGACGATCGACGGCACCGCGCGCCAGGGCTGGCTCGACGTCGTGATGCGGCCGGAGCGTCACAATGCGGTCAAGCTGCTGCTGTTCCTCGATGTCGGCGGGTCGATGGATCCCTGGGTGAAGCTTTGCGAGGAACTGTTCTCGGCCGCGACCAGCGAGTTCAAGAATCTCGAATTCTTCTACTTCCACAATTGCCCGTATGAGGGTGTGTGGAAGGACAATCGCCGTCGTTTCACCGAACGTACTCCGCTTTGGGACGTGCTTCATAAATACGGCCATGATTACAAGCTGGTGCTGGTCGGCGACGCGTCGATGAGCCCCTACGAGATCACGCATGCCGGCGGCTCGGTCGAGCATTTCAACGAAGAATCCGGCGCGGTGTGGATGCACCGCCTGACCACCACCTATCCGGCCGCCATATGGCTCAACCCGGTGCCCGAACAGCAATGGGGCTATTCGCAGTCAGTCCGCATCCTCCGCGAATTGATGAACGACCGGATGTATCCGCTGACTCTCGCCGGCCTGGATGACGCGATGCGCGAGCTGACGCGGAAACGGTAATCGCGTCGGCTAGCCGAATGACGGAGTGTGACGGTGAAGCACGCAACGGCACCAGCGCTGGACCAGCTCGAGCCGCTTCTCGTTCGTCTGCGTGGCCTGCCGGGGATGACCGAGAAGAAACGCGGCATTTTCTACCGCAGAGCCACGTCTTTCCTGCATTTTCATGAAGACTCGACAGGGTTGTATGCCGATGTCCGCGAACCCGGCGGGCAATATTCGAGGCTGAAGGTCGACACGTCGCAGCAGCAGGATGCGTTCGTGGCTGCGGTCGGCAGACTGCTTGGCCTCCCCTGAACCTCCACACTCACGCGGCCCGGTTCAGTATAGCAAATAAGGCTTCCGCGCTTCTGTCCAGCCACTCTCGTCGGGACGCGTCACCGAGTCCAGATCATCCGGCAGCGCCGTCGCGTCATCGACCCATTCGCGCAAGCCGGGCCCGCCATTGATCACATCGATCGCCAGCTTCCCGAATTCATATTCGTACGGGAAAACGCGCCACAAGTCGTACTCGGGATAGAGCCGCCGGATCTCGGCATGGATATGCACGCCATTGCACAACTGCCCGACATGCTTGTGGAAGGTCGGCTGGAACCAGATATCGCGCAGCGCGCACCCGTTCAGCCACTCAGGTGCCAGCCTCCGCATTTCGGCGATCACCGCGCGGGCATCGATATCGGGTGCGCCGAACAGTTCCAGCGGGCGCGTAGTACCGCGCCCTTCCGACAGGGTCGTGCCCTCGAGCATCACCGTGCCGGCATAGGCGCGCGCCATGTTGATATTGGGCGCGTTGGGGCTTGGGTTGATCCAGATCCGGTCATCGGGCCAGCCAAAGCCCGGCGCGGTCTCCGGCGCCCAGCCCTCCATTTCGATCACCCGGTAGTCGACATCGAGCCCCTTCAGCGCCACGAACCAGTGGCCCAGTTCGCCCAGGGTCATGCCGTGCCGCATCGGCATCGGCCCCGCGCCGACGAAGCTTTCCCATCCCGGCAGCAGGGTCAGGCCCTCGACGGGGCGCCCCGCGGGATTGGGCCGGTCGAGCACCCACACTGACTTGCCGTGCTCCGCCGCAGCTTCCAGCACATAGAGCAGCGTCGTGATGAAGGTGTAGATGCGGCAGCCAAGGTCCTGCAGGTCGAACAGCATCACGTCGAATGTGCCCATCGACTGCCCGGTCGGCCGCCGCACCTCGCCGTACAGGCTGAATACCGGAATGCCATATGTCGGATCATTGAAGTCCGGCGACTCCATCATATTGTCCTGAAGATCGCCCCGTACGCCGTGCTGCGGCCCGAACACCGCGGTCACGTTCAGTCCGCTCGCCACCAGCGCGTCGAGCGAGTGAGTCAGGTCAGCCGTCACCGACGCCGGATGGGCAAGCAACGCGACCCGCTTTCCTTCCAGCGGCTTGCGCAGGGCGGGGTCAGCGAGCAGGCGATCGATACCGAATTTCATGAAGCGGTCGGTGCCGCGAGCCGGGCGGTAAAGCAATCCCGGGCGTGGAAATCCTCCGGCCCCGCCAGATGGGCCAGCGCCCAGAACGACTTGGTCCCGTCGCGCTCCTCGATCACCGTCGTCAGCGCGACATCCCAATCGGCACCGGCCAGTCCCGGCAGGTCGGCTGTCGCCCGCAGTTCGGCGACATCCGCCCCGGGCAGCCACACCACTTCGGTTACCGTCGCGCCAGCGGCCCGCCGCATGCCCGTCCGGTGATCGTCGAAATCATAGGCCGCCCATCGGGTAGACGGTGCGATATTGAGCTCGACATAACGCGGCGCACCTTCCTGCCCGACAAACGCCTCGAAGCAGCTATGGCGCCAGAGCTCGTCGGCGAAGGCCGGCTCGGCCGGAGCCGGCCACAATACGTCGTCGATCGCCCCGGTCACGCGATAGGTCAGGCTGAGCCTGTCCCCATCTCTCCGCGCAGTGACGGCAATCGATCGAACGGCGCGGCTCGGGCAATCGGGATGCGGCTGCAAGGTGAACTCTACGTCGCGCAATGGTCGGTGCTCCAAGCGGGCAAAATCTCGATGCCTCTTTGTGCCGTTCGTTTCGAGCGAAGTCGAGAAACCTGCGCTTGGGATGTGCTTCTCGACTTAGCTCGAAGCGAACGGCCGGAGCGCATTTCCACGATGACTGGAAAATCCTGCGCAATGCGCCTATGTGGCGCGTTCCCCATGGCAACGATTCTCCCCACCCCGCCGAAAATCGGCATGGTTTCGCTCGGCTGTCCGAAGAACCTGGTCGACAGCGAACGCATCCTGACCAAGCTCCGCTCGGACGGTTACGCGATGTCGCCCGACTATGCCGGCGCTGACGTCGTGCTGGTCAATACGTGCGGCTTCCTCGATTCCGCCAAGGAAGAGAGTCTCGAGGCGATCGGCGAAGCCATCGCCGAGAATGGCCGCGTCATCGTCACCGGCTGCATGGGCAAGGAAGCCGAAACGATCCGCGCGCGCTTCCCCAATGTCCTCGCCGTCACCGGCGCGCACCAATATGAGGAAGTCGTCGGCGCGGTGCACGAGGCGGCGCCGATGCCGCCAAGCGCCTTCCTGAACCTGGTGCCGGAAAGCGGCCTGAAGCTCACCCCGCGCCACTACAGCTATCTGAAGATTTCGGAGGGCTGCAATCATCGCTGCTCCTTCTGCATCATTCCGTCGCTGCGCGGCGACCTGGTCAGCCGTCGGCCTGACGCGATCCTGCGCGAGGCTGAGAAGCTGATCGAGGCGGGCACGAAGGAGCTCCTGGTCATCAGCCAGGATACTTCGGCGTACGGCGTCGATATCAAGCACCATCCGCGGCCGTGGCACGGGCAGGAAGTCCGCGCGCACATGACCGACCTGTCGCGCGAGCTCGGCAAGCTCGGCGCCTGGGTGCGGCTTCACTATGTCTATCCCTATCCTCATGTCGATCAGGTCATCCCGTTGATGGCCGAGGGGCTGGTCCTCCCCTATCTCGACATCCCGTTCCAGCATGCGTCGCGCGCTGTGCTCAAGGCGATGCGCCGCCCGGCCAACGAGGCGAAAGTGCTGGAGCGGATCAGGAACTGGCGCACCATCGAGCCGGACATCGCGATCCGCTCGACCTTCGTCGTCGGCTTCCCCGGCGAGACCGAGGACGATTTCAAATATCTGATGGACTGGCTCGAGGAAGCGCGGCTCGACCGGGTCGGCGCCTTCCGCTTCGAGCCGGTCGAGGGCGCAGCCGCCAATGATTTGCCCGGCGCTGTTCCGGAAGAGATCAAGGAAGAGCGCTATGCCCGCCTGATGGAGCTGACCGCGCGAATCTCCGCCGAGAAGCTCGAGGCGAAAGTCGGCCGGACGCTCGATGTGATCATCGACGCGGTCGAAGGAGATGGCGCCACCGGCCGCTCCAAGGCCGATGCCCCTGAGATCGACGGCGAGGTCCATCTTCGCGACGCCGGCCATCTCAGCCAGGGCGATATCGTCCGGGTCGAGATCGAGGACGCTGACGAGCACGACCTGTTCGGCGTGCCGGTCGCGTAAAGCGCGACGCTGCTGGAAATGCCGGTGCATTGACTGTGTATTGCCCAAGTAATACACAGAAGCCCTGACTCGGGAGGAGGACGGGAATGTTCAAGGCAATGGCCCTGATCGCGACACTCGCGGCCACCCTCGCCGCCTGCGGCCCCGCCCGGTTCGACGAGCTCTCCTACTCGGTCGATGTCGACGGGGATCAGCGCGTCGCGCTCTTCACCTGCAGGAAATCGTCGAGCGGCCAATGCGTCTTCCGCTTCGACGGCAACGCCAGCCCCGCAACCGCGACTGTCGCCGTCAACGAAACAGGGGCGGTCAGCGGCGTGGGGCCCGGCACCAGCTATTGCTCGACCTCCGGGGGCGACGGCGCGATGTGCCAGGCCCAGACGCTACAGCTCGGCAAGCAGACGATCCGCCACAGCAAACGGAGTTCCTAGGTCAGCTCTCCGCTGCGGGCTGCTCGCTGCGATAATAAGCGAAGGTCAGCCACAGCGCGACGGCACCAAGCAGGTGCCATGCCGCATGCCCCTGGATCAGGCTCGACGGCACGCAGATGAAGCCGTGCTGGTCGAGGTTCCAGATCGCGAAAGCGACGGCGTTGACCACAATGCCCAGCAGGTAGAAGCGCACCACCACAGTCGGCCGGCGTGGCCGCGCGCAGGCGAGTTCGACGACGATCGCCAGGACCAGCAGGACCGCGAACAGCCAGCGCCGCGCCTCCGGAAACGCGACCAGCAACTCGACCAGTCCGGCGCACAGAATGGCATAGAGCAGGATCGCACGCCCGTCCGGAATGCCCAGCCAGCGACCCAGCGCGCTCACGAGCAGGAAGGCCCCGACCAGATACATGCCGAGCACGTCGAAGAACTGGCCCCACAGGGTCAGCGTCGCGTGCAGCAGCACCGATCCCAGCCCGACGACGATCGCCGTGATTCCGAACGCGGTCGCCGAGACCGGCGCCATCGCCGAATGCCATCCCGGCCCGCGCGCCAGCAGGATCATCAGGAAACCGGCGAAGACGAAGCCAAGCGACGACCAGCTGTTCGCCGGCTGAAGGATCAGCGCGCCGATCCGCGGCATCTCGCAGAAGCACCGCGTCGCAGTGCAGCTCGCGGGCGCATAGACGCTCCAGCCGGGGCCGAACGCCAGGAGCAGCAAGATGATGCCGAGGGCGGCAAGCGCGGTCAGCGCGAGTGCGATCGCCCATTGGCGCGGCCCGGTCCGCTGCATCGCCCTCCCTCCGCTCTTTTGCGAAGGCTAGCCCCGATCGCACGCCCAGCCAAGCGCACCGAAGCCTAGGTCAGGTTCGCCTTGTAGAGCTTGAGCAACTCGCCCCAGGCTTTCTCCGCAGCCGCCTCGTTATAGGACTGGCTGCCGGGGACGCACCATCCATGATCGGCCGGATAGACTTCCACCGTTGCCGGGCGCCCTGCCGTCTCGAACGCCTTTTTCAGCACGTCCTTGGCTTCGGGCTGGCGCGCATCGTCATTCTGGGCGACCGCGACCAGATAGGCAGCCCTGGTCTTCGGGATCAGCAAATGCGGGCTTGACTGTTCAGCGGTGACCAGCCCGCCGCCATGGAAGCTGCCCACCGCGCCGATACGGCCCGGCACTGCAGCGGCCGTGCGGAAGGACAGCGGCCCGCCCATGCAATATCCCTGCACGCCCGCCTTCTTCCTTTTGTTGGTCTGCGGCTGACGGTCGAGAAAGGCGAGATAGGCGGTCGCATCCTTGTCGACGCCCGGATCGGTCATCGCCTGGCGGAAACCCATGACCTTGGCCCGGTCCTCCGGCTTGTTGAAATCGAACGCACCGTCGACCACCGGCGCCCGCTTGCTGCGATAGAAGGGGTTCGGCACCAGCACGACATAGCCCTCGTTGGACAGCCGGCGCCCCATCTCGCGAAACACCGGGCGCAGGCCCAGGATGTCGGGCCAGATCAGCACCGCCGGCCAGGGCCCCTTGCCCTTGGGATGGAACAGCGCCGCGTCGGCATCGCCGTCCGGCGTCTTCACGGTCACGTCGATCTCGACGACATTTTCGGCAAAGGCAGAGGTCGCTAGCCCGGCCGCTGCCACGCCCGCCATCACGAATGCCCTGCGGGACAGTTCGGAGGTCTCGACCAGTCCCTGATGGATCTCGCTGTCACACATGCCGCTTCTCCCGTTTGAACTGCAGCATTCGACGGGGGGCGCCTGTCCATGTCAAGAGGCGTTCCGGCCCTATCGGGCCCCAGATTCTATCCGTGCTGCGGCAGCGCATAGGCGATCACCTGGTCCCCGATCGGCGTCTCCATGAAATGGTGCCCGCCGGTCATGATGACCAGATATTCGCGTCCGCCCTGCTCATAGACCATCGGGGTCGCCTGCCCGCCCGCCGGCAGCACGTCGGACCACAGGGTCTTGCCCGTGCGCAGGTCGATCGCGCGGATCAGATTGTCGGTCGCTGCCGCGACGAACACAAGCCCGCCCGCCGTCACCACCGCGCCGCCGTTGTTGGGCGTGCCGATATGGAAGGGCAGCATCGAGGGGATGCCGAACGGCCCGTTGGTCCGCGCGGTGCCGAGCGGCCGGTCCCACAGGGTCTTGCCGGTCGCGATGTCGATCGCGCGGATTCCGCCGTAAGGCGGCTGCTTGCACAACAGGCCGGTGAACGGCATCCGCCAGCCGGCATTGACGTTGACCGCATAGGGCGTGTTCGCCTGCGGGTCGCCCGCGCCTTCAGCGCCGCCGATCTTGCCGCGCGCCTGGTCGCGCGGTGCCCAGCCGCGCTTGTTCGCCTCGGCCCGCGGCACCAGCCGCACATAATTCGGCATGTCATTGTAATTGGCGACGATCACCCCGCGCTGCGGATCGACCGCGACGCCCCCCCAGTCGCTGCCGCCATTATAACCCGGATACTGGATCGAGGGCCGGTCTGCCTCCGGTGGCGTATAGAAGCCCTTGTAGCTCGCGCGGTGGAACTGGATCCGGCAGATCATCTGGTCGATCGGCGACATGCCCCACATGTCCCGCTCGGTGATGACGGGCTTGCGCAATGTCTGCCACAGCGAGACGATCTGCGTGGGCGAGCGCTGTTCCGGCTCAACCCCGCCGCGCGGCGCCTGGATCGTCCCGACCGGCGTCAGCGGCTGGCCGGTGCGGCGATCGAGCACATAGAGATCGCCCTGCTTCGACGGCAGCACCAGCGCGGGCGCGCCCTTGTAGTCGATCAGCGTCGCCTGGCTGCCCAGGTCGTAATCCCACACATCCTTCTTCACCGCCTGGAAGCGCCAGCGCGGCTTGCCCGTGGTCACGTCGATCGCGACCAGCGAGGTGGCGAAGAAATGCTCCGCCGGCCGGCGCAGGCCTGAATAATAGTCAGCGGTGGAATTGCCCATCGGCAGATAGACCAGCCCGAGCTGCTCGTCGCCCGACGCGGTCGTCCACATGTTCGGCGTGCCGCGCGTATAGGTCTGTCCCGCCGGCGGCAGGCCGGTGATGTCGGGGCGCATCATGTCCCATGCCCAGCGCAGCTTGCCCGTCACCGCGTCATAGGCCTGGATCACGCCTGACGGTTCCCAGCGATCCTGTCCGTCCAGCACCTGATGGCCGGTGACGATCACGCCGCGCACGATCGTCGGCGCCGAATTGATCGAGACATAGCCCGGCGGAACCGCGCCCATGCCGAGCTTGATGTCGACCTGCCCGCCAGTGCCGAAATCGGCGCAGGGCTTGCCCGTCGCCGCATCGAGCGCGAAGATCCGTCCGTCGAGCGTGCCCTCGATGATCCGCGCGGCACAGGCCGATCCGGCCGCCGCGCCCGGCACCGCGTAATAGCTCACGCCCCGGCATGCCGCCGTATAGGGGATCGCCACGTCCGACACCTTGGGGTCGAACCGCCAGCGCTCCGTGCCGCTCGATGCCTCGAGCGCGATCACCAGGTTCTTGGGCGTGCAGAGATACAGGCTGTCGCCGATCTTCAGCGGCGTGGTCTCAGCACCATAGGTCTTGGCGATC
>CZQE01000375.1_pt1 | contig 17650 bp, 12 predicted proteins | sample 734431 | NCBI WGS metagenome assembly CZQE01 (sample SAMEA3597869, study PRJEB11362) | hydrothermal vent metagenome | biome: marine hydrothermal vent biome; feature: marine hydrothermal vent; material: ocean water | place: Atlantic Ocean | collected 2010-09-19/2010-10-04
TGCTCGCGACGGCGCTGACGGTGTTCTCGCTGATGATGGGAATGTTCATGGGCTCAGCGGGGATCGCGATGAACGCGATGGGGCCGGACGTGGCCGACCAGCATGAAGTGCTGTTCGGCACCCGGCGCGAAGGTCTTTTCGCGGCGGGCAACGCCTTTGCCAACAAGGCCGCATCGGCTGGCGGCACGCTGGTCGCCGGTCTCCTGCTTGGTTTCATCGCCCTGCCGAAACACGCTGACGGAAAGCTCAGCGCGAGCGACGTGCCGGAAGGAAGCCTCCACTTGCTTGGGCTGGTTTATGGTCCCGGCGCTGCCCTGTTTTCGCTCGCGGCGGTTTTCATCATCCTGAAATACCGCATCGATCGCGAGGCCCATGCCAGGAATATCGCCGCGTTGAACAGCCGCCGACTGGCTGCCCAGACCGCCGCGTGATCACGAAGACGTGGTCTCCGGAGTACGGTCGCGCCCGGTGTTAACGTGCGCGAACAGCTCCATCAGATAGGCGACGCTCGCCTCGGTCTCGGCGTCTTCGCCCTGCACCAGTTGAGTGATGGCGAGTCCGCGAAACGCCGCGACAAACACGCGCATGATGACCGCAAGATTGGCAGGCGGCTCTAAACCCAGTTCGGCATAATAGCCTTTGAGGCCATTCAGGACCCTGTGTTCGATATTGCTTTCGGCGGTGCGAAGCTTCTCGCTGAGATCGGGATCTGCACGCGCGGCGAGGAGTATCTCGTCCACTGCGATTCCCGGCTCACGCAACATTCCCGAAAGAACGTGCCGAGGCAGTTCGTTCAGATATGCCTCGGTGCCGATCCGCTCGCGCGTCTCCTCGATAAGTCGCCGTTCTTCGAGATGAACTGCATCACGCACCGCCACCATCAGATCGGTCTTGCTGGCGAAATGGTAGGAAATGATGCCACGGCTGACACCCGCCTCTTTCGCGACCACAGCGATGGTCACCGCACTATATCCCATGCGGTACAGGCACTCGATCGTGGCTTCGAGAATGCGCCGCCGGGTGTCAGCGGTCCGGTCCTCCTGCTTGCGACGGACTGGTTTGACGCTCTCGATGGCGGCGGAGGACGAGGAGGGCATGCGCTTCGCTTGGAGCCTGATCATGAGGATGCCGGTAACGGCAACCGCCACGTAAGCACACAGCCCCTATAGATGCCAACTGTAAGACTGGCGGCGAGCGTGCGGGACACACGTCGCCACACATCGGCGCATAGCCACTATACTCCCGTCCGAACCCCCATTTTCCAGGCGCGAAGGCCCCGTAAAGCCGCGACGTGCATCCGGCGACCGATCTCCACCACACGCTCGCGCCATATCGGATCGGCCGGGTCATAGGCCGCCCGCAATCTCGCCCGCAGCGTTGACCGCAGATCGGCGTCCCCCGGCTCACGCCCCAGGCGCAACCATCGGTCGATCATCACGGCTTCGAACGCCTCGAAGTTCGAGACAGTGCCGATCTCGATCGGTGCCCCGACAATATCGATCTGCGGCGCCATCCTGCGCAGCCCGGGCAGCAACAGGCCCGACCAATCAGGCGTTTCGCCCGACTCAAAGGCCTGGTCCTCGTCTTGCAGCCCCTGATCGGCCCACCAGCATGTCATCCGGTTCCGCGCCGCCGTGCCGGGCGCATCGAGCGCAACGGCCAGCGGCTGGCCATAATCGCCGAAGCCGGTATGCCATTCGAGATACGCCATGCGCCGGCAGGCGGTGAACTCGGTATCGACGATGTGCTTGAACACCCGGTGCGAGGGCGACGGACGAACCCCGCCAAAGCCGACCCCTTCGGGATGACTGTGCTGCCCCCCGGTAAAGGCCGTCAACGCCGCCGCCGCGCCCAGTTCGCCGGTCAGCGATTGGAAGAGCGCCCTGACCCGGCCCAGCAGACCATCGTCCCAGCGGTCGGGACAGACAATGTCGTGAATCAGCGCATAATCGGGATTCAGCCGCAACATGGCATCGAAATCGCCGAAGTTGCGGGAGAGATCGACATTGTCGGCATCGACGCGATGGCCATGTGAAACGCCCCAGGGGTTGAGCGCGTGGATCATCACCACATTGCATTCATCACCCAGATCGCGGGGATCGAGCAGGGCGGCAAAGGCGCGCTGCGCGGCTGACCCGGCATGCCCTTCCGCCCCATGCACGCCGGAGATCGACAGCAATGTGTCGGACGCGCCGGCCGGACCGATGACCGCCCAGTCGATCGTCAGTTCTTCACCCTGTGCCCCCACCCCGGGAATAGTGGCTGACTCGAGCCGGCCGCCCAACGTCTCCATGCTGGCCCGGAAGGCATGTCGTGCCTCATCATAGCTCTCGACGAACATGTTCATGACATCAGCGATGGGCAGGAATTGATCGGTCCGCAGCGAACAGCGGCACGGTGAACAGGAAGCTGATCACGTACAGCCCCGCCGCCAGAACGCCGATCATGTGCGCGCCGTAGCTGGCCAGGGTGGCACCGATCGCCGGCCCGATCGCCGAGCCCAGTGCGAGAAGCGCTGCGCCCATGCTGCTCCACCGGCCGCTGCGATCGAGCCGGGCCAGTGCGCCAAGAATGAAGGGCAGGCCGAAGAACCAGGCGGTTTTGACGATTACCGCGCCTGCCACATAGGCCGCCATCATCGGCAGGGCGAGCAACAGCGCCGAGGCGATCAGACCGGCAAACGCAAGCGCGTTGGGCCCGCGCTGGCCGAACCGGTGCCCGGCGGTCACCGATAGGACGGCGCCGATGATCGCGCCCAGCACTGAAATCCCCAGCAACACGCCGACCTGGCTGCGATCGAGTCCGACTGCCAGGCCCATACGTTCCTGGAACGACCATAAGGTGGTATGCCCGGCATAGAGGCACAGCAGCGCCAGCGCGCCGCAGATCGCTGGAAGATTGATTGTCCAGCCGTTCTCCGCAACTCTGCCGCGGATCTCCTGCGTCTCGCGGGCCGGCGCCGGCGGGATCAGTCGTGTGCAGGCCAGGCCGATCGCTGCGACCATCGCCAACACCGCAACAATGCCCGTCAGGCCGAAAGTCTGGGCGATCCATCCCGACAGGGTCAGCAGGATCGCTGCGTAGGTCAGGTTGATGAACGTGGCGATCGCCCACACCCGCTGCGGATCGGCACGGCCTGCATAAGCGGCGAACACGGTCGATGCGGTGAAACCCATGGCCAGGCCAAAGGCCGCGCGGATCGCCAGCAGCGGCACGAAGCCCCCCGCCCGGGCGGTCAACAGGCTGGTGGCGATCATGATCCCGAGGCCGGTCGCAGCCAGCATCGGGCGCCTCGCCCGGTGCAGTATGAGGTAGAAGAGCAGCAACCCCAGCGCATAGGCGCCGTTTTCCGCCGCGAGCGCCAGGCTCGCCTGCGAGGCGGTGAGGCGAAGCTCGTCAATAAACAGGCCGAGCATCACCGGACTCAGGGTGGCGCTGGTCATCGCGCCTGTACCGATGACGATCAGCGCGGCCAGGCTGGTCCGCGATTCCCGGGGCGCCTCAGCCTGCATAGGTGATGGCCTGTGGCGCGGTGAAGGCGGCAAGACCGGCCAGACCACCCTCGACGCCGAAGCCGGACTGTTTGCGTGGTTCGAACGGCGTGCCGAGCGCGAGGCCCGGCCGGGCGGCGGCCGCGACGATCACATCCACCGATCCGACGCGCAGGCCCGTAGCGATCCGTTCGGCGGCCTCTTTGTCGGCACCCCAGATGGTCGCGCCAAGACCATAGGGCCCGTCGTCCGCCAGCCTGATCGCCTCGTCCAGATCGCCATATTCCTGCACCGTCAGCAATGGGCCGAACACCTCCTGCTGGACCAGGGCATTGTCCTGTGCAGCACCCAGTACCAGTTCCGGTGCAACATAGAAGCCGTCCGCCTGCAGACCCCCGGGCGCGGCCGATAGCGGCACGACCCGCGCCGTCTGGCGTGCGATCTCCCGAAAGCCCTGGACGGCATCATATTGCTTCCGGCTGGCGAGCGGACCCAGCCGCGTCTCCGGATCGCGCGGATCGCCGATCGGCCAGTCAGTCGCGGCGGCGCGTAGCCCCTCGACCGCCGCGTCCAGCCCGCCCCTGGGCACCAGCAATCGAGTGCGCGCCGCGCACCATTGGCCGGTATTCCAGAACGCGGCGGCGAAGACGCCCGGCCATATCTCGGGCTGATCGATCATGTCGGGCAGCACGAGTTGCGGCGATTTGCCACCGCATTCCATCATCAGCGGCTTGAGCGATCGCGATGCCGAGGCCTGGATGATCGCCTGACCGGTCCGGGTCGAGCCGGTGAAGGCAAGCATATCGACGCCGGGATGGGCCGCGAGTGCCGCACCGGTCTCGTGCCCGGTGCCCGGCGCCACGTTAAACACGCCCGGCGGCAGGCCCGCTTCGCTGGCCAGCTGCGCGAGCAGGACAGCGGATCGCGGCGACAGTTCCGAGGGTTTCAGCACGAGCGTATTGCCCGCCGCCAGGATCGGCGCGGCGCGGATCAGCACATTGGCGACGGGGAAATTCCACGGCGTGATCGCACCGACCACGCCGCGCGCGCGCCGTGCCGCGCCGTCGGCGCGATCCTCGAGCGCCGGGATCATGCTGGCATAATGGCCGATCAGCAGCGGGCCCTGCGCAATCAACGCTTTCGCATCGGTCGTCGGGCGACCAACCTCCAGCGTCTCGAGCCAGGCAAGGTGCTCGACCTCGTCGGCGATGCGCGCCGCCCAGTTCAGCAGCAACGCGGCGCGATCGGCAGCACTGGTCCGTCCCCAATCGCCGAGAAAAGCCGAACGCGCGGCGATCACCGCCGCCTCGACCGCCTGAGCGCCGCCTTCGTCGAACCCGCCAAGAATATCGCCGGTCGCCGGGTTGACGCTGACGACCGGATCCCCGCCGAATACCCGGGTCTCGCCCTGAATCCAGGCATGACCCAGCACCTCCGGAAGAGGCGCATCCCAGTTGGGAAGAATCCGCGCGGCGGCCGAAGAATTCATAGAGGCGTTCCGATCAGGTCTGCGGCCTTGTCGCCGATCATCATCGCGACGGCCTGGGTGTTTCCGCTGATGTGGCGGGGCATGATGGAGGCATCGGCGACGAACAGACCGTCGACGCCGCGGACCTTGAGCTCGGGATCGACCACCGAGGCAGCGTCCGACCCCATCCTGCAGGTGCCGACCGGGTGATAGATCGGCGTCGCGAGGCTGCGGATCTGGCGCTCGGCCTCGGCATCGTCCGCGCTCAGGTCCGGCCACCCGATCCGCTCTTCGACAAAGTCCCGGAACGCCGGCGCGTCGACGATCCGGCCGCACAGCTCGACGCCGCGCCGCAATGTCGCCAGATCCTCCGGCGCCTCGAGCAATGTCGGATAGATCAACGGCGCGGCGGCGGGATCGCTGCTTGCCAGATCGATCCGCCCCCTGCTCCGCGGATGGTTGACGCTGGCGACGACGCTGACCATCGGAAACGGTGCCAGCTTGCGCTCGGCACCACGGCCGATATGGCCGAACGGAGTCAGATGAATCTGGATATCCGGCGACGGCAGCCCGGCCAGGGTTCGCGCGAAGCCGACTGCCTGGGCGGTGGGCGCGGCGGCCGGCCCCTTCCCCGCCAGCCAGAGCAGCATCGCCCGCGCCATCCCCATCGGATTGACCTGCTGGTTGAGGGTCGGGACCGAGACCTTCAGGCCCATCCAGATGCCGACATGCTCCATCAGGTTGCGGCCGACCTCGGGCGCATCGGTCACGACCGGGATGCCGAGTTCGCCCAACCGTGCAGCCGGGCCAATGCCCGACAGCATCAGCAATTGCGGGGTGTGGATGGCGCCGCCGGACAAGATGACCCCTTTGCGCGCCACGACGGTGCGGACGACGCCGTCCTGCTCGAATTCAACGCCGGTCGCCCGGCCGCCTTCGAAAATCACCCGGCGCGCACGCGCGCCTTCCAGCATGACGGCAGCGCCGCCGGCGATCGCCGGCTTCAGGAAAGCGGTGAAGCTGTCGTGCCGACGGCCCCTCCTGGCCGAACTCTGCACATAGCCGATGCCGTCCTGGCGTTCGCCATTGATGTCCGGGTTGAACGGCAACCCCGCCTCGCCAGCCGCCGCGATGAACCGCGGCGTCAGATCATGCACATAGGGCAATGGCGAAACGCGCAGCGGCCCGGTGGCGCCCCGAACCTGGGACCCGGCATCAGTGCTAGTCTCGATCCGCCGGAAATAGGGCAGCACGTCGCGATAGCCCCAGCCCCGCGCGCCGAGATCGCGCCATGCGTCGAAATCCTCCGGCGCGCCGCGAACGAAGATCATCCCGTTGATCCGCGTGCTGCCGCCCGGGCCGAGCCCGCGCGGCCAATCCTCGGTCCGGTCGAAGCGGCTGGGATCGGGCTGGGAAACCAGCTTCCAGTCATAAAAAGGATTGCCGTTGGTATGGATCGTCGCGGCCGGGATCGCCTCGATCCGCAGCCGCCCCGCCCGCCCCGCCTCAAGCACGGCGACCCGCGTGCCGGGTACAGCCGCCAGTCGCCCGGCAACCGCGCAGCCGCTCGCGCCGGCCCCGACCACCAGATAATCGAATATCTCCGTCATGCCGTTTCGCGTTCGGCGCCGAGCGGGGCGATGTCTCGGTCCGGGATCATGGGGGAATTCATGGTGGCTCCAATGGTCGGACGCCCCACACAGGAACGAACGGTATGACCTTAGGCCGGGATGTCGCTTTCCTGCTTATGGTCGCGGCGGGTGGATTATGCCGGCCGCATTATTTGTGCGGCGGCGTCGCGCGCAACCGACGGGCTCATTCCGAAATACGCCTTGTAGGCCAGCGAGAAATTGCTGAGATGGCCATAGCCGCAGCGTTCGGCGATCTCGCTGACCGACAGGCTGTCCTCGCCCAGCAAGGTGCGAGCGCTTTCCATTCTTTCCTTCTGCAGCGCCTGGCCGATCGTCTCGCCATAAAAGGCGCGGAACGTCGTGTTCAGCCTGGTCCGGTTGGTGCCGACCGCCCGGGCCAGTTCGGCAATGCCAGGCGGCTGGTCGAGTTGCTCGGCGATGATCGCGCGAGCCTGGCGCACCCGGCGAACCTCGCGCTCGGTCAGCCCATGATCGTCGGATCGCTTGAACTGGCTGATGAAGAAATCGAGCAGCAGGCACGTCAGTTCATCGATCTTGGCCCTCTTGAACCGTTCCTGCGTCCAGGGTGACCGGCGTGCGTCGAGGATATCGGCGGCACAGAGCGCTGCGGCGCGCGGCAACTGGTAACGCCGGAACAGGAGACGTTGCGACAGGAATTCGCTGGCCGCGCGTACTTCCTGCCCTTCATCCTCGAAGCCGGCGATCCGCCCATTGCCGAGGCGCGGAAAGAACAGGGTCACCGAGCGCTCCTCGGTATCGTTCAGAATGATCTGCCGCTTGACGACGCCCGATGGCTGATGCGCGATCACAAGGCACTCGCCGGCGATTTCGGAGGTCGGCGCATCGTTGAACTGATATTCGCCGGCGCCGGTCAGTTGCACCTTGAACGTCAGCCGGTCGTCGCCGACCAGATGTTCGTCGATCCGGCCGCGCGAACGGCCATCGATCACCACGCCGCTGATCTCGTCGTCCCGGAGGAACGGTTCGAAGCGACCGCTCACATAGTACGGGACCTTTCCTTGCGGTTCTGCGAGCGCCATTGATCTTGCCTCGGTAAGCAGCATGCCAACGCCCAGCTTTGCATGGAAGCCAGCCCATGCCAAATCGCTGCGATCACCTGCGCCAGCCCGGCTCAGTCGATTTTCTGCGCCCGGCATAAGCAATCCGCGTCCGCGCATAACAACACCCTGTCAAAAGGCGTGGATGAGTGATCACGTTGAATTCCCAGAAAGGCGACGCGACCCCCAATCAGGCGCGGCGCACAGGGCGAGGGACGCCCGGTTGGGACGGAGGATTATTATGCGACATTATCTCTGCGGCACCGCCTGGACCGCACTCGCGCTCGCGACGATCGGCAGCGCCATTCCGCTATCGTCCGCCAGCGCCCAGACCCAGGCTCAACCGAGTGCGGAAGAACCAGCGTCCGACGACATCGTGGTCACCGCGCGCAAGCGTAACGAGCGCTTGCAGGATGCCCCCCTCTCCGTCTCGGCCTTCTCGGCCACAGACCTCCGCCAGGGCAATGCCCGCGACTTCAAGGACGTGCTGCGCAAGGTACCCGGCGTGTCCTTCTCGGGCGCCGAACTGGGCCAGAGCCGCTACAGCATTCGCGGCGTCAGCACGACGTCGCCAAGCCCCACCGTGGGCATCTATCTCGACGACATATCGCTGCTCGGCGCGACCAACGCCTTTAGCGGTGCCGCCGATCCGGTGTTCTTCGATTTCAGCCGGGTCGAAATCCTCAAGGGGCCGCAGGGCACGCTGTATGGCGGCAGCGCGATGGGCGGCGCGATCAAATATGTCAGCCATGCGCCGGAGCTTGGCAAGACGACGCTTGATACCGCGGCGGGCGTATCAACCACCGCGCATGGCGGCATTTCCTATCAGGCCGAAGCAGTGCTGAACCTGCCGCTGTCCGACAAGCTCGCGCTGCGCACCGGGGTCCTCTATCGCAACAATGCCGGCTATATCGACAATGTGGCGAACGGGCTCGCGGTCGATGCGCGGACCAGCACGACCGCACCGCCCGCCGCGCTGACGCCCCTCGCGCGTCCTTCGCTCAGCACGCTGGCCGACAGGAACCAGAATTCGGACCATGTGCTCGCTGTGAAGGCGGCGCTGCTGTGGCAGCCCGATCCCTCGCTCGACATTACGCCATCGCTGTTCCGCCAGGCCTATCGCCAGAAAAACACCGGCACCTTCTGGACCAATCTTCCCGACCTGCAGAGCTCGTTCCGGCTGGTCCAGCCGACCGACGACGATCTCGGCGTCTATTCGCTGAACATGGTCAAGCATCTGGGTGGCGTCGATATCACCTCGCTGACCGGCTATGTCGATCGTTCGGTCAAGTTCGACCGCGACTATTCCTTCTATATCGCGACGCTGGTTCCCGCCCTGTACGGCGTCAACTCGCCCAACGCCTCGAACAGCAGCACCAGAACGTTCAGCCAGGAAGTGCGCGCCGCGTCGTCCAATCCGGCAGCGCGGCTGCGCTGGACCGTCGGCCTCTATTACGCCCATCAGCGCGACGAGCTCGACCAGACCGTCAAGTCGATAGGCGTCGGCGGGCTCCTCGGGACCGGCACCGACACGGTCTATCATGGCAACACCCTCAGCAAGCTGACTCAATATGCCGCCTTTGCCGACCTGACCTTCGAAATCCTGCCCGGCCTCGATGCCACCGCCGCTCTGCGCTATTTCAACCTCAAACAGACGATCGACACCCGTGGCGACGGCGTGCTGAACGGCGGCGATACGCATGGCACGGCCAGCACCCGCCAGAGCGGGGTCAATCCGAAGTTCGAGCTCGCCTATCGCGCCAGCCGCGACGCCCTGATCTATGCCAGCGCGGCCAAGGGCTTCCGCCCCGGCGGCGGCAATCCGTTCGCCGTGGCGCCAAGCCAGTGCCAGGCCGATCTTGTCAAACTTGGCCTGTCCTCGGTACCGGTCAGCTATCGGTCGGACTCGCTATGGACCTATGAAGTCGGCAGCAAGAACCAGTTCCTCGACCGTCGGCTGACCCTGAACGGCGCCGCCTTCTATACCGACTGGAAGAACATCCAGCAGAATGTCTTCCTGCCCGGGTGCGGATTCTCGTTCAGCGGCAATGTCGGCGGCGCCGAAATCAAGGGCGCCGAACTGAGCAGCCAGTTCACGGTGGACGGCCTGACGCTCGGCGCTGCGGCGAGCTATACCGACGCCAAGATATCCAAAAGCGCGACGGGCGTTTCGGCCAGGGTCGGACAGCCGGTGCTCGACACGCCGAAATGGATCGCGAGCGCCAACATCGCCTATCACTTCCCGATCGGTGGCGGCACCACCGCGACGGCGCGGGCCGACTATCAGTATCGCAGTTCCAGCCTGAGGATGTTCGAGAACAGCTTCATCGTCACGACCCCGACGGGCCCGGTCTCGGCCAACAACGTCACCCAGCGGCAAAAGGCCTATGACGTGGTCAATCTGGGCCTGCTGATCGACACCGGATCCTGGCAGGTCGATCTGTTCGTCAACAACCTGCTCGATAAGGCGCCGCTGCTCGACCACAATGTCGTCAGCGGGATCGAAGCCGCCATCACGCTTCGGCCCAGGACGATGGGCGTTGGCGTGCGCCGGCAATTCTAGGTGTCCCGTTCGAGGATATTGAAGGCGGCGGCGCTGCTCATCCTGGCCGGGGGCGGGGTCATCGTCCTGCTCGGCGTGTTTGGCCTGGGTCCGGTCGCGACCGTCATCGCGACCTTCGGGTCACCGTCCAAACCCTTCGATGCCGCTCATGTACCGCCCGAGCCGGATTATACCAGCGCCGACGCATGGCTGGCCTATCCCGGGCGCAACGGGCTTGAGCGATCGACGCCACCAGGCGTGGCGGCGATCGACGAGGCCAATGCGCCGGCCGACGTCTTCTTCATCCACCCGACGACCTATCAACAGAGCGATGTCTGGAATGTCGCTTACAACAAGTCGTCCGAATTCGACCCCGCCGTCCTGCTTGGGCAGGCCAGCGCGTTCAACGGCTGCTGCCGCATCTTCGCACCGCATTACCGCCAGGCATCGCTGCGCGCGCTCGATAACAGCCGTCCGGCGGTAGCGCTGGCCTATGCCGATGTCGCACGCGCCTTTCGCTATTATATCGCCCATCAGAATAACGGTCGCCCGTTTCTGATCGCCGCGCACAGCCAGGGGGCGATGCATGCGGTCAAGCTGCTCCAGGCCGAGATCCTCGGCACGCCACGTCAGGCACGGCTTGTCGCGGCCTATGTGATCGGCGCCTATGCACCAGCGGACTTCGGCACGATCGGCCTGCCCGTCTGCGACGGCGCCCGCGAAACCGGCTGCATCCTTTCGTGGAACACCAGTCAGACGGGGCGCACCGGGGCGTTCCAGCTGGTCCGCGACAAGACATATTGGTGGCGCGGCAGCGAAAAGAGCGCGGGCCAGCCACCCGCGATCTGCGTCAATCCCCTGACCTGGCGCCGCGAGGCCGTGGCGCCCGCCGCAGCCAACCCCGGCAGCCTGCCCTTTCCCAAAGGACGAGCCGACGAACCGGGCAGGACCTTGCCTGCCCTCACCCCCCATCTTACCGGCGCAGTATGTGACGAAAGCCTGCTCAAGGTCGATATTCCATGGTCAGCGCCAAGCGGCTTTCACGACGCCCTGAGCCTCCTCTACGGCAGCTATCATCTCGGTGACTACGGCATCTTCTATGCCGCGGTCAGGCACAACGCCGCGGAACGCGTCGCTGCCTGGGAGGCGAAACGCAGGCAACCGGCCCGATGACCGGAATCATCGACCCGTGACGCCAGCCGTCGTTGCGACAACGTGACCTGGATCGGACCCGGCCGTTCACCTGCCCCTGGCTGACGATTGGCCCCGATGGAGCCGAACTGGCGCGGTGCCGACGGACTCCTATTTTTTCTTCTTGCCCTTACCCTTGCCTTTCCCACCTTTGGTCTCGTCCTGACCGAGCGCTGACGCGGCGATCGCCTTGATCTGCTCGATAGTCGGCACGATACGGTCGGTCAGGATATCCGAGGCGAGCTGCGAAATCCGGGAGGAGGTTTCCTTGAGCGCTGCCTTGGCCGCCGCCTTTGGCTTGAGCGGTGCGGTCTTGGCGGGTTTCGCCGTCTTACCGGTGCTTTTGGGAGCCGGCACGATGGTCGCGATCTTCGCCGATGCGGCCTTTCTGGCCGTTTTTGGCAGCGCGGCCTTTGGTGTGGTTGTTGCTGGCTTCCCGGCCGGCTTGGCGGCCACTTTGCCTGGCGATTTTGCCATGATGTCCGATCCTTCCCAACGTCAGGGCGAGCCATTGCTCTCCCGGGAAAGACAGGCTGCGCCCGGCGCGCGCAAATGTCGATGCCCGGCGGGAAGGCCGGTTGACCGGTCGCCTATCCGTCGTTCGCGGTGTCCAGGAAGATATTCGCGACGGAATCGATGATGGCATCGGTATCGAGCCTGTAGCGATGGTACAGGTCGGGCAGATCCCCCGTCTGGCCGAAGCTGTCGGTTCCGAGCGGGCTCACGCGCATGCCCCTGACACCGCCAAGCCATGACAGCGTCGATGGCGATCCGTCGATGATCGTTACCAGCCCGGCTCCGGGCGCAAGGTCGCCAAGCAGGGTCTCGACGTGAGAGGCGCCTCGCCCTTTCCCCGTCCATCGGCTTGCGCGTTGCGCCGACCAGCCCCGGTGGAGCAGGTCGGGCGAGGTTGCCATCAAAAGACCCAGGCCGGGGAGGTCATCAGCCAGTTCCCTATAGGCAGCGAGAACCTCCGGCGCGACGGCGCCGGTAAACACGATGGCGGCATCCCGGTCGCCGCCGGGCCGCTTCAACCAGTAACCGCCCTTCAGCGCGTCCTGCTGCCAGCCGTCATCGGTGCGCTCGATCTGATCGATCACCCGAGTCGTCAGACGCAGATATACCGATCCCCCGTCCGCCGCCTGGAGATGCTCGAACGACCAGCCCATGATGAGGGCGAGTTCGTCGACAAAGGCCGGCTCGAAATAGGTGAGGCCGGGCTGGCCGATGCCGATCAGCGGCGAATTGATCGACTGGTGGGCGCCGCCCTCCGGTCCGAGCGTCAGCCCCGACGGCGTCGCGACCAGCAGGAAGCGCGCATCCTGGTAACAGGCATAGTTGAGCGCATCGAGCCCGCGGGCAATGAACGGATCATAGACCGTACCGATCGGGATCAGCCGCGTGCCGAACAGGGGCGCCGACAGGCCGAGCGCCGCGAGCATCAGGAACAGGTTGTTCTCGGCGATCCCCAGTTCGATATGCTGTCCCGCGCCGTGCCCGGCCCATTTCTGCGCTGACGGAATCCGTGCGGCGGAAAAGACGTCCTTGAGTTCCTGGCGGCGGAACAGTCCGCGCTGGTTCACGAACGCGCCGAGATTGGTGGAGACGGTGACGTCGGGCGACGTGGTGACGATGCGATCGGCAAGCGGGTGCCCGGACTTGGCGAGATCGAGCAGGATCCGGCCGAACGCCGCCTGGGTCGACAGTTCGGCGCCGTCCGGGACCGGCAGCACGGCCGGCACCGCGACGGGCACCGCGGCAGCGGTACCGCGCGGCCGCGCCAGCGCACTCGCCTCGACGAAGGAGCGCACCGCAGCGGCCGCATTGTCGCCAAGGCCGCCATAGGGCGCCCATTCCTCGCCCGGCGCGATACCGAGATCGGTGCGCAGCCCCTCGATCTGGGTCGGGTTCATCAGCCCGGCATGATTGTCCTTGTGCCCGGCAAAGGGCAGGCCATAGCCCTTCACGGTATAGGCGATGAACAGCGTCGGCCGATCGTCGTCGCAGCGCGCAAAGGCGTCGAGCAGCGTCTCGATGCAATGCCCGCCAAGATTGGTCATCAGCGCAGCCAGCGCCGCATCGTCATGCGCCTCGATCAGCGCCCGCGCCGCGCCGTCAGCACTCAGGTCGGCCAGCAGACGCTCGCGCCAGGCCGGGCCGCCCTGATAGGTGAGCGCCGCAAACTCGGCATTGGGACAGGCGTCGATCCAGTCGGCGATCGCCCCGCCGCCCGGCCGCGCGAACACCTCGCGCTGTGTCTTGCCGTGCTTCAGCGTCTCGACCCGCCAGCCGCAGGTTTCGAAAATGTCGTCGAAGCGGCGGAACATGCGGTCAGCCGTGGTGCTGTCCAGCGACTGGCGGTTGTAATCGACGATCCACCAGCAATTGCGGATATCGTGCTTGTACGCCTCGATCAGGCATTCGTAGATATTGCCTTCGTCGAGCTCGGCGTCGCCCATCAGCGCGATCATCCGACCTGTGTCCGCCTCGGCCATCTCGCCATGCGCGACCAGATAATCCTGGATCAGGCTGGCAAAGGCAGTGATCGCGACGCCGAGACCGACCGATCCGGTCGAGAAATCGACCGGGATCGTGTCCTTGGTCCGGCTCGGATAGCTCTGCGCGCCCCCCATGCCGCGATAGCGCTGCAGCGCATCCAGGCTTTGCTGGCCAAGCAGATAGTGGATCGCGTGGAGCACCGGGCCGGCATGCGGCTTCACCGCCACCTTGTCCTGCGGCCTTAGCGCGCCGAAATAAAGCGCGGTCATGATCGCGGTGATCGAGGCGCAGCTCGCCTGGTGCCCGCCGACCTTGAGCCCGTCGCGACTCTCCCGCAGGTGATTGGCGTTGTGGATCGTCCAGGACGACAGCCAGCGCAGCCTGGTTTCGATCGTCTCGAGCACGGCGATGGTGGCCGGATCGGCCCGGCGTTCTGGGGGAATCGTGGTCATGTCCATGAAACCCCGAATAGCCGATCCCCGGCCGCGTGCGATGCCAATCTTGTCATGGGGCAAAAACCCCAGGGCATCATGCCGCCGCCTGATCAGCCTGGCGCGCCGCGAACCGCGCGATCAGCCAGCTTCGCACCAGGCTAATCGTCGGGTCGGCCAAGTCTTCCGGACGAAGCTTCAGATAATAGCCGAAACCATCGTCGATCACGCAATCATGGGGGACGACCAGCCGTCCGGCGGCGATCTCCGGCGCGAACATGTCGATATCGGTCAGCGCGACGCCCCCGTTCATCGCATAGCCGACCGCAAGCAGGGCGGTGTCGAAGGCAAGGCCTCGATCGACGTCGAGGTCGATCCGGCACTGACGCGCGAAGATGCTCCAGAGCAGGCCGCGCGGTTCGCCGTCCAGCTTGACGTGGAGCAGGTCGTTGTCGGCGAGGAACTGCGCCAGCGGCTTGCCCGCATGAGCGGCAGCGGTTTGCGGCGAGCAGACGGGCGCGACGCGGACCATCCACAACAGGTCGGTGACCCGGTCGTCGATATTGGGCCGGTCGAACACGATCGCCATGTCGGTCTCGTTGCTCGGCAGGCCGGTGACGCCCGAGCTTGAAATGTCGATGCGGATGTCCGGATGCTCGGCGTGGAATGCCTGGATCATCGGCATTACCACCTGATGCAGCAGCGACGGCGGGATATGAATTCTGATCGGGCGGCTCGCATTCGGATTGGCGCAGATCGCGTTCATCGTCTGCTCCAGCCGGTCGAACGACTTGCTGACTTCGGGCAGCAGCGCCTTGCCGGCGGCAGTCAGCACCAACGTCTGGCCGGACCGGTCGAACAACTTGTGCCCGAGCAGTTCCTCCAGGCTGATGACGTGACGGCTGACAGCACTTTGCGAGACGTTCAGCGCCTGTGCGCCGGCCGTGAAACTCAGTCGCTGACCGACGGCGTCGAACGCCCGCAAGGCGTTCAGAGGGAGCCAGCGCCGATTGACCGTTGATGTGCGTGCTATGGCTATCTCCCCGTGTGCAGCGGCTATGCCCTTTTTCGATACCAAGCGCGTTTTTTGAGCTGATGCAACGGCATCAGGCCCGCGCTTCCGGCGCTTGCAGCTTTTGGCATGCCACCATGCGCAAATGCGATTTCAACTTGGCCATTGGGTCATGCCACTCACCCCATGGGGCAAGTTGGAGATTTTGCTTTGGACCTGGGGGATATTTCAGCGCTGCTGCGCGCGCGCCCGGCGGGCCATTCGCTCCCACAGGCATTCTATACCGGCGCCGCGGCGTTCGAATTCGATCTCGCCGCGATCTTCGGGAAATCATGGCTGTTCGCCGGCTTCGAGGCTGAGATCAGGCAGCCCGGCGACTATCTGTCCTTCATGGTCGGGCGCTGGCCGGTCATCATCCTGCACGGCCGCGACGGCGAATTGCGCGCCTTTCACAATAGCTGCCGCCACCGCGGTTCGATCCTGTGCAAGCCCGGACAGGGCAATACCGCACGCCTGACCTGCCCCTATCATCGCTGGACCTATGGCCTTGACGGCCGCCTTCTCGCGGCAGGCCGCATGCCCGAGGATTTCCAGAAGAGCGACCACGGCCTGAAGCAGGTTCACCTCGAACGGGTCGCCGGCGCGATCTTCATCTGCCTCGCCGAAACGCCGCCCGATATCGAAACGATGCGGCGCGACCTGACGCCGCTGCTCGCGCCGCACAATCTGCAGCATGCGAAGCTCGCCTATCAATCGACGCTGGTCGAATATGCGAACTGGAAGCTGGTGATGGAGAATGGCCGTGAATGCTATCATTGCGCGACCGGCCATCCGGAGTTGTCGCTGACCTTCCCGGTGAACGCCTCGGCCTATTTCGATCTCGAGGACGAACCAGCGCTCGCCTTCGGTCGCCGCATGGCCGAGATCGGGCTGCCGATGGGCCCCGTCGGCGAGGACTGGTGGCAGGCGGTGCGCTTCCCGCTCAATCCCGGTACCGTCGCGATGACCACCGACGGCCAGTTCAACGTCAGGAAGCTGATGTGCGAGGCAGGCGGTGGCGATACCGGCTCGCTGCGCTGGGCGGTCGAACCCAATAATTTCTGCCATTCGACCAGCGAATATACCTTCGCCTTCACCGCGATCCCGGTCTCGCCGACTGAGACTCACGTCGTTTCCAGATGGCTGGTGCACGAGGACGCGGTCGAGGGCGTCGACTATGATATCGAGACGCTGACCGACCTTTGGACTCGCACCAATTTGCAGGACAAGGAATTCGCCGAGAACAACCAGCTCGGGGTCAATTCACCCGGATACACACCAGGGCCCTACAGCCCGGACGCGGAATCGCTGACGCTTCGCTTCGTCGACTGGTATTGCGCCAAGGCCGCCGACTATCTCGATCGCGCTGCGGCATGAGCGCGGCCGACGATCCCGCCTGGCGCCCCGAGACGCTGGCGGTCCGCGCCGGCTATGATCCGGCGGGTGCGGCCAACGCCGCCAAGCCCCCGATCTATATGACCTCGACCTTCGCCTACGCCTCCGCCCGACAGGCGAAGGACATTCACGAGGCCTATTTCGACGGCACGGGTTCCGAGGTCGGCGGCGCCGGCCATATCTATTCGCGGCTCGGCCACCCCAATCTCGATATGGTCGAGGCACGGCTTGCGGCGCTCGATGGGGCGGAGGCAGCCGCGGTCTTCAACAGCGGCATGGCGACCCACAGCGCCATCGCCATCGCCCATGTGAGGCCCGGCGACAGCGTCATGTTCAGCCGGCCGATCTATGGCGGCACCAACGGGCTCTATACCGGACTGATGCCCGGCTTCGGGGTTGGCCATGCCGAATTCACCGACGGCTGCGACCGTGCAAGCGTCGAAGCCGCAGTCGAGGAAGCGCTCGGTCAGGGGCCGCTGAAACTGATCGTGGTCGAAAGCCCGGCCAATCCCACCGCCGCAATCGTCGACATCGCGATGATCGTGGCCGTCGCCGATGCGGTGGGCGCGCGCACCGGAGCCCGCCCGATCGTCGTCGTCGACAACACGCTGCTCGGCCCGCTGATGCAGCGTCCGATCGAGCTCGGCGCCGATCTGTGCATGACCTCGCTCACCAAATATTGCGGCGGCCATAGCGACCTGCTCGCAGGGGGCGTTTCAGGCAAAGCGGCGTTGATCGCGCCACTGCGGTTGCTGCGCACCACGCTGGGCAGCCATCTCGACCCCCATACCAGCTGGCTGATGTTGCGATCGATGGAAACGGTGCATCTCCGCGTCGAACGCGCCATGGACAACGCCCGTATCGTCGCCGAA
>CZQE01000203.1_pt1 | contig 17510 bp, 16 predicted proteins | sample 734431 | NCBI WGS metagenome assembly CZQE01 (sample SAMEA3597869, study PRJEB11362) | hydrothermal vent metagenome | biome: marine hydrothermal vent biome; feature: marine hydrothermal vent; material: ocean water | place: Atlantic Ocean | collected 2010-09-19/2010-10-04
GGTGGCTCGACGCCATGTCACGGCGATCCTCACGCTGGGATCAGTGCTTTTACCGGCCCGTGATCGAGCATTGCCTTAAAAGAACCATTTGCAGGCGCCTCCGATCAAACTAGGTTGGCCAGTCAACGCTCCGGGCATAGAGGGCGTCGGATAAATCCGCAGGACAAACATAAATGGCATCCGCCGTTCACGAATTGACGCCCGCCGAGGCGTCCGCAAATCCCCCCGCTGAATCGATCGTTGTGCGCTTTGCCGGAGACTCCGGTGACGGCATGCAGCTCACCGGCGGGCAGTTCACTCTTTCGACCGCGCTCGCCGGCAACGACCTTGCGACCTTCCCCGATTTCCCCGCGGAGATCAGGGCGCCGCAGGGTACCTTGTTTGGCGTGTCCGCTTTCCAGATCAATTTCGGCTCGACCGCGATCGAGACGGCGGGCGACGCGCCCGACGTGCTGGTCGCGATGAACCCGGCAGCGCTGAAGACCAATGTCGGCGCGCTGAAGCCGGGCGGGCTGATCATCGCCGACGAGGGCGAGTTCGGCGAGCGCAATCTCGCCAAGGCGAAATATGAGGTCAATCCGCTGCGTGACGGCAGCCTCGCCAGATGGCAGGTGCTGGCGTTCAACATCTCGCAACTGACGCTCGATGCGGTGAAGCCCTTCGGTCTTGGCAACAAGGAAGCGCTGCGCTGCAAGAACATGTGGACGCTGGGGCTCGCGCTCTGGATGTTCGACCGTGACCGCCAGCCGCTGATCGACTGGCTCAAGAACAAGTTCGCCAAGAGCCCGACCCTGGCCGAGGCGAACATCGCCGCGCTCAACGCCGGTCATGCCTATGGCGAGACGGCCGAACTGGCCGGCCCGATGAAGCAGCATCATGTCGCGGCGGCTCCGGCCGAGCCGGGCCTGTATCGCACCGTCACCGGCGCCGAGTCGATCTCGCTCGGTCTGGTTGCCGGCGTTCAGCTTGCCGGCGTGAAGATGTTCTTCGGCGGCTACCCGATCACCCCGGCCTCGGCGATCCTGCATCATCTGTCGCGGCTGAAGGAATTCGGTATTACGACCTTCCAGGCCGAAGACGAGATCGCCGCGATCGCCAGCGCGATTGGCGCGTCCTATGCCGGACAGCTTGGCGTCACCTCTTCCTCGGGCCCGGGCATCGCGCTCAAGGGCGAGGCGATGGGCCTTGCGATCATGACCGAGCTGCCACTGGTCATCGTCAACTCGCAGCGCGGCGGTCCCTCGACAGGCCTGCCCACCAAGACCGAGCAGTCAGACCTGTATCAGGCGGTCTATGGCCGCAACGGCGATGCGCCCATGCCGGTCATTGCCGCACGGTCGCCCGCCGACGCGTTCGACTGCGCGATCGAGGCGGTGCGAATCGCTGTCCGGTACATGACCCCGGTGATGCTGCTGACCGACGGTTATATCGCCAATGCCGCCGAACCATGGCTGGTGCCCGACATGGACAGCTATACGCCGTTCCCGGTCACCTATCTCGAGGAAGCGCCGGAAGGCGGCTTTTTGCCTTATGGGCGTGACGAGAAGCTGGCGCGTCCGTGGGTGAAGCCCGGCACGCCCGGCCTGCTTCACCGCATCGGCGGCATCGAGAAGCAGCTTGGCACCGGCAATATCGAATATGGCGCCGCCAACCACCAGGCGATGACCGAGATTCGCCGCGACAAGGTGCTTGGTATCGACGTGCCCGACCAGAAGGTCGAAATGGGTACCGAGAGTGGCAAGCTCGCGATCGTCGGGTGGGGATCGACCTACGGGCCGATCCATCAGGCGGTGCGCCGTGCCCGTGCACGGGGGCTGGACGTCAGCCATATCCATATCCGCCATATCTGGCCGCTGCCGGATAATCTCGGTGGACTTCTGAAGGGTTACGAGAAGATCCTCGTACCCGAAATGAACACCGGCCAGCTCAAGACCGTGCTGCGCGACCAGTATCTGGTCGATGCAAAGCCGCTCAACAAGATTTCCGGTCAGCCCTTCATGATCGCTGAGATCGAAGCGGCGATCGAGGAGGCGCTCGCATGAACGACATGACCCCTATCGCGAAGACCAGCCCGAAGGATTGGGAAACCGACCAGGAGGTGCGCTGGTGCCCGGGTTGCGGCGATTACGCGATCCTGAAGGCAGTGCAGCGCACCATGCCGGAGATCGGTGCGCGGCCGGAGAACACCGTGTTCGTCAGCGGCATCGGCTGCTCGTCGCGTTTCCCCTACTACATGGAAACCTATGGCTTCCACACCATCCACGGCCGCGCGCCTGCGGTGGCGACGGGGGTGAAGCTGGCCAATCCCGATCTCGACGTGTGGATCATCACCGGCGACGGCGATGCGTTGTCGATCGGCGGCAACCACACCATGCACCTGATCCGCCGCAATCTCGATTGCCAGGTGCTGCTGTTCAACAACGAGATCTACGGCCTGACCAAGGGGCAATATTCGCCTACCAGCCATGTCGGCACGCGCAGCCCGTCGACCCCGTTCGGCTCGCTCGACCGGCCGCTGACGCCCTGTGCGTTCGTGCTCGGTTCGGGCGCGCGCTTCGTGGCGCGAGCGATCGACGTGAACAAGAACCTGCCGGCAGTGCTCAAGGCTGCCTATGCCCATAAGGGCACGGGCTTTGTCGAAATTTTCCAGAACTGCATCGTCTATAACGACGATGTGTTCGCACCCTTCACCGAAAAGGCCAATGCGGCCGGCAGCCAGATGTGGGTCGAGCACGGCAAGCCGTTGCTGTTCGCCGGCGGCACCAAGGGCCTGGCGCTCGATACCGAGAAGCTGGTGCTGAAGGTGGTCGATGTCGAGGGTGGCGACTGGGAAGCGGCGAAGGTCATCGTGCACGACCAGACCAACCGCGCGGTGGCGCATATGCTGGTCGAGATGCCGTTCGGGGCGTTCCCGATGGCGCTTGGCGTGATCTATGACGATCCGGCTCCGACCTTCGAGAGCGCGGTCGTTGCGCAGAATGCACAGGCCAGCACGGGCAAGACGGCCAATCTGCAGAAGCTCCTTTCGCAGGGCCAGACCTGGCAGGTCGAGAAACAACCGCACGCGATGTAGGTGTGGGGTAGGTGCGGGCAGGGGGCCGGCAATGACGTTCGTCGTCACGGATGCCTGCATTCGGTGCAAGTTCATGGATTGTGTCGAAGTCTGCCCTGTGGAGGCGTTCCGCGAGGGTAAGAACATGCTCGTGATCGATCCTGACGAGTGCATCGATTGCAATCTCTGCCTGCCCGAATGCCCCGCCGACGCCATCCTGCCGGATATCGAAGACGGCGCCGCGGCGTGGATCGAGCTCAACAAGACCTACGCGACACAATGGCCTGCAGTGTCGAACAAAGCCGGCCAGACGCCGAGCGATGCCGAGGCGTTCAACGGCGTGGCGGGCAAGTTCGAGCAGTATTTTTCGGCTGAACCCGGCAAGGGCGACTGACCGGCGGCGTCAGGTCGACGTGTCGGACAACAGCACGATCGATGCGCGCGCGAGGCTGGATATGGCCTCGCGCACCTCTCGTTCCGACAGATCTGGCAGGGCCGCGACCAGTGCACCGAGGGTCGACGCGTCCCGATCCAGCAGCATGGCCAGAACGGCGCGTTCGACGGGTGTCAGCGGGGTTGTCACGGTACCATGGCGGATCTGCGTCGCACCTTCGGGAAGCGTTGGGCGGCGGCGCAGCATCGGCCGGATCTCGATATCCGAGTGGAGCGGATCTGACAGGCCGAGGTTGAGCGCCTTGAGCGATTCGCGTTGCCGGTCAACCATGGCGAGGAAGTCTTCCAGGTCGAGCGTATCCACCAGGCGATGGAGGGCCGTGCGCAGATCGTCCTGCCGCGTCGCCAGCGCCTCGCGCCCCGGCAGGGCCGAGATGTCCTGTCGGAACAGTTCCTCTTCGAGGCAACGCCGCCCGATCCATTGCACGACGTCGCCGCCACGCGGATAGGCGATGCCGATCGTGAGGTGGAGCGAATGCCCCTCCTCGACCTGCGCGCGATGGATGTCGCCGCGAGGAAGATAGAGGATATCGCCCGGTTCGAGCACAGCGCTCCATTCCGGCTGCTCGGAGGCGCCGATTTTGGCGAACGCCGTCACGCCCCTGATCGGATAACGATCGCGCTGGCCGTAGCAGAACCACCGTTTGCGTCCATGAACCTGTAGCACCATGACGTCATGGTCGTCCCAATGCGCTCCGAAAGCGCTGTCCTGGCGGAAGCTGACATAGGCATTGACGCTCGCCCGGGCACGCAGGTGACGCTCGATCATCGCGGCCAGCGCGCCGATGTCCGGTATCAGCCGCTCGATGTCGTTGATGACCAGGCTGAGTCCCTTGTCGGCGAGCGACTGCAGCGTGTCAGGCGCGAGTTCCTGAACGCCGGAGCCGCCCGAGCGTGCGGCAAGCATCGCCGGCGGCATGTCATGCCCGTTGCGGATCGTGCGGACTTGTCCGTTCTGCAGGCGCTCGATCGTGACCAGTGCGTTGAAGGCGGGCCAGGGAAGAAGGCGGGCGAACTTGGTCTGTCGTGCAGTGTGCAGATGCAGCCGGCGCTCCTCGACGATCGCGTCGGCAAGTGATGAAAGCGGGTTCGGCGCGATCAGGCTTTGCAGGTCGGTGATCATGTGCCGGCTTCCCCGCTGCCTTGGTCGTTCCACCTAGACTAGGAACGACGGCCATGGAAAGTGACGCGCGAAGCGTCTCTTGCGGCCATTGCGGCCGACGGGCATGGCGGCGGCGATGGATGCGCCGACGCTTCTCTGGTTTCGCCGCGACCTGCGCCTGTCGGATCAGGCAGCGCTGGTTGCCGCGGCGGGCGAGGGGTCGGTGATCCCCGTCTATATCCTCGATGACGAGACGCCGCGGCATCGCCGCATGGGCGCTGCTTCGCGCTGGTGGCTGCACCACAGTCTCGCCGCGCTTGACCGGCACCTGCGGGCCAAAGGGTCGCGCCTGATCCTGCGACGGGGTGAGGCTGCGACAGAGCTTGGCAGGCTGGCTGAAGAGACCGGGGCACGGCGGGTTCATTGCCTGCGCCATTATGAACCCTGGTGGCGCAACGCCGAACGCGCGGTAGCGAAGACCCTCGACCTGGTGAGCCATGACGGCAATTATCTGGCGCCGCCGGGTTCGATCACGACAGGGTCGGGGCATCCCTACAAGATCTATACGCCGTTCTGGCGCGCCCTGCGGGAGCGTATGCCGCCGCCGGCGCCGATGCCTGTGCCGCACGTCATTCCGGCGCCCGAGACATGGCCGGGGAGCGATCGGCTTGAGGATTGGGCGCTGCTGCCGGCGAAGCCCGACTGGGCAGGCGGCTTTCGCGACGAATGGACGCCGGGCGAGGAGGGGGCGAAGGAGCGGCTCGATGACTTCGGTCCCAAGGCTGCGGCGTACGATATCGATCGAAACCTGCCGTCTGACGAGGGGAGTTCGCGCCTGTCGCCGCACCTCCATTTTGGAGAGATATCGCCTGCGACAGTCTGGCATCATGTCGCCGGGAGACCGGGCGATTCGACCATCTTCCTCAAGGAACTCGCCTGGCGGGATTATGCGCAGAATGTGATCCTGCAATTTCCCGACTATGGCACGAAGAACGGGCGTGACGCGCTCGATGGCTTGGCCTGGCGGACCGGCAAGGCGGCCGATACCGATCGCTGCGCCTGGCTACTGGGCCGCACCGGCTATCCGATCGTCGATGCGGGAATGCGTCAGCTCTGGGCAACCGGCTGGATGCACAATCGCGTGCGCATGATCGCGGCGAGCTTCCTGATCAAGCATCTGCTGATCGACTGGCGCGACGGCGAGGCGTGGTTCTGGGATACCCTTGTCGATGCCGATTACGGCAACAACAGCGTCAACTGGCAATGGACCGCGGGCACGGGCGTGGATTCCAACATGTTCGTCCGCATCATGGCGCCGCTGGTTCAATCGCCGAAATTCGATGCGGCGCGCTACATCCGGCAATGGGTGCCTGAACTCGCGGACATCCCCGACTCGGCGATCCACGATCCCGAGGCCGCGGGCTGCCGGCCCGACACCTATTCGGCGAAGATTGTCGGTCACCGCGAAGCGCGGGAGCGCGCGCTGGCCGCGGCGAAGCGGGCGCGGTGATCGTGATACGAATCGCTTTTCCGGCGCTGTCGCCGGGTGCATGAGAGCGGCTTCATGAACGCATCAGCGCCGAACAGGGGACGTCGTTTCGGGACGCGCGCGAGGCCGGCCTATGGCTGGGTCGACTGGTTTCTCACACCTTGGGCGGGCGTTTTCCATCGCCTGCTCGATCGAATCGATCAGGGACTTGAGGCAGGCTCGATCGAGGCTTCCTTGCCCGATGGAACCCACCGCGTTCTGGGCGGACGCGCTGTCGGCCCGGTTGCGATCGTCGAGATATCGAGCTGGCGTGCGCTGATTCGCCTGGCGATGGGAGGATCGGCCGGCTGGTATGTCGGCTGGGCACGCGGCGAGTGGCGCAGCCCCGATCCCGTGCCGCTGTTCGACCTGTTCATGCGCAATCGTCGGCCGCTTGGCGAGGTGGGGCGATCGCGCGGCGCCATGCGGCGGGTACGCCGCCTCTGGCATGCGCTGCGGCGCAACCATCGCAGCGGGGCGCGGCGGAACATCGAATTCCATTACGATCTGGGCAATGATTTCTACAGCCTGTGGCTCGATCCCGGCATGACCTATTCGAGCGCTCTGTTCGAAGAACCGATCTCGGCCACGCAATCATTGGAAGACGCGCAGGCGACCAAGCTGCGGGCCATTCTGGATCGAACCGGGGTCGGACCCGGCGACTCCATCCTGGAGATCGGCTGTGGCTGGGGCTCCTTCGCAGAGATTGCGGCACGGGCAGGAGCGAGTGTTCATGGCATCACGCTCTCGGCGGAACAGAAGCGTGCAGTCGAGGCGCGTATGGCTGAGGCTGGGCTGGACGGCGTCACTGTCTCATTGACTGACTATCGCGATGTGACCGGGGAATATGATGCCGTTGCCAGCATCGAGATGGTCGAGGCGGTCGGTGAGGAATATTGGCCGGCCTATCTGCAGGCCGTCGCTCGGGCGCTGAAGCCGGGCGGGCGTGCGGCGATCCAGTATATCGCGATCGATGACGCGATCTTCGATGCCTATGCCGGCAACGTGGATTTCATCCAGCGCTTCGTCTTCCCCGGGGGCATTCTATTGTCGGAGAGCCGCTTTCGCGCGATTGCCCGGGCCCAAGGCCTGACCTGGCACCACCAGCGGGATTTCGGACTTCATTATGCCGAGACGCTGAAGCGCTGGCGCGCCGCGTTCGACGCCGCCGTCACCGCTGGGCGCCTGCCTGCCGAATTCGATCGCCATTTCATCGATTTGTGGCGATACTATCTGATGTATTGCGAGGGCGGGTTCAGAGGCGGCGGGATACACGTCGCCCAGGTCACGCTGATCAAGGGGGAGTGATGCGAATGAAACGACGGATGTTGGCCACGCTTGCGCTGGCGGGCGCGGTATTGATGCCGGTGCAGGGTTTCGGACAGGCGCAACCTGGGCCAGCCGCGGATGAAGCGACCCAACGCCAGGTCGGTGCCGAGATACTGTTCTGGTCGCAGGCGCAGCGCGATTCGAACTTCCCCGCGATGGAGAAGATTTTCCCCGGCAACACCATCAAGGCGGATCCCGCGGCACTGCGCGCGCTGCCCGCAGGCAAGCCGCTCCCCATGGCGGCCGCGGATGTGGATGCGTTCATGACATCGATGAACGTCGCTGGCCTGATCGTGCTGCAGAACGGAAAGGTGCGGCTCGAACGCTACGCCCGCGGCCTGACCGCGGAAGGGCGTTGGACCAGCTTCTCGGTCGCGAAATCCTTCACCTCGACCCTGGTCGGCGCGGCGATGAAGGACGGCTCGATCAAATCGCTGAACGACCCGGTGACGCGCTACATCCCTGATCTGGCCGGCAGCGGCTATGACGGCGTGACGGTTGCGCAACTGATGACGATGACCTCGGGCGTGAAATGGAACGAGGATTATACCGATCCCAAGTCCGATGTGGCGCGGATGTTCCTTGAGCCGGTGCCGGCGGGCGTCGACCCCACCGTCTATTTCATGCACAAGCTGCCGCGCGAGACGGCGCCCGGGACCAAATGGGTCTACAAGACGGGTGAGACCAATCTGATCGGCGTGCTGGTGCGTCGCGCGACGGGCAAGACGCTTGCAGCCTATGCCGAGGAGAAGATCTGGAAACCGGCAGGAATGGAGCGCGACGGTTTCTGGATGAAGGACCAGACCGGCGCCGAGGTCAGCGGCTGCTGCCTGTCGGTATCGTTGCGCGACTATGCACGCTTCGGTCAGTTCGCGCTGGAAGGCGGGCACGGCATCGTCAAGGACGGCTGGTTCGCTGACGCGACCAGGGCACATGCCGAAGTCGCACCGGGCGGTTACGGCTATGGCTATCAGTGGTGGACCTATCCCGAGGGCCGGTACGGCGCGCAGGGGATTTTCGGCCAGATGATCACGATCGATCCGGCGTCGAAGGTGGTCATCGCGATGGTCAGTGCGGCGCCCAAGGCGAGCGACCGTCCGCTGACGCTGACGCGGCTCGCGTTTTTTCAGAAGCTGATGGCGGCGGCGAAGTAAGGGCTTCTTCGCTTCTCATTCCCCTCCCGGGAGCGGGGGGGAGTAAAATCAGTCGACTCGCTCGAAATGGCCGTTTTCGAAATCCTCCGCCACCAGCGCGGTGATCCGGTTCGCCACGACTTCCGGTGCCTTCACCGAGGCGGGATCCTCGCCGGGATAGGCGCGCTCGCGCATCTTGGTGCGGGTCGCGCCGGGATCGACGATCGCGGTGCGGATGCTGCTGATATGTTCCATCTCGTCGCCATAGGCGCCCAGCAGTGTCTCGAATGCGGCCTTGGAGGCGCCGTACAGGCCCCAATAGGCGCGGGGCGTGCGGCCGACGCTTGAGGTGATGCCGATGACCCGGGCGCGCTTCGACTTGCGCAGCATCGGATCGAACGCGGTGATGAGGGCGGCCTGAGCACTGACGTTGAGGGTCAGGACTGTCGCCAGTTCCTTCGAATCGATCGCCGGCACGGCAGCGAGGCTGCCAAGCGTCGCGGCATTTAGCACCATGATGTCGAGCTGTGGCCAGCGCTCGCCGATCGCCGCGCCCAGCCGGGCGATGCTGTCGGTCTCGGTCAGGTCGAGCGGTGCGATGGTCGCGCTGCCGCCCGCCTCGAAGATATCGGTCTCGACCTGCTCCAGATCCTTCGCCGTGCGCGCGGTGATGACGACATGCGCGCCCGCGGCGGCAAGAGCCCTGGCGGTCGCGGCACCGATACCCCGGCTTGCACCGGTCACGAGGGCGATCTGGTTGGCGAGGGGTTTGTCAGTCATTCTCGTCTCTCTTCGTCACCCCGGACTTGCTCCGGGGGCCACCGGCCCGCACAAACGGACGCGGCGGCGCTTGCACCACGGTGGATGCCGGAACAAGTCCGGCATGACAGGTCTGACTAGATCACGCGCTCCGCGAGGAGGGCGAACTGGTCGACTGAGGCGACTTCGTCCTGGTCGGTCAGCATCGTCGGGTAATCCCCGGTGAAGCAGGCGTCGCAGTGGCTCGGGCGGATATCGGCGCGGTGCGGTTCGCCCAGCGCCTTGTACAGACCATCGATCGACACGAATGCCAGGCTGTCCGCCTGGATATATTTATTCATCTCGTCGATGTTCATGTTCGCCGCGAGCAGCTTGGCGCGCTCCGGCGTGTCGACGCCGTAGAAGCAGCTATGCCGGGTCGGTGGGCTGGCGATTCGCATATGCACTTCGGCCGCGCCGGCTTCGCGCATCATCTGGACGATCTTGAGGCTGGTGGTGCCGCGCACGATCGAATCGTCGATGAGCACGATCCGCTGCCCCTTGATCAGCGCGCGATTGGCGTTGTGCTTCAGCTTCACGCCAAGATGGCGGACCTTGTCGCCCGGCTGGATGAAGGTGCGGCCGACATAATGCGAGCGGATGATGCCGAGCTCGAAAGGGATACCGGACTGCTGGGCGTAGCCGATCGCGGCGGGCGTGCCCGAATCGGGTACCGGGATGATCAGGTCGGCCTCGACCGGGCTTTCGATCGCGAGCTGCGCGCCGATCGCCTTGCGGACGGTATAGACGCTGCGGTCCTCCGAGATCGAATCGGGGCGCGAGAAATAGACATATTCGAAGATGCACGGACGCGGCGAGACCGGCGCGAACGGGCGGTGCGAGCTGATTTCGGTGCCGCGCACAATCACCAGTTCGCCCGGCTCGATCGAGCGGACGAACTCGGCGCCGACCACGTCGAGCGCGACTGTCTCCGACGCGAAGATCACCGACCCGTCGAGTCGGCCCATCACCAATGGCCGGATGCCGAGCGGATCGCGGCAGGCGATCATGCCCTCCGGCGTCATCACGATCAGCGAATAGGCGCCCTCGACCCGCTTCAGCGCATCGATGAACTTGTCGACGAAGGTGCGATAGCTCGACGTCGCGACGAGATGGATGATCGTCTCGGTATCGGAGGTCGACTGGAAGATCGACCCGCGCTGGACGAGATCGCGGCGCAGCCGCATCGCGTTGGAAATATTGCCGTTATGGGCAATGGCGAAGCCGCCTGAGGCCAGGTCGGCATAAAGCGGCTGCACGTTGCGCAGCGCGGTCTCGCCGGTCGTCGAGTACCGGACATGGCCGCAGGCCACGGTACCACGCAGCGCCTGGATGATGTCGTCGCGGTCGAAATTGCCGGCGACGTGGCCCATCGCACGATGGGTGTGGAATTCGGCACCATCGAAGCTGGTGATGCCCGCCGCCTCCTGGCCACGGTGCTGCAGCGCGTGCAGGCCGAGCGCGACGAGCGCAGCGGCGCCGTCACTGCCGGATACGCCGAAAATGCCGCACTCTTCGCGCAGCTTGTCCCCGTCGATAGGGGCTTCAAATGGGTTCGTAGTAAGCATGGCGCCCTTCGGGGGGAGTAGCGTCGCCCGCCATATAGGGACGCCTTTCGGCTTTGTCGCGCTTTTGTCACATGGATTATTCGCCAACCGTCGCATTGGCGGTTTTGCGTGGGCAGGCTAAGCGTCGCGGATGCCTGATTCCCGTGAAACCGGCCTTGCGCTTGACCCGAAATACGACGCCGCCGGCCTGATCACGGCGGTTGCGACCGATCGCACCACCGGCGAAGTGCTGATGCTCGCCCATATGAATGCGGAGGCGCTCGCCGCCACGGTCACCACGCGGGAGGCGCATTTCTGGTCGCGCAGCCGCGGGCGGCTCTGGAAGAAGGGCGAATCGTCCGGGCATGTCTTGCGAGTCGCTGACATCCGGATCGATTGTGATCAGGATGCGGTGTGGCTGATCGTCGATCCCGCCGGTCCGGCCTGCCACACCGGCGAGCGTAGCTGCTTCTATCGCCGGATCGATGGCGATCGACTCGCGACGGCCGAATGAAGCGCGGCCTGTTGCTGCCATTGCTGTTCGTCGCTGGATGTTCCGGTGGCGAACCCCAGCCAGCGAACAACGCGACGGCGGCTACGGGCCTTGAGGCTGCGGCGATCGAGGCCGGGGTGATTCCCGATCCCAGCAACACCGACATCACTGGTCTCTACGCGCGCGACACCGACCGGGTCTGCATCGTGCCCAGCGCTACCGCCTATCGGATAGGCGTGTTCGTCGACTATGGCGACAAGGTGAGTTGTGGCGGATCGGGCACGGTCACGCGTGCCGGGGAAAAGCTCCAGCTCGAGTTCGACGGGGTCGACGGGTGCAGCTTCGAGGCGCGCTTCGAAGGGGACCGGATCGTGTTTCCCGGCAATCTGCCGAGCGCCTGCCAGAAGCTTTGTGCACAACGTGCCTCGATGGCGGCGCTGGATGTGACCCGCCTGAGCGAGTCGGTTTCGGAAGCTTCCACCCTGCGCGACGGGAAGGGCAAGCTGCTCTGTAGCAACGGCGGATGAGCTTGACGTTCACGTAAACGGCATTTAGCTTTGCCTCATGTCAACAGTCGCAGCCTATGCAGCGATCGAGCGCCATCCCGATCGCGATCACTTTTCGATCTCCGATCTGTCCGCCGAGTTCGGCGTGACGGCACGGGCCCTGCGATTCTATGAGGATGAAGGGCTGATCGCGCCGGAGCGGCGCGGTACCGCCCGCATCTATTCGCAGCGCGATCGTGCGCGGCTTGCCTGGATCCTGCGCGGCAAGCGTGTGGGTTTCAGCCTTGGCGAGATCCGCGAGATGATCGACCTCTACGATATTGGCGATGGCCGCCAGGTGCAGCGAACGGTCACGATCGATCGCTGCCGCCAGCGCGTGTCGCTGCTGAGTTCGCAGAAGCACGATATCGATGCCGCGATCGACGAACTGAACGATTTCATCACCCTGCTCGAAACGCACGGCGCACAAGGCCGGCTGAAGGACTGATCCATGCCTCAATATACCCCGCCCGTGCGCGATACCCGCTTCATCCTGGAGCATGTGGTCGGCCTCGATCGCTATGCGAACCTGCCCGGCTTCGCCAACGCGACCCCCGATGTGGTGGACGCGGTGCTTGACGAGGGCGGCAAGTTCGTCGCCGAGGTGCTTTTCCCGCTCAATCAGTCGGGCGATCTTGAGGGTTGCACCCGCCACGAGGATGGCTCGGTCACCACGCCAAAGGGCTTCAAGGAAGCCTATGACAAGTTCGTCGAATCGGGCTGGGGCACGCTGTCCGCACCGGCCGAGTTCGGCGGTCAGGAGATGCCGCACGTCGTCTCGACTGCGTTCCAGGAATATATGATCTCCTCCAACATGGCGTTCGCCATGTATCCGGGCCTGACTCATGGAGCGATCGCCGCGCTGCTGGTGAAGGGCACCGACGAGCAGAAGGCGAAATACGTCCCCCATATGGTCTCGGGCAAATGGGGCGGGACGATGAACCTGACGGAGCCGCAGTGCGGCACCGATCTGGGCCTGATCCGTACCCGCGCCGAGCCGCAGGCTGACGGTTCCTACGCCATCACCGGCACCAAGATCTTCATCTCGTCGGGCGAGCATGACCTGACCGAGAACATCATCCATCTCGTCCTGGCCAAGACGCCAGGCGCGCCGGAAAGCTCGAAGGGCATCTCGCTGTTCGTCGTGCCGAAGTTCTTCGTCAATGACGACGGATCGCTCGGCGCGCGCAATGCGGTGTCGTGCGGTTCGATCGAGCACAAGATGGGCATCCACGCCAACTCGACCTGCGTGATGAACTATGACGGTGCGACGGGCTGGCTGGTCGGCGAGGAGATGAAGGGCCTCGCCGCGATGTTCATCATGATGAACGCAGCGCGCCTCGGGGTGGGGCTTCAGGGACTTGGCGTCGCGGAGACGGCTTATCAGAACGCCGTCCAATATGCGCATGACCGTCGCCAGGGCCGCGCGCTGACCGGCGCCAAGGATCCGCAGGAAAAGGCCGATACCCTGTTCGTCCATCCCGACATCCGCCGGATGCTGATGGACTCGAAGGCGCTGACCGAGGGGCTGCGCGCGCTCTGCCTGTGGGGCGCCCTCCAGGTCGACCTGGAACATGCTGCCGCGAGCGAGGAGGAGCGTCAGCTCGCCGCCGACCTGGTCGGGCTGCTGACCCCCGTCATCAAGGGTTATGGCACCGACAAGGGCTATGAGATCGCGACCAACGCGCAGCAGGTCTATGGCGGCCATGGCTACATCGCCGAATGGGGCATGGAGCAATATGTCCGCGATGCCCGGATCTCGATGATTTACGAAGGCACCAACGGAATCCAGGCGATGGACCTGGTCGGGCGCAAGCTCGCCATGAACGGTGGCCGTGCGGTGCAGGCATTTTTCAGGGTCGTCGGCGAGGATGTGGCGGCCGGCAAGGCGGACCCCGCGACCGCCGATTTCGCTGAGCGCCTCGAAAAGGCCAGCGGCGAATTGCAGCAGGCGACACTCTGGTTCCTCCAGAACGGCATGAAGAGCCCTGACAATGTCGGAGCGGGCGCTCAGCCCTATCTGCACCTGATGGGCATCGTCGCGGTCGGCCTGATGTGGCTGCGCATGGCCTCGGCCGCTGCGAAGCTGAAGGCAGCGGGCGAGGGTGATGGCACCTTCCTCGATGCGAAGCTGGTGACGGCGCGTTATTTCGCTGAGCGGATCATGCCTGATGCCGGGGCGTTGCGCCGGAAGATCGAAGGCGGTGCCGAATCGCTCATGGCCCTTCCGCCGGAGATGTTCGTCGCGGCCTGAGAGGCCGGAGAACGGTCCAGGGCGATGCTTCGTCCACTTCCGGCATGACGCTTGAGGTAAATGAGTGACTCTATCGGGCAGCTGGCGGCTGGTTGGCGGGTGCCGGCAGCGCGGTCGCAGGCTTTGCCGGGGGAGGCACCGCCTCCACCTTCCGCCGTACGCCCGATAGCTCCGGGACTGGTCTGATCGTCGTCGCCACTGGCGGCGGCGATACAGATGTAGTGCCCGCCAGGCTTTCCAGCTTGAAAGTGTCGGCCTGTCGCGCAACCGGCACCAGTACCTGCAGTTTCATGCACTGGCTGAAATCTGTCCGCTTGAACTCCGTGCAGTTCCACAGCGCCTTGTCGTAATTGCGGGCGCGGTCGCGCAGATAGCTGAATGACATCGCCGCGATCTGGGTCGGCTGAAGGGGCAGGGCACCCGGTGTCTTCGCCTTGCTCGTCCAGCCCATCACCTTGCAATAAGGACGCTCGCCGCAGGTGCGTGTCGCGAGCAGCGCAAAGGCGTCCGGCGGCATGCGTGGATCGAGCGTCAGCAGGAAGCTGTTGGTGTCCGTCGTCAGCGACGGTGGTAGTGCAGCGCCCGCGGCAGCCGCTTCGACGACGGCGGAGGATGCTTCGACCAGCGCCGCGCCCGTCTTGTGCGCGTCCGAATAGAGTGCGAGTTGCGAAACGATAGGCTCGTCGGACGAGACGTGCCGGTTGAACGCGGGTGGCGTGCCCCACCAGCCGGTCCAGCGGAAGAACAAATGGGTCCGGACCGCCGCGATCTTGTCCAGGCTCGACTGCCAATAGGGTACGACCCAGTCGGTATGGTAATGGGTGGCATAGCCGACCGGCTTGTAGACATCGCCGCTCAGTGCAAGCGTGGCGGTCTCGCGGGCTCGCATCCAGGCTGCGTCGGACCAGCGATGTCTGATCAGCGCGCCATCGCAGGTGAAGGTGAACTGGCATCCGGTCGTCCGATCGGAACCCTGGAACACCACGCCGCAGATCGTCTTCGGAAAGGCTGGGTGACGCGCCCGGTTGATCACAACCTGCGCCACCGAACGCTGGCCAAGCGTGTCGTCGCCGGCTTCGTAGAGCACGCCGGCAGCGAGGCAGTCGATCGCCCGCGCGCGTTGTTCGTCGGTGCCGACGAATTTGAAGGGGCGTGCCGCCGGATTAGGGCCGGTAGAGAACGGGACCGAGGCATTGAACGCCCGGGCATCGTCGGGTGCCAGATCCTGGAATGCCACCGGCTCTACCGGCGGCAACTCGGCTTTGGGAACGACCCGCTGCGGCAGTCGCTTGACCGGATGATGAAGCAAGACTGGCGGCGCCTTGAGTACGACAAGCGTCGGCAGCGCGATCGCCGCAATTGCGACCAGCGACAGAAGGTGGTTCAGGCCGAGACGTGGCGTGCCCGGCTGGGCGGAGGGCTGTGGCATGGGCGCAGGCGTTCAGCGATGAAGGAAGCGGCGCGGAAGGGAGATCAAGGGAGGCTCCTGGCGGTCGGACTGGTGGGCCTTACTCCAGAACGCGTCGGACACGAAATGGTTCGGGCGAGTCTCTCAGAGGGACAACGCCCGGTTGATCGGAACCGCTTGGGTCGATCCGTTTCCTGGCACCCGGCATACGAGTCGTGCCTCGGAGAAGACGTCGACCTGTCTCGTTCCCCTTGGGGTGTGATGTGAAATGAAGGCCGTGCTGGCGATGGTTCTGGCGCCAGTCCGGCTGGAAGTGTCGCCTCGTTATCGTAGATGCCAGGCGAGCGGGTCACGGCGTTCGGCCTCCAGCCCAATCGGAACGAACTAGCCAGCGGCTGAGCCGACGGCCGTTGCCGTCGGCTGCCGCCCTGCCGTCATCGTCCGCCTTTGGGAAGGCCGCTGCTTATTCCGGCCAGAATCCAGTAGCTTCACAAAGGTCCCATTGATCCGCAGTCTTGATGCCGCAGGCCCGGTCGCCTTTGGGGCAGCGCTGGACTGACGCCTGATACCGGCTGTAGCAACTCTTGGGAGGGGCGATGCCGGGCCGACTAACTTTGGCCGGGATCGGGATGACCTTCACCATCGCGACGCCCGGAACGATCTTCGGCGCTACCGGAGGCGTGGTCGCGGCGGATGCCGTGCTTTCGCCGCGCTGCCCGAAAATCATGGGCCACACCAGAAACAACGCCAGCATCACGCTGACACAAATCATCGCCCTGTGCATTTCCTGTCCCCCGCAACGCCCCCGCGCCGACCATCGAAATATAGCCGACGCGGATGCTTTGCGCGAGATTAACTTTCCGGAAGGAAGTCCGGCACCGACAGATAACGCTCGCCGGTGTCATAATTGAATCCAAGCACCCGGACGCCGTCGGGAAGATCGGGCAGTTTCTGGAGGATCGCGGCCAGTGTCGCACCCGAGCTGATGCCGACCAGCATGCCTTCCTCGCGTGCCGCCCGGCGGGCCATGTCCTTGGCAACCGCCGCGTCGACCTTGATCGCGCCGTCGATCGCCTGGGTATGGAGGTTGGCGGGAACGAAGCCCGCGCCAATGCCCTGGATCGGGTGCGGACCGGGCTGGCCGCCCGAGATGACCGGCGATGCCTCGGGCTCGACCGCATAGACCTTCAGATGTGGCCATTCCTTCTTCAGTGTTTCGGCAACGCCGGTGATGTGGCCGCCGGTGCCGACCCCGGTGATGATTACGTCGATCGGCGAATCGCGGAAATCGTTCAGGATCTCCTGTGCGGTGGTGCGAACGTGCACGTCGATATTGGCCGGATTCTCGAACTGCTGGGGCATCCACGAATTGGGCGTCTGCGACACGAGCTCGATCGCGCGTTCGATCGCGCCCTTCATGCCCTTTTCGCGCGGGGTGAGGTCGAAGGTGGCACCATAGGCAAGCATCAGGCGGCGGCGTTCGAGCGACATGCTCTCCGGCATGACGAGGACGAGCTTGTAGCCCTTCACCGCTGCGACCATCGCCAGGCCGACGCCGGTATTGCCGCTGGTCGGTTCGATGATCGTGCCGCCGGGCTTGAGATCGCCCGATTTTTCGGCCGCCTCAATCATGCTCAGCGCGATGCGGTCCTTGATCGAGCCGCCGGGATTGGAACGTTCGGACTTGATCCATACCTCGGCGCCCGGGAACAGCTTCTGCACGCGGATGTGGGGGGTATTGCCGATTGTTTCGAGGATCGTGTTGGCTTTCATCGTGCGGCCTCCATCTCAATATCTGCGGCGTCCTGCGGCGTCGCGGGCGGGTCGAATGTACGGGCGTTGCGGATGCTCGGGAAGAGCCAGGTCCA
>CZQE01000174.1_pt1 | contig 17028 bp, 14 predicted proteins | sample 734431 | NCBI WGS metagenome assembly CZQE01 (sample SAMEA3597869, study PRJEB11362) | hydrothermal vent metagenome | biome: marine hydrothermal vent biome; feature: marine hydrothermal vent; material: ocean water | place: Atlantic Ocean | collected 2010-09-19/2010-10-04
GCCAGTGAAGGGGCGCTCCGGGCGGCGATTTGATTCGGTGGGGAGTACGTATCGGATGATTACTTAAGTAGATTGGCATGAATATTTAATGATTACTGTGATTCTACGGCCTGTTTAACCATGTCTTCTCTGATTAGCGATCCGGTACCGGCGATGGCGAGTCCCGTCGGTCGAGGAGGCCAATATGAGCCAGCAGCAACAGAATCCGGTCGATGAGATCGGGGTGACGCTTTTCGGCGTGGGCGGCGCCGGGGGAAATGCCGTGTCCCGGCTGTTCAGTGCGCCCGGTCATGGCATGAAGATCATCTGCGCCAACACCGACCTGCAGGCCATGCGCCTGGTGCCGGCTGCCAGCCAGATCCAGCTCGGTCGTCATCTTACCGGCGGGCTTGGTGCCGGTGCCAGGCCTGAAGTCGGCCGAGCCGCCGCGCGCGAGGCGTTGCCCGAGATCCTCGCGGCACTCGACGGAACGTCGCTCTGCTTCGTCGCGGCTGGGTTCGGTGGCGGTACCGGCACCGGTGCGGCACCGGTCATCGCCCGGGCCGCGCGGGAGCGCGGCATCCTGACGATCGGCATCGCGACCAAGCCCTTCGCGTTCGAGGGCATGCGCCGCACGCGCCTGGCCGCAGCGGGCGTCGCTGAGTTCGAGGACAGCGTCGACGCGCTGGTCGTGGTCTGCAACGAGCATCTCCTGCATGTCGCCGGGCCCGACACCAGTTTTCGCGGCGCGCTCCATCTGTCCGATTCGATCGTGTGCGACAGCGCGACCGATTTCGCGGCGCTGGTCGCCGGGCCGGCGCTGAAGCGCCTGACGTTCGCCGACATCCGCTCGACGCTGGTATCCGGCGGGCGGGCGGTGATCGGCTATGGCGAGCGGTGCAACGGCCGGGGGCGTGCGATGCGCGCGGCCGAGTCGGCATTGCGCAACCCGTTGCTGGAAGATGCGCCACGCGGCGCGCAGCGCTTGCTGGTGACGATCGCGGGCGGCGCGGATCTCGGCCTGTTCGAGATCGAGGAGGCAGTCGCCCATGTGCGCGCGAATGTGGATGGCGGCGCTGAACTGGTATGGGGCTCGGTGGTCGATCCCGCGCTCGACGGCCATATGCGCATCGGTATCACCGCGGCGGGCCTGCCGCCGCGCGATACGCTTGAGGATGTGCCTGTGCCCGCCGGCCGCCCGGCGAGCGTGCCGGTAACCCCGGTCCCGGAGCTGATCTCCGTGTCCGAGGAGACCGAAGATGTGGCAACGGTCGCCATCGCCGCACGAGAAGCAGTTGCGTCGCTCGCCGAGCCGGCTGCTGCCCGGTCCTCCGAACCGGTCGGTGCCGAACCCGATCGCGACGTGCTGATCCTCAACAGCACCTACCGCCTCGATCTCGACATCGCCGCTGAGCATCCACTGGTCAGGAGGCCGGTCCGCTCGCGCGGCAAGGCCAGCCTGGTCGACCGCATCTATTTCGCGACGTGCGAGCTGAAGCGAAGCTGGCACCGGCAGCCGGTCGTGCCCCTGCTGCCGGCGCCGCCTGCACGCGTGATCCGCGTTACCCGCGGCGTGCCGCAAAACCTCGGCATGGGCTGAACCGAGATCAGCTCAGCGTCACGCGGTGCGTGCCGCCGGCCTCGTGCTGAAAGGCTGTCCGACGATCCAGGAACATCTGGATGATGTCGGCCGCCGTGGTCGTATGCTGGCTGGGCTTCACCGTGGTGAACACCCCGCCACCGGCGATGGAGAAAGGCAGCAGCAACTGGTCGGCGAGATAAGGCCCTGCGAACGCCGTCGACTCGAGATAGCCTTTCATCCGGCCGACCGAGCGCTTCGCCACCTGCTCGGCAGGCACGCCGAGCTTGCCGAAACCGCTGACCATCTCGGTGACATGCTCATAGACCGCTTCGAGCAGCAGGATATTGCCTGGTCCATATTCTTCCGGCAGTTGGCGTACGGAAAAGGCACGCTCGGGCCAGTCGAGCAGCTTCTTCGCCATGCGGATCTCGCGGTCGGCGACGTCGAAGGGCAGCCCGGTGTAGAGGGCCGTCGCTGAGCAGGACAGCATCGCGCCGCGCTCCACGCACTCGACCGGCACCAGTGGCGCCGGCTCGATCTCAACCTCGATCCGTCCGCCGCCGCGTGGGTAGAAGCCATGCCGCACCAGCCGCGCCGAGACGCGCGGTCCCATGCGGTTGACGATCGGCAGGAACACCCGGTCGATGAAGTCGAACGGCGGCGCGAGCATGTTGTGCGTGCCGCCCTCAAGCACGAGCCGCGACGGCCCGTCGGCGAGCAGCAGCGGCATCAGGATGGTCTGGAGGACAAGTCCGCTGCTCCCCGCCGTGCCGACCGCGAAGTGATAGTCGCCGGCTGCGACCTTGCCGGGCCGAAACAGCATTTCGCGCGATCCGACGGACAGGCCCTCGCATTCGCCGCCGCCGATTGTGCAGGCGGCGGTGATAGCGGTGACATGCTGGCGCATCAGCCCCGGCTTCTCGCGCCCGCCGCGGATGTTCGTGATTCGGAAAGGCTGGCCGGTGGCGAGCGACAGCGCGCACGCATTGCGCACGACCTGCCCCCCGCCTTCGCCTTCAGATCCGTCGATGATGATCATTTTCTTACTCGCTAAATCCCCCTCCCACAGGGGGAGAGGGAAAAGGCACGCCAAGGGTTACCCCTTCACGCACACCACCTGTTTCAGCGTATGGACGATCTCGACCAGGTCGGCCTGCGCCGCCATCACCGCCTCGATCGGCTTGTACGCCCGCGGGCTCTCGTCGATCACGCCCTCGTCCTTGCGGCAGGCGACGCCTGCCGTGTCGGCGATATGCTCGGCGAGCGACACTTCGCGCTTGGCCTGGGTACGGGACATCACCCGACCCGCGCCATGCGAGCAGCTGTCGAACGATTCCGGATTGCCCAGCCCGCGCACGATGAACGATTTCGCGCCCATCGAGCCCGGGATGATCCCCAGCACGCCCTTCGCCGCACGCACCGCCCCCTTGCGGGTGACGAGCACATTTTCGCCGAAATGATTCTCCCGCGTCACATAATTGTGATGGCAGTTGACCGCTTCCAGCTCGGCATCGAACGGTTTGGTGATGACGCCCCGGATCGCCCGGATGACATTGGTCATCATCATGCGCCGGTTGAGCGCCGCATAATCCTGCGCCCAGCCCACCGCCTCGACATAATCGTCGAAATGGTCGGTCCCTTCCGGGAAGTACGCAAGGTCCTGGTCGGGCAGGTTGATATGCCATTTGCGCATATCCTGCTTCGCCAGCTCGATGAAATAGCTGCCGATCGCGTTACCCACGCCGCGCGAGCCCGAATGGAGCATCACCCACACCCGCTGCTCGGTATCGAGGCAGACTTCGATGAAGTGGTTGCCCGTGCCGAGCGTACCGAGATGCACGAGGTTGTTCGTGTTCTTCAGCCGCGGATATTTCGCCGTGATCGCGTCGAACCGCGTGACGAGCGTCGCCCAGGCCTCGACGATCGCCGGTGGCGGATCGCCCCATGACCCGGTGTCGCGCTTGCCGCGGCCGACCGACCGGCCGACCGGTACTGCCCGCTCGATCGCGGCGCGCACGCCCTCCAGATTGTCCGGAAGATCGCTCGCCATCAGCGATGTCCGCGCCGCCATCATGCCGCAGCCGATATCGACGCCGACCGCAGCCGGGATGATCGCGCCCTTGGTCGGGATGACCGATCCGACGGTCGCGCCGATGCCGACATGCACGTCGGGCATTGCCGCGACATGGCGAAAGATGAACGGCATCTGCGCCGCCCGGGCGAGCTGGGCGCGCGCCTTGTCGTCGACCGGCACGCCGCGCGTCCACATCTTCACCGGATAGGCGCCCTCGGCCTTGCTGTACTCGAAATTCGCTTCGGTCATCGTGACCTCCTGTTGCTCTTCTTTCATGTCGCGGCCGTGGCGACGAGGGTTTGGCGAGACATTCCCGATGCTCCAACCGCTGAGCTACGGGCGCAAGCCCGGCCGGATTTGAACCGGCGACCCTCGGATTCGAATGTAGTCCCGCAGGCATTCGCCATGGCTGCGTATTCAGTACCGGCGACGAGGTTCGGCGAGACCTTTCCTCTGAGCTACCCGGTTGCCCGGGGGTGGAGTTGAACCACCGACCTCCTGCGTTCGCGGCAGGCGCTCTGACCTGTAGTCCCGCCAGCATTCGCCGGCGTTGTTTCGGTACTGGCGACGAGAGTGGTGAGACACGCGGATTCGAACCGCTAGACCTTTCGGCCACAACCAGATGTAGTCCCACCGGCATTCGCCAGCTTGAATTCGTTCACGGCGACCAGGGTCTGGCCGGACATCGATTGCTCTATCCAACTGAGCTACAAGCCTTTCGGCAAGGCGGGACTCGAACCCGCGTCACATGTAGTCCGACCGGCATTCGCCGTGATTTGATATCGATCACCGCCATCCGATCGTCACCCCGGACTTGTTCCGGGGTCCTCCGACCAGCACACACCTCGGCCGAGGATATTGCGGATCGGTGGATGCCGGAACAAGTCCGGCATGACGGCTTGGATTGGTCGTCGTGGCGACGAGAGTGGTGAGACGCGGTCCTTAAGCTACGTTCCAGCGGCGGGATTCGAACCCGCATCTCCCATCCACCGTTGCCGGCTTCCGGGCGCTTTACTCGTCGGACCTTGATGCGGGATGTAGTCCCACCGGCATTCGCCACGACCTGTTCTTCATACCTCCGTTGCGTTGACGATGCTCACCCAGTCCCGCGTGTCGCCGGAGGCGAAGCGCGCGATGGTGTCGAACACCGCGTCGGAGAAACCCCCGACATTGAGAATCTCCGGCCGCCCCGAGGCCTGAGTCGTGCCGTGCGGCTGGATGTCGACGCAGACGAGCTTCGCCCGCGGGTTGCGCCGAACGATCTGGTCCCATTCGCGCATCGTCGCGGTCGACGTGCCCCGGCTGTTGTCCACCCAGGATTCGTTGTCCGAAACGATCACGACCAGGTCGACCGTCGCCCGTTCCGCGTTGAGCTGGGCGAGGGGCGCCGAAACGCTGGTTCCGCCACCACCCACCGCCGCCAGCTTCGCCGTGTTCACGGCAAGACGGGCGAACGGATCGAGCTTCACCTTCACCACGCGCTGCTCGAATGGCAGCACGCGCGCCTGGCGGTTGGTCCTGAGTATCGCCGCCGCGACAAGCGCCGCGACCTGGTTGCACGAGACCTTCGACGTGGCGCCCTTGCGGTAGCCAGTCGCCGGCGAGGCCATCGATCCCGACACGTCGGGGCAGACGACCACATTGCCGGACACCATCGGCACGTTCGAGACCGAAGCCTCGAGCGCATCCTCAAGCGCTGCCTGGACCTTCAACGGCACGCTTTCTCCAGCCGAATCCAGCGCCACCATCAATTGATAGGGCAGGACCCGCGCCTTCTTGAGCGCCTCGACATCGGACAGCCGGGCGGCAACCGCCGCAGTGACGCCGTCCACCGCGAACGCACCGTTGCGCGCCAGGGTGTTCAGGTTCATCCGCAGCGCCTGCCAGCCCATCGTGCCGGCCAGTTCGCCCCATTGCTCCGCGGTCAGCGGAAAGGCGGTGAGCCACTGGAACGGCACAGACGGCAACGCTCCTGAAGGCTTGTGCTTCCAGCCCTCGAACGCCGCGATCTCCACCGGGAGCGCCGCGACATCATAGGGCTTGCCGATCAGCCAGCCGTAAAAGGCACGCCGGGTCTCATCCCTCGGGCTCGGGTGAACCATCCGGACGATATCGGCGAGCGACGGATCGTTTCCCGTCGCAGCCGCCATCAGGTCGCGCATGCTCGCCTGTTCCAGCCAGCCCTTCACGAGCCGCTTCGGCCGGGTGCCGAGCGAGGTTCGCCCGACCTGGCCCGAGCGCATGATCTGCACGAAGGTACGGAGCATCCGGCCATTGTCGATGACGCGGCCGAAGACGCGCACGGCAAGGTCGGGCTCGGCCACCGTGAGATAGGCGGTGAGCAGGGCAGGCATGTCCTTCATCGCGCCGGCCTTGCGGGCATAGACCGCGGCTCTGGCGACGAACATCGGATCGACCGCCTTTGCCGCCGCCAGCACCTCGGCGAGGTGAGCCTCGGCGGTGGCATAGAAGCTGTCGTTGAGCGTGCCGGTCGCGGCAAGCTGGGCGAGCTTGGCCTCCGCCCCAAGGGCATAGGCCGGCGCGCCTTCGCGGTTCACGGCATTCGTGGCCGGGAGCAGCTTTGCGATCGCCGAAGCGAAAAGTCCCTTGTTGGCCATCGTCTTCATCCTTCTGGTCAGGGCGGCTGGATTTGAACCAACGACCCCCGGTGCCCAAGACCGGTGCTCTGCGCTGCTTGAGCTACGCCCTGCCGATCCAAACTCTGCAGATCCGGGGCGGCCGGCCCATTCCGGCCGCCCCTAGTCCGCGCTGCCATGCCGGATGTTCGAGAACCGGCGTGGCATGATGGCTAATGCAGCAGCTGTGCCAGTTTCATCCAGGGGCATTGGGGTAATTTGCAACTATGTGTAAAATATAGAATATTTTAGATGTGACATTAGTCGCCCTCTGCCCAAATTTTTGTGAGTGGCCGATTTTTATATCGACTGAGCTACGAATTTATCCTACTGGATAAACTTATGAAGCCGCTCACCGTCATCGGATTCCTCGGCTCGACACTCGATGCAAGCAAGTTCGGCCCGTCACGCTGGAGCAAGTGGAGGCCTTCCGTCGGGCTGACCATGCATGAAGACCTGCGCGTCGATCGTTTCGTGATGCTCCACGGGGAAACCCATCGGCGTCTGGCCGAATTCATCGCGGAGGATATCGCCAGCGTGTCGCCCGAAACGACGGTCGACCGGCACATCATCAACTTCGCCGATCCGTGGGATTTCGAGGAAGTGTATGGCAAGCTGCTCGATTTCACACGCAGCTTCGCCTTCGATCCGGAGGCGCAGGACTATCTCGTCCATATCACCACCGGCACCCATGTCGCGCAGATCTGCCTGTTCCTCCTGACCGAGGCGCATTACCTGCCCGGCCGCCTGCTCCAGACCCAGCCGCAGCGCGGCATGCCGACCGGCGCGCCCGGCACCTGGAACGTGATCGACCTCGATCTCTCTCGCTATGACAGCATCGCGACCCGCTTCGCCGCGGCGAGCGCTGAGAGCACGTCCTTCCTGAAATCCGGCATCGACACGAAAAACGCCCCCTTCAACCGGCTGATCGACGAGATCGAACAGGTTGCGGTGCGCAGCCGTGCGCCGGTGCTGCTGATCGGGCCGACCGGGGCGGGCAAGAGCCAGCTCGCTCGGCGCATCTATGAGCTGAAAAAACTCAAGCATCAGGTGCAGGGCCCGTTCGTCGAGGTGAACTGCGCGACCCTCAAGGGTGACGGCGCGATGTCCGCCCTGTTCGGACACAAAAAGGGCGCCTTCACCGGCGCCGCCGCCGATCGCCCCGGCCTGCTCCGCACCGCTGATACCGGCATGTTGTTCCTCGACGAGATCGGCGAGCTCGGCCTGGACGAGCAGGCGATGATCCTGCGCGCGATCGAGGACAAGCGTTTCCTGCCGGTCGGCGCCGACAAGGAGGTTTCGTCCGACTTCCAGCTCATTGCCGGCACCAATCGCGATCTTGGCCGCGCGGTGGCGGAAGGGCGGTTCCGTGACGATCTCTATGCCCGGCTCAACCTCTGGACCTTCGCTCTTCCCGGGCTGGCCGAACGCCGCGAGGATATCGAGCCCAATCTCGATTATGAGCTGGATCGATTCGCCGAGCGCGAGGGCACGCGCGTGACCTTCAACAAGGAAGCACGCGACCGCTATCTCGCCTTTGCGACCAGCCTGGATGCGATCTGGGCCGGCAATTTCCGCGATCTGGCGGCGAGCGTCACGCGCATGGCCACCTTCTCTCCCAAGGGCCGGATCGACAGCGACGGCGTGGCAAGCGAGATCGGGCGACTGACGCGGCTATGGACGTCGGAGAGCATGGGCGGCGATGACGGGCTTGACCGGCTGCTCGACGATATGGCGCTGGCGGCGCTCGACCCGTTCGACCGGGTGCAGCTTGCCCACGTCATCGCAACCTGCCGCCGCAGCCGCTCCCTGTCCGAGGCAGGCCGCGCGTTGTTTGCGGCATCGCGGGCCCGGCGGACATCGTCCAATGACGCGGACCGGTTGCGCAAATATCTCACGCGATTCGGATTGGAATGGGGGCAGGTTTCCGGGTGAAGGACATGCTCCAGCCAACAGTGTTCCTGCCCGGGCTGCTCTGCGATGCCGTGTTGTGGCGCGCTCAGATCGACGGGCTGTCGGATCTGGTGGCGCCGTTCGTCGCCGATCTGACGCTGGATGACAGCGTGGAGGCGATGGCGCGGAGAACGCTTGCGGCGGCGCCCCCGCGTTTCGCGCTGATCGCGCTGTCGATGGGCGGCTATGTCGCGTTCGAGATGCTGCGCCAGGCGCCGGAGCGGATCGAACGCCTGGCGCTGATCGCCACCAGCGCCGCGCCCGATTCGCCTGAACGGGCCGCTGAACGCCGGGCTGGTATCGAATCGCTCAGGCTCGGCCGTTTCCGCGGCGTGACGGACCGGCTCCTGCCGCAGCTCCTCCATGAAAGCCTGCTCCATTCAGCTGTGGCGGAGACTGTCAAGGCGATGGCGGAGCGAGTCGGTGGCGCCGCCTTTCTGCGACAGCAAAAAGCGATCCTCGGCAGGGCGGACAGTCGGTCGCTTCTGGCCGACATCGCGATGCCGACGCTTGTCGCCGTTGGCGACAGCGATGTGCTGACGCCGCCCGACGAAGCCGAGGATATCCAGCGCGGCGTGGCGGGGGCTCGCCTTCACCGCTTCCGCGACTGCGGCCATCTTCCGGCGCTTGAAAGGACGGACGAGACGACGGCCGTCTTGCGCGACTGGCTCGTGGCGTAACGCTCAGATGCTACCGGGCTCGTCCGGGTGGGTCGCGGCGCCGGCTGCCCTTCGGGACGGGTTCACGAAATGCCAGGCGAGAAGGATCGGTTCGAGCACCGCCATGCCGATCAGGATACCGGACAAGCGCTCGAACCCCGGCTCGATCGTCGCCTCGGCATAGCTGTCCGGCACCAGGGTGATGAGGATGGCGAGGGTGAACTGGGTGCCGATATAGCGGTGGGGATGGTCGCCATTCTCCAGATGGCGCCCGATCGCGACGCCGACGATCGTGCCCAGGATCAGCAGCGGCGCGGGCGCGTGCGGCGTGAACAGGAATGTCGTGAACAGGAACAGCGCGGCCAGCAGCGCGCCGGCAATGCAGCCGACAAAGCGTTGCACCATGCGGGCGCTGACTGGGCGGAAGCCGCTGGGGCCGATCCCGCTCGCCGGTACAAGCATCACGGCCATGATCGTGACGGCGGATTGAGCGAGCGCGGGGAGGGGCAGCCAGTCCGACAGGAGCGCCAGCACCGCCAGTGCGGCGCCTCCCTGTACGGCATGGCGTAATGCGTCCGGGTGCCATCCGGCTCTCTGCGCCCGGGGCACGCGGCTCGCTGGCCAGCGCCGGCGCAGGGTAGCGCCGGAGGCGAGGCTCACTGCCATGCAGGCAAAAGTTCCTGCGACCGTCTCCAGGATGCGCGTTTCGACAAAGGCGCCGAGTGCGATCTCGGGGTGTTCGATCTTGTCGAAAACCACCATCGCGAAGGTCAGTCCGAAGAACAGCCAGGCATAAGCGCGTTTCGCTGTCAGCGCGGCGTAAAGGCTCGCGGTCCCGATCAGCATCAGGGCAGGCGCCGCGAGCGGCCAGCCTGGGGCAAGAAACGGCGTCGCAGCCAGCGCTAGCAGGCCGCCGGCGATCGTGCCCACGATCCGCAATGTCCCCCGGGACAGCGTATCGGCGACGTGCCCGCGCATCACCATATAGCCGGAGAATGCCGCCCATGAGACATTGGCTGCGCCGATCACGTGGGCGACGATGATCGCGAGGAGCACGGAAGCGACGCATTCCAGTTCGTCGACCATCCGCGCATCGATGCGCCCGATCAGCGCTGTCATCGGCTTTCGGCGATACATCAGGCCAGATAACTTTTTGTGGCTTGCGCGCATAGCCGAACCAGCGGGCGACCAGGCGGCGTGGGCTGAGCCGATGTCGACGGATGCGCAAACAGCTCATGTGATCCCGCGCGGAAAGAGGAGGGAGGTCGCTGCGCAGGAGAGCGTTTCGGCTCAGAAATGACCCGCCAGGCTGTGCATTCCGCCCGACACTTCGGCCGATACGGACTTTTCCAACCAAAATGGATGTATGCGGCATTGCAAAAAGTGAAGAATTGGCTCAGTTATTGTGGCACCGGAGATGGACTTTATCGTTGATATTGGTAGGGCCGGGTGGCGTTTAGCACCAGGAAATTTGGAGACGACCATGTCTGAAGACGCTCGCAACATCACCGGATCGGATTCCGAGAATGGAACCGATATCGTGAAGAAGCCGTGGCAGGCGCCGAGCTTCTACAGCATCGATGCCGACAGCACTGAACAAGGCATCAATAACGGCCCGGAAATCCTGATCCTGCTTTCCTGAGGCAGGTATTGTCAGGCGTAAGACAAGCCTGATTTCCAGCCGCCCCGCTTGCCAAGGTCGCCCGTCGATCCGAAGGATTCGACGCCGAGCGGGGTTTCGCGATGAATCGGTCCCGCACCGGTCACCATCGCGCGAAAGCGGATGGCGACGATATTATATTGAAACCAACGCTGCGCTATCTTCGGGTAATCCTGCCGGCTTCGCTTTCGCCGGCGGATGTGACCCTCGTCGCAGCCCTTTGAGAAGATAGCCGACATTTCTATCAAGCTTTCCAGCTCCGCCGTCCATCACAGCGACGCGGTCGATGCCGAAATGGACGGCGAAGTCGTCGCGATGAACGCTGCAAAGGGGGTCTGTTTCGGCCTCAATCCGGTCGGCTCGCGCGTCTGGCAGCTGACCGCTTCGCCGATCAGGATCGCCGAGATCTGCGAGATACTCCAGCGCGAATATGACGTGGATGCCGCGACCTGCGAACAGCAGGTGGTGGCAATGCTTGAAGCCATGGTCCGCGAGAATCTGGTGGAGATCACTCCCGGCGCCTGACCTGGCGTTGCGCCCCATCCGGCGTGCGAAGCTCCGGTTCAATGGCTGGGGCTCAATGGTTCGAACGCATCGCCTTGCGCAGGAAGTGTCCGGTCGAAAGGCCGCGTAGCAGTGCCAGGCGATAGGATTGCATCACCGCATCCTTTTCCCACCCGCCTGACGGCATGTCCGTGACCAGCTGCCGCATCCGCGCCAGATCGAGTACGGCGGCAGCAGGCGCGCACTCCTCAAGCCGCTCGAGTTCCTCCGACGCCGTCACGCGTGAGGCAGTAAGACCTTCGTGCCAGTCAGCGCCCTGCAGGCCCCGGCGGCGTTCGGTCAGCACGGTTGCGGGCAGACGGTCGGCAAACGCCCTATGCGCGAGCCCGCGGAATACGCCGCCTGCCAGGAACTGTTCGCTCGGCACCGACAGGCAGAATTCAACGAGCCGGCGGTCTGCCGTGGGGTCGCGCTGGTCGATCCCCCAGCCGCCGAGCACGCCCTTGTTGACGTTGCCGAGATCGACCCGGCGGAGCGCCCAGAGCCGGGCGGAAAAGCCATCGGCGCGCGACCGATAGGTGAAATCCAGGCCGCGCGACTCGGCCTGCGCCGCGAGGTTGAGCACCCGGAGCCGTTCCGGGCTGATCGCCGAATAGCCGTGGAGATCGGGCGGCGCCTGCCTCAGGCGCCGAACCAGGGCTTCAGGCAGGAAGGGTGAGATCGCTTTGCCTGCAACAGTGCGCCACCGCATGCCGCCCTTGCGCACCAGGCTGTGCCCTTCGCGTATCAGTCGCAGCCAGCGGCCCGAGGCGAACAGTTCGGCCAGCGCTTCCGATCCGGTGTAGCTGATGCTGAGATTGCCCATCTGCCCGTTAAGCAGCACTGTTATCCCGGCCGACCGGGCGGCATCGTTGATCGCCAGCGCCCAGCTGTTGCACAGGTTCAGCATTGGCTGTTCGAACAGGTGGAAATTGCGGTCGAGCGAATCGAGCAGCGGACGCGTGGCACTGATTCGTTCATGGTCGATATTGGGGTAAAGCGCGGCGGTCGCTGCCGCCAGCGGACCTTCGTCGGCGATCCGGTCGGCCGGAACCGGCCCGTCATAGCCCCTGCGCGGCACGCCGGTATAGGCAGTCAGCCTTTCGCCGGCCGGCGCCATCAGCCGTGCGGCTGAGGTCGCGACCACCGCGCTGTCCAGGCCAGCACTGAGATGGGCGGCGATCGGCCGGGCCGCGCGGCGCAGGCGGACGCGCACCGCATCGTCGACCAGATCGCGCATCGCCGCGGCATAATCGTCCGCGCTGCGCAGCTTCAGCCGTTCGCGGCGCGGCTGCCAGTGCGGGCGGGTCGTCACCTCGTCCGCGGTCACGACCATGAGGTGGCCGGCCTGAACGCGTTCAATGCCCTCGAAGAAACTGCGCGAATCGCCTTCCGGCATCAGCGTCAGGAACTCGGCCGCGCGCCGCTCGTCGGGTGCATAGGGGATCTCGGCCAGGGCGTGCAGGCCTTTCGGCATCGAGGCGAAGGCGAAGAATCCCTTGCCGCGATGGAAATGCAGCGGCCGGTGGCCCATGAAATCGCGCGCGAGGAACAGGCGCCGGCGCTCGCGATCCCAGACGGCGAAGGCGAAATCGCCGGACAGGCGATCGGGCGTTTCCTCCTCCCACCGTTCATAGGCTGCCATCAGCACGGCCGCGTCGCACAGGGTCCTGGCACGATCGTTCCCGATCCCCAGCGTGGCGAGCAGCTCGTCGCGATTGTCCAGCCTGACGTCGGCCGCCATCACCAGCCGTCCGCCGGCGCCGACCTGAAGGGCATCGTCATGCACGTCCTCCGGCAGCACGCGGAAGATCCGGCGGCCGAGCGCGATCGGCCCGTCGGACCAGCCGGCCGCGCCATGCGGTCCGTACAGCGCCTGGGCAGCGAGCATGCTGGTGCAGGCATCACCCGCATCCGGACGCATGTCGAGGCGCCACATGCCGGCCAGCGCCGTCATCGCGGTTCCGCCATGGTGCGGGGAAGGGACTGGAAAACATCGGGCATCGGCGCGCCAATGTCCCCTTTCGCCTGCAATATGCAACTGGGGATGCTTCCGGTGACAATTCCTTCTCCGGAACTTTCCTTTGGCCGGCTTATTGCCTAGCTGCTGCTGCGTGGAACTTACCGAATTTTTGCCGGGCTTGCCCGATATTGTCCTGCGCGAGGTCGCGACACTGCCGTCTTCCCTGCCCGGCGGTGAGCCGGCCGGCCAATATAGCGAGGCGAGGCCGGGTGAATTGCTGATCGTGATCCCGGCACTTGGCAGTTTCCTCATTCGTGGCGGCCGATCGGTCGACTTCTCGATCGATCCTGCCGCTGATCGCGGAATCTTCACTCAGGTGATGAACGGCAGCGCGCGCGCCGCCCTCATCCATCAACGGGGAGAATATCCCCTGCATGCGGCCAGCCTCGTCCCGCCGGGCGGGGTCGGCGCGATCGCCATCTGCGGGGCGTCGGGCAACGGCAAATCGACCCTCGCGGCAGCTTTGAGCCAGCGTGGCTGGGCGCTGGTTGCTGACGATACGACACGCATCAGCACCGCTACCGGGCCGCCGCTCGCCTGGCCCAGCTCCGGCCAGATCAAGCTCTGGGGCGATGCCTGTACGCTGATCGGCGTCGCCCCCGCCACATTGCGGCGCGTGTCGGCGGTCATGGACAAATATTATCTTCCGGCACCGGCCCATGCCGGGCCGGTCCGCCTGTCTGCGATCTTCGAACTGCAGCCTGGCACGGCCCCCGGATGCCGACCAGTCGAGGGCGCCGACCGGATGGGTCTGCTCCTTCGCCACGCTTGCCGCCCGCAATTCGTGAAGCCGATGGGCGGCCAGCGCGCGCAGTTCGATCTCGTCAGGCGCATGGCTGCGGATTGCAGGCTGTTCGGCCTTGGCGGCGCGAAGGCGCTGTCGGTTGAGGAACTTGCCGACAGCGTCGCTGCGACGGTCGCGATCCTCGCGCGGGAGCGACCCGTCTAGGCCGCCCGCATCTCGGCGTGTTCGGGTGGGCTGGCCGCAGCGGATTGGATGGTCACTTTTGGGCGGGTTACGACGGTAAGCAGCAAGCCCTCATGATCGATCACGAAATTCCGTTCGAGCAGGAACGGCACCTGCGCGCGTGTTTCCGGATCGAGCGCATCGAGCGGCTTGGGGCGATCGAGCACCTTCAGCGCCTCGTCCTGCTCCCGTGAGATGATGGTCAGCTTCTCGCGCGCGATGCTCCGCGTATCGACGATCACTGCGCCGTTCGGCCGGGGCAGCAGGCGCAGGGCGGGCGCGTGTGGCGGTGTCCGCCAGCGTTCGCGCCAGCGCTCGATCGCCGTGCACAGCCGCTCGACATCGGCCGGGCTCGACAGCAGCGGCGTCGTGTAGGAACCCTTGAAATGATAGGCGATGTCCATCAGCGGCGCATCGGGCGGGTAGAGCGCGTAATAGGAGGGGTAGGGCGTGATCTCGCCGATCCCGAGCTCCTTGTGGGCCGTATGATAGGGGCTGTAGCGATCGACGATGATCTGGTTGCACCCCGTCGGCGGTTCCAGATGCTCGATCTTGGGCAGGATCTCGATGACGTGGTCGTAATCGGCGATCTCTTCCCCGACGAAGCCGTAGATATAGTTCCAGCCGACGCTGATGCTGCGCGCCTTGCAATGGCGCAGCAACGCGATGTTCTGGTGTCCCGACACGCCCTTGCGCATCAGCTTCAGCAGCCGTGACGACAGCGATTCGATTCCCGGCTGGATCGCGTTGACCCCGCCCGCCGCCAGCACGTCCATCTGGTCCTCGCGCAGGTTCGCCTTGACCTCGTAGAAGAGGTGGGGGCGCTCCTCCCACGCGGCGAGCGCCGGCATCAGCTCGTCGAGATAATTGAGCGGCATGATGTTGTCGGAGGCGGCGACTCGCTTGACCCCCCAGGTCTCGGTGAGGTCCTTGAGCTCCCGGAACACGCGTCGCGCGTCCTTCTTGCGGAAATCCATGCCGAGCGCGTTCAGGCCGCAGAACACGCAATGGTTCTTCTGCCCCCACCAGCATCCGCGCGAGCTTTCCAGCGTCAGGAATTCCGGCAGGCTCATCGGCAGCTTCCCCGCGGCCTGGCATTCGCGCAGCACCGCGAAATAATCAGCGAAATTGGGCGTATGCACCACACGCATGTCGTCGATCGGTCCGCAGGCGACCAGCTTCTCGTCGGGCAGCGCGCCGGTCTCGAGATAGGTCTCGCACAGCGCCGGGAAGACGAGATCGGCCTCGCCCGACACGAACCGGTCGATCCACGGAAAGACCTGGGCCAGCCCCTCGCCCATCGGGGTCGACACATTGGCGCCGCCGAGCACGATGGGCAGGTCAGGCGCGCGCGCCTTCAGCCGGAGTGCGGTCGCGCCGGCAGCCAGGTTCTGCTGGAAGGTTGAGGCGATGCCGATAAGCTTCGGGCGCAACGCGAGCACCCGGTCGGCGAGGTGGTCGAGAAACGGATCGATCAGCGGGGCGGCGCGATCGAACACGGCCTGCCCTTTTCCCGCCAGCGGCTCGCCGTCCGGGATGGTCCGCTCGATCTCGGGCGGAAAGGCGTATGGGCGGAACAGCCGTTCGCCCATCATGGTGCGGATGGGCGAATCGCAGATCCGGCAATAATCGTCATAGCCGACCTCGGCGGCGAGCAGGATGCTGCCATAGACGATCGTCACGCTCATGCCGCGCGCACGGCACGCCGTGGCGAGGATCGCGGTGCCCAGCGCGGGGAAATTGATCGCATCGAACGGCGGCACGACCAGGCAGATGTCGCAGGAGGAGGCGGGCTCCGCCGGTTCGATCCCCATTGTCGTGTTGCTCCGATCCTGCTGGCTGCCCATCAGCTGTCCGTAAGGACGAAGCATCCGTCGCGCGAGTGCCGAATGCAAGCCTCGCCCGCGGTTCGCGCCGGAATGGATCTAGCTGTTGCGGTCGGATCGCCCGGCTATTTCAGCCGCTTCCATGTCTGCGATTTGCAGCCGAACCCGGCGAACACGCAGCCTTCGCCAACCAGGGTGCGCGCATCGATCTGGGTGATCGTGCCCGACAGGCTCTGTCCGATATCGGGGATATAGACTTCGCCGCTCCAGCGATGCGCGTCTTCTTCGACAAAATCGCGGAACAGCATCGTGCCGACCAGCCGGTCGGTGCCGCCGCGCCGGGCATCTGCCTCGGCCTTGGCGTTCGCCCAGATCACCGTGCCGCAGATCGCCTCGCCGCAGCGCCTGAAGGCAACGCGCACGCTGTCGGACGGGTTGGCCCAGATGCCCGGGGGCGCGCTGGCCGCAGCGGCCGGGCCGGCAGCGGCAAGCACAATCACGGCGGCGAGAAGCGCGGCGACCTTCCGCATGGAATCATCCTCCCTGGGTAAAGGGCAGGGGAAATTATCGTTGCGAAGCTGAACCGTGGATGACGATGGGTCCCGTCTTCCGGGCGCTGCACGCAGGATTCGCGCGCTTCGGCGCGCCGGTCACATCTCGACTGAGCCGTCTTTGCCGTAGTCGGCACTGCCGAAGGGGAGGAAAGGGATGGTGCCCGGGGACGGGATCGAACCGCCGACACTGCGATTTTCAATCGCATGCTCTACCAACTGAGCTACCCGGGCATGCCGGCGCGCCTGACGGGCGCCGGAAAGAGCGGGCCTCTTAATCGGCGTCGTTGGCGCTGTCCAGCCCGCGTGATGCAGTCGATGATTCTTCCGGATCGGCGGGCCCTGCAGGAAGGCGATAACCTTCGCCGAGCCATTGCAGGAGATCGCGGTCGCGGCAGCCGCGGCTGCAGAACGGGGTGTGCTCAGCAGCGGCCGGCTTGCCGCAGATCGGGCATTTGTCGTTCTTCGCCATGTCAGCTCGCCTCGAAATCATGGTGCATGCCGGTGCGGCGCGCCAGTTCGGCGACAAGCGCGGGACGTGCCGTCAGCCAGCCCAGAACGCGCGGGGTCACTTT
>CZQE01000048.1_pt1 | contig 16746 bp, 20 predicted proteins | sample 734431 | NCBI WGS metagenome assembly CZQE01 (sample SAMEA3597869, study PRJEB11362) | hydrothermal vent metagenome | biome: marine hydrothermal vent biome; feature: marine hydrothermal vent; material: ocean water | place: Atlantic Ocean | collected 2010-09-19/2010-10-04
GGCCTTCGTCCGCCGGCAGGAAGAGCGGGGGCGCGGGCGCAGGCTCATCGGGCTGGACGGCGGCGACGATCGCCACCGTCATCATCAGCCCGGCCAGCGCCGCCACCCCTGCGATCTTCGCCGTGCGCGACATCGGGCGTCTCAGTTGCCCATGAAGCGGCGGAACCGCTCGCGCCCTTCGGCCTCCTCGGCCGCCTGGCGGGCGGATTGCAGCGCCTGCGCCCGGCCCTGCGCCGCGACCGCGGCGGTGAGGTCGGCGAGCTGCTGCGATTGCAGCGCGAGGAGCTCGTTGCCCGCCTGCGTCGCCTGGAGCGCGCCGGTCGCCGACTGGCTGGCCGAGACCAGGCTGTACATCGTCGTGCGGGCGCCTTCGATGTTGCCGACGACGCCGGCCTGCACCTGCAAGGCATCCTGAAAGGCGCCGACGCTATCCTCCCAGCGGGCATTGGCGTTGGCGACCATCTGCGCGTGGGTGCCGGTGAGCGCCGCGCCCTTGTAGCGGCCGTTGAACACCTGCTGGACGTTCTGCACGTCATAAGCGATGCGCTGCGCCTCGCCGAGAAGCTGCTGGGTGCGCTGCACCTGCTGCTGCAACTGCTGGAGCGAGCTGAACGGCAGCGAAGCCAGGTTGCGCGCCTCGTTGACGAGACTGGTCGCCTGCTGCTGGATTTGCTGAATCTGGTTGTTGACCTGCTGGAGCGACCGCGCGGCCGTCAGCACGTTCTGCGCATAATTGGTCGGGTCATAGACGATCCCGCCGAACTGAGCGTGCGCCGGCGTGGCGGCGGTGATGCCGATCATGCTCGATGTGGCGATGGCGCCGGCCAGCATGGCGCGGCGCAGGATATTGGGTTTCATGGGGTCGTGTCCTTCAAGGCAAGGGGGAGCTGGCCGGCATCTTCCCGGCGACCGGCCAGCGGATCGAGTTGGGGTTCGGGAAGAAGATCGACCGCCCAGGCCAGGCCGCGATGGCGCAGCCATTCGGCGGCGAAGCGCTCGCGGCCGTGGGTCTCGACCAGTTCGGCGATGCGGAGCTGATCGGTCTTGGAAGACGCGGCGGCGAAGGCCAACGCGACCTCGCCTAGCCCCAGCTCGAACAGCCGGTTGCCGCGCCGCGACTGGCAGTAATAGTCGCGCTTGGGCGTGGCCCGGCTGAGGATTTCGATCTGGCGAGCGTTGAGGCCGAACCGTTCGTAGATGGCGGCGATCTGCGGCTCGGCGGCGCGCTCGTTCGGCAGGAAGATGCGCGTCGGGCAGCTCTCGATGATGGCCGGCGCGATGTTAGAGGTTTCGATGTCGGCCAGGCTCTGCGTGGCGAAAACGACGCTGGCGTTCTTCTTCCGCAAGGTCTTAAGCCATTCGCGGAGCTGGGCTGCGAAGTCGGGGGTGTCGAGAACCAGCCAGCCCTCGTCGATGATGATGAGCGTCGGCGAGCCGTCCAGCCGGCCTTCGATCCGGTGGAACAGGTAGGACAGGACGGAGGCGGCTGATCCGCCGCCAACCAGGCCCTCCGTCTCGAACGCCTGCACCGACGCTTCGCCGAGCCGTTCGACCTCGGCATCGAGCAGCCGGCCCCACGGTCCACCAAGGCAATAGGGGGCGAGCGCCTGCTTGAGCTGCTGGCTCTGGAGCAGAACCGCGAGCCCGGTCAGCGTGCGTTCCGGCACGGGCGCACTGGCAAGGGAGCCGAGCGCCGACCACAGATGCTCCTTGGCCTGCGGATCGACGGGGACGCCTTCGCTGGCGAGGATCGCCGCCAGCCATTCGGCCGCCCATGCGCGCTCGGCCGGATCGTCGATACGGGCGAGCGGCTGTAGCTGGACGCTGCCGTCGCCGTCGTCGGACAGCCCGAGATCCTGCCAGTCTCCGCCCGCCGCCAGCGTGGCGGCGCGGATCGAGCCACCGAAGTCGAACGCGAAGACCTGGGCGTTCTCGTAGCGGCGGAACTGCATCGCCATTAGCGCGAGCAGCACCGACTTGCCCGCGCCGGTCGGGCCGACGATCAGCGTGTGGCCGACATCGCTGCCATCGGGGTGAAGGGAAAACCGGAACGGGGTCGAGCCTTCGGTCCTGCCATAGAGCAAGGGGGGTTGTCCGAAGTGCTCGTCCCGTTCCGGCCCCGCCCATACTGCTGACAGGGGGATCAGATGGGCGAGATTGATGGTGGAGATCGGCGGTTGCCGGACGTTGGCGTAGGTGTGGCCGGGCAGGCTCCCCAGCCATGCCTCGATCGCGTTCATCCCCTCGGGGATCACGGTGAAGTCGCGGCCCTGGATGACCTTCTCGACCAGCCGCAGCTTCTCGGCCGCAATGGCGGGATCGCCGTCCCACACCGTCACCGTCGCGGTGACATAGGCCATGCCGGCATAGTCGGAGCCCAGCTCTTGCAAGGCGGTGTCGGCGTCGGCGGCCTTGTTCGAGGCGTCGCTGTCGAGCAGCGTGGACGCCTCGTTGGTCATGACTTCCTTGAGGATGGCCGCGACCGATTTGCGCTTGGCGAACCATTGCCGCCTGATCCTGGTCAGCAGCTTGGTCGCGTCGGTCTTGTCGAGCATCAGCGCGCGGGTGGACCAGCGATACTCGAAGGCGAGCCGGTTCAGCTCGTCGAGCAGGCCGGGGAAGGTCACGCTCGGGAAGCCGACGATGGTGAGCGTGCGCAGATGGTGCTCGCCGAGCTTCGGTTCGAGCCCGCCGGTCAGCGGCTCGTCGGCGAGTAGCGCGTCGAGGTGCATCGGAGTTTCCGGCACGCGCACGCGCTGGCGGCGGGTTGAGGTGGTGCTGTGCAGGTAGGTCAGCGTCTCGCCGTCATCGAGCCAGCGGACCTCGGGCACGAAGCCCTCGACCAGATTGAGAACGCGGTCGCTGCGGTCGGCGAAGCCCTTGAGCAGTTCCCACGGATCGACGCCGCTGGTGGACCGGCCCTCGTAGAGCCACCCTTCCGCGCGCGCCGCTTCCTCGGCCGGCGGCATCCACAGCAGGGTGAGATAATAGGCGCTCTCGAAATGCGCGCCTTCCTCGCGGAACTGTTCGCGGCGCTCCATGTCCACGAGCGCCGAGACCGAATCGGGAAAATCGGAATCGGGGTAGTCGAGCGCGGGACTGCGCTGCGCCTCGACAAAGATCGCCCAGCCCGAGCCGAGACGCCGGAGCGCGTTGTTGAGCCGCGCGGTGGTGGCGACCAGCTCGGCGGGTGTGGCGCTGTCGAGATCGGGGCCACGGAAACGCGCCGTGCGCTGAAAGCTGCCGTCCTTGTTGAGAACGACGCCCTCGCCGACCAGCGCGGCCCAGGGCAGGAAGTCGGCCAGGTGGGCGGCGCGATTCCTGTATTCGCGCAGGCCCATCATGGCCGCATCCACGCCGGATAGCGGAGGTGCCGCCGGGCCACGTCCACGAACTGCGGATCACGGCGCGCGGCCCAAACCGACAACGCATGACCGATTGCCCAAATCGCCAGCCCGGCGATCCAGAGGCGAAGGCCGAGGCCGATCGCGCCGGCGAGCGTGCCGTTGACGATGGCGAGCGAGCGCGGGGCGCCGCCGAGCAGGATCGGCTCGGTCAGCGCCCGATGGACCGGCGCATAGAAGCCGGCGATCGGCTCGACGGGATCGGCCGCGCCCGTCATGCGATCAGCGCCCCGCCGCCGAACGAGAAGAACGACAAAAAGAAGCTCGACGCGGCGAAGGCGATCGACAGGCCGAAGACGATCTGGATCAGCCGGCGAAAGCCGCCCGAGGTGTCGCCGAAGGCCAAGGTGAGGCCGGTCACGATGATGATGATGACCGCGATGATCTTCGCGACCGGCCCCTCGATGCTTTCGAGGATGGATTGCAGCGGGGCTTCCCACGGCATCGACGACCCGCCCGCGTGGGCGGGCGCCGAGATGGTGAGCGCGATGACGCTGGCGGTGGCGGCGAGCATGGCGCGGCGTGCGCCATGCCGAAGGGCATGGATCATGGTGCGTCTCCGAGGTTGGGGGGTGCGAGGGGGGTCAGGCGGTAATCGCCGGTCTCGGCGTCGATCCCCTCGACGCGAGCCAGCTCGGCGAGGCGGCGACCGTGCCCGTCGCGAACCAGCACGGCGATCAGGTCGATGGTCTCGGCGAGCAGCGCGCGGGGAACCGTGACGACGGCCTCCTGAATGAGCTGCTCCATGCGGCGCAGCGCCCCGAGCGCGGTCCCGGCGTGGATGGTGCCGATGCCGCCGGGGTGGCCAGTGCCCCAGGCTTTGAGGAGGTCGAGCGCCTCGGCGCCGCGCACCTCGCCGATGGGGATGCGGTCGGGGCGCAGCCGCAGGCTGGACCGCACGAGATCGGACAGCGTGACGACGCCATCCTTGGTCCGCATGGCGACGAGGTTCGGCGCGGCGCACTGAAGCTCGCGCGTGTCTTCGATCAGGACGATGCGGTCGGTGGTCTTGGCGACTTCGGCCAGGAGCGCATTGACCAGCGTGGTCTTGCCGCTGCCGGTCCCGCCTGCCACGAGGATGTTGGCGCGGGCGGCGACGCCATCACGCAGCGCCGCGGCCTCGGCCGGCGACATGATCCCGGCCGCCGCGTATTCATCGAGCGTGAAGACGGCGACGGCGGGCTTGCGGATCGCGAAGGCGGGCGCGACGACGACGGGGGGCAGCAACCCCTCGAACCGCTCCCCTCCTTCGGGCAGCTCGGCCGAGACGCGCGGGGACCGGGCATGAACCTCGACGCCGACATGGTGCGCGACCAAGCGAACGATGCGCTCGCCGTCCGCGGCGGCCAGCTTCATGCCGGTGTCGCTGATGCCTTCGCCGAGCCGATCGACCCACAGCCGGCCGTCCGGGTTCAGCATCACCTCGATGACGGCGGCATCGTCGAGCCAGGCCGCGATCGACGGGCCGAGCGCCGTGCGCAGCATCCGCGCGCCGCGTGTCTTCGCCTCGGAACGGATCGGATGGACGGTCAAAAAAAAGCCCCTGATGAGGGCCGGGCGAGCCGCCGCCCGGCGTCAGGGGCACATCAAGAGAGGCAGAAAAGACCGTGCTTCAATAAGTAAATGTGGTCGTCGTAGTCTGGCGTAGAGATACAAGAACTGGCGTAGTCAGCTCATTCTTCTTGGAGCGGAAAGTCCTCGCCAATTTCTTGCCTGACCTTCGAACCCTTCGCGAGTCGGCGGCCGAGCGCATCCATGAAGGCGTCGTAGCGGTCGCCGCCCTGGCGACGCATCGCGGCCCGCTCGCTCTCGGGCGGCGGCGGAGTGTTCGACAGCCAGAAGCGCACGAACAGCGCGATCATCTCGACACCGATCCCCGTGTCGCGCTCCAGCCGGGTGATGCGGCGGTCCAGCTTGTCGAGACGCTTGGCGATGGCGGCCTCGCGCTGCTCGTCGGCGTCGGGCGACAGGAAGCCGGTCGCGCGCGGATCGGGGAATGTCTCGATCGTCCGTGAAATCGCGGTGAAGCCCGAGGCGCGATAGAAGCCGAGCGCGGATGGATGGTCGAGCGTGCAGGTATGGACCCAGACTCGTTCGACGCCTTTCGTCCAACCGCGCGCCAGTGCCTCGGCCATCAGCCAACGGCCATGGCCTTGCCCGGCCAGTTCGGGAACCAGCCCGAAATAGGAAATCTCGCACTCGTGCCGGGCGCGGAAATCAAGTTCGAGCATACCAACCTCGACACCTGCCGGATCGACCGCCGCGAAGATCGCTATGTCCGGATCATGGATGATTCGGGTAAGCGTCGCGTCGTCCATCACCAGCCGCGAGAACCACAGCCACGGCGCTCCGATTCGCCGGAACAGCGCGCGATATTTGTCGGCAGACGGCTTTTGCCACGCGACGAGCCGCAGGCGCGAGGCCGGCATCGGCCGCAGCGGCGGGCGCTGCCGCATCTCAAGCGTCGTGACGATCGTCGCTACGTCGTTTGGAGAAACGGGGCTCAGTCCCATGTGGCGACCGGCGGCAGGCTCATCAGGATCGCGTCGATATTGCCCCCGGTCTTGAGCCCGAACAGCGTGCCGCGATCATGGACAAGGTTGAATTCGGCGTAGCGACCGCGCCACGCGCGCTGGGTCTTGAGGTCGGCGTCAGTGAAGCTGTCGCTCATCCGTCGCCGGACGATTCGCGGATACGTGTCGAGAAAGGCGCGTCCGACATCCTGGGTAAAGGCGAAGTTCGCCGAGAAGTCGCCTTCCAGATGATCGTAGAAGATGCCGCCGACACCGCGATGGACCTGGCGGTGCGGGATGTAGAAATAATCGTCCGCCCATTGCTTGAAGCGCGGATAGTGCGCCGGATCGTGCGCGTCGCAGGCTGCCTTCAGCGTCGCGTGGAAATCCTCGGTATCCTCGGCGCGGGGCAGGGGAGGGTTGAGATCGGCGCCGCCGCCGAACCACCGCTTGGTCGTGACGAGGAATCGCGTGTTCATGTGCACGGCCGGCACATGCGGGTTCGCCATATGGGCAACCAGGCTGATGCCGGTGGCGAAGAATCGCGGATCCTCGCCGGCGCCGTGGATCGACTTGGCGAAGTCGCCCTCGAAGCTGCCGCCGACGGTCGAGACGTTGACCCCGACCTTCTCGAATATCCTGCCCTTCATCACGCCGCGCACGCCGCCGCCGCCCGGCTCGCCCGAGGGATCGGTCCGGTCCCACGCGATATAGTCGAATCGTGCATCCGACCCGGCCTCGTGCTCGATCGATTCGAATTCGGCGCAAATCTGGTCGCGCAGGCTTTCGAACCAGGCGCGCGCGGTGGATTGTTCAGAGTCGAGTTCCATGTGCCAGCCTTTGCCGATGGATTCCGCGGAAGTCGAGAAGACGGATTGTCCCAGGCGAAGCCGGCGCAGGGTTGAATCAGGCGGGCCAGCCTTTGGTCTGGCGAAGTGCTTCCCCCAACGCGATTCCCGCGGCGACCGCGACGTTCAGCGACCGCCTGCCTGGAACGAGCGGGATGCGCACCGCCAGGTCGGCGCGGGCATGGACGTCCGCCGGTACGCCTGCGCTCTCGCTGCCGAGCAGCAGCACATCGTCCGCAAGGAAGGCCGCCTCGTCGATGCGCATGCCGCCGCGCGTCGTCAGCAGCACGATCCGGCCGGGGACCTGCGCTTCGAACGCTGCCCAGTCGACATGGCGGACCACGTCGACGGCATCGACATAGTCCATCCCGGCACGCGCGAGCGCGCGATCGGACCAGGCGAATCCCATCGGCTCGATCAGGTCGACGCCAACGCCAAGACAGGCTGCGAGCCGCAGGATCGTGCCGACATTGCCGGCGATATCGGGTTGGTAAAGTGCCACGCGCATGGCGCGGGCATAGGCCTTTGGGCGTAGCCGTAACAACAGGGCTAAAATGCAGTTGGCAAAGCGTGCCCCCCGCGTCTATCAGGCCGCCAGCCTCCGTGGGGACGGAGGATCGGCGGGCGTGCGCGGACAAATCGCATCGCGCTTCTCCGAACGTCGCCGCGACCTGAAGTGCAAGGGCAAGTGAATGGCAATTGTTGATACCGCCGTACCGCCTGGGGAAGACCCGGCACCGTTCCATGAGGAGGTGGAGGATCCCCGCCGCCGCGATTTCATCAATATCGCGGCAGTGGCCTGGATCGGCGTCGGCGGTGCTGTCACCGTGCTGCCCCTGCTCAACCAGATGAATCCATCGGCCGACGTGCTCGCTCAGTCGACCACCGAGATCGATCTGTCGAAGATCCAGCCGGGGCAGGCGATCAAGACCTCGTTCCGCAAGCAGCCCCTGTTCGTGCGCAACCTGACGCCGAAGGAAATCGCCGAGGCCGACGCCGTTCCGGTCAGCTCGCTGCGCGACCCGCAGACGCTGGAGCAGCGCACCAAGGCAGGCCACAAGAACTGGCTGATCACGCTCGGCGTGTGCACCCATCTCGGCTGCGTGCCGCTGGGCGCGGGCGAGGGCGAGAATCGCGGGCCTTTCGGCGGCTATTTCTGCCCCTGCCACGGGTCGGCCTACGACACCGCGGCGCGCATCCGCAAAGGCCCGGCGCCGAAGAATCTGGCGGTGCCCGACTATAAATTCAATTCTGCCACCACCGTAACGGTCGGTTGAGGACGCACCCATGAGCTTTCCCTGGGCCAAGCATTACGCACCCACCAACCCGCTGATGAAGTGGGTCGACGAACGGCTGCCGGTTCCGCGCCTCGTCTATAACGCCGTGGGTGCCGGTTATCCGGTGCCGCGCAACCTCAATTATTTCTGGAATTTCGGCGTTCTCGCCGGTGCCGCGCTCGGCATCCAGATCATCACCGGCATCGTCCTCGCCATGCATTATGGCGCGACGGCCGACGGTGCGTTCAATTCGGTCGAGCATATCATGCGCGACGTGAACGGCGGCTGGTTCCTGCGCTATGCGCACGCGAACGGCGCCTCGATGTTCTTCATCGTCGTCTATATCCATATCTTCCGAGGCCTCTTCTACGGTTCCTACAAGGCGCCGCGAGAGATGGTCTGGCTGCTCGGCGTCGTGATCTTCCTGCTGATGATGGCCACCGCCTTCATGGGCTATGTGCTTCCCTGGGGTCAGATGAGCTTCTGGGGGGCGCAGGTGATCACCGGCTTCTTCTCGGCGATACCCGTGGTCGGCGAATATATCCGCGTCTGGCTGCTCGGCGGCTACGCGCCGGACCAGGCAGCGCTGAACCGCTTCTTCTCGCTCCATTACCTCCTGCCGTTCGTGATCGCCGCGGTCATCGTCCTGCACATCTGGGCGCTGCACATCCCGGGGTCGAACAACCCGACCGGCGTCGAGGTGAAGGGCGAGCAGGACACGGTTCCGTTCCATCCCTATTACACCGCCAAGGATGGCGTCGGTCTCGGCGTGTTCCTGCTGCTGTTCGCGGTGCTGCTGTTCTTCGCGCCGAACTATCTCGGCCATCCGGACAACTACATCCCGGCGAACTCGCTCTCGACGCCCGCGCACATCGTGCCCGAATGGTATTTCTGGCCGTTCTACGCGATCCTGCGTGCCTTCACCTCGGACTTCATCCTCCCGGCGAAGCTGTGGGGCGTGCTGGCGATGTTCGGTTCGATCCTGCTGCTGTTCTTCCTGCCCTGGCTGGACAGCTCGCCGGTGCGCTCGGCCACTTACCGGCCGACCTACCGCACCTTCTTCTGGATCCTGGTGGTCGACGTCCTGATCCTCGGCTGGTGCGGCGGATCGCCCGCGACGCCGCTCTACGTCATCCTCAGCCAGATCTGTGCGGCTTACTATTTCGCGCATTTCCTGATCATCCTGCCGATCATCTCGCGGGCGGAACGCCCCACGCCGCTGCCCAACTCGATCACCGAGGCGGTGCTGGCGAAGCATGGCGGCAGTTCATCGGCGCAGACCGCGCTCGCGGCCGAATAAGGGGCAATAGGTACAATGGTCCGCAATCTTGCAATGCTGGTCGGCGCCGGGTTCGTCGCCGTACTCGCCTGGGCTCTCTTCTGGACTGTCCAGAGCCAGATCACCGATCCGGCGCCTGCGTCGATCGAGACGACCGAGTGGCACAAGCATCCCAAGGAGCTTGAGCTCGACTCCAACGGCTGGTTCGGCAATCTGAAGAACACCCGGCAGCTGCAGCGCGGCTTCCAGGTGTTCAAGGAAGTCTGCGCGGCGTGCCACTCGCTTCACCAAGTCTCGTTCCGCGATCTCAAGCAGATCGGGTACAGCGACGCCCAGGTGAAGGCGATCGCCAACCAGTGGGTGATCGAGCAGCCTTCGATCAATCCGGACACCGGCGAGCCCGCGACCCGCAAGAACATCCCGTCGGATCGCTTCCCGTCGCCCTTCGCGAACGAGATCGCCGCGCGCGCCGCCAACAACAACGCGGTTCCGCCAGATCTCTCGCTGATGACCAAGGCGCGTCATGACGGCCCGGCCTATATCTACTCGCTCCTGACCGGCTATCAGGCTCAGTCGGCCGAGATGATCAAGGAATTCCCGGACGTGAAGACGCCCGAGGGCCTGCACGCGAACCCCTATTTCGCGACGATGAACATCGCGATGCCGCCGCCGCTGACCAGCGAAGGCCAGGTGCAGTATCTCGACGGCACCAAGCCGACCGTCGACCAGATGGCGAAGGACGTCGCTGCGTTCCTCGTATGGACTGCCGAGCCCAATCTCACGGCGCGTCACTCCGCTGGTTTCGCCGTGGTGATCTTCCTGCTGATCTTCTGCTTCCTTGCCTGGGGAGCGTATCAGAATGTCTGGCGCGACATTAAGCACTGAGACAGTGGCGCCCGGCGCCGATGACGCTGGAGCCAATGACGATCTCAGGGCTCTGATCCGGACGATCCCCGACTTTCCGAAGCCGGGGATCATGTTCCGGGACATCACCACCTTGCTGCTCGATGCACGGGGCTTCGCCCTGTGCATCGACCGCATGGCGGCCTCGGTGGGCGGCAAGGTCGATCTGGTCGCCGGCATCGAGGCCCGCGGCTTCCTCTTCGCCGCTGCGCTTGCGATCCCGCTGGACGCGGGCGTGCTGCTGATCCGCAAGGACGGCAAGTTGCCCGGTGCGACGATCGCCGAGGACTATGCGCTCGAATACGGTACCGACCGGATCGCGATTCATGCCGATGCCTGTACGCCGGGCGCGACCGTCCTGCTGGTCGACGACCTGATCGCGACCGGCGGTACCGCGCGGGCAGCCGTGCGGCTGCTGCGCAAGGCGGGAGCGATCGTCACCCAGGCCGCCTTCGTCATCGACCTGCCCGAGCTCGGGGGCGCCGATGCGCTTCGCGCGGACGACATCGAGGTTCGCTCGCTGGTGGCGTTCGACGGGCATTGATCCGCGAGCCCTTGCGGGCATCGCCATACCCCAGGTTTCCGGACGACGGATTGCGAGCCAGGTGAGGGCAGCAGTCACATCCGCCGGAATGCGCTCACGCCAGACCATGATGATCGGCTCCTCGGCATGGGCAGGTACGATCGTCCTGCTCCTCTTCCGTTCGAAACCGATCGCGCGCTGATAGAGCGAGCTTTCGACCCGGTCGTCGGCAGCGCGCCGGCCGGCAGCGATGCCGGCGGCGAAATCGGGGTATCGCCGGCGCCACGCCTCGCAGGTTTCGATTCCCACCTCGAAAAAATCGGCGATACCGGCCTCGTCGGCGCCGAGCATGCAAAGCTTGCGCGCCTGCCGGGCATATTCCGGCCGGTAGGCAGGTTCCCGCTTAGCCCCGCGTCCCGGGCATTTCCCTGTTCCGGCTGTGGTAACAGGGAAAATAACAGGGAATCTGGTATTTCCATCCGTCTGCGGGGCTCTGTCAGATGCCGAATTATGGCCTGAAACCAATGCGCGGCATGCAGATTCCCTGTTCCCGTGAAACAGGGAATTGGCCGAGCCCGAACAGGGAAGGGGACGTCGGGAACAGGGAAATCCCGGGTCCGGCTGGATCATGGCTTGATTCAACCATTCGGCGGAATCGGGTTTGTGCGGAGCGACCATCATCATGGAAGGAGTCGTCGCATGGCAAACGGCAAGCTTGAATCAAGGGCGACCGGATATGGCAATCCGCCGGTCGAGCATCGATTCCGCAAGGGACGTTCCGGCAATCCCGCTGGACGGCCGCGCGCGACCGGGGCGCAGGGGGACAGGCTGCCGGGATCGACCGAGCCCGGCCGGCAGATGATCCTGGCCGAGGCCTATCGCCGCGTGACGGTCGAGGAGGATGGCAAAACACTCGAACTGTCGACGCACGAGGCGGTCTTGCGCGCGATGGCCACGGCGGCGCGCGAGGGCAACCAGGTCGCGCAACATCGCTGGACCCAGTTGGTGAAGGCCGCCGAGGCCGAGCAGAAGCGCGCGCAGATTGCGCTCTACAATGTGCTCGAACGTGACCATCTCGAACGGGAGTGGTCGGACCGCGAGGGGAAGATGGTGGTATGCCCGTCCTATGCGGACGACATCGTCGCCGACCCCCGGACCGGTGCCGTCGTCGTGCGGGAAGTGCCGGACGCGGGCGAGGCGTAGCGCCGGACATGTCGACCCGGTCTGGTTTGGCGTAAAGGAGGCGTTCGCCGGAACCGTCGCGTCCTTTTTCCGTTGATGATGCATCGAAGCGCCGCTTCGAAGCGCCGCTGCCGCACCACATCGGCGCTCCCATCATGGGAGTTGCGTCAATGTCACCCTTCAAGCTTTCCGTTGCGGGCCTCGCGCTTGCCGCCGGCTTCGGCCTCTCCGGCTGCGCGACCGATGGTTATGGCTATGGCGGAATCTCCGCCGGCTATAGCGACTGGGATCCCTATTATGGCGGCTACCGGGCCGATCCCTATTGGGGCTGGTATGGCGACTATTATTATCCCGGCACCGGCTATTACGTCTACGATCGCAACAATCACCGTCATCGCTGGAACGACGGTCAGCGCGGCTATTGGCAGGGCCGGTCGCAGAACTGGCATCGTGACCGGCGCGACATCCGGCCCGTCTGGCGCGACTATGGCGTGACTCGTGGCCAGCATCGCGGCGGCGGACGCCGCCGCTGATTCAGCGGGGACCGTCCGGCCTCAATCGGCGGGACGGGTCCTGATCAGCCCGATCGAGGTGAAGGTCATCACCGGGACGTCATCCTGATTGAGGACGGTCATCCTGCTGCGATAGCTGCCCATCTCCGGCCGGCTTTGCGAGGCGCGCTTGTCGAGGATCTCGGTCTCGCATCGAAGCACATCGCCGGGATAGACCGGCTTGAGCCAGCGCAGCTCGTCAACGCCGGGCGATCCAAGGCCGGCCTGGCGGTTCGCCTTCAGATTCTCCACGACCATCGACATGGTCATGGCGCAGGTCTGCCAGCCACTGGCCGAGAGCCGGCCGAAATGCGTGGTCGCCGCTGCCTCGTCCGACAGGTGGAACGGCTGCGGATCATATTTGGACGCGAACTCGATCACCTCTTCGCGGGTGACCTCATAACGGCCGAAGCTGCCCTTCGTGCCCACCACGATATCCTCGAAATACTGCATCGTCACTTGCCTCGATTGCCGATCAATATCCCTTGGAACGGTGCGTCGTCGCCGTCCAGTCCGGTTGCCCGGGGGAGGCCGATCAGGTCGCGGACCAGGGGCGCGACGTCGACATTGTCGAAGCTCGGCAAGGTGCCGGCAGCGCGGATCGCCGGACCGCTGGCGATGAACAGGGCCGCCATTTCCGGTGCCATATTGTCATAGCCGTGATTGCCACGGTCGCTCATCCTGGCGGACGCGGTCTTCACCACGACCCAGCCGGTATCGGCCAGACAGAAATAGGGCGGGACCCGCGGGTTGGTGCCGTAGTGAAACCGTGCCGGGATATCGGCCTTGCGCCAGCAGGTGAGGTGATCGTGCGGCTTGAGCAGCGAAGCCTCAAGCGCTGCCTCGTGCCCGGGAACGGCGGCAAGCGAGACATAGGTCGTCGCCTCGATCACGCGATAGTCCGCTGGATCGGCGATCCGGTCGATCGGGATGGTCCTGTCCTGGCTCGTCTCTGCCATGCCGTGGTCGGCGACGACCACCAGATTGGCCGGCTGGCCCATCCCGGCAAGCCCCCGGACCAGCTGGCCGATCGCCGCATCGACCTCACCGACCGCCGCCGTCGTTCGCGCATCACCGGGGCCGAAATGATGACCGGCGGTATCGACCGTATCGAAATAGAGGGTGACGAATTGCGGGCGGATGGATGCCGGGCGGCGAAGCCAGTCGAGCACGGCGTTGACTCGCTGGGTGTCGTTCACCTGGATGTTGAATTGCTGCCAGTCCTCGGGCCGCGTGCCCCCGGTGATCCCGTTCGGCCATTCCTTCGCGCGGGTGCCGCCGACCGCGACGTTCGAGCCCGGCCAGAACATCGTCGCGGTGCGGATGCCGGCCTTTTCCGCCGTTACCCAGACTGGTTCGGCCTCACTCCACCAGAAGGGGTCGTCGGTCTGCATGTCGAAGACCTCGCCCGGCCGTTGGCTGTCCTCCATCTTGTTGGCGACGATGCCGGTGCGATCGGGCCGAAGGCCGGTCACGAGCGTCCAGTGGTTGGGGAAGGTCTTGGACGGGAAGGAAGGCCGCATCGCCGCCCTGACGCCGGTCGAGGCAAGCGCGGTCAGGTTCGGCGTCACGCCCCGGTCGAGATAGTCGGGGCGGAAGCCGTCGATCGAGACGAGGATGGTGACGGGCGCGCGCGCCTCGGCCGGTGCCCGGGCGAGCGGTGCGGGGGCTGGGACAGCGGCGCAGCCGGACGTGCCGACAGCAAGCAGGGCGGCAAGAAGCAGGCGAATGCTGGCCATCGGGCGACTCCATCGGATTCGCCGCCTATTGCCCGAGTGAGCGCCCGGGGAACAGCATGTAACTGGCCGGTGCGGACGATTGGACCGCCGATCCGGCCCGCGGCCTCACACGTTGAAGCGGAACAGCATCACGTCGCCGTCCTGGACGACATATTCCTTGCCCTCGGCGCGCAGCTTGCCGGCATCGCGCGCGCCGGCCTCGCCCTTGAACGCGACATAATCGTCGAACGCGATCGTCTCCGCACGGATGAAGCCGCGCTCGAAATCGGTGTGGATCTCGCCTGCCGCCTGCGGTGCCTTGGCACCGACATGGACGGTCCAGGCGCGGGCTTCCTTGGGGCCGACGGTGAAGAAGGTGAGGAGGTGGAGCAGCTTGTAGCCGGCGGTGATCACGCGGGCGAGGCCGGTTTCCTCAAGCCCCAGCTCCGACAGGAACTCGCCGCGTTCGTCCGGCGCCATGGTGGCGATCTCGGCCTCGATCGCGGCCGAAACGACCACCGCCTCGGCGCCCTCCGCCTTCGCCTTTTCGAACACCCTGGCCGACAGGGCGTTGCCGTGCGCTGCGTCGCCCTCATCGACATTGCAGACATAGAGGACCGGCTTGGACGTCAGCAGCTGCGCCTGGGCGAACACGCGCGCTTCTTCCTCATCCTTCGGCACGGTCAGCCGTGCCGGCTTGCCCTCGCGCAGCAGCTCGAGCGCCTGGCCGAGCACCGAGGCGGCGATCTTCGCTTCCTTGTCGCCCTGCTGGCCCTTCTTGATATAATTGGGCACGCGCTTCTCGAGGCTTTCCAGGTCGGACAGCATCAGCTCGGTCTCGACCGTCTCCGCATCAGCGATCGGATCGACCTTGCCCTCGACATGAGTCACGTCGCCATTCTCGAAGCAGCGCAGCACATGGACGACGGCATCCACCTCGCGGATGTTGCCGAGGAACTGGTTGCCGAGGCCTTCGCCCTTGGACGCGCCGCGCACCAGCCCGGCAATGTCGACGAAGCCGAGCTGGGTCTCGATGATCTTGGCCGACCCGGCGATCGCCGCGAGCTGGTCGAGGCGCTTGTCGGGCACCGCGACGTTTCCGACGTTCGGCTCGATCGTGCAGAACGGATAGTTCGCCGCCTGCGCCGCCGCCGTCTCCGTCAGCGCGTTGAACAGCGTCGACTTGCCGACATTGGGCAAGCCCACGATACCACAACGGAAACCCATCTTCGTTCCTTGTCAGATTGTCGCGACCACTGCCCTTGCGGGGTCGCTCATGATTGCGCGGCCAGATAGGCGTTTCGCTGGCCCAATGCCAGCGTCAGCGCCAGACTCATCTATAGTTGAAGCTGATGCTGATCCGCTCGTCCTTCGCGGTGCCCGCCGGGACCTCGTGGCGCAGCCAGCTTTCCCACAGCAGCACGGTGCCTGCTTCCGGCCCGACATAGACGAAGCTGCGCAGGTCCTCCGGGGCGTCGTCGAGGCGGGTAGGGGCGGCCATCATCAGCGGCAGGCGCGGATCCTCCAGCTTGAGCGGCCCGGCACCCGGCGGCACCGCCACATACACCGTCCCCGAAACCACGCTGTGCGGATGGATATGGCCCGAATGGGTGCCGCCCGGCTTCAGGACGTTCACCCAGAAGCTGTCGAGCTTCAGCTTGCGCCCGCCCAGATCGAACGCGCATTCCGCGGCAAACGCGGCGACATGCTTGTTGAGCCGCTTCGCCAGCTCGCCGAAGGTCGGGTCACGCTGCGGCAAATCGTCGAGCGACGCATAGCTGGTATAGCCGCGATACCCGTTCGCCTTGGACCAATGGCGTCCGGCACGGTCGTCCTCGGCCAGCACGCGGCAGGCATGGTCGAGCTCCGCCACGAAATCGGCATCGTTCAGCACGCCCTCGTAGAGCCGCGTCGCGAACAGGCTGCGTACCGTCATTTCGAATCTCCCAGCCGCAGCGCGACATCGCTCATGAAACGGGCGTCGTTGCCCTCGGCGAGCCACTTCGCCTCGGCCGCCACCGCACCGAGCAGGTCGGTCAGCGGATCCATCTCCGCCTTGGCATAGTTGCCCAGCACATAGGGGCTGACCTTGTCCTTGTGCCCCGGATGACCGATGCCGATCCGCACCCGGCGGAATGCGTTGCCGATATGCGCCTCGGTCGAGCGCAGGCCGTTATGCCCGGCGGTGCCGCCGCCGGTCTTCACCTTCACCTTGAACGGCGCGAGATCGAGCTCGTCATGGAAGACGGTCACGTCGCCGACATCGAGCTTGTAGAAGCGCATCGCCTCGCCGATCGAGCGGCCGCTCTCGTTCATGAAGGTCGCGGGCTTGAGCAGCAGGATCTTCTCGGGGCCGATCCGGCCTTCCTGGGTCCAGCCCTGGAAGGCCTTCTTCACCGGGCCGAAATCATGCAGGTCGGCAATCGTGTCGGCGATCATGAAGCCGACATTGTGTCGCTGCAGCGCATATTGCGCGCCGGGATTACCGAGGCCGACCCAGATCTGCATTAGAAATCACCCCTCCCCTTCAGGGGAGGGGTTGGGGTGG
>CZQE01000315.1_pt1 | contig 16626 bp, 17 predicted proteins | sample 734431 | NCBI WGS metagenome assembly CZQE01 (sample SAMEA3597869, study PRJEB11362) | hydrothermal vent metagenome | biome: marine hydrothermal vent biome; feature: marine hydrothermal vent; material: ocean water | place: Atlantic Ocean | collected 2010-09-19/2010-10-04
CTACCTACAAGCTCATGCGGCAGGCCGTCGAAGTCTGGTATTTGGGCATGCCGCGGCGGCGGAAGAACTATGCCTATCGCCGCTATGTGGATCTGTGCCGCGAGCAGGAGGTTCCTGCGGTCAGCGACCGCACCTTCCGCGTGTTTATCCGCGACAATTATACCGAGCGGCAGGAATATGAGCGTCGCTTCGGCCGGCGCGCCGCCTGGCTGAAGTTCGGCATCTTCGAGCGGCGGAGCCCGCCCGAACGGCCGCTCGAAGAAGTGGAGGTGGATCATTGCCTGATCGATCTGGTGGTGGTGCATCCGGAGAGCGGCCGCGCCTTGGGGCGGCCCTGGCTCACCGCGCTTCTCGATCGCGCCACCCGCATGATCGTAGGGGTGCATCTGAGCTTCGAGGCGCCGTCCTATGCCTCACTTCAGAGAGCGCTTGCCCATTCCCCTGTGGAAGAAGGGTCTCTCCGGGCTCGCCGATATTGAGCATGACTGGCCGTGCCACGGCGTGCCCGAATGGCTGATCTGCGATAACGGCAAGGAGTTCCGGTCGCAATCGCTACAGTCGGCCGCCAGGATGCTCGACATCGGCATCGTCAATCTGCCGGTGAAAATGCCATGGTTGAAGGGCGCGGTCGAGCGCGTGTTCCAGACCATCGGCGTGCAGGTGTTCAGCCATGAGGAAGGCACGACATTGTCGCGGACGATGGATCTCTATGATCCGGTGGCGCGGGCAAGGCTGTCGCTCGAGGAAGTGCGTAGTCGTATCCTCAAGTGGATCGTCGATGACTATCATCACAGCGTCCACGATACGTTGAAATGCACGCCCTATGAGCGCTGGCGAGAACTCAGCGCGCTTTACCCGGTGCGCCCGGTTCCCGACTTCGACCATATTGTACGGCTGACCGGAGAGACCTTCTTCCGGCGCATCTCCAACATCGGCATCCAATATGAGGGGCTGCTCTATGCTGATCGGGAGAAGCTCGAACCGCTGCTGGCGCGCCGCGGCGGGTTGGAAAAAGACTGGGAGTTACGCTACGATCCCTATGATCTGGGTGAGGTCTGGCTGCTCGACGACGAGCGCGGCGAATGGCTGATGATCCCGTGTGTCGACCAGAGCATATCGCGGGGCGTCTCCAAATATCAGCACAAGATCCATCGCTCGATCGCAAAGCGAAGCCTGCCGAAGAATGCGCCGGTGACGGTCGCCGATCTCGAAGCGGCGCGCGGTCTTGCCGAACAGACGGCGGGAGAGCTGCAAAGTGATGTGAGTAAAGTCCGCAGCAAGACGCGGGCAGCGCGGTACGAGACCGACGGTCGCTACTTCACGCCGATCGAAGGCCAAAAACGACCGCCTGAAATAGGACCGCAGGCACCGGCGGTAGAAACCGCACCACGTGCGGCGAAACAGCCACCGGTGCCGTCGCCTCCCGTGATAGATCTCGACGCGGACATCGATGCTCTGGTTGCACAATGGTCGGACCCGAGGCGATGACACATCGTCGCGCCGCGGAGTTACCGGCACGGCCAGCGGTGCCCGACGCCGTGCTTGCGTTCGAGACCACGGTGATCCCGCATACGCGGCACATGGAAGCGAAAGCGGCGATCCGCGAGTTACATGGCCGATACCGCCCGCGCGAGGACAGCCGACGCTTCAAGGCCCGGGCCCTGCTCATTATCGGCTCTGCTGGGTCCGGCAAGACGACGGCGCTCGAGGACTATATGGCCGACTATCCCGACAGCGCCACAGAGGATGCCGATATCCGCCGCATCGTTTATGTCGAAGCACCGGAACGGACGACGCGACGGGCGCTGGTGGGGGCGATCCTCGGCGCCTATGGCTATCGTGCACGGGACCATTGGAACACCAGCGAGGTGATCGAGAAGATCGCCTTCTATGCCGAGGAGACGGGCACCGAGATGATCTTCATCGACGAAGGGCATCACATGGTGAACGAGAATAATCCCGACATGACGGCGGAAGTGACCGAGTTCATGAAGTCATTGCTCAACCGTGTGAAAGTCCAGATCGTGATCGCGGGTCTTCCCCGGCTGCTCGACATCTCCGTGCCGGGCGAGAAGACGATGCAACTGCGCCGTCGGTTGCAACCGACGATCATCCTCAAGCCCTATGATTGGGCGACCCGGAGCGGCCGCACGATGTTCTCTGGCGTGCTCGGCGTCATGGAGAAGATGATGGGGCTGCCGGAGGCATCGGGCCTCGCGAAGCACGAGATGGCGAAACGCATTTATGTTGCGACGGGTGGCGAGATCGGGATCGTCTCCAAATATCTGAGCGAGGCCCTGAGCGTGGCACTGGCGATCGGCCGGCGGTCGATCGATCTGAACCTGTTGGGAGAGGTTCATTCGGGCTGGCATCCGACTTATGAGCCCGACGTCAGGGATATGCTGGACTTCGATGCGATCCTTGTGGATGAACCGTCAGTTCCGAGCGGCGGCCCGGCCCGCCACGACAACCCCTTCCTGTGTTCGGCCGAACGCCTGCGCGAAATCTGGCTGCGCGACGCCGTACCTCCGTCGCCCAGGAACATGAGCCGTGTCACAAAGCTGCGCGGAAGGGGCGCACAACCCCTTCGGCCCTTCGTGCGCGAGGGATTATGACAGCACCCGCAACTCGACTTGCGTTGCGGGTGCGGCCGACAGCGTTCGAGCCGGGCTGGGCACTGTTCAACCGGCTTGCCCTGCGGCATGGCTGTGAAACCCAGCTGGAATTTGCGCGTCAAGTGCCGCTGGTCGACCGAACCGACTTCGTTCGCGATATGGAACGTGGGCGACGCTTCCACGATATCGCCCGGCTCAGCGGCGTCCCGCTCGAAACATTGCTTCGCAACTCGATAATGCAGACCAAGGGTGGGAGCGTCCTTGCAGGTGAGCTTGTGAGCCGCAGCGGCAATATCAGCTATCGTTGTCACTTCGCCCGTATCTGCCCGGACTGCATGCGATCGGATATCGAGCAGGGTCAAGGGCCGGTCGCCTGTCGGTCGTGGCGGCGCTCCTGGTGGGATCTGGCGAAGGTATCGAGCTGTCCTCATCATGGTCGGGCGCTGCTGGCGATCTGTCCTGCCTGTCGACATGCGTTCCGCCGTTCGGACCTGTCACCAGCGCGTTGCAAGTGTGGGCACGATCTGACGCAGGAATGTACCGAAGCGGTCACGTCGGATGGCACGATCGGGGACGCCTATCTTGTCGGCAGGCTTGGTGATGGACCCCGTATCTCTCACGCGTTCCTCGACAGCCTGGCGTTCGCGGACGCCGCCGAGATCATGCAATGGGTGGGCTCGGTCGCACGCTGGGGCAGATCGATCGTCAGCTGGCGCCGGCAGGAGCCTGCGGAGCGTACCCGCACAATGGCGGCGGGCTTTGCGGTCTGCAAAGACTTCCCCGACCAGTTCGAAAAGATGCTGGACGGGATGCTGGCTGCATGTCCGCTCAAGCGTCTGACACCCGTGGGTGTATATGGGCGTCTGCAATACTGGCTCGGCCTGTCCGTCAATCCGGCTATCGGCCCGATCCGGGAGGTCGTCAGGAATCATGTGGTGAAGAATGTGCCGATAACAGCAGGCACGATGTTGTTCCGTCAATCCGCAACAGAAGGCGATCTCACCACGCTAGGCGGTCTGGCGAAGCTCTGCGGCGTATCCGCTGAACGGGTCGCGACCGTAGCTGCGGCATTGAGGTTGATCGACTCGCTGCCCAGCAACGCCCGGGGTATGGTCGTGCCGAAATCCCTCGAAGAGCCGTTGACGGCCTTCTTCCGCGAGTCCTGTTCTCCCGAGGACGCACGGCGTTATCTCGGCGTCGGTCTCGGGCTGTTCAAGGCGCTCATAGCGCGACACTATCTTCCCCGCGCCTTCCCGCTTGGTGGAGCGTCGATCCCGGCGCAGTACCGTCTGGCAGATCTCGACCGCTTCCTTACTGCTGTGCACGGCGATGCGCCGTTCGTCACAGCGCCGCCGCCAGGCAGCGAGACGATCCTGCGGGCCGTGCGCATCTGTTATCGGTCCTCGGAGGCGATTATCGGCGGGCTGCTGCGTGGCCAGATCAAAGCTACGGGCCGCTTGCGCGGCGAACGAGGCATTGCGCAGATACTGGTCGATACCGACGCGGTGATCACCAGCCTCGAATATGAGGACGATCCAATGTTCATGCTCATGGCGCAAGCTGCGCGGCACCTCGGCGTGACCATCCCGACGGTCGCAAAGCTCAAGCAAATGGGTTGGCTGACAATCGACAGGAAACAGACACCCCTCAGGATCATGCCCGCCTTACGGCGAGCGGAGGTCGAAGCGTTCGGCGCGCGCTTCGTCAGTGCTGCCGAGTTGGCGCGCATCCCCGGCAAAGCTACGCATGCCGTGAGGGTTCATCAACATCTGCGGAGCGCCGGTCTGGTGCCGGTGATCGCTGGAAGCCGAAAGCTGCAGCCCTTCTATGTCCGCGAGAGCGCCGAAAAAGTGATCCGCGGAGTCTACCGTGATCGGTTGCCCGAAACGACTGCAGCGATGTGAACGGATCTACCGGAATGGATGAAGCGGTTCGGCTGCGGGCCCGGCTCAAGGCGCTGGATGATGAGCGGGCGGCAGTGGTCGTGGCGCTGGATGCCCTCGCGGCGCAACAGTCGACCGAGCACCGAAAAGCCGATGCTGTCTCGCTGTTCTCCGACGCGCCGGTGACCGCGACATCGCCGACAGGCGAGAAGGTCGCGTTGTTCCGCAGGCTGTTCGCCGGTCGTGAAGACGTCTTCCCACTGCGCTGGGACAACCGCAAGACCGGGCGCGGCGGCTATGCGCCCGCCTGCGGCAACGAGTGGAAACGCGGACTCTGCGACAAGCCACAGGTCAAATGCGGCGAGTGTACGCACCAGGCGTTCCTGCCCGTGACGGACGAGGTGATCGACAAACATCTGCGTGGGCGGGCGTTATCGCGATCGGATGCCGGCGACTTTGTGGCGGGCGTTTACCCGCTGCTTGCGGACGAGAGCTGCCGATTCCTCGCGGCCGACTTTGACAAGGCGAGCTGGGCCGAGGACGCGCTCGCCATGATGGAAACCTGCCGCCTGCGAGGGGTGCCCGCCGCGCTCGAGCGATCCCGATCCGGCAATGGCGGCCATGTCTGGATCTTCTTCGCCGACGCCGTGCCGGCACGAACCGCCCGCGCGCTGGGCGCATCGCTATTGACCGACACGATGGAGCGGCGTCCGGAGATCGGGTTCGGCTCCTATGATCGCTTCTTCCCGAGCCAGGACACCATGCCGCTCGGCGGGTTCGGCAATCTGATCGCGCTGCCGCTGCAGGGGCACGCCCGCAGGCGGGGAAACAGCCTGTTCGTAGATGAGCAGTTGCGCCCCTATCCCGATCAATGGGCGTTCCTGTCTTCGCTGCCGCAGCTGGATGCGCACGACGCCGCGCGCATGGTGGCCGACGCGGAAATGCGCGGGCGGGTGCTGGGTGTGCGGATGCCGGTGGAGGACGAGCATGCCGCCGAGCCCTGGCGGATGACACCGTCCCGGCGGCCGCCCTTGTTGCCTGTGGCCGAACCGCTGTCTGGGACACTCGATATCGTGCTGGGCGATCAGGTCTACATCGACCGGACTGGGTTGCCGGCGGCGCTAACCGCGCAGATCGTCAGGCTCGCGGCGTTCCAGAATCCCGAGTTCTATCGGGCGCAGGCGATGCGCCTGCCGACGTTCGGCAAGCCGAGGATCATCTCCTGCGCGGAGCTTCACCAGAAACATATCGGGCTGCCGCGAGGATGCCTCGACGAACTGGTCGCGCTTATAGCTGCTCATGGAAGCACTGTCAGGATCGACGACCAGCGAATGGCAGGGGCTCCGCTCCCGGACGGTCTGTCGTTCCAGGGTGATCTCGAAGAACCCCAGCAAAAGGCGGTCGACGCGCTCGATCCGCATGATGATGGGGTGCTGGCCGCGACAACGGCGTTCGGCAAGACGGTGGTAGCCGCACACCTCATCGCAAAGCGGCAGGTCAATGCACTCGTGCTCGTCCATCGCAAAGAACTGCTCAGCCAATGGGTCGAACGGCTGCGAACGTTCCTCGATATCGATCCGAAACTGATCGGGACGATCGGCGGTGGCAAGCGGAAGCCTACAGGCGTGATCGACGTGGCGCTGATACAGAGCCTCGTAAGGCGCGGCGAGGTCTCGGATCTGGTTGGCGACTATGGTCACCTCATCGTCGACGAATGCCATCACCTGTCCGCGGCGAGCTTCGAACTTGTAGCCCGGCGCGCCAAGGCCAGGTTCGTGCTCGGCCTGTCCGCCACGGTTGCGCGCAAGGATGGGCATCAGCCGATCATCTTCATGCAATGCGGCCCGATCCGCTATCGGGTAGATGCGCGAACCCAGGCCGCTCGCCGGGGGATCGCCCATCGCACACGGCACCGGCGCACGGCATTCCGGCTGCCGCAACCGCTCGCAATCATGGACAGACCGCCAATGCCGGCGGTTTATGCCGCGCTGGCGCAGGACGAGGCCCGAAACGATCTTATCTTCGATGACGTGCTGCGTGCTCTGGAGGCGAAGCGGTCGCCGGTAATCCTGACGGAGCGCAAGGACCATCTCGAATATCTGCAGGGCCGGTTATCCCGGTTCGTGCGGAACCTCGTGGTGTTGCGGGGTGGAATGAGCGCGGCGGAACGCAAGGTAGCGGACGCCGCACTGCGTGTGCCTGACAGCGAGGAGCGGCTCATCCTCGCAACGGGCCGCTACATCGGCGAAGGGTTCGATGACGACCGTCTCGACACGCTGTTCCTGACGATGCCGATCTCCTGGAAAGGGACGCTCGCCCAGTATGTAGGGCGCCTGCATCGCCGGCACGCGGGGAAAACCGACGTGCTCGTCTATGACTATGTCGACGATGCGGTCCCGATGCTCTCGCGCATGGCCGCCAAGCGCCAGGCCGGATATCGCGCACTCGGCTACAGCATCGAGTAATCCGGGGCGGAATCATTTATCGATTCTCGGAAGCGACCGGCGAATCGCGAACCGATTCTGCGAATGAGATTAATGGTTCTCGACGGCCGTCAGATGCCGCCTGCAACCGCCAGCGTCATATGAGCTTATCGGTTCTCCACAGAGAGCGCGGTGGAATCGACACCCATGCCCCAGGCCGCGACGACCGGCTGGTTCGGCATGAAGCCGCGCGCGGTATCCATCACGCGACCCAGGCCAAAATCACGTCATCGTCGGAGGGGCGCCGGGCGGTCACGCGGAATGGCTGCAGCGGCATGCCGGTGCGGATGACGAACTGGTCGACATGGGTCTCGCGCCGCAACTGCGTTGCGACGGCATAACACCGCTCGAACGTGGTCAGCCGGTGACGCAAGGGGGACAGCGCGGACATGGTCAGCTCCTGTGGCGAGTATCGGGGTAGGTCAGGCGTCCAGGTACCGGGCGCGCCATGTGAGAAAGCGCTGGAGCGGCTGTGGTGCGTCCAAGCCGGGAGAAGGCGCAAAATAGCGGAGCGCGAGCTTTTCCCAGGTTCGCCGGGAATAGGCAGCGCCCGATACATTGAGAATGTGCGGCTGGGCGGTTTGGAGGTCAGCGCAAGCTGGACCCGGCTCCGCATCGGGGTCGAACTCCAGGATGGCTGCGATCGATCGTTCCTCGTCGCTCAACGCAACGTAGAGCGTCGCAATTGCGAGTGGGGCAGTGTCGTCGTCATACGGTGCGTGGCTGGCGACCGGGTCCTGAGGCATGGTCAGATTCTGTCCTGTGAAAGGGTGATCGGGGGGCGCGGCAGCTCGCAAGGCGTCGTCTTCGAAGATCGGGAATTTGGCGCAAGGCGGCTCGTCGCAGTCGAAGGAGATCCAGCTGGCGCCGGAATCATGGGCGGAGGCGAGCAGACGCCAGAGGTCCGGCGACAGCGTGTCAGGACGTTCGAGAGGGTCATCAAAAATGCCGAGATGAACCGAGAAGCCATATTGATGCGGCTCGATCGACAGATCGGGATGGTCGACGATCACGCGTCCGCGGCGCCGCGGCGACCTTGCGATCAACGCGTCGATTTCGGCACGTTCGTCAGCCGGAACATGGGCAGTTGAGCAGATACAGATGTGCGAGCGGCGCATGGCCATCTCCATCTCCATGAATCGGATTGGAACCGGAAAACCCGGTAACCTGGTGGGGTCCGAGGCGTCAGCCGGAGGCGGCGTCGGGAAGGAAGGATAGAGTCAGGGCGCCGGCGCCTGCGATCACGCTGATCGATCCGCCGGCGGGGATCAGCCAGACGACTTCGTCGGCGATCGCATCACGGATCCGTTCGAGCAGCGCCTGTTCTTCGCCAAGAAGGATCTCGTTGGCGATGTGCCGCGCGGCCTGTTCGAACGCGCGATGCTGCGTGTCCCAGCTATCGCTGTCGTGGTCCTCGTCATAGCTGAAGCACGAAGCGTCGATCAGCCAGGCGAGCGTGCCGGGTGTTATCGCGGCGGTCCGACCAACCAGAACCACCGCTTCGTCAAGGCTGCCATAGCCGCCATTTCGGCAGACCAACGCATCCACCGGCAGGAGATGATTCTCGCTCGTCCCAGGCGCATCGGGGAGTTCGATCGTTACATCGAGCGTGATCGAATCGACGCGCCCAGAGACGAGGTCGGCTGGGAGAACGTCTTCGTCGGCGTAGCGCTGGATTCTGTCGCCGGTATCGATGGCGAAGCTTATCTCCGCGACGCGCGGGGCCGCATCATACCAGCTCTAGCCAGCGAAGGCGTTTCTGGCGCGAACGGGCCGTCGACCGAGCGGCGAGCTGCTGGAGAGCGCCTGCGCGGCGCCTTGGTCGATATCCGGTTCGTAATTGTCCAATAGGGCCATCGGTTCATCGACGACGGGCTCGCCTGACGGCAGGCCATGTCCGTCGGCGGTTTGGGGTGCCCATGCTTCGAGCCAGGCTGCGGCCTCCGGCATCTGGACGCCGAGGTCACTCGCGCGGCGCCACGATGCAAAGGACAACCTGTGGCTCTCGCGGGCAGCGAAGGCGCGAAAAATGGCGCGTTCCGCTGCGATTTTGAGGGCCTCAAGCGTCTTGTTCTGCACCATTTCCTTGCGGGCCGGGAGAACGAGTTGAAGTGCGGGCGAATCGACGATGTCGACCTTTACGCTCCAGGGCTCATGATGATCGGCTTCGGAGACAAGCGGGAAGTCGCACCCGACTGTGAGGCCGTGGAAATTGATACGCGGGCAATCCAGCGGTCGGTTGCCGAGACCGCGGAACACGCCGATGCGACATCCCTGCCATGGCTCGACATGAATAGCCTCCGCGAGGAAGTCGATGCGAGGCTGGACGTCGCCGTGCAGGAACACGGGAAGCGGATAATGAAGTGCGCAATGAGCGACGACGCGGTCGAGTGCCGTTTCCCAGTTCTCCGGGAAATCGATGTGGATTTCGGTCCCGGCGCTGATGTCGAACGGTTCGACGGCAAGCGGCGCGCCGGTTTCCCAGGCGTCCGGGGTGACGACGACGCGCCAGCCCTGCGCGGCGGATCGCGAAAAGGAACGTATCTCGACGCGGTGCCCCGCAAGGCTGAACACGCCCATGCCTGCCGGGTCCTCGCGGTCGGCGATGTCGGCATTCCAGCCAGAGTCGCCGAGGGTTACGAGTTTGACGGGATCGTCGATCCCAGAGCCATCGTCGCGAACGACAAGTGTCGGATGACCGGCAAGGTCATAGGAGCGGATATCGACATGGGTCGCCGCGGCGCGGCGTGCGTTCTGAAGTAGCTCCGTGAGAACGTCGGACAGGCTTCCGTTGAATAGTCTGGACACTTTGTGGACCAGGGATTGGCCGACGGCGGTTTGGATGGTGGTTGGGAGGGACATGGGCGCGCTCCTGATGGACAACGGACCGATTCCGCCGCCTCGCCCATCGTCCCCTCCCTCCTCCCAGGCGCGAGCGGTGGCCCGCCGAAGCAGGATCGGCCCTGATTGATACCGAGCGGAGGGCCGCAGTCGCCGGCGCGCGTTTCGGCCGGTGAGCGGGCCTGTGAAAGGTCCTGGCGTGGAGTGTGCGATGCAGCCGTTCACGCGCAGGATGCCGCCTCGGGCAAGTCATCGAGAGGGCGCCCAACGATCGTCGCGTCCGCTTCGCAGTCGGCGCAGAAGGCGTAGTCGAAGACCTCGCCCAAAACCCATGTTTGGGACGTGACGTCCCAGGTCGCCCATGCATCGCGCATGACGTCTTCGCCGCCGCACTGGCTGCAGCGCATGCTTTTCTTGGTCATGATATCCTCCGGATTGAAGTTATGCGGATATGCGGGAACCGCGCGCCCATGCTCTTCAGGCGAAGAGGCGAGCAGGTTTGACGGAAGGTGCGGAGAGGCGCAGGTCGCGGCAGATTCGCACTGCGAGGCGCTCGGGCTGGACTAGCTCGTGGACTGACGCCCAGTGATTACGTTCGCCAACATGGTCATGGCGTCCCGCGATGCGGCGGTACATGACCTCCTGGCCAGGGCCCATGCAGCCGAGACTCAGGCGAACCTGGACCTCGGCACCGTGCAGGACCACGTCACCGCTGACGGCAACGCCGCCATGATGGGAGCGAACGTGATAGCTGTCCGGCGCAAGTCCGAGGGCGTCGCCAAGACGCCTCATCGCCTTGCGCCCATCGGCGTGGAACAGCGTCTTGGCCGGAGGATCGTAGGCGACGCCCTTGTACGCAAGCGCGATAAGGGCGGGATGACGCTTCAGTTCGGCGATTGCATCGATGCAGGCGCGGCGTAACTGCATGTCGGCGGGTCCGATCCCCTGGGCGACGGCGCCGAGATGGCGCGCGAGGAGCAGGACGGCGGGATCGCTGTCGCGTGGCTTGCCGGCATTGCGGCAGTCCTCGATCGCGGCGGTCAGGGCGTGGAGGCAAGCCGGGAGCGTCGATAGCACCGAGGGGTCGAGGGCCTGGCTGAAGCGGAAGGCGACATCGTACGGCATGGGGAAGCTCCGACGGCAAAGCGCACCGTTGCGCCCCCTTTCGTCCCCCCTCCCTCCTCGACGATGCCCGGCAGTGACGAATCACGCGGCCCGGATCCTCTTGTCCGCAAGGAGTTCCGCGAAGCGTCGTTGGACCGACAGCGCATCGGGATAGCGATGATCAAGACCGTGACGGGACAATATCGGCGCGCGTGCGGTCGCAATGGAGCCCGCTTCTTGCAGCGTCGGTAGCCGCGGCGGCCAGCCTTTGACGAACCGGAGTCCGGTCGGCATCGCGCGCTCGATCCGCCGTCGTTCGATCGCGTCCCGTTTCGCGCGCGCCACGTCCGTGGCAAGCGACTGGGGAAGCAGATGTGGGGCGGCGTCCGCCAGCCACCGTTGCGGCTGGAACGAGAAGGTAGAGTCGGCCTCCATCGAGACGAGATGGCGATAGAGATCGAGATTGTCGTCCGCCTGCGTCGCCGCCTGGAGATCGTGTGCGGACCCGAGCACACAAAAGGCGCAGGAAAGTCGCGTGGAGCGATAGCGGGAATACGCTTCGTGCAAAGCGAGGTCGTGACGTGCGTGGTAGGCGAAGATGTCGTCCGATAACCAGTCGACCCCGGGATGCCAGCTGAGCATCCGCGTGCCGGCGGCATTGCCTGCTTTGGCGAAGCGTTCGTCGGTGCGCGACACGGGCGTGAAACGGCGGCTGGGACTCTCCTCCCGTCGCAAGCCGATGACGGAGACGATCGTCTCGCCTTTGTAGCGCCGCGCAAGCTCGGGACCGATGACCTGTATTTTCAGTTCACTGGTGCAAAATCTGAGCGACGCCGAGGACCATGGTCCGATGAGATTGTACGTCGAAAGCGCCTCGTACCGGTTCTTGCCGGAGGTGAAGCGTTGTCCCCAGCGGTCGACCATGTCGCCCGCGCGCCGGCGCAGGACGAGGAGCGGAAGACCCAGCTGCTGCGCAACGCCTTCGACGAAGGACGGCGTCGACCGCCATTCTGCCTTTCCAAGGTCGGCATGGACGGCGATACGCCGCGTTCCGGGATGGCCCTGGCGATCGAGCCATGCCATCGCGGCATGACTTGTCGCCGTGGAGTCCTTGCCCCCGGAAAGGTTGAAGACGAACCATGCATCGCGGCGGACAGCGTCGAAGATCGTCGCGTCCGTAGCGACGTCGAATTCGGCGCCATTCGTGTGGCAGGCGGCGGGCATGGCGTTGCTCATTTCGCGGTCCGAGGTGCTTTGATCAGCCGACGGCGATCAGGATATCGACCGCCTGGCGGAGGACAGCGTCGTCCGCGCCATTGACGATCACCGCGTCGGGATTGGTTGCGATGACCGCGCGGGTGACGATGGCGAGCGGTCGCTTGCGCAGCGGATATTGAAAGACTTGACCGCGCTCGATCGTGACGAGGTTCGTGCGTAACAGGCGCTTCAGCCGGCGATATTCGAGTTCATGGGCGAGCAGATCCCCGACCTCGGTTTCGAGATCCGGTTCGAGGGTGAGGTCGTGGACCACGCGCACCGGACGATTGGCCTTCAGCCATGCGTTGACCTCGGCTTCGGCCCATTGGCCGACCTGTTGATAGAAATCGCATCCGCCATGGCCCTGGTTACGGGCGTGGAAGGCGAGCTTGCCGTCTATCCAGATGTCGGCCGTGAAGGCGCTCGTCTCCTGCGAGAGCGCGGCGCTGTAGGTGACGTTGCGCAGTTCGATTTTCATGATGGAAACTCCGGACGCACCTGTTCTGAGGCGCGTCCCACACCTCCCCGCTCCCCTTCGGATCGATCGCGGTCTTTGGGATCGCGCGATTCCGGCGCACACGCACGGTCGACCAGATGCTATGGTGATATCCGCCGACTCAGCGTCGGCTGGATCAACTACGGCGCGCTGAACTCATCAGCCTGCGAGCATCGCGATGGGGCGTGACTGCAATGCGTGAGCTGGACGAAGAAGAGAAGTTGCTGCTGCGCCAACTGGACGGCGATATCTCAACCGGCGACCTGATCGTCATGGTCCGGGACCTTGGCGAGATCCTGCGTGGGCGGGGCCATGTGATGCAGGCCAACGTCGCGGAACTCGCCGCCGACCGGCTCAGACTGCTCAGCGGGCCGCGGGCAGGAGTGATCTCCGCGGCGAAGATTTGAACCCGCTTCTGGCGCGGATGGCGGGACCGCCGACGTTGCTACCAGCTATGAACCGGTAGTCCGTCGGCGGTGCCGGCGTCGCAGTCGAAGAGGATGTGGTCGAAACCGCGTTCCCGGCCAAAGCGAATGGCGGCAAGCAGGTCGTCCGGGAGTTGGCTTAGCCTAGCGGGGTCGATCTGTCGGATCGGCACGAACCAGCCATAGACGCTGCTGGCGATATTGAGCGGACAATCGGTCGCCTCTTTCGAACACCATTGGTCGAGCAGATCGGCGGTCGATGTCGAAAGATGCGCGGTGCCGAGAACGCAATACCAGCCGGTTTCGAGCAGGTACCCGGCAGCGGGAGGCGAAGCGCCGAGTTCGGTCCGATCGGTCGAGAGATGCTCATCGGGACGTTTGTCGAAATAGGCGCTGGCGATCACTTCGTCGTCGAGCGTGCCGGGATCGCGGGCGTCACCGATTTCCGTCCAGCATTCGCGGCAATAGGCTGCGACCTCGGCCATCAACGCCGGGCGGGTCAGCGCGACATAGTGGTTCAGGCCATGCCGATCTTCGATGGACGCGATGTGAATTTCCAGCGACCAGGGTATCGGCGATCCAGCGACTTGGGTTTCGGCGCTGGCCAGTGCTCCCAGCAGCGCCGCGCGGTCCCGCTCGACAAGCTCAGCAGGGTTTTCGATGGCGCGACGGGCGCGCGCCAGCAACCTCGCGAGATCGCGTTTTGACGTATCGGTCATGACAGTTCCTCATCGTATCGGGCGAGAAATCGCCGAATGGGGCGCGCGGCACGGCCGCGAGATCAGGCAGCCTCGGCAAATAGCGGAGGAAGCGTCACGTCGCCTTCGAGAGCGCGGCGATCGAGGACAGGATATGCCAAATCGGGGACCTTGCCTGCCGCGAGCTTGGCGGCGCGGGTCAGTGGGAAGAGATAGGCGTGGCAGCCGGGATGGCGTTGTCGGCGAAGGAAGCCGGTACGTTCAAGATCGGCGAGCCAAGCGGCGCGATCTTCGCCAAATCCCGGTGGGCGGGCGCCGGCGCGAACAAGATCGTTCATGGCGTAGCGCTGTCCGCATTCCGCGTTGCGGATCTTGGAGACCGCGCGCGAGGAGATGGGGCGGCCGTTCGGCAGGATGAGATCGGTGCGCGGGCTTGAGCGCCCGACATATCGGCTCCCCATGACCGCATAGAGACCGCCGACATGGCCCGGGAGGAACACATGTCCGTTCTCGTCAACCCTCCGGACGGGGTCGGCGTAGGAGATGACGGAGAGGATCTCGGGTTTCTCGCGGCGCAGGATGCGGAAAGCGCGGGAAACCAGGAAAGATTCAGCATTCCCGCCTTGGGTTTGGTCGATCACGAGCCGACCGAGATCGCAGGCGGTTCGCGGATCGGTGAGGCCTGCCGTCTTGGGGACGCTCGCATTGTTGACCGGGTGCGAGAAAACGCAGACCCCGACAAGCTCCGACCGGCCACCCTTGGCATTGGCGAACAGGCCGATCGAGAGTCGTGCGACCGGCATGGAAGCGGCATAATGGTGCGCCTTGACGAAGGGTGCCGCATGCAGGCGCGTGTCGATCGCGTCGACGGAAAGCCGCGTGGGATCGATTTCGCTGGCGTTCGGGATCCAGCGGCAGCGGCGGTCGCGCCACCGCTGCGTGCGAGTGGTGAGCATCGGGCGATCTCCTGGATGATCACCGTCTGCGCCCCCCCTTCCCTTTCCTGAGCCGTCATTGATCGGCGCGAGGGTTTGGAGATTCGACCGAGGGCAGCGGGATCGGGACGACCTGACTGCTGGCCAGGTTGAGGAAGGCTCCGGCGTGGCCGATAGAACCGCGTCCGAGAAGATCGAACAGCAGCGCGAGAGCATGGCTTGCGAGGGCCCGGTTGACGAACAGGGATTGGCGTTCAAGCGCCTCGGCGACCGAGCAGGAGGGGGTATCGTCGTCGGGGACACTATCGTCGGCCAGTTCCGGAAAGGCCTCGAGCACGGTAGGAAGTCGTCCGGGTTGTTCGTCGGTGCGCGATGGACAGCCGATCAGATATTGCCCGTCGCTGGCGCGGTTTCCGAGATCCATCCAGTAGGCGGGAGCATCCCTTATATTTGCGATCGCGCCGCCAAGCGCACGCCTGCCCGAGGCGGTGTCGACGCAGCTAATCAGGATATCGGCGCCTTCGATGCCGATCGCGCCAGGTGCACGGCCGTGGACCGCCTTCCAGGCAAGCCCGTGCGCGAGGTTGATCCGTTCGGTCAGTGTGCGCGCCTTCGAGTTACCAATGTCGCACCGGTAGAATGGCTGGCGGCCGAGATTTGCGACGGTGACGATATCGTCGTCGACCACGGTAACGTCGAGCGAACGCGAGGAGATTTCGCGCAGCGCCGTATCGAGTGAGGCGAGACCCATCAGCATCTGCGCGCCATTTCCGCCACAGCCGACGAGCAGGATGCGGATCGGGCGATTGTCGAAGGCGGCGGGCAGATAGTGCCGCTGCCGAGCGTCAGGCTGCATGGGACTCTCCTGCAAATGGGCTGCGCGGCAGGGGCAGGAACATGCCGCCGGCGCAGAGGCGGGATGCGATCACTGGGCCGTCCGGTTGGTCGAGCCGGCCGAAAACGAGCGATATCTTGGTCGCATGGGCGTCGTCGGCATTGTCGGTCGCGCTGAAGAATGCCGAGCCACGACCATGGCTATGGATATCGCAGACCATATGCCAGTCGGCCGGCAGGGCCGGTGTGCGGTACACGAGGCGGGAGGGCGTGGCCTCGTCGATGTCCGGCAGATTTACCGTGAACGCCCCTGTCGCCTCGTTCCAGAGCACGAACGCCGCGGCCTCGTTGGGCAGCGCTTCGCGGAAGTGGCCGAGGATCGTGTCGAGATGCTCGCGCGGGATAAGGCCGCAGCGCAGGTCGGCCTTGGGCGCGCCGATGCTACCATAGGGAAGATAGGCGGCGATCGGCGGCGTGATGGGCACATCGAGGGCGAGCCAGGGCCGGCGCAGGATGAGCATCACGCCGTCGGCGCCGACGCCAAGGCCGTGGCCCGAGCGGGCGTCCCGAAGCGCGTCGAGGGCGGGCGATTTCCCACGCGGCGGCACCGGATGGCAGGGTACGGCGGCGAGTATCGCGGCCGCGGTCGGATCATCGGCGAGCATCGTCATACCCGTGCGCTCGTGGAAATGAGACTTGCCACGGTTACCTTGGCCGCGGCTGCCGTTTTCGCCCGTGATCGATTCTGTCGTCCACCACGCGAACCGAAGGGCTTGAGACGGCTGACCGGAAAGCGTGTCGCCCGGCGCGCTGCAAGGTCATCCCATAGCCGGATGAGGCCGCCCTTTCCGCTGACCGTCAGTTCCTGTCCCGGATTGGGGTGCGTCGACCAGGAGTCGAACACCGCGCTCTCATAAGCCGGGATGGACGCGGCGCTCAGTGCTTTCGGCTTCGGGATGTTACCCCAGCAGAGGCGCCCGTTGACGAAGACATTGAGGATTGGCGAGTATAGAACCTCGGTAGCGGCGGTGGGACGCTCACTTGCCGGCAGCGCA
>CZQE01000083.1_pt1 | contig 16488 bp, 17 predicted proteins | sample 734431 | NCBI WGS metagenome assembly CZQE01 (sample SAMEA3597869, study PRJEB11362) | hydrothermal vent metagenome | biome: marine hydrothermal vent biome; feature: marine hydrothermal vent; material: ocean water | place: Atlantic Ocean | collected 2010-09-19/2010-10-04
AAAAAAAAAAAAAAAAAAAAAAAAAAAAAAAAAGAAGAAGATTTCCTTGGGGGAAATGTAACGGGCGACGTGCGCGAAGGGCAGTTCGTCGCCATCGCGCATCGCCTTCAGCGCCGCTGCGAAATCGGTCGCACTCCGGAATCCAAGCGATCGACCTGATCGACGCGGCCTATGACGACCCCGCCTTTCCCAATGGCACCTACATCAACGTCAAGGACAAGGTTAAGGTGCGCGGCGCGGAGTTCCAGATCGACGCCACCGTGGCGCAGGACTGGCATGTCGCGGCGAGCTACACCTACACCCGCGCCCGCAACGAAGGCGCGACCACGCAGCGGGATCGCACGCCCGAGCAATTCGCCAAGGGATCGGTCAGCTATGCGCCCGAGAGCCTGCCCTTCGGCGCCAACGTCTCGGTAAACTGGGTAGGGGATACCTATTCGTCGCCGTCTGGTTTCCCGCGCCAGAACTACGGCAATTACGCGATCGTCGATTTCGGGGCGCATCTTTACGTGGATGGTAGTGCCCGCCGAAACCGGTTCGGGATCAATGTCGAGAATGTGACGGGGCGGGAATATGCGACGCGAGGCTTCGGGTCGGCACCGGCCGATGCGGGAGGGCGCTTCCTCTATTTCACCCGTGGCGTGCCCCGGACGCTCCGGGTCAGCTACGGCCTGAGCTTCTGAGCCGATGATGCTCCGTCCCGTCCTCTTCCTGCATCGCTGGCTCGGCATCATCATCGGCGCTCTCATGACGCTCTGGTGCCTGTCCGGATTCGTCATGATGTATGTCGATTATCCACGACTCATGCCTGCCGAGCAGGTGCGGGGGCTCGCCCCCCTGCATCTGCCGGGGGGGGACTCGCTGGCGCATGTCGACCTGCCGGCGGAGACGCCGCTGTCGTCAGCGAAGCTGGAAATGATGGCGGGACGGCCGGTCCTTCGCATCGTTCCGATGATCGATCCGACCCGTCCGATCGCCCAGATGCGCATGACGCCCGGCGGCTATGATCTGTCGTCGGGCAAGGCGATCGCGACGCTTCCCCCCGCCGACATCCGCGCCATAGCGACGAGTTTCGGGCAGCGATCGGGCATCGCGGGACCGCCCGCATCGATTGCGCCGACCGGGATGGATCAGTGGACGGTGCAGGAGTTCAGACGCAACCAGCCGCTCTACCGGGTCGACTATGACGATCCCTCGGCCACGACGATCTATGTCGCGGGCAACAGCGGCGAGGTGGTTCAGCAGACCACCTGGTTCGAACGTTTCTGGGGCTGGTTGGGTGCAGTGCCTCACTGGCTCTACCCGACGATCCTGCGGCAGAACGGCGAGGCGTGGAACCAGGTGGTCATCTGGACGTCGCTGATCGGTTGTTTCCTTACCCTGACGGGTCTCTGGGTGGGCATTGCCCGGCTGCGGCGACGGCGCGACGGCAGTATCGGCTCGCCCTATCGCGGGCTATGGTGGTGGCACCACATGTTCGGCCTGTTCTTCGGGCTGTTGACGCTGACCTGGGTCGCCAGCGGGCTCTTCTCGATGAACCCGTGGGGATTCCTCGACAGCATGGCCGGGTTTGCTGAGCGCCAGCGACTGGCCGGAACCGTTACATGGGGCGATATGCGGGGCGCGATCTCGCGGCTCGATGCGATGCCGGCCGGGACGGTTCGGCTGGAAAGCGCGCCGCTCGGCGGACGCATGTTCCTCGTCGCAATCGGCCAGGACGGGCGGATGGTGCGCTTCGGAGCCGGCGGACGACCCGAACCGCTTCGAGCGGAAGCGCTGAAGGATGCGCTGCGGAACGGTCCGCCCGTCGTTTCCCTCGACAGGCTCAGCGACGAAGACGCTTATTATTACACCCACAAGTTTCCGATGAAGCTTCCGGTGTGGCGTGCCATCCTGTCCGACGCGGAAGCGACGCGGCTCTATATCGACCCTGACTCGGGCAAGCTGATCCGTGCTTTCGATCGCAACGGCAGGCGCTTTCGCTGGCTGCAGGATGGGCTGCACAGCCTGGATTTCCCCATTCTCCGCTCACGGCCGCTATGGGATATCGTCGTTCTGCTGCTGCTCGCGGCCGTAACCCTGGTCTGCGGAACGGGTACCTGGATGGGCGTTCGCAAGGTCAGTCGCGACTGGCGCAGGATGCGTCGCCGCAGCAAGTGAGCGTCTGCTACGCCGCTCACTCTGCGAGGAGGATTTCCTTGGGGGAAATGTAACTGGCGTCATGCGCGAAGGGCAGTTCGTCGCCATCGCGCATCGCCTTCAGCACCGCTGCGAAATCGGTCGCACACCGGAATCCAAGCACCCGTTCAGCCAGGCCTGAATCATACACCCGGTCGATCGATCGGGGCAGGTGCCAGCCATATCGCTCGTACAATGCCGCGGCATCGGGGAAATGCCGGGCGATCACCGCAGACGCATCGGTCTTGAGGGCCGCTACCTCGTCGCGTGCGAAGGGCGTCGGCGCGGAGGCGATGAAGGTACCGAAGCCGATCTCCGGTGCCCGTTCCAGCGCGACGACATGTGCTTCGGCCGCGTCCTCCACCGTCAGCCGCCGATGAAGCAGTTCATTGGCTTTCATGTTCTCGCCCGACAGTTCGTGGTGGGTGTCGTCATCCTCGGGGAAGAAACGCGAGGTGCGCAGCACGATGACGGGCAGGCCGTGGTCCTTGTGGATCAGGCGGCAGAGCTGTTCGGCGGCAAGCTTGGTCACACCGTAGATGTTGCGCGGCTCGAGCGGCGCCATCTCCTCGTCGATCCACACGGCTGTCTCGCCCCGCGCCTCGCGGATCGCGGTCGAGATCATCAGCGACGTGGTCGAGGTGAAGACGAACCGGCTTGCGCTGGCCGCAACCGCTGCCTCGAGCAGGTTGAGCGTCCCGCTGCTGTTCACGTCGATGAATGCCTGGTTCGGATAGCGCACGATGTCCGGCTTGTGCAGCGCACCGCCATGGATGACCGAATCGATCCCGCGCTCGCCGAACAGCCGGTCGACCAGCGCCCGGTCGGCGACAGTGCCGATCACGTCGGTGTCGATGCCCGGCGCGACGTCCAGACCGGTGACGTCATGGCCCAGGGCCCGAAGGCGGGGAGCGAGGAAGCGGCCGAGCCAGCCGCTCGACCCGGTGAGAAGAATGCGCATCGGTTTCAGCTTTTCCGTTCGGGGAGTGTCGCCACCCGGGCCTCGAGCGCGGCGGCGAAAACGAGAGGAGGGAGGGGCATGATCGTCATGCCCTCTTCCTACCCTGGCGCGTATTATCGGCGCAATACAGCCGGTTGTTTCCTGTCGAACGCAGCGTTGATGAACGCCACGCTCTCCGCCAATACCGGCGCCTTGCCGCGAAACGGCCTGGACAGCGCCATCACGACGCCCTCGTGGTTGAGCCCGGGAAGGACAAGCAGGGAGACCGGCGCCCCCAGCGTCTTCAGCCTGGCTTCGAGCCGCAGCGCGTTGCGCGGTCGCACCGTCGTGTCCTTGTCGCCGGTGACGAGCAGCATCGGCGGCGCGTCCGCCCGCGCGAAATTGATCGGCTGGGTCATTCCCGGATCAGCCACGCCTTTCATCGCCTCTTCCGCACGCTGCGAGCTCCAGGGGTAGAAGTCATAAGGGCCGCTCAGCCCGACCGCTGCCTTGATGATCCCCGGATCGACGCCGGCCGCCTCAAGCCAGCGCGGGTCGAGTGCCAGCATCGCGACGGTATAGGCGCCGGCGGAATGGCCCGCGATCGCAATCCGTTGCGGGTCGCCGCCATATTCACCGATATGGTCGCGGGTCCATCTCACCGCCTCGGCGCCGTCTTCCAGGAAGGCAGGGAAGCGTACGCTCGGCACCTTGCGGTAATCGGGCACGACCACGACGAAACCGGCCCTGGCATAGGCGCGCGCGGCGAAGGCATAGGCGCGCCGGCTGCCCTTGGCCCAGCCACCACCATACCAGAAGATCAGCACCGGCCGCTTCGCCTTGGCCTCGCCGGAGGGGCGCCAGACGTCGAGCGTCTGGCCATGGGTGCCGAAGGGCAGGGCGCTGCCCGGCCTGCTGGCGCCGGTGCCGCCGCCGGCTGCGCCGTCGAGCAGGCTCAGCAGGCCGGGCGGGGAGATGAAGGCTGCCATCAGGCCTGCGACAAGGGCCAGCAGGATGGCTGCGGCGATGGCGGCACGCCGGATCACACCCGGAAGTCGGCAGTGACGATGCCGGCGGCGGCAAGTTCGGCTTCATGCGCCGTCTCGCGCCAGCTTTCGGTCAGGGCGACGCTTTCCCATTCGCGCATCGCGGGATGATCGAGGATATGCGCAACCCAGGCAGCGGCAGCGGTCCCGACATCCAGTCCATAGGTGCGGACACGAAAGGCGACCGGCGCGTAAAAGGCGTCGACCGCCGAGAAGTCGGGGCCGGCCAGCCACGGTCCGCCGAAGCGCGATAATCCCTCAGCCCAGAGCTCGCCGATCCGCGCGATCTGGCGTTCAAGTGCCGGTGAGGGTGCCTTGAGCGCGACGCGGACGCCCACATTCATGGTGCAGTCGTTGCGCAATGCGCCGAAACCGCCATGCATCTCGGCTGCCGCGCAAATGGCCCAGGCCCGCGCCGCCTCGTCCTGCGGCCAGATGCCCGGATGGCGCTCGGCGAGATACAGGACGATCCCGAAGGAATCCCACACGGTGCGATCGCCGTCGAGCAGCACCGGCACCTGGCCGCTTGGCGAGAAGGCGCGGAAATCCGTATAATTGTCCGGCTTCGCGAACGGCTCGATGCGCTCGGCGAACGGAATGCCCAAAGCCCTCATCAGCAGCCACGGCCGCAGCGACCAGCTCGAATAGTTCCGATTGGCGGTGATGAGGGTGTAGGCCATCAGGCCTGATACTGCGCCGTCGTCTTCGCCGCTATCTCGTCCGCCGTCACGCCCGGTGCCATCTCGAGCAGCCGGAAGGGAGACTGGTGATCGGGCCGCTGGAACACGGCGAGATCAGTGATGATCATGTCGACCACATTCTTGCCGGTCAGCGGCAGGGTGCAGGTCGGGATGAACTTCGGATCGCCGTTCTTGCTGGTATGCTCCATCACCACGATGATCTTCTTCACGCCGGCGACCAGATCCATGGCGCCTCCCATGCCCTTGATCATCTTGCCAGGGATCATCCAGTTGGCGATGTCGCCATTCTGGGCAACTTCCATCGCGCCGAGAACGGTCAGGTCGATATGCCCGCCGCGGATCATCGCGAAGCTCTGGTCCGAACCGAAATAGGCAGATTGTGGCAGCTCGCTGATGGTCTGCTTGCCGGCGTTGATCAGGTCGGGATCCTCCTCGCCCGCGAACGGAAAGGGGCCGATGCCGAGCATGCCGTTCTCGGACTGGAGCGTCACCTCGACGCCCTCGGGGATATGGTTCGCCACCAGAGTCGGGATGCCGATGCCAAGGTTGACGTAAAAGCCGTCCTGCAGCTCGCGCGCGGCGCGCGCCGCCATGTCGTCACGGGTCCAGGCCATTCTTATTTCTCCGTGGGCGCGGGCTCGGCCCAGCGCTTGTCTGCAGGAAACACGTCGTCGAACCCGCCCTTGAGGCTGCTGCCATAGACGGGGTTGGGCAATACGAACCAGCCGGCGCCCCATTTCGCCGCGACGGGCGCGGCGAGCGTGGCACCACGCCGCGGCATCGGGGCGAGGCCGGCATTGAACAGGTCGCTGAAATCGCCGAGCTGGTCGCCGCCCATCGCGATCACGCAATATTTCGCGGCGATCGCTGCGCGGCGGCTGTCCTTCTTCGATCCCGTGGCATCGTCGCCGGCGAGGAACAGGGTGTCGCCATGGACCGCCGGGCCAAGCCCCGCACTATCGATCGCGGCGCTGGTCTGGGCCGCATTGCCGGCCGAACGATTGGTGTTGAACACCACCGTTATGCCCAGCTCGCGCAGCGCGGTCAGAGCCTGGACCGCACCGGGAACGGCGGCGACCTTGTCGGCTCCGGTCTTCTCCCACGCCTGCCAGCGGGCTTCGTCATACGGGCGCGGATTCACGGCGTCGGAATATTCGAAGCCGAGATTGAGCAGGACAGTTTCATCAACGTCGAACACCGCGGCGAAAGGCTTCTTGCCGCAGGGCACGAAGCTCGGTGCGGCAAGCGTCGCGTTGGAAGCGAGGACCACGCTGTCGACCGGGCGTTTGCTGACCTGGGCCGTGACATAGTCGGTTAGGCCACGCCATGCCTGGACGCTGATCGCCGATCCTTCGCCCGAGCCGTAGAGATACTGCATGCCCGCGGGGACGCCAGGGGCAGGGGGCGGAGCGACCGGTTGAGCGGCCGCCGGAGCAGGCGCAGCGATTGCCGGTGATGGGGTTTGCGCTGTGGAACATGCGGAAAGCGCGACGGCAAGCGCCAACACGATTCCCTTCCCGCTCGCGGGAAAGGCTAAGGGAGGGCGTGTTGTCGGGAGGGAGGCATCATGTTGGACAGGCCCTCTCCCGACCTCTCCCGCAAGCGGGAGAGGGGAAGAAGAAAGGCGTCCGCTCACGCCGTCACCCGCTCGCGCACCGTCCTGAATTCGATCTTCTTGTCATAGGGTGAACCCACGATCATCCGCTTCACATAGATGCCGGGCAGATGGATGCTGTCGGGATCGAGGCTGCCGACCGGCACCACCTCCTCGACCTCGGCGACGCAGATCTTCCCGGCGGTCGCCATCGGCGCGTTGAAGTTACGGGCCGTCTTGCGGAAGATCAGGTTGCCGCTTTCGTCCGCCTTCCAGCCCTTGATGATCGACAGGTCGGCGCGGATGCCGCGTTCCAGGATATATTCCTGGCCGTCGAACACCTTCACTTCCTTGCCCTCGGCGACCTGCGTGCCGACGCCGGTCTTGGTGTAGAAGCCGGGAATGCCCGCGCCACCCGCACGGCAGCGTTCGGCCAGCGTGCCCTGGGGGCAGAATTCAACCTCGAGCTCGCCTGCCAGATATTGCCGCTCGAACTCCTTGTTCTCGCCGACATAGGAGGAGATCATCTTCTTCACCTGCCGGCTGCGCAACAGCTTGCCCAAGCCTTCGCCGTCGATTCCGGCATTGTTGCTGGCGATGGTCAGGTCCTTCGTGCCCGCCGCGAGAATGGCATCGATCAGCCGCTCGGGAATGCCGCACAGGCCGAACCCGCCCGCGCAGATCGTCATGCCGTCGAACAGGAGCCCATCCAGCACTGCCGCTGCATCGGGATAGAGCTTCTTCATCATCGTCTCCAGAACATCCTCTTGGCGCGCATAAGCCATCGGCGCGCCCGCCGGTCAATTGCACGGATACTGCAAGTGCACCTGCACGAAACGCACGCAGCGTCGATCAGGCTGCCGGATAGTGCCGGCTCTCAATAGGCGAGCTTCAGGCCGGGCCGGGGCCAGTCCATGCGGACAAGCTGGCCGGTGCCTGACAATGTGATCCATGCCGTGCGCCTGTCGGGGCCACCCCAGCAGATATTGGTGGTGAACGGATCGGGCGTCGCGACGAAGTCGACCAGTTCGCCTGCCGGCGAGATCACGCTGATCCCGCTCTCGCCGATCGTCGCGACGCAGATATTGCCGCTCTCCTCGATGCCGAGCGAGTCGAAGAATTTGTAGCCGGCCGGGCGATACAGCGGGATGCCGGCGCCGCCGAGCCCGATGCTCGCATCGACCTTGCCCGGCCCCGTCACGCTGAACGCCATCAGCCGGCAGGTATAGGTCTCGGCCGCGTAGAGCGTTGCACCGTCGGGCGAGAGTCCGATGCCGTTGGGATTCTCGCTGGGGAAGACGACTTCCTCGAGATGACTGCCATCGGTTTTGGCGTAGAAGATGCCGGTGATGTCCCGCTCGCGGGGGCGGTTCTTGCCATGGTCGGTGAACCAGAAGCCTCCATGCGTGTCGAATACGATGTCATTGGGGCCGCGCAGCACGCAGCCGAAATCGCCATCCCGGTAAAGTGTCTCGACCGTCCCGGTGTCGGGGTCGATCCGCTCGATCCGGCCGCCTGAATAGTCATCGGCCTGGCCATGGGGGACCAGCAGGCCGCCACGTTCGACATAGTTGAAGCCGCCATTGTTGCAGCAATAGAGCTTGCCATCCGGACCCATCGCGAGGCCGTTCGGTCCGCCGCCGGGCCTGGCTATCGTCTCGGTCGATCCATCCGGTTTTACTCGCGTGATCAGTCCGGCGGCGATCTCGACAAGGATCACGCTGCCATCGGGCATCGCGACGGGGCCTTCGGGAAAGCGCAGCCCGGTGGCGACGACGGTGAACTGGTTCATGCCTCTCTCCCGATTTTCGCGGGAGCTTGCCGGTACCGGGGCGGGCTGTCGAGCGCCTTCATTCATTGATCGTTCACCCGCTTGACTACAGGTGTAAACGGTACGATTACAGATGTGGTCATTACGGAGAGCGAATCGTGAGCGAGCGGATCAGCGATGCTGAACATGCGGTGATGGAGGTGCTCTGGGACGAGTCGCCCCTGACGGCGCAGGACGTGGCCGAACGCATCCCGCCGGAACGCGACTGGTCGGCCAATACGGTGAAGACATTGCTCGGCCGGCTGCTGGCCAAGAACATCATCTCGCATCGGGAGGATGGGCGACGGTATCTGTATCATCCGCTCGTCGCGCGTGGCGACTATGTCGAAGGTGAGTCGCGTCGACTGATGGACCGGCTGTTCGGCGGTAAGCTGACGCCGCTGGTGGCGCATCTCGCCGAGCGTGACGCGCTGACCAATGAGGACATTGCCGAGATCGAGGCGCTGCTTAAAGGCCTCAAGTCGTGACCGGCGCTGGCCTCGTCCCCTGGGCCATCGAAGCGCTGATCGCTTCGGCGTTGCTGATGGTCGTGGTTCTGCTGCTGCGCGGGCCGGTACGCCGCGCCTTCGGGCCTGACATCGCTTATGCGCTGTGGGCGCTGCCCGCGCTCCGGCTCTTCCTTCCGCCCCTGCCGCAATCCTGGCGCGAGATCGCAGTCGCGCCAGTGATCCGCGCGAGCGAGCAGATCACTGTCTATGTGATCGAACCGCTCGGCGGAGACGCCACCGCGCCTGTCGCCCAAAATCCCTCGCTTGGCCCCATATTGGTCTCGCTCTGGGTGCTGGGTGCGGTGGCGTTCATCGCCTGGCACGCGACCGCGCATGCCCGCTTCTGCCGCCGCATGCTGGCAGAGACAGCGCGGGAGACCGAGATCGAGGGCGGAATCCAGCTGATCGAGACCGATGCGGCGAGCGGCCCGCTCGCCTTCGGCATCTGGCGTCGCTACGTCGCCTTCCCGCGCGACTTCACCGAGCGCTATGATCTCGATGAACGCGATCTCGCGCTCGCCCATGAGCTTGGCCATCATCACCGCGGGGATCTGGTCGCCAATTGGGTCGCACTCGTCGTGCTCGCGCTGCATTGGTTCAACCCGATCGCCTGGCGCGCCTTCCGTGCCTTTCGGGCGGATCAGGAAATCGCCAATGACGCGCGCGTCCTCGCCGGCAAGAATCCGATGCTGCGGCACACCTATGCCTGCGCGATCGTCAAGGCAGCCCATGGCGGCGCCGTTTCGGCCGCGTGCCATCTTCACACGATAGAGGATCTGAAAGGGAGGCTGAGAATGCTGAGCACCAACAGGACGTCGCGCCTGCGTCTCGTCAGCGGCTGTGCGACAGTCGCGATGCTGACCCTGGCCGGATTGGGCGTCACCGCGTCGGGCACGCAGGCGGCCGAACGCGTGCGATCCGGCGTCGAAAAGGCGACTGGGGTCAGCCTGGCCGAACTCAGCCCGATGGCCGCCGCTGCATCTCCAGTGGAAGACGGCCCAACACCGATGCCGGCACCGCTTCCCGAGCCTGCGCCGATGCCGGCCCCAGCCCCGGTCGTTGTGATGGATGCTGCGCCCGGGACGATGCCGGTCCAGGCTATGAATGCTGTCCCGGCCGCGCCTCCTGCCCCTCCTGCGCCCCCCGCGGCGCCGTCGTGGAACGGTAGCGGCGACGAGAACAGCACCACCGTCACCGTTTCGCCCGAAGGCAAGGTCACCACGCGCAAGGTGGTGCGCATCACCCGCCGCGAAAAAGACGGCAGGCCAGTAACCGAAGACTTTCCCGGCATGGCGAATATCCCTGAAGTCTCGTCTCGCAATTGCGCGGGTGATGGCCGGCGCAGCGAGACGGTGATCAACGAGAAGAAGGGCGACAAGCGCGTCATCGTCATCTGCACCAACCGCATCGAGCGGATCGCGCGGGAGGGGGCTGCGGTTGCAGCGCGGAGCAAGGATATCCAACGCAACGCTTATCGGGGCGCGCTTGAGGGTCTGCGCACTGCGCAGGAAAACATGCGGAGGGATCAGGGGATGAGCGAGATCGGACGGAGGGAAGCGATCAAGGCGCTCGACGGCGCGATCCGGGATATGGAGGCCAATCTGGCCGAGGTGAACTGAGGGGGAAGCAGCTTTCCTCCTCTGCTCCTCTCCTTGTTCGGGAAGAGGGCAGGGTGAAGGGCCTTCTCCCGGCGGTGGGAAGGCCCTCACCAGTGTGTGAACCGGTATCGACGCAAAGCCGGGCTCTCCACCCTGCAAGCAGGGACAGGCTTGCGCCGCCGCTCGCGACCCGCCATCTGGACCGCATGAGCGAGCAACTACCAGGCGTGGCCGAGCAGCTCGAGCCGCTCGTCGTCCGGGTGCTGGCACCCAACCCGTCGCCTTTCACCCATACCGGTACGCAGACTCATCTGGTCGGCACGACCGACCTGGCCGTGATCGATCCCGGGCCGGACGATGCCGGCCATGTCGAGGCGCTGGTCCGTGCTATTGCGGGCCGCCCGGTCGTCGCCATCGTCATCACTCATACCCATCGCGACCACAGCCCCGCCGCGCGGGCGCTCAAGGTCGCCACGGGCGCACCGATCGTCGGCTGCGCGCCCCTTGCGCTCGACGATTTGGGGCCGCGTGCCGATGCTTCGTTCGACGCTGACTACGCGCCCGACCGCGTCCTGAGTGAGGGTGAGACTGTTTCAGGCGAGGGCTGGACGCTCACCGCTGTCGCTACGCCGGGCCATACGTCGAATCATCTCGCCTTCGCGCTGCCTGAGGCGGGGGCGCTTTTCTCTGGCGACCATGTGATGGGCTGGTCGACCACCATCGTCTCGCCGCCCGACGGGGATATGGCAGCCTATATGGCGAGCCTCGACAAGCTGATGCACCGCGACGACCGCATCTATTATCCAGCGCATGGCGATCCGGTGGAGAATCCCCGCCGCCTTGTTCGGGGCATGATCGGGCACCGCAAGCAGCGAGAGGGTCAGATCCTCCGCCTGCTCCGCGCCCGACCCCAGGCAATCCCGACAATGGTCGGGCACATGTATGCCGGTATCGACCCACGGCTCTTTCCCGCAGCGGAGCGATCGGTGCTTGCCCATCTGATCGATCTGCGCGACCGGGGCGTTGTCTCCCTGCGAGGCGACGACTGGGAGATGGCGGCATGAAGTTCCTCGGCAAGTTCGCCGGCGCGCTTGCGTTGATCGCCCTGTTCATCGCGGGCAGTTTCTGGGCGCTCGGCTATTATGTCAGCGGCAAGGTGAAGGGCCCCGACCCGGTGACGATCGCCAGCGCGTCGCTTCAGGGCCTGAAGGAACAGAACCGGCTTTCCGCCTTCGCCGCGCGCTTCGTGGCGGTGACCACGTCGACCCAGTCGCAATTCGGGCTGAGTGCGAAGAAGACGCTGATCATGCCCGGCATGGTTCGCTACGAAGTCGATCTCGCCAAGCTGCGGCAAAAGGATGTGACCTGGGACGCTGGAACTCGCACGCTCGGCGTGGTCCTGCCGCCGGTCGAGGTCTCCGCGCCGCAGATCGACCTTACTCAGATGCGCGAATATGGCGAGGGCGGAATTCTCTCGACCTTCACCGATGCCGATTCGAAGTTGCAGGACGCAAATCGCCGCGCCGGGCAGCAGGAACTGGTGCGCCAGGCGCATGAAACAGTACCGCTGAATCTGGCGCGCGATGCGACTCGCCGCGCGGTCGAGCGGAGCTTCGCCATGCCGCTCAAGGCGGCGGGGATGGACGTGACGGTAAAGGTGCGCTTCGCGGACGAGGCAAAGGACAATAGCGAGGTGTGGGACACGACCCGCTCGCTCGACCAGGTGTTGGGAAACAGGAAGTAATCATGGACGCACGTAACGGCATCGGCGGCACGCTCACTGGCCTCGATCTCCGCGCCGAGATCGATCGGCTGCGCAAGGAGCGCAATGCTGTCATCCTCGCGCATTACTACCAGAAGCCGGAGATTCAGGATCTGGCCGACTTCGTGGGCGACAGTCTCGATCTCAGCCGCAAGGCAGAGGCGACCGACGCTGACGTCATCGCCTTTTGCGGCGTGCGCTTCATGGCCGAGACCGCCAAGATACTCTCGCCCCAGAAGATCGTGGTCCTGCCCGACATGAATGCCGGATGCAGCCTGGAGGACAGCTGTCCTCCCGAGCAGTTTGCGGCTTTCCGCGCGGCGAATCCCGATCACATCGCGCTGACCTACATCAACTCCTCGGCCGAAGTGAAGGCGCTGAGCGACGTGATCGTCACCAGCTCGTCCGCCGAGAAGATCCTCGCCCAGATTCCCGCCAGCCAGAAGATCATCTTCGGCCCGGACAAGAATCTCGGCGGCTATCTCGCCCGCAAGACCGGGCGCGACATGCTGCTCTGGCCGGGCGTGTGCATCGTGCATGAGGCGTTCAGCGAGACCGAACTGCTCAAGCTCCAGCAGCTTCACCCCGGCGCGCCCGTCGTCGCGCATCCGGAATGCCCGCCCTATATCCTCGATCATGCCGATTATGTCGGTTCGACTCGCGGTATCCTCGAATATGCGCTGGCGATGGAGGGCGACACGCTGATCGTCGCGACCGAGCCGCACATCATCCACCAGATGCAGAAGGCGGTGCCCGACAAGAACTTCATCGGTGCGCCCGGGGCGGACGGCAACTGCAACTGCAACATCTGCCCGTACATGGCGCTCAACACGATGGAGAAACTCTACATCGCCCTGCGCGACCTGGAGCCGCGCATCGAGATCGAGGAGGGCTTGCGCCTGCGCGCCAAGAAGAGCCTTGATGCGATGCTGTCGATGGCAAGCGCCACGGTCGGCATGGGCGATCTGGGCCCGGTGAAGGTCACCGGCGACTGAGGCTGTCGAGGCGGAAGGGGAGGTAGGGCCATGTTCTTCCGCAAGAAAAAAGCGACGCGGGACTGCGCCGACGCTCCGGTTGCGACCACGCCGTTCAGGCGGATCGTGACCGGGCATGATCGCGTCGGCTGGTCGATCCTGCGCAGCGTAGATACGCTCCGGCCGGTCACCACCGGCACGGGGGAGGCGGCGCTGGCGCAGGTCTGGTCGACGCCGGAAGTGCCGGCCAACCTCAACGACGATAGTGACGGGACCCGCGGGCCGGGGGATGAGGGTGGCTCGATGATCCGCGTCGTCGATTTCCTGCCGGGCCGTAAATCGCGGATGCACCGGAGCTGGTCGATCGATTATGCGATCGTGCTCGACGGCGAGATCGAGCTTCAGCTCGACGGCGGCGAAGTGGAGCATCTTGAGACCGGGGATATCGTCGTGCAGCGCGGCACCAGCCATCTCTGGCGCAACCCGGGCACTGAGCCGTGCCGTGTCGTCTTCGTGCTGATCGAGGCGATTCCCGTCGCGATCGAGGGGCATTTGCTTCGGGAGGAATAGCCCCGTTCGCACCAGTCCCGATCCGCCGGGAGACGGGAAGGGCACGCACAAATGGTTAGCATTTCTCTAACTATTACCACCTAATCGGCGGTAATGTTCCCCGCGACACCTATGTTCCCTCACTCTTGCGTGCTCATGCAAGTAGCCGGAATCCTTCTGGTTTTTGCGATGCTCGCGTTCTGTCCACCGGCAACCGGCCGGATGATCCTGATCCCGCTCGGGGGTGATTCCGCGCAGGCTCTGTCCACAGCCCTTGCCAGTGGCGCGTCGCTCGTCGGCCGCGGTCCCTTCGCCGGATCGGTCGTGATCGATGGTCGTCGCGGAGACTTTGTGAACACGCTCTACCGCCACCATGTCCTGATGCTGGCGGCCCCCGCTGCGGGCTGTGGAGCCACGGCATGAGCGTCGTCGACCTGGATCGGCTGCGCCGGCGCGGCTTGAGGATCCTGGTGGTATCCGCCTGGCTGTGCGTGGTTGCCCTGCTCTCGATCGGACTGGCGCAAGGTGTCGCGAGCACCGGTGCCGTCGTCCTCATCGCGATTGCCGCCAACACAGCACCGACCGTCATGGTGCTGCGCCATCGCTACGACCGCAATGCGCGCCTGCTGATGGGCAGCCTGGCCGGACTGTACCCGGCGCTCGGCGTCTATCTGCTCGCCGGCCATCCGTGGCAGATGGACGGGCACATGTACTTCTTCGTGGCGCTCGCCGCGCTGATCGTGCTCTGCGACTGGCGGCCGATCGTGCTCGCGGCTATCCTGATCGCCGTCCATCACCTGTTCCTGCAATATCTCGCGCCTGAATGGGTCTTCACTGGCTCGGGCAATTTCGGCCGCGTCGTAATCCATGCGGTGGCGGTGATCCTGCAATGCGCCGTGCTCAGCTACGTCGCGATCCAGCTTCGCGGGTTGCTGATCCGTCAGGCGGAAGCCCGGCAGGACAGCGAGAGGCTGGCGGCCGAAGCGATCGAAGGGCGTCGCGAGATCGAGGCTGCGATGGTCGCCACCCGCGCGGCGGAAGCCCGCGAGGCGGCCGAGCGGCATCGGCGCGAAGTATTGGAGGGCGAAGCCGCAGACCAGCGACGCGAGGAAATGCTCGCGCTTGCCGAGGCCTTCCATGCCTCGGTCGCCGAGATTGTCGGTGTCGTCGGCACTGCGTCGGCGGAACTGGAAGGCTCAGCCCTGGCTCTCAACGAACTCGCCCGTCGCGCCAGTCGCGAGACCAACGACACGGCGCAGGTTGCCTCCCAGTCATCCGCCACCGCGCGCGCGCTCGCGTCCGGGGTCGAGGAACTGACGACATCGATCCTCGCCATTGCTGCAACGGTCGACCAGCAGGCGAAGCTGAGCGGCGATGCGCGGGCCATCTCCACCGCCGGTCACCATGCGGTGGGCGCGCTCGCCGAACGCACCACCGCGATATCGCGCTTCGCCGAATCGATCAGTGACATTGCCGGGCGTACCAATCTGCTCGCGCTCAACGCCACGATCGAGGCTGCGCGCGCCGGCGATGTCGGGCTTGGCTTCGCGGTCGTAGCGACTGAAGTGAAGCAACTCGCCGGCCAGACTTCGGGCGCAACGGGCGAGATCCGGCTGCTCGCCGGTTCGGTAAAGGGTGGGGCCGACATTGCCTGCGATGCCCTTCAGGAAATCGAGTCGACGGTCGGGGAACTGGCCGAGGCGGCGCAGGAGATCAGGGCAGCGGTCGACCGCCAGCGCGTGACTGCCAGCCTGATCGAGGCGACCGCGCGCGATACCGCATCGGGTGCTGGCCTGATGACCGAGCGGATCGCCGGCGTCGTCGCGGTCGCTGGCGATACGGAGAAACTGTCCGGCCGTGTGTCGGGCGCCGCCACCAGCCTGTCCGGCACGGCACGCGACCTGCAACAGGCCACCGAGCAATTCGTCGCCCAGCTCCGCGCTGCCTGAAGTGTTGAAGATCTGACCGGGCGCCGGGCCCGTCAACGCGACGCCGCGTCGGCACGAAATACCAGGTCGTGGATTCGGGCTCGGACAGGCTGTCCCGTGCGGCGACAATATGCCAGACCGCGCGGGCTGATCGGGAGCAGGACGAATCATGAGCTCGGATGTGATTTACGATGTGCGGGAAGACCGTGCCTTCTTCATCGATGGCTTCGATCTCGACGCCTTTGTCGCGGCGACGCTGGCCGAGGATCTGGGTGATGCGGGAGATATCACCTCGACGGCGGTGATTCCGGCGGACGCGCGTTTCACCGGCGTGATGGACAGCCGCGATGCGATCGTCGTTGCCGGCCTGCCCATCGCCGAGGCGTTCTTCCGCATGCTCGACCCGGAGGTTCGGATCGAGCGGCTCGTCCAGGATGGTGACAGGGTTCCGGCCGGCACTGATCTGATGCGACTCGAGGGCAGCGCGCGGGCGATGCTCACCGCTGAGCGTTCGGCGCTCAACACGGTGCAGCATCTCTCGGGCATCGCGACGCTGACGCGCAGCTATGTCGACAAGATCCTCGGTACCGGGGCGAGCCTGCTCGACACCCGCAAGACGATTCCCGGACTGCGCATGCTGGAGAAATATGCGACGCGCATGGGTGGCGCGACCAATCATCGCATGGGCCTCTGGGATGCGGCGATGATCAAGGACAACCATGTCGCGGTCGCCGGCGGCATCAGCGAGGCAGTGCGCCGCGCCAAGATCGCGGGGATCGGGCGGATCATCGTCGAGGTCGATTCGGTCGACCAGATCGAACCGGCGCTCGCGGCGGGTGGCACGCACCTTCTCCTCGGCCAAAATGCGCCGCCCGGGTTGCGCGGGGCCGCCGCCCTGG
>CZQE01000376.1_pt1 | contig 16414 bp, 13 predicted proteins | sample 734431 | NCBI WGS metagenome assembly CZQE01 (sample SAMEA3597869, study PRJEB11362) | hydrothermal vent metagenome | biome: marine hydrothermal vent biome; feature: marine hydrothermal vent; material: ocean water | place: Atlantic Ocean | collected 2010-09-19/2010-10-04
GGCGGTCCGCCGGCACCGGTTCCCGCACCCCCGATGGTCCTCCTGTTCGGCGCAGCGGCGGCCGCGCTGGTGGCGCGCAAGCGGTTCGCCAGGAAGACTGCCGTCTCGGCCTGATCCCCGACGGTTCCCGGTTCGGCTCCGGCGGCCTTTGTCGCCGACTTGAATCGCAAGGTTCCACTTGAGGTCGCCCGGGGACAACGCCACGGGTTGCGCGGGGGCTGAGCCGCCGCCATAGCCTGCCGCCATGCACGATATCCGCTTGATCCGCGAAAATCCCGCCGCCTTCGACGCCGCCCTTGCGCGCCGGGGGATCGCACCCGTGGCCGATACCCTGGTCGCCCTCGACGAGCGCCGTCGCGCGCTGATCACCGAAGCGCAGGCCGGCCAGGCCCGCCGCAACGAGGCGTCGAAGGCGATCGGCGCGGCCAAGGCATCGAAGGACGAAGCGACCGCCGCCACGCTGATGGCCGAGGTTGCCGGGCTCAAGGAGCGGCTGCCCGCGATCGAAGCCGAGGAGAAGGCGCTGGGCGAGGAACTGAACGGCAGGCTGGCGACCCTTCCCAACCTGCCGCTCGCCGATGTGCCGGACGGGGCTGACGAGGAGGAGAATGTCCTGATCGCCGAGCGCGGCACGCCCGGCAGCTTCGCCTTCGCGCCGAAGGAGCATGACTTGATCGGCCCGGCGCTTGGGCTGGATTTCGAAACCGGCGTGGTGCTTGCCGGCGCGCGCTTCACCCTGGTTCGGGGGGCGGCGGCACGGCTCCACCGCGCGCTGGGCCAGTTCATGCTGGACAATCTGTGCAACGACCACGGCTATGAGCAGGTCGTCCCGCCGCTGCTGGTCAAGGACGAGATCGTGTTCGGCACCGGCCAGCTTCCCAAGGCGGCCGAAGACATGTTCCGCACCACCGATGGCCGCTGGCTCATTCCGACGGCCGAGGTCTCGCTGACCAACATCGTGCGCGAGAAGATCCTGAGCGAGGACGAATTGCCGCTGCGCTTCGCTGCCCTGACTGCCTGTTTCCGCTCGGAGGCCGGCGCTGCGGGCCGCGACACGCGCGGTTTCATCCGCCAGCACCAGTTCGAGAAGGTCGAGATGGTCTCGATCGTCACGCCCGAGACCTCCGAGGCGGAGCACGAGCGCATGACGACGTGCGCCGAGGGCATCCTCACCGCGCTCGGCCTGCCGTTCCGCCGGATGAAGCTGTGCACCGGGGACATGGGTTTCACCGCGGCGCGCACCTATGATCTCGAAGTATGGTTGCCGGGCCAGGGCCGTTACCGGGAAATCTCCAGCTGCTCGACCTGCACCGATTTCCAGGCACGGCGCATGAACGCGCGCTACCGGCCTGAGGGCGAGAAGAACACGCGCTTCGTCCACACCCTGAACGGCTCGGGCCTCGCGGTCGGCCGCACGCTCGTCGCCGTGCTGGAGAATTACCAGCAGGAGGACGGGTCGGTCGCCATTCCCGACGCGCTGCAGCCCTATCTGCGGGGCCTCAACCGGCTTGAGCCGGCCTGATGCGCATCCTGCTGACCAATGACGACGGCTATCATGCCCCGGGTCTCAAGGTACTCGAAGAGATCGCTTCGGCCTTTTCCGACGATATCTGGATCGTCGCCCCGGCCGAGGAACAGTCAGGCGCGGGTCATTCCCTGACCCTGACCCGTCCGATCCGCGTGCGGCGCTTCTCCGACCGGCGTTTCGCGGTCGCGGGGACCCCGACCGACGCAGTGATGATGGCGCTGGCCCGGATCATGAAGGATTCGCCGCCTGACCTGATCCTGTCGGGCGTCAATCGCGGCGCGAACCTGGCGGAGGACGTCACCTATTCGGGCACGGTCTCGGCCGCGATGGAGGGGGCTCTGGCCGGCGTCCGCTCGATCGCGCTGAGCCAGGTTTATTCGCGCGAGGGCATGGGCGACACGGTACCGTTCGAGGCAGCGGCCGCCTGGGGGGAGCGCGTGTTGCGCCCGCTGATCGACGCCCCGCTCGCGCCGCGCACGCTGGTCAACGTCAATTTCCCCGCCGGACCGGCTGATGCGGTGAAGGGCATCCGGGTCGCCAATCAGGGCCTGCGCGATTACGGCCGGCTGCAGATCGTCAGCAACCGCGATCCGCGCGGTTACGAATATCACTGGTTCGCGCTCGGTCCGACGATCGAGACCCCGGCGCATTCGACCGACCTGGAAGCGATCGCCGACGGCTATGTCGCCGTCACGCCCCTTCATCTCGACCTGACACATGGTGAATCTCTGGCTATGCTTAACGCCGCCTATAGCTAAAGGGGGAGGCATGGGGGGACATATCGAGAGACGCGCGGGCTACGCCTTATCTCTGCTTCCGCTCGCGCTTTTGTGTGGCTGCATCCCGCAGATGCAATCGGCCGATCGTCCGCCCTACGCGCCGGCTCCGCCGGCCCCCTATGAGCGCCAGAGCTATGAACGCCAGAGCGTCGACAATGACGTGCGCAGCCCCCCGACCGCCCCGTCCGCATGGCAGGCCCGCCCGGTCACTGCCAATGCGCAGACGATCGGTGCCAGCACCTATATAGTCAAGCCCGGCGAAACGCTGCGCGGCATCGCCGACAAGACGGGTTCGGGCTCCGAGGCGATTGCGCGCGCCAACGGCCTGTCGGCACCGTTCATGATCCGCGCGGGCCAGCGACTCGCCATTCCGGCTGGCCGTTATCACCTCGTCCGCGCCGGTGAGACGGGCATCGCCATCGCGCGCGCCTATGGCGTCGACTGGTCGCGGATCGTGACCGCCAACGACCTGAGCCAGCCCTATACGCTGCGGGTCGGCATGCGCGTGCTGATTCCGAGCGGACCGCAGACGGTGTCGGAACGCGCCGCCGCCTTCCGCCTCGATGTCGACGACATCGTCACCGGCGGCGAACCGGCCCTCGCCAGCAACCAGCGCCCGGCCCGGCCCACCAGCTCTCCGGGGCGTGTCCTCCCCTCCTCCGCCGCGCTCGCCGAGCCGGCGCGGCTGCATGGCGCCTTTGCCTGGCCACTGCGCGGTACTGTCGTCGCGCGGTTCGGCCCGGGCGCGAGCGGCGAACGCTATAACGGTATCAAGATCGCGGCGCCGCTCGGCACGCCGATCCTCGCCGCCGCGGATGGCGTGGTCGCCTATGCCGGGAACGAGGTGGCCAATCTCGGCGGGCTGGTCATCCTGAAGCATGGCGACGGCTGGACCACCGTCTATGGCCATGCCGGCCAGTTGCTCGTGCAGCGCGGCCAGTCGGTCAGGAAGGGCCAGACCATCGCGACCTCGGGCGATACGGGTCTCGCCGACCGGCCCGAACTTCATTTCGAGATGCGCAAGGGCCGCACGCCGGTGGATCCGCTCGGACAATTGCCGTCCCGCTAGCGACGGGCGCGCACCGATGCTAAGCGCCGCCGCATCATGACCGAGCATACCTCCGATCTCCTCCGCCTGCTTTCGACGCGCGGCTATATCCACCAGCTTACCGATGCCGCCGGCCTCGATGCGCTTGCGAACAGGCAGGTCGTGCCCGGCTATATCGGTTTCGATCCGACGGCACCGTCGTTGCACGTCGGCAGCCTGGTCCAGATCATGCTGCTCCGCCGTCTTCAGCAGGCCGGGCACAAGCCGATCGTGCTGATGGGCGGCGGCACCGGCAAGATCGGCGATCCGAGCTTCAAGGACGAAGCGCGCAAGCTGCTCAGCGAGGATGGCATTTCGAGCAACGTCGCGTCGATCCGTCGTATCTTCGAACGCTTCCTGACCTTCGGAGACGGTCCGTCCGACGCGGTGATGGTCGACAATGCCGACTGGCTGGACAAGCTCGAATACATCCCGTTCCTGCGCGACATCGGCCAGCATTTCTCGGTCAACCGGATGCTGAGCTTCGACTCGGTCAAGCTCCGGCTCGATCGCGAGCAGTCGCTGAGCTTCCTCGAATTCAACTACATGATCCTGCAAGCCTATGATTTCCTGGAGTTGTCGCGCCGTGCCGGCTGCCGTCTTCAGATGGGCGGATCGGATCAGTGGGGCAATATCGTCAACGGTATCGAGCTGTCGCGCCGGGTCGATTCGACCGAGGTGTACGGGATCACCACGCCGCTGATCACCACGGCGGATGGCGGCAAGATGGGCAAGACCATGTCGGGCGCCGTCTGGCTCCATGAAGACCAGTTGCCGCATTATGATTACTGGCAGTTCTGGCGGAACACCGACGATCGCGACGTCGGCCGCTTCCTCCGGCTGTTCACTGATCTGCCGCTCGACGAGATTGCCCGGCTGGAGATGTTGGAAGGCGCCGAGATCAACGAGGCGAAGAAGATCCTGGCCGATGCCGCGACGGCGATGTGCCGCGGCGAAGCGGCCGCCGCCGAGGCAGCGGAAACCGCGCGCCGTACCTTCGAGGAAGGGGCGGCCGGGGATTCTCTTCCGACCTACGCGGTCGTCGGCGGCGAGATCGGAATCGTCGATGCGCTTGTCTCGCTTGGCCTGTGCGCCTCAAAGGGCGAGGCAAGGCGCCTGATCAAGGGCGGCGGCGCGCGCGTCGGCGCTGAGAAGGTGATGGACGAAGCGCTGGTCATCCGCATCGGCGGGGAGCCGGTGCGCATCGCCGCCGGTAAGAAGCATCACGGACTTCTTGTCGCGGGCTAGGGTTTGTACGTAACATTCCTGCCATAAACCCTTGAAGCACAAGTGCTTTGGGGGCGGCGCAAGGAGTCGTTAAACAATTTCGTTTCGACCGGATTCACTCCTGCGCTGTAGCCTTGGCGCTCCGAGGGAGTGAGCCATGGCAGCATTCGGGAGTGCGAGACCGGTCGACGAACGTGGCACGCCGCGCGACGAGGTGCATTTCCGTACGCGCGCCTTCGGTCCCGATGCGCGCCCGGTCAACCTCCTCATCGTCAACATCTCGGCGCTTGGCCTCATGGCGCGATGTGACGTGCCCTATAAGGTGGGCGACCGGCTGACGGTCACGCTGCCGGTCGTGGGCGTGATCACTACCGAGATCCGCTGGCTGCTCGGCGGGCGGATCGGCTGCGAGCTCGACCAGGCGATCGAACTGGCCGATTATTACGATCTCCTCGCGGTGCTGCTGCGCGGGCGCTGACGCGGCGGCAAAGCGGGAATCGTTGAACGTCGCGCCGCAGCGTGCGAGCGTGGCCGGGATGATACGACCGATCCACTGGCTGCTCCTGCCGGGCCTGGCGCTCCTTTCCGCCTTCGGGCAAGCGCAGGAAGAAGCACCTGCCACCATCGCCAGACAGTCTTTCGACGTCACGGTTCCGCAGGCGCCGACGCCGGTAAGAATGCTTGGCAGGGCTCAACTGACCTATGAGATCCACCTCACCAACTTCAGCGATTCGCCGCTGACGGTGAAACGGGTCAGGATCGTAGACCCCGCGGACAGGATCGTCGCCGACGTCGCCGGCGAAGCGCTTGAGCGGCGGCTGACGAGGGTTTCCGGCCCGGGCAGAGCCGTGGCGCCGGGATATCGTTCCATCCTGTTCGTGGAAACCGACCTGCAGCCCGGCAACGTCCCTCGGTCGCTTCGTCCCGTCATCGACTATAAGGTGGCCGGGGATGACCGGCTCTTCCGAACCGAAGCTCCGTGGCAGGAAATCAGAGCTGCCTCACCCGTCGTCCTGGGGCCGCCGCTGGCGGGTGGGCCCTGGGCAGCGGTCCATGACCCTTCCTGGCAACGCGGCCATCGACGGGTCTTCTACACGATCGACGGGCGGGCACGCCTTCCCGGCCGCTACGCGATCGATTTCATCAAGCTCGACCTGCAGGGCCGCACTACCACAGGCGATGCCGACCGGACTGGCGACGCGTTCGGTTATGGCGACGATGTGCTTGCCGTGGCGGATGGCGAGATCGTCGGCATGCGCGACGATGTAGCGGAGAGCCCGCTAATCTCCCGGAACCCTGCCCATCCGCTTGGCGAGGGAGCAGGCAATTATGTCGCGCTCCGCCTCAGGAACGGTCAGGTCGCCTTCTACGAACATCTGAGACCCGGCAATGTGCGGGTACGACCGGGTGAGCGGGTCCGGCAGGGGCAGGTCATCGGCACGCTTGGCTTCACCGGCGACACGACCGGGCCGCATCTCCATTTTCATCTGGCCGACGCCAATTCGCTGCTTGGTGCCGAGGGCGTCCCCTTCGTCTTCGACCGTTTCACCCTGCTTGGGCGGATCGACGACATGGCTCAGTTCGGCAAAGCGCCATGGCACGCCCCGATGGACCTCACGCCGGAGCGCCGTCGGGAATGGCCCGGCTTCAATACCGTCCTGGCCTTCGGCACCGTGGAATCCCTTAAGCCACGGCAAACCCGGCGTTAAACGCGTTCGGGCCAAAGTCATGCAGGTACGCGACCGAATATTCCCCGGCGTACCAAGGGTAAGCCATGGGTCTGGAAAGCCATTCCTTCCAGGAGAAACGCGCCGATCTGCGCATTCCCGTATTCCACCGTACCCGCGCCACCGGGGCGGATGGGCAGGCATTGTCGCTGGTGATCGTTGACCTGTCCGCCAACGGGCTGATGGCACGATGCGACGTCCCCCTGGTCCCCGGCGAATCGCTCGAGATCATGCTGCCCCTGATCGGTACCTGTCGCTCCAGGCTGCGCTGGTCGCTGGGTGGACGGATCGGCTGTGAATTCGACCAGCCGATCGGGCCCGAACAATATGGCGAGCTGCTCGCGATGCTGGTCAGCGAGGCGGACGCCCAGCGCTGAGGTCAGCCCGAGCGGAGCAACGCCACCCCCGCGTCGCGCTCGAACAGGTACAGGGCAGTTCGTGCGGCCTGCCCTCGCGCGCCCTCCAGCCCGCCGTCGCGATCGATCAGCAGCCGGGCATCTGCGGCGGCCGCCGGCAGAAGCGCCTCAAGCGTCTCGGCCGTCGCCAGCCTGAACCCCGCTTCGCCCGACTGTTTCGTACCGAGCAGGTCGCCCGCCCCGCGCAGCCGCAAATCCTCTTCGGCGATGCGGAATCCGTCGTTGGTCTCGCGCATCAATGCCAATCGGGCCCGCGACGTCTCGCCAAGCTGGTTGCCGCGGATCAGCAGGCAGATCGACCGCCCGCTGCCGCGCCCGACCCTTCCGCGCAACTGGTGGAGCTGGGCCAGCCCGAACCGGTCGGCATGCTCGATCACGATCAGCGTCGCGTTGGGCACGTCGACACCGACCTCGATAACCGTCGTCGCGACCAGCACGCCGGTGCGACCGCCGGCGAAGTCGGCCATCACCGCGTCCTTCTCCGGCCCCTTCATCCGGCCATGCACCAGCCCGACCCGATCGCCGAAGCGCGCCCGCAACGTCTCCGCCCGATCCTCGGCCGCTGCCAGATCGCTCTTCTCGCTTTCCTCGACCAGCGGGCACACCCAATAGGCCTGGCCGCCGTCCGACAGATGCCGTGCCAGCGCGTCGACGACCTCGGGCAGCCGGTCCTCGGAGATGACTCGAGTTTCGATCGGCTGGCGGCCCGGCGGCATCTCGTCGAGCTGGCTGACGTCCATCTCGCCGTAATTGGCCAGCGTCAGCGTACGCGGGATCGGCGTCGCGGTCATCGCCAGCAGATGCGGCGGCCGCTCGGCCTTGGCCTGCAGCATCATGCGCTGCGCCACGCCGAAGCGGTGCTGCTCGTCCACCACGACCAGCGCGAGGTCCCTGTAGGTCACCGTCTCCTGGAAGATCGCGTGCGTGCCGATCAGGATATGGATCGCGCCCGAGGCGAGGCCCATCAGGGTCGCCTCGCGCACCCTGCCCTTGTCGCGCCCGGTCAGCACCGCGATCTCGACCGGCAGGCCGCCGAGCTGGCGCCGGAGCGTCTCGAAATGCTGGCGCGCAAGGATTTCGGTCGGGGCGAGCAGCGCGCCCTGCGCCCCGGCCTCGACTGCCATCAGGAGCGCCATCGCCGCGACCAGGGTCTTGCCCGACCCTACGTCGCCCTGCAGCAGGCGCAACATCGGCTGGGCCTGTTGCAGGTCGCCCTCGATCTCGCGCACGGTGCGCGCCTGCGCGCCGGTCAGCGCATAGGGCAGTTCGAGCGCGTCGCGCAGCCGCCCGTCACCGGCAAGCGCCCTGCCCCGTCGCGCCCTGGACGATTGCCGCACCAGCATGAGCGCGAGCTGGTTGGCGAACAGCTCGTCATAGGCAAGCCGTTCCTTCGCCTTGGCGTCGGACGGGTCGGCATGGACTCGCGCCAGCGCTTCGCGCCAGGAGGGCCAGCCATGTTTCGCGAGCAGTCCCGGCTCGATCCACTCAGGCAGGTCCGGCGAGCGCTCCACCGCCTGGGCGGTGAGCTGCCCCATCCGGCGCGAAGTGATTCCTTCCGACAGCGGATAGATCGCCTCGCGCTCGCCCACATCAGGGGCTTCGTCGAGCGGCAGCACATAGTCCGGATGGACCATCTGCAGTTCCTGCCCATACATCTCGAGCCGGCCCGACACGCGGCGCTGCTCACCCGTCGGCAGCAGTTTCTTCGCCCAGCCCGGATGTCCGCCGAAATAGACAAGGCTGACATGGTTGCCCCTGGCGTCGACCGCACGGACCCGGCTCGGCCCGCGGCCATTGCCCGACCGGTGCTCGACGGCGGTCAGCGTGATCGCGATCGTCCGGCCGGCATCCGCCATGTCGAGCTCTTCGCGCGGCACGCGGTCGATCCAGCCGGTCGGCAGGTGGAACGCCATGTCGATTACGCGGTGCAGCCCGAGCTTGTCGAGCGGCTTGGCCAGTCCAGGGCCGACGCCTTTCAGTGCCGTGATCTCGGCGAACAATGGATTGAGGATATCGGGCCGCATGACTATCTGCATGCTCCTACCCCCAGCCGACGTGCGCCGCCAGCGCTCGCCGGCCAATTGTCGTTGGAAAACCATGGATCGTGACATCCGCCTGAAACGCCTGCGCTTTCGAGCCTGGCATCGCGGCACCAAGGAAGCCGACCTGCTGATCGGCGGGTTCTGCGACGCCGCCGCTTCCGGCTGGAACGATGCGGAGATCGACCTGTTCGAGGAACTGCTCGAGGAACAGGATGTCGACATCATGGCCTGGGCCATCGGCACCGATATCTGTCCGGCGCGTTACGAGGGGCCCATCATGGAAGCGATGCGCGTGCTGACCTACGTGCCGATCTCTCGCTGAGGTAAACCACATGCGTCACCCCGGACATGTTCCGGGGGCCACCGGCCCGCGGGGCATCGAAGCCCTGGCGTTTTCGCAACGGTGGATGCCGGAACAAGTCCGGCATGACGGCAACGGAAGCTGAAAATCTGATGCCCGACCTGAAGACGATCCTATCGGCCAAGACGCCCCTCACCCTCGCCGGCGTGCCGACGGGGTTCGAGCCCTGGCTGCTCGCCGACCTCGCCCGTGCCGCGAAAACCCGGGCCGTGTTCATCGCCCCGGACGAAGCCGCGATGCGCGCGATCGCCGCGACCGCGCCGGTTTTCGCGCCGGAACTGGAGGTCCTGACCTTCCCGGCCTGGGACTGCCTGCCTTACGATCGTGCCTCGCCGACTCTGCACGTCATGGCCGAGCGCATGGCAACGCTCCATCGCCTCCAGCAGCCGGTCAAAGGGCCCCAGCTCCTCATCACCACCGCCAACGCCGCCGCGCAGCGCGCGTTGACGCCCTTCCGAATCCGCCAGCTCGTCGCGACGCTCGCGCCGAAGGAACGCATCGGCCGGGACCGGCTGGCGGAACTGCTCCAGTCCAACGGCTATTCGCGGGTCGAGACGGTCGCCGATTCGGGCGAGTTCGCGGTACGCGGCGGTCTGGTCGACCTCTTTCCCTCGGGTCAGGATCAGGCGCTGCGCCTCGATTTCTTCGGCGACGAGATCGAGAGCGTCCGCACCTTCGATCCCGCCGACCAGCGCACCACGGGCCGGATCGACGGCTTCACCCTGCTGCCGGCCTCCGAGACCCTGCTCGACGAGGACAGCATCAAGCGGTTCCGCAGCCGCTATCGCGAGCGCTTCGGCGCAACCGCGACTGGCGATCCGCTGTACCAGGCAATCAGCGACGGGCGCCGCCTTGCCGGCATGGAGCATTGGCTGCCCTTGTTCGAGGAGAAGATGGCGACCCTGTTCGACCATCTCGGGGCCGACGCCGTGGTGGTCCGCGATGCCGGCGTGCTCGGCGCTGCTGAACAGCGGTTCGAGGCGATCACCGACTATCATGCCAACCGCGTCAAGGCGCAGTCGAGCGCCCCGGGCAGCTACCGGCCGCTTCCGCCCGATGCGCTCTACCTCACGGCGAAGGACTTCGCCGAGCGGCTTGAGCAAGCACCGGCACATCTCACCACCCAGTTCCACGAGCCCGAAAGCGCCACCGTCCTCGACTTCAACGTCGATGGCCCGCGTGATTTCGGTGCGGAACGATCAAGCGGTGCAAATGTCTATGAGGCTGTCGTCCATCATATCGCGACGCTCCGCCGTGACGGCCGCAAGCCGATCCTCGCCAGCTACTCGATCGGCGCGCGTGAACGGCTGTCCACGCTCCTAGCCGATCACGGCCTGAAGGCCGCTACCAAGGTTGATACCTGGCAGGAGGCTCTCGGAGCCGCTGGAGCTGCAGGTAGTGGGGGCATCGCCCTGATCGTCCTGCCGCTCGACCATGGTTTCTCGACCCCGCAGGTCGCGCTCCTGACGGAGCAGGACATGCTCGGCGACCGTCTCGTCCGCCGCCAGAAGCGCAAGAAATCCGCTGACGCCTTCCTCGCCGAGCTTGCGATGCTCACGCCCGGCGACCTGGTCGTCCATGTCGATCACGGCATCGGGCGCTATGAGGGGCTGACCTCGATTCCGGTCGGCCAGAGCCCGCATGATTGCGTCGCGCTGACCTATGCCGGCGGCGACAAATTGTTCGTGCCGGTCGAGAATCTCGAAGTCCTTACCCGCTATGGTTCGGACAGCGAGGGCGCCAGCCTCGACAAGCTCGGTGGCGAGGCGTGGCAGCGCCGCAAGAGCCGCATGAAGGAGCGGATCCGCGAGATCGCCGGCGAGCTGATCGCGACCGCGGCCGAACGCGCGCTCCGTCCCGCTGACGTGATCGAGCCCGACCAGAGCGGTTATGCCAGCTTCGTCGATCGTTTCCCCTATGAGGAAACCGAGGATCAGGACCGCGCGATCAACGACGTGCTCGGCGATCTCGCCACGGGTACGCCGATGGACCGGCTCGTCGTCGGCGATGTCGGCTTCGGCAAGACCGAGGTCGCGCTCCGCGCCGCCTTCGCCGCCGCCATGTCAGGCCTGCAGGTCGCAGTGGTGTGCCCGACCACGTTGCTCGCCCGCCAGCATTTCCAGAACTTCACCGCACGCTTCGAAGGCTTTCCGCTCAATGTCGGCCGCCTCTCCCGACTGGTTCCCGCCGCCGAGGCCAAAGCGACGCGTGAAGGGCTGGAAAACGGCACGATCGACGTCATCGTCGGGACTCACGCGATCCTCGCCAAGTCGGTAGAGTTCAAGCGCCTCGGCCTCGTCATCGTCGATGAGGAGCAGCGCTTCGGCGTCACCCACAAGGAACGGCTCAAGGCGCTCAAGACCGATGTCCATGTCCTGACGCTGACCGCCACCCCGATCCCCCGGACGCTGCAGATGGCGATGTCGGGCCTGCGCGAGCTGTCGGTGATCCAGACGCCGCCGGTCGATCGCCTCGCGGTACGCACCTATATCATGCCCTGGGACCCGGTCGTGCTGCGCGAAGCATTGCTGCGCGAGCATTATCGCGGTGGCCAGAGCTTCTTCGTCACCCCGCGTGTCGCCGATGTCCCCGATATCGAGCAGTTCATGCGCGACCATGTGCCGGAGGTTCGCGCGGTCACTGCGCATGGCCAGATGTCCCCGACCGAGGTCGAGGAACGCATGTCGGCCTTCTACGACAAGAAATTCGAGGTGCTGATCTCGACGACGATCGTCGAAAGCGGCCTCGACATCCCCAGTGCCAATACGATGATCATCCACCGGGCCGACCGCTTCGGCCTGGCCCAGCTCTATCAGCTGCGCGGCCGCGTCGGCCGGGCCAAGACGCGGGCCTATGCCTATCTTACCACCCCGGCCGACCGAATCGTCACTGAGACCGCCGAGAAACGCCTGAAGGTTCTCAGCGATCTCGACAGTCTCGGGGCTGGCTTCCAGCTTGCCAGCCACGATCTCGATATCCGCGGCGCCGGCAATCTGCTCGGCGACGAACAGTCGGGACACATCAAGGAAGTCGGCTACGAACTCTACCAGTCGATGCTGGAAGAGGCGATCATGGAGGCCAGGGCCGGCGGCCTCGCCCAGCGCCCGCGCGACTTCTCGCCGCAGATCACGGTCGACGCGCCGATCCTCATTCCGGAGGAATATGTCCCCGACCTGGACCTGCGCATGGGCCTGTACCGCCGCCTGAACGATCTCGACGAATCGCAGGCGGTCGAAGCCTTCGCGGCCGAGCTGATCGACCGGTTCGGCCCGCTGCCCGATGCGACCGAGAATCTGATCCGCCTCATGGAGATCAAGCTCAACGCCAAGAAGGCCTGTGTCGCGAAGATCGACGTCGGACCGCGCGGCGCGCTGGTCAGCTTCCACGACGACAAGCCGCCGAACGTCGATGGCCTGCTCGCCTGGATCGCTCGGCTCGATGGAGTCGCCAAGTTGCGACCCGACAGCAAGCTGGTGGTCACCCGCGTCTGGGGCGACCCCAAGGCGCGGCTGAACGGCGCGCTGCAATTGTCCAAGGGGCTGGCCAAGGCAGCGGGGTAATTGCCTGCCGTCGATTCAATATGTGCGGACATGGAGGCAGCATTGACTCGGGCGCCGCATCGCGCCCGGCCTGCTCATTCTCATCGATGGTATCGTTTTTCCCTGTTCGGGCGGGCAAATTCCCTGTTTGCGGATAACAGGGAATTCCCTTCAAGACGTTGTTATAACAACAGATAATTGGCGATAAATCGCCGAAGAACGCGATAAAAAAACCAATTCCCTGTTAATTTCCCTGTTATCCGCCGGGAACAGGGAAGGCCGCTCATGCTTTCTGTCTTCCCCGGCCTTCGCCAGGGAAGACGAAGAGGCGAATCTCGGCCCTAGAAAGTGATCTTGACTGACGGTGCGCTACGATGCGCCTCGCCGTGGAAGACTGCCTCGATATTGTTGCCGTCGGGATCGAGCAGGAACGCCGCATAATAGCCGGGATGATAGGGCCGTTCACCCGGTGCCCCATTATCCGTGCCCCCTCCGGCGAGGCCGGCCTCGTGGAAAGCCTCGACCATCGCGCGATCCCGTGCCTGGAAGGCAAGATGCTGCCGGCCGGTCAGATGGCCCTGTGCCGCCGCACTGTCGGCGGCCGAGACGAACAGTTCGTCCACCCAGAAATAATCGTCGGCGACGCCGCCGACCGGCACCTCGAGCACCTCCAGTATCGCTTCGTAGAAGCGTCGGCTCGCGCCCAGATCCCGTACGACCAGCTGGATGTGATCGATCAGTCGGCCCCGATGAAGTTCCTGCGTTTCCATGTCATCCTCCTTTTGCCGGCGGTTCGAACGATGCCCGTTTCGCCCGTTCCCAACTTCGCGTTGATTTGCCAGTCTGATGCAGGATATCGCATCGGTCGATGAACCTTGTCACCGCCACCCAATCGATCCGCGCGAAACGGTGGCCGGGCTATCTGCTCGCTGTCATCCTCATCGTCTTGGCCCTGTGGCTCCGGCTACGCATCGGCGAGACGCTGGACGGCTACCCGTTCCTGATCTTCCTGCCGGCCGTCGTCATCGTGGCGTTCGTCGGCGGCTTCGGACCGGGCATGCTGGCGGCCATATTGTCCGGGCTGCTCGCGAAATATTACCTGATCGAGCCGTTCGGATCGCTCCTGCTGATCTGGCCGTCGGGCTGGATCGCGATGGGGTTCTACGCCTTCACCACCATCATCATCGTCGTCCTCACTCACGGAATGTTCGTCGCGCATGCGGCGCAGATCCGGACCGAGGCCGAACTGCACGCGCTGAACCTTCAGCTGGAGGACCGGGTGGCCGAACGCACCGCGGCGCTCCAGGCCGAGGTGACTGAACGCGCGCAGGTCGAGGCCCAGCTCCGCCAGATGCAGAAGATGGAATCGATCGGCCAGCTTACCGGCGGCATCGCGCATGATTTCAACAATATGCTGGCAATCGTCATCGGGTCGCTCGACATGGCGAAGCGGCGTCTGGTGGGATCGGAGCATCCCAAGATCCTCCAGTGCATCGACAATGCGAGCCAGGGTGCCCAGCGCGCCGCGACGTTGACGGCGCGGCTGCTCGCCTTTTCGCGTCAGCAGCCCCTTGCCCCCCAGGCCGTGCAGGCGAACCAGCTCGTCAGCGGCATGTCAGAGCTGCTGCGGCGAACGATCGGCGAACATATCCGTGTGGAGACGATCCTGGCCGGGGGGCTCTGGCACGCCTTTGCCGATCCTTCGCAGCTCGAAAGCGCAATCCTGAACCTTGCGGTCAACGCGCGCGACGCGATGCCCGATGGCGGCAAGCTGACGATCGAGACGGCGAATACCGAGCTCGACGATCGCTATGCCCGCAGCCATGCCGAGGTCGAGCCCGGCCAATATGTCATGATCTGCGTCAGCGACAGCGGCACCGGCATGCCGCCCGAGGTGATCGAGCGGGCCTTCGATCCCTTCTACACCACCAAGGGCGTGGGCAAGGGTACCGGCCTCGGGCTCAGCCAGGTGTTCGGCTACGTCAAGCAGTCCGGCGGCCATGTGAAGATCTATTCGGAGATCGACCGTGGCACGACCGTCAAGATCTACCTGCCCCGCCATCTCGGCGCGGCCGGATCGTCGCCCGAGCCCGACAAGGCGCGCGAGGAACTGCCGACTGGCGCCGCCGAAGAGATCATCCTGGTCGTCGAGGATGAGGACCAGGTCCGTCACATGACCGTCGATGCCCTGCGCGAGCTGGGCTACACGATCGTCCAGGCAAGCGACGCCAATCAGGCGCTTGAACAGCTTGCCGTGCAGCCGCAGCTCGATCTCGTGTTCACCGACATCGTCATGCCGGGCATGAGCGGTCGCGAGCTGGCGGACAAGGTGCGGGCGCAGCGCCCGGAGATCGCGGTGCTGTTCACCACCGGCTATACGCGCAACGCCGTGGTCCATAACGGCATGCTCGATGCCGGTGTGGCGTTCCTGCCCAAGCCCTTCACCATCGCCCAGCTTGCCTGGAAAGTGCGGGAAGTACTCGACGGCGGCGGCGCCAACCGCCCCTGACCCGAGCAGCGGCGATAGTCAGCCGCGAGGGCGGCTCAGCTGCTGTGGTCGGCCACGATCTTCCAGATGCCGCCGCGCTTCTCGAACAGCAATGTGGTCGGTCCGGTCTGGTCCGCTGATCCGTCGATCTTCAGCCGGTATCGCGCGACGAGCAGCGCGTGCGTCGGGTCGATCCGGCGGAAGCCCAGCTCCTCGAAGCTCAACGCCCCGCGTTTCGCCGCCCCCGCCGGCGTGAAGCGCGGCGCATAGCGCGCGGCGATCGCGGCCTTGCCGCGGATCAGGCCTTGGGCGACGACGAAGGTCGAGTCATCGGCGTAAATTCCCATGAAGCGGTCGAGATCGCCCGCCGTCCAGGCGACCGCGCTGTCCCGCATTGCTGCCATGATCGCACCCTGCGCATCCTCGCGCGGCGCGGCCACGGCCGGCACTGCCAATGCCGCGACGGTAAACGCTACTGTCATCCTCATGGTGGCGTCTCCATCAGCCCAACCAGCGCTCCGATCGAGATCGCCCCGGAACGCAGGAATCCCTGGTAGATCTGGCAACCTTCCTTGGCGAGCAGGTCGAGCTGTTCCTGGGTCTCGACACCCTCGGCAATGACCACCAGCCCAAGCGAACGCGCCATGTCGATCACGCCGCGCACCACCACCCGGTCGCGCGGCGTGCCGGTGATGTCCTGCGCCAGCTTCTTGTCGATCTTGAGATAGTCGAGCGGCAGCGACTTGAGATAGGCAAGGCTCGAATAGCCAGTCCCGAAATCGTCGATCGCGACTCGCACGCCGGCGCTGCGCAATGTCGCCAGCAGGGTGGCGGCCATGCCGAGGTCCTCGATCAGCCCGCTCTCGACGATCTCCACCGTGAGGCGCGAGCGGGGAAAGCCGCTGGCGTCCACCCGGTCGAGGAACAGGTCGGCGAAGCCCGGCCGCGCAATATCCCCGGCAGTCAGGTTGAGCGACAGGCGCAGCCCGTGGAGCGCCGCCGGCCAGGCAGCGGCCCGTTCAAGGGTGATCCGCTGGATATGATCCGAAAGTCCGATCTCCAGATCGGCCCGTGTGGCTGCCGCGAACAGGATATCGGCGCCGATCGTGCCGAGCAGCATATGATCCCAGCGCGCCAGCGCCTCGACTCCGACGATCGCGCCGGTCGACACCGACACCTGGGGCTGGAAAAGAATGTCGATCTCGCGGCGGTCTATCGCG
>CZQE01000152.1_pt1 | contig 16162 bp, 19 predicted proteins | sample 734431 | NCBI WGS metagenome assembly CZQE01 (sample SAMEA3597869, study PRJEB11362) | hydrothermal vent metagenome | biome: marine hydrothermal vent biome; feature: marine hydrothermal vent; material: ocean water | place: Atlantic Ocean | collected 2010-09-19/2010-10-04
GTTCAAGCATCCGAATGCTTCCCGTATCGGCATCCATCTCCACATCGATACCGACCGGCAGGCTGAGCTGGTTGCTGACATGGCCGATATTGGCCCCCTGAAAAGCCGGTATGCCGAGCGGCGCCAGCGCGCGCCGCGCTGCCTCCGCCTCCCACAAGGCAGCGGTGCGGCCCTGCGCGGCTGAGGCGCGGGCATCGGCGAGGAGGCGCGAGACCGCCCCCGGCACCGCCAGCCCTTCGAGCCGATGTGCCAGAGTCCCGATCATCTGCTCGGCACGCGCGGTCGCGATCAGCGCGGCCCAGCCCTCGGCATCAAGCGCGAGCGTGCTGCCGGGAAGCCGCAATGCCCGGGCAAGCAGCCAGCCGTCGGTCACAGTGCCGCCCATAGCGCCTCGACCTGCGCGATGGCGCTGTCGGTGTCGGGATAGTCGATTGCCCGCGCCGGGACGGTGGTGACGATCCGCGTCAATGCGTCGAAGCCGTGTTCCCCCAGCGCGACATAGTTGGTCGATGCCTGGGTAAGCCGAACGAACACCTCGCTCGGGGCGACATGACGGTCAGCCGCCTCGAAGCCGAAGCGCGGAAACAGGACAAGCGCCGGGACCGCGGGACTATCCATATTCTTCAATGCCGCGGCATTGGGGACGAGATGCCGGATGTCGCCCTTGGGTGTTCCCGCAAGCAACATACCGAACTTGTCGGAGGGGGCCGCCCGCTCGACCACGCCGATCGCCGCATTCTTCAGGCTGATCAGGCGCGGAAAAGCGTGGATCATCCCGGTCCGGGGATCGACCAGCGCGAACTCGTCGCCCATCAGCCGCCAGCCGCGCAGGCCGAGCAGGGCCGCCAGGGTCGATTTCCCCGCGCCGGAAATGCCGGTCATCACCAGCGCCCGTCCGTCGCGTTCGACCACCGACGCGTGGAGCAGCAGATAGCGCCGCTGGCCGAGCGCCATCTGGAGGTTCATGCCCATCTCGGCCGCAAGCAGCCCCTGCGCCAAAGGCAGCGGGGCAGCCTCGGGCAGCACGAAATCGCCGCCGATCATCACCGCCGGGCGGACAACGCGCCGCCATGGCCGTGCCGCGAACAGGCGCACATTGAAGTCCGGCACACCGTCATACGGCTTTGGATAATCCCCATAGAGCGATTCCATCTGTGCGATCGGCGCGCGCCAGTCGGAGCCGATCCGGAACCCCACCGGCCCGATCCTGACGGAGAAGACATGCCTCATGCCGCCGAAACCAGTCCGGCCGCGACCAGTTCCTCAAGCCGTGCGGCCAGCGCCGCGGCATCGGTATCCCCGAGATCATAATCCTCCGCGAGCCGGTCGGCCAAGGCAACCAGGGTCATGCCCGCCTCGCCCAGAGTCGCGAGGATCTCGGGCGCTGGCGCGGTGATCAGATGCGTGATGCCGGAGGTTCGGTGATAGACGGCGACGAAAGTGTCGAGGTGGACGATGCGCAGGCTCTCCGCCCGCGCCATCCGGTACAGTGGCTCCGACAAGTCCTCAGCCGCGAGGCATCTGCAACGAGGCGAAGCAGGTGAAGCCGCTCGTTCCCGATTGCAGGCGGCGGATGTAATTGGTGTAGGCCCGGCTCTGATCGTAGCTCGTGCCCGGCAATTGCCCGCCGTTGAGGGCGGCCTTCACTGCCTGCCCCTTGAACGGCTTGCCCGGCGGCGCGAACGCACCCGGCGTGCGGGCCGGCACCAGCGTTCCGTCCGCAGCGATATAGCTGCCGGCGCGGCCGGGATCCGGCACCGGAATCTCGCAGGTTATGACCGACGCCGCGGTCTGCGCCAAAGCGGGACGGATCGAGACAATCGCGCTGGCCCCGACCGCGCCGAGCATCAGCGCCCGGCGCCGGTTCACGCCGTCCTGCGGAAGAATATCCTGGTTTTCATCACTCATTGTCAGGCCCTTTACCTTCTTAGCCCTTTCACATTCGCAAATGACTGGCAAGCAAGGCTGGCCCGGTTAAGGACGAATGGCTAGAGCGACAGCAATGCTTCAAGGGTTCCGCCACCGCACGTTTACCGCCATCGTCATCGCCATCGTCGCGGCGGTCGCGGTGTTCCTGATTTCGTACGACCTGCCGTCGACCCTCATTGCCCTGGTCGGCGGAATTGCCGCGGCACTGCTCGCGGCTGGCTCCGGCGACGAACCGACCGAGGTCGCGACGAGCACTGCCGACCTGACGGCATCCAAGGCCCCGGAAATCGCCGAGGTGATCGAAGCGATCGTCGAGCCAGTACTGATCGTGACCGAAGGCCGTGTCACCCATGCCAATGCAGCCGCCCGCGCGCTGCTCGGCGGGCATATCGTCGGCGAAGATGTACGGCTCGCAATCCGCCACCCGGCGGCGGCCGAGCGGCTGGCCAGTCCGCTTGCCGGGGTTCCGCAAGGGCCGATCGACCTGGTCGGGCTGGGTACGCTCGACCAGCGCTGGGAAATGCATGTCGGCCGCGCCGCGGGCGGCCAGCGCATCGTCCACCTGATCGACCAGACCGGCAATTATGCCGCCGAGCGCATGCGGGTCGATTTCGTCGCCAATGCCAGCCACGAGCTGCGCACGCCGCTCGCGTCGATCCTCGGTTATATCGAGACGCTCGAAGAGGAGGCCGGCGCCGACAAGGCAGTGCGCAGTCGCTTCCTGAAGATCATGTTCGACGAATCGCGACGAATGCAGCGGCTCGTCGAGGATCTGATCTCGCTCAGCCGGATCGAGGCCGAGAAATACCGCCTGCCCGAAAATGCCGTCGATCTGGGTCACCTGATCGGCGAGGTGCGGACTGAATTGCTCGACGCACGCGACGCGCGCGGCAATGAGATCGTCGCTGATATCGGCGCCGAGGTGCCGCCCGTCGCGGGCGACCGGGCACAGCTGAGCCAGATGCTTCACAATCTGATCGGCAACGCGATCAAATATGGCAGGCCGGGCGCACCGGTCTCGGTACGGCTGTGGCGGGGGCCCACACGCCGGGCGCGGGGGCGCGGTCCCCCGGGGGGGGGGGGGGGGCGGCCCGCGCCCAAACCCCCCGCGGCCGCGGGGGTTTTTTCGGGCGGTGGGGGGCGCCCGAACATATCCCCCGGCTGACCGAGCGATTCTATCGGGTCGATGCGGGGCGCAGCCGTGCCGCCGGCGGCACCGGCCTCGGCCTCGCGATCGTCAAGCATATCGTCGAACGGCATCGCGGCCGTCTCGACATCGCCAGCGTGGTGGGCAAGGGTACCACGGTCACGGTGCTGCTGCCCGCTCACGGAAGCACTGTCATCAAACGGTAACGCGATTGTCACACAGGCGCGTTGATCGCGCTGCTAGCGCGACTCAGGAATTTCTCCCCGAGGAAACGCCCAGTGACACGGACCGCCCTGATTCTCGCTTTCTCTGCGCTCGCCCTGACAGCGTGCGAGGACCAGGCGAATGGCAGTGGCGCGGGATCGCGCGACCAGATCAAGGCGGTGGGGTCCTCTACGGTCTATCCCTTCACCACGCTGGTCGCCGAACAGTTCATCAACAACACCCCCAACACCCGCACGCCAGTGATCGAATCGACGGGCACCGGTGCCGGCATGAAGCTGTTCTGCGCTGGCATCGGCGCTGCCCACCCCGATATCGAGGCCGCGTCGCGCCGGATGAAGGCGTCCGAATATGCGACCTGCAAGGCGAACGGCGCCGGCGACATCCTGGAAATCCAGGTCGGGCTGGACGGCATCGCCTTTGCCGAGGCGAATAACGGGCCCAAGTTCCAGCTGACCCCGGTCGACATCTTCAAGGCGATGGCGGCGAGCCCGATGGGCGCCAAGAACAGCGCCCGTACCTGGCGCGACGTGAACCCCGCGCTGCCCGCGGTACCGATCCAGATCTATGGCCCGCCCGCGACGAGCGGCACGCGCGATGCACTGACCGAGCTTATCCTCAACAAGGGCTGCGAAACGGCGATGCCGCAGATGAAGCCCCTGAAGGAGACCGACAAGGACGGTTACGACAAGATCTGCAGCCGCGTGCGCGAGGACGGCGCCTATATCGACGCGGGCGAGAACGACAATCTGATCGTCCAGAAGCTTCATTCAAACCCGACCGCGATCGGCATCTTCGGCTATTCCTATCTCGAGGAAAATCGCAACGAGGTGAACGGCGTGCCGCTGAACGGCGTCGAGCCGACCTATGAGACCATCGCGCAGAACAGCTATCCCGGTTCGCGTCCGCTGTTCCTCTACGTCAAGAAGGCCCATCTCAACGCGATCCCCGGCCTGCGCCAGTTCCTGATCCAATATTCGAAGGAATGGGACCCGAGCGGGCCGCTGGTGAAGCGCGGGCTGATCGCCTCCCCGCCCGAGGTTCGCGCGCAATCGGCGTCGATCATCCGCAACGAGACATTGCTCGACCCGAGCAAGCTCCACTGAAATGTCCGTTCTTTCCCTTCTTTTCCTGATTGCCGGGCTTGGCCTGATCGGCTGGCTGACCGCGCGCGTCCGTGCCGTCAGCTTCCGCCGCGACAGCAGCGCCCGGTTCAGTTCGCTGCCGTCGCATCACGGCACCTATGTCGCCTTGTGGACAGTGCTGCCTGCGGCCCTGTTCCTGGCCATCTGGTCTTCGGTGTCGCCTGCGCTGGTCACCGACTCGGTACTCAAAGCCCCGGCCGCCGCTCACCTGCCCGCCAACCGCTTCGAACGCGCATCAGTGCTGTCCGAGGCGCGTAATCTTGCTGCGGGACGGAGCTTCGGCACCTTCAACCCGCTCTCGCAGAAGCTCGCGCCAGCCTATGCGGCGGCACAAAAGCGCTATGACTGGATCGGCAGCGCGGTGGCGCTGCTGCTTGCCTTCGCGGCAGGCGCCTGGGCGTTCACGCGTGTCCGGCCTGCGTTCCGCGCGAGGACCCAGATCGAACGCGTCGTCATGCTGCTGCTGCTCGCCGCCTCGCTGATCGCGATCCTGACCACCCTGGGAATCGTCGCGTCGCTGCTATTCGAATCGGCACGGTTCTTCCGGATGGTGCCGATCGGCGATTTCCTGTTCGGCACGCACTGGAGCCCGCAGGTCATCTCCGCCAGCGATCCGGGCGCGTCGCTTGGCGCGGTACCGCTGTTCTGGGGTACCTTCTTCATCGGCGCGGTGATCGCGATGATCGTCGCGATCCCGTTCGGGCTGATGAGCGCGATCTACCTGACCCAATATGCCGCCCCGCGCGTGCGCGCGTGGATGAAGCCGATCCTCGAGGTGCTCGCTGGCGTGCCGACCGTCGTCTACGGCTATTTCGCCGCACTGACGGTGGCGCCGGCGGTGCGCGATCTTGCCGTGTCGCTGGGCGTGACCTGGGCCTCGTCGGAAAGCGCGCTCGCCGCCGGGCTGGTGATGGGGGTGATGATCATCCCCTTCGTTTCCTCCATGGCCGACGATTCGATCGCAGCCGTCCCGTCGTCGATGCGTGACGGCAGCCTCGCCATGGGCGCGACCTCTTCCGAGACGATCCGTCGGGTGCTGCTGCCCGCCGCCCTGCCCGGCGTGGTCGGCGGCGTATTGCTCGCGGTCAGCCGCGCGATCGGCGAGACGATGATCGTGGTGATGGCGGCATCGGGCGTCGCGACGCTGACGCTCAACCCCTTTGCCAGCGCGACCACCGTCACCAAGCAGATCGTCGACCTGCTGACCGGCGAGGCCGAGTTCGACAGTCCGAAGACGCTCGCCGCCTTCGCGCTCGGGCTGACCCTGTTCGTCGTGACGCTGCTGCTCAACATCATCGCGCTCACCGTGGTGAAGCGGTACCGGGAAGCATATGAATGAGTAGCGCCCTGATTGAGAAGGCGCCGACCGACTGGCGTGCCGAAGCGATGCAGCGCCGCATCCGCCGTCGCTACGCCGCCGAGCGCCGGTTTCGGCTGCTCGGGCTCGGCGCCGTGCTGATGTCTGCCGGATTCCTCGTCTTCCTGCTCGTCACGATGATGGCGAACGGGCTTGGCGGCTTCTCGCGCACCGAGATCAAGTTGCCGATCGATTTTCCCAGGGCCGGGCTGACGCTCGATACCTCCCGGCTGTCGGGGCCCGGTGCCGATCTGGCGCTGGCGGGTGCCGGCATCCAGGATGCAACCGACACCGCCGCGATCGCCGCCTTCGGCAAGGATGGCGACAAGCTCATCTCCGATGGCGCGTGGCTGAAGGTCCGGAGCGCCGTGAAGGCCGATCCCACGCTTCTGCGCGGCCGAGCGACGATCGCTGTGCCTGCGTCGGATTCGATCGACATCGCCGCCAAGGGCAAGGGATCGCCCGAAGCCGAAGCGATCGTCGCGAGGCTGAAGGCAGCCGGAGCGCTGACTACCGGTTTCAACCTGTCCTTCCTCCAGGAAGCGGATTCGACCGACCCGACCATGGTGGGTATCTGGGGAGCGCTGAAGGGATCGATCTTCACGATGATCGTCACCCTGCTGCTCGCCTTTCCGGTGGGTGTGCTCGCGGCGCTCTATCTCGAGGAATATGCGCCCCGGAACCGCTGGACCGACCTGATCGAGGTGTCGATCAACAACCTCGCCGCAGTGCCGTCGATCATCTTCGGCCTGCTTGGCCTCGCGGTGTTCCTCAACACCTTCCACCTGCCGCGCTCAGCGGCGATCGTCGGCGGCCTCACCCTGGCGCTGATGACCATGCCGGTGATCGTGATCGCCGGGCGCAACGCGATCAAGAGCGTGCCGCCCTCGATCCGCGACGCGGCGCTCGCGGTCGGTGCGTCGCCGGTGCAGGTGGTGTTCCATCACGTGCTGCCGCTCGCCCTGCCCGGCATCCTGACCGGAACGATCATCGGCATGGCGCGCGCGCTCGGCGAGACCGCGCCGCTGCTGATGATCGGCATGCGCGCCTTCATCGCCTCCCCGCCCGAGCGGCTGACCGACCCGTCGACGGTGCTGCCGGTGCAGATCTTCCTCTGGTCGGATCAGGTCAATCGCGGCTTCGTCGAGAAGACCAGTGCGGCGATCATCGTGCTGCTCGCCTTCCTGCTCGCGATGAACGGCATCGCGATCTACCTCCGCAATAAATTCGAGACCCGCTGGTAATGACCCAACACCTCAAGATGACGGCCAACAACGTCAACGTCTTCTACGGCAAGAAGCAGGCGATCAGCGACGTATCGATCGATATCGACCAGGATCTCGTCACGGCGTTCATCGGCCCGTCGGGCTGCGGCAAATCGACCTTCCTGCGTACGCTCAACCGCATGAACGACACCGTCGCGAGCGCGAAGGTGACTGGCGACATCAGGCTCGACGGCGAGGATATCTATGCGCCCGAGATGGACGTGGTGCAGCTCCGCGCCCGGGTCGGCATGGTGTTCCAGAAACCCAACCCGTTCCCGAAGTCGATCTTCGAGAATGTGGCTTATGGTCCGCGCATCCACGGTCTTGCCTCAAGCAAGAGCCAGCTTTCCGGCATCGTCGAGCAATCGTTGAAGCGCGCCGGCCTGTGGGAGGAAGTGAAGGACCGGCTGCAGGACAGCGGGACCGCGCTGTCGGGCGGCCAGCAGCAGCGACTGTGCATCGCCCGGGCGATCGCGGTCGACCCCGAGGTGATCCTGATGGACGAGCCCTGCTCGGCGCTCGATCCGATCGCCACCGCGAAGATCGAGGAACTGATCCACGAGCTCAAGGGCCGATACGCCATCGTGATCGTCACGCACAACATGCAGCAGGCAGCGCGCGTTTCGCAACGCACCGCGTTTTTCCACCTCGGCACGCTGATCGAATACGGCGCGACCTCGGACATCTTCACGAACCCGCGCGAGGAGCGCACCAGGGACTATATCACCGGCCGCTACGGCTGAGCCACGGGACAGATGCAGTGAGCGAACATACGGTAAAGGCATTCGACGACGATATCGGCGAGCTGCGCGGCCTGATCGCCGAGATGGGCGGGCTTGCCGAACAGGCGATCGGCGCCGCGATCCAGGCGCTGCAACGCCACGACCTGGAAGCGGCCGCACGGATCGTCGCCGACGACAAGAAGATCGACGCGCTCGAGATGCGGGTCGAGCAGCTTGCCGTGCGGATCATCGCGCTCCGCGCGCCGATGGCGGTCGACCTGCGCGAGGTGGTCGCGGCGCTCAAGATCGCCGGCGTGGTCGAGCGGATCGGCGACTATGCCAAGAACATCGCGAAGCGCGTGCCGCTGATCGACAGCCATGGCGATATCGAGCCGCTGTCGGTGCTGCCGGCAATGGCAACGCTGGCCGCTGCTCTGGTCCATGACGTTCTTGATGCCTTCGCCGCGCGCGACGCCGATGCAGCGGTATCGGTGTGCGAGCGCGACAAGGCAGTGGACGATTTCTACAACAGCCTGTTCCGGGTTCTCGTCACCCATATGATGGAGAATCCCAAGACGATCGGCCAGGTCGCGCACCTGCTGTTCATCGCGAAGAACCTGGAACGAGTCGGCGACCACGCGACCAACGTCGCCGAGATGGTGTACTACGCCGCTACCGGCACGCACATGGCCGAGCGTGACCGCGCGGCGATCGAAACGATCTGAAGGAGCAAGACCGATGGCCCGGGCTAAAATGCTGCTGGTTGAAGACGATGCGGCGCTTGCCGAACTGCTCGTCTATCATTTCAAACGCGAGGATTTCGAGGTCAAGCAGACCCCGGATGGCGAGGAAGCTCTGTTGCTCGCCAAGGAACAGACCCCCGATATCGTGCTGCTCGACTGGATGGTCGAGGGGCTGTCGGGGATCGAGGTGTGCCGCCGGCTGCGGCGCATGCCCGAGACGGCGAACGTGCCGATCATCATGCTCACCGCGCGCGGCGAGGAAGAGGACCGGGTGCGCGGCCTCGAAACCGGCGCTGACGATTATGTGACCAAGCCCTTCTCGCCCCGCGAACTGGTGGCACGGGTCGGCGCGGTGCTGCGGCGCGTGCGGCCGGCGCTGGCCGGCGAACAGCTCACTTATGGCGATGTCGAGATGGACACGGTCGGCCACAAGGTCCGCCGCGCGGGCGAGGTCGTGCCGCTCGGCCCGACCGAATTCCGCCTGCTCAAGCATTTCCTCGAGCATCCGGGCTGGGTGTTCTCGCGCGAACGGCTGCTCGACGCGGTGTGGGGGCATGATTCGGACATCGAATCGCGTACCGTCGACGTACACATCCGGCGGTTGCGCAAGGCGATCAACGGGACCAACCGGCCTGACATCATCCGCACGGTGCGCTCGGCCGGCTACGCGCTGGATTCCGGAGCCTGACCGCTCCTTCTCCTCCCGGCGGGGAGGAGAAAAAAGAATCGTCTGCGAAACGAGGGAGCCATGCGCCCACCCGCGCGTTTGGGGTGGGCGCGGCGAAAGCCTGCGCGTGAAAAGCAGGAGACTCCGATGAAGTTGATCCTCTTGGCCGCACTGGCGGTCGCGACGCCGGCAATGGCGCAGGATATGTCCACGTCGCAGACGACATCCACGACCGCAGCAGATCCGGTCGGCGGCTACCAGCCCTCTCAACCGGCGTTGTCGGGCACGCCGCAGCCCGGCGTGAAGCCGGTCTTCGTCCAGGCGCCGTCGCCGGACCAGGCATTTCCCCCGCCACCGCCGCTGGCGCACTACCCGATCTGCAAGCGCGGCCAGTTCGACAAGTGCATGCAGCGCGGCGGACGCTAGGATGGCTGGCGGGCGACCGGGAGCGCCCGCCCTTCCCCTTCCTACGGCTCTTGCCTTGACGGCGCGATAGAATAGGAAGCGCTCCATCATCTTTGGGAGCGCCCGCATGACCATCAGTTTCAAGGACCGCGTCGCAATTGTCACCGGCGCAGGCGGGGGCCTCGGCCGCGCCTATGCGCTCGAACTGGCGAAGCGCGGCGCGAAGGTCGTTGTCAACGACCTCGGCGGCTCGCGCGACGGCACCGGCCATTCCGACGCCGCGCTGAAGGTCGTGGAAGAAATCGAGGCGGCCGGCGGCGAGGCGATGTCCGATGGCGGCAGCGTCACCGAATATGAGCATATGGTCGAACTCGTCGCCAAGGCGAAGGCGAAGTGGGGCGGCGTCCACGTCCTCATCAACAATGCCGGCGTGCTGCGCGACAAGAGCTTCTCCAAGATGGAGCCGGCCGATTTCAAATTCGTGGTCGATGTCCACCTGATCGGATCAGCCAACGTCACCAAGGCAGTGTGGGAGACGATGCGCGAGCAGAATTACGGCCGCATCCTGATGACCGCATCCTCGACCGGCCTGTACGGCAATTTCGGCCAGACCAACTATGGCGCCGCCAAGCTCGGCCTCGCCGGCTTCGCCAAAACGCTCTATCTTGAGGGCGCGAAGAACAACATCAAGGTCAACACCATCGCCCCGACCGCGGGCACGCGCATGACCGAGGACCTGTTCCCGCCCGAAGCGTTCCAGGCCTTCGCGCCGGAGAAGGTCGTGCCCGCCGCCCTCTACCTTGTGTCCGAGGATGCGCCGACCAACATGATCGTCGGCGCCGGGGCCGGCGTGTTCCAGGCGGCCTATGTCACCCTGACCCAGGGCAAGCTGCTGACGGGCGACGAACTGAGCCCTGAAGGTATCGCAGCGCACTGGAACGAGATCGTCGACCGCGCCGGCGAGATGACACCCCAGTCAGGCGCCGAACAGGCAATGTCGATCCTGAAGAAGCTGCAGGGCGGCTGACACTGTATCAGTGTATTGTCATTGCAATACACTGATGGTATTCTTCCCCGACAGGAGGAGAATGCCATGTACAGCGAAAGCGATCTCGACGATGCGGTGGCGGCCGGGGCGATCTCCCGCGACGCCGCCCGCGCCCTGCGCAATCACGTCGCCAGGAGCCATGCAGCACCAGCGGTTGACGAGGAGCATTTCAGGCTCCTGAGCGGGTTCAACGACATCTTCGTGGCCATCGCGGTCGGGCTGGTGCTCGTTGCGCTGGCGTGGATCGGCCAGTCGATCACGACACCTCTCGCAGGCGCCCTGGTGGCGATCGCCGCCTGGGGCCTCGCCGAATATTTCACCCGGCAGCGGCGCATGGCCCTGCCCAGCATCCTGTTGCTGATCGCGTTCGTCGGCGGTGTCGCCGCCACGCTTGTCGGTGTGCTGGTCGAGATCGACCCCAATCTCTCGGAACGCACCAACGCCGTCATCGGCGCGGGCATCGGCCTCGTCACGGCGGGCGCAGCCTGGCTTCACTGGAAGCGATTCATGGTCCCGATCACCGTTGCAGCGGGTGCCGCCGCACTGGTTGCCGTCGCGGTTGCGCTGACCGTCGCGGCAATCCCGGCGGCGAAGGATGCCATCTATCCGATCCTGTTCGCCGGCGGCCTCGCGGTGTTCGCGCTGGCCATGTGGTGGGACGTGTCGGACCGGGAGCGCCGCACCCGCCGTTCGGACGTCGCCTTCTGGCTTCACCTTGCCGCGGCGCCGCTGATCGCGCATCCGGTGTTCCACATGCTCGGCGTGTTCAACGAGTCGATCACGCTCAACCTCGCGGCAATCGTGCTCGCGCTCTATCTCGTCTTCGCCTTCGTGGCGCTGGCGGTCGACCGGCGTGCGCTGCTCGTCTCAAGCCTCGCCTATGTACTCTACGCGATGTACGTGCTGTTCTACAGGGCCGGAGCGGTCGAACTGGCCTGGGCCTTCACCGCGCTGGCGATCGGATCGACACTCCTGACGCTCTCGGCCTTCTGGCACCCGATGCGCCGCCTCGTGGTCGGCACGCTGGGCAATCTGAGCGAGCGGCTTCCGCCGGTAGGATCGATGTCGGCCGCCTGACACGATCCATCCCGGTGAAAACCTGCCCCCCGGCCGCCCATTGGGTCGCCGGGGGTTTTGCTTATTGATCGACGAGTTTCATCAGCCGGCGCTCGAGCGGCGCCAGCACGGGCGCGAGTTCATGTCCGCGCTTCAGCACCACGCCAGCCTCGTTGACCAGCGCCCACATGCCCTGGCGATGGCGCAAGGCCGGATGCTTCTCGATGCGGTATTCGGGCCGCTCCGCCGCACGGCGAAAGGCGGCGAACACCGCAGCGTCGCGGCCAAGTTCGATCGCATAGTCACGCCAATGCCCGGCCGAAACCATCCGGCCATAGAGATCGAGGATACGGTTGAGTTCGAGGCGTTCGAAGCCGACCTGGCCAGCGCGCCCCAGCGGCAGCGGAAAAGGGGTTACCGTCCCCATCAGGCCTCCGCCACCAGGCCGTCAGGCACGGTCGCGTACGTTCTTGCGCTTGGGTTCCGACTCGGCGAGCAGCGTATCCAGCCGCTTCCGCATGGTCTCCAGTTCGCAGCGAAGCAGTTCTACCTTCTGCGTCTGCGGATCGAACATGTCGCTGCACGGCGTGCCATAAGCGAGGAATTCCTGCGGCTTCTGCCCACCCTCGACCATCGTCGCGCGGGCGGGAATGCCGACCATCACCGCGCCCTCGGCCACATCGCGCGTCACCACGGCATTGGCGCCGATGCGCGAACCGCGGCCGACGGTGATCGGGCCAAGCACCTGCGCGCCCGATCCGATGATCGCGCCTTCGAGGATCGTCGGGTGGCGCTTGCCGGCCACGCCGTTGTCGGGGCTGGTGCCGCCAAGCGTGACACATTGGTAGATGGTGACGTTGTCGCCGATCTCTGCCGTCTCGCCGATCACCACGAAGCCATGGTCGATGAAGAAATTGCGGCCGATCTTGGCCCCGGGATGAATGTCGATCGCAGTCCAGGCGCGAGAGAAATGATTCACCAGCCGCGCGAGGAAATAGAAACGCGCACCGTACAGCCGGTGCGCAAGGCGATGCCAGACAAGCGCCCACACGCCGGGATAGGTCAGAACCTCCAGCCGAGACCGCGGCGCGGGATCACGCGCCTTGATCGAATCGAGATAGGCGAACATCCGCTCCATCATCTCGCGTCCCCTTTTCTGGGGCGATATCTAGGCGCTCATTCCAGCGAATTAAAGGACCGGCTGGTCGCTAACTTTCGCCGCATAAACCCTATCTTGCTTGTAGGATTTCACCAGACAGGCGAATTCGACGCAAATCGGTCGCGGAGAGTTTTGCCAGATGTTCGACATTTCGCTCGCCACCGTTGAGGCAGTGTTGCCCTTCATCGCGGTCGGCTTTGCCGCACAGATGATCGACGGAGCCCTTGGCATGGCGTTCGGCGTGATCAACAATACGCTGCTGGTGAGCTTTCTCGGCCTGTCTCCCGCCGTCGCCTCGGCCAGCGTGCACGCAGTGGAAACCTTCACCACCGCCGCGTCGGGAACGAGCCATATCCTTCACAAGAACGTCAACTGGAAGCTGTTCCGCAGGCTGGTCATCCCGGGCGTGATCGGCGGCGTGCTCGGCGCCTATGTGCTGAGCAACCTCGACGCCTCGGTCGCGAAGCCGTTCGTGATGGCGTATCTCGCCTCGATCGGCCTGTACCTGCTGTACCGCGCCTGGCGCGGGCGGGTCGAACCGCGCGAGCCCAAGATCATCGAGCCTCTCGGGCTGGTCGGCGGGTTCCTGGATGCGGCGGGCGGCGGCGGCTGGGGACCGGTCGTCACCTCCAACCTGCTTGTCCAGGGCGCGAGCCCGCGCAGCACGATCGGTACAGTCAACACATCCGAATTCTTCCTGACCGCGACGATCTCGGCGACCTTCATCGCCACCATGGGATTCGCCGCCTTCACCCTGCAGACGGTGGGGCTGCTGATCGGCGGACTGATCGCCGCGCCGTTCGGCGGACTGCTGGCCAAACGGGTGCCGGCAAGGTTGCTGATGGGGCTGGTCGGCGTGCTGCTGACGGTGACGAGCGCCTATACGATCTGGTCGGCGGTAATGAAGTAGCGGGCTTCGCCCCTGCCCCCTCCCGCAAGCGGGAGGGGTAAAGAGCTCAGTTCACCGCTGCGTGCACCGTCGCGACTGCCTTCATCACCGCGCCGATGCGCACCGCGGTCTGGATCGCCTCGGCGGTGGCGCCGGCCTTCTTCAGCACATTCTCATGCGCGTCGATGCACATGCCGCAGCCGTTCATCGCCGAAACGGCGAGGCTGAACAGCTCGAAATCGACCTTGTCGATGCCCGGCGCGCCGATCACGTTCATGCGCAGCTTGGCCGGCATGGTGCGGTATTCCTGGTTCCCGGCCAGATGGGTGAACCGGTAATAGACATTGTTCATCGCCATCACCGCCGCAGCCGCGCGCGCCGCATTGGCTGCCTCGGGTGACAGCTTCCCGGCCACTTCGGCCTCGGTGGCGTCGACCAGCGGCTTGTAACCCGAGCCGTGCGCGCAGGTAAGCAGCAGGCCGTATTTCTGCTGATCGGGCAGATGCGCCTCATTGAGCAGCGAGCCGACGTTCAGCCGGATATCCTTGGCGAAATCGGGCAAGGTGCCCGCGAATTCCTTGAGCGACATGTCATGTCCTTCTTCACCCTCGCTTCTCCTCCCCTCCCGCTTGCGGGAGGAGTCGGGGAAGGGTCTGTCAAAAAAAGAGGGCGCGCCGCTTGCGGACACGCCCTCCCCTAGCCCCTCCCGCAGAGCGGGAGGGGAATCTTCTCAGGCAGCGACCTGGAGGACGTCGTCGCCCTTGTTCCAGTTGCATGGGCAGAGTTCGTCGGTCTGAAGCGCGTCGAGCACGCGGAGCGTCTCGGCGGGGTTACGACCGACGTTCAGGCCATTGACCTGCACCGCCTGGATCACATTGTCCGGGTCGATGATGAAGGTGGCGCGATAGGCGACATGCTCGTTCGCATCGAGGATGCCGAGCTTCGACGCGAGCACCGCGCCATTGTCCGCCAGCCAGGGAAAGTCGGCGGCGGCCAGATCGGGATCCGACTTGCGCCAGGCGAGATGGACGTGCGCGGTATCGGTCGAGGCGCCGATCAGCACGGCGTCACGATCGGCAAAATCGTCCTTGAGCGCTGCATAGCCGACGATCTCGGTCGGGCAGACGAAGGTGAAGTCCTTCGGCCAGTAGAACAGGACCTTCCAGCGGCCAGGAAATGCGTCGTGGCTGAGCGTCTCGCCGGCGGGCAGCGCGGCGGTGCCCTGCTGGACGGGAACGGTGAATTCGGGGAGTTTGTCTCCGACAGTAAGCATTGGTGGCCTCCTCAAGGAATGGGTCGGCCTTCGGCATCCTCGCGACGCGGCGATTGATTCGCCGTCTGTGCTGCGCTGCATATAAGGCTGGCATTTGATCGATCCAACAGGTTATTTAGGCACTGTTGATCGAGTGAGGCGATTATGGCCACCTATCTACCTACGCTGAAGCAGCTCCAATATCTGGTCGCATTGCAGGACCACGGCCATTTCGGACGGGCGGCGGAGGCGTGCTTCGTTACCCAGTCGACGCTGTCCGCCGGCATCCGCGAACTTGAAACACTGATCGGCGTGACCCTGGTGGAGCGCACCCGTCGCGTCGTCCGCTTCACGCCGCTGGGCGACCGAATCGCCGACAAGGCGCGGCGGGTGCTGCGCGAGGCGGAGGAACTGGGCGACCTCGCCCGCGCCGCCGGGCGCCCCCTGTCGGGCGAGATGCGGATGAGCGTGATCCCGACGATCGCCCCCTTCATGCTGCCGCGAATCCTGCCCCGGTTGCGACGCGACTATCCCGACCTGAAGCTGTTCCTGCGCGAGGAACCCAGCGCCGCCGCCTGCGAGGGCCTGCACAACGGCCGTACCGATTGCGTGCTGCTCGCCCTGCCCTATGCCTGTGGCGAGGTCGCGTCGCAGTTCCTGTTCGAGGATCGGCTGTTCGTCGCAGGCCCCGAAGGCGAGATCGGCAGCGCGACCGGTGCGATGCATGCCGACGATATCGGCGAGGACCGGCTGCTGCTGCTCGAAGACGGGCATTGCCTCAAGGATCACGCGCTGGCCGCCTGCAACCGGCCCGAGTTGCGCGCCGAGGCGACGATGCTCGGCACCTCGCTCCACACCATCGTCCAGATGGTCGACAACGGCCTGGGCGTGACGATGCTGCCGGAAATGGCGCTCAAGGCCGGCATCCTTGACCATACCGGACTCACGGCACGGCCACTGGACGCCGCAAATCCTGCACGTCGCATCGCGCTTGTCTGGCGTCGTGCGTCGCCCCGCGAAAAGGATTTCCACCTGCTGGCCGAGGTACTTGCCGAGGCGCAGTAGCCTGCGGCCCTGATACCATTCGGCCGCCGGACCGTATCTTGTCGTGCGCATTCTCCTGGATCATCTCCTTGAGCGCGCATTCGATATAACT
>CZQE01000381.1_pt1 | contig 15270 bp, 18 predicted proteins | sample 734431 | NCBI WGS metagenome assembly CZQE01 (sample SAMEA3597869, study PRJEB11362) | hydrothermal vent metagenome | biome: marine hydrothermal vent biome; feature: marine hydrothermal vent; material: ocean water | place: Atlantic Ocean | collected 2010-09-19/2010-10-04
CGTCTTCGGGATCATCGATCTGTCGCTGGTCGTTACGCTGGTCGGCCTGATCCGTTCCTTCCGCCGGCTGCCCGTTCTGATCCGGGATGGCAGGCTGACGATGCGCGCAGGCTGTTTGAAAATGGTCACGATCGAGATCGACCAGATTGCCGGCTTTCGCCCGCAATGGGACGCGGCGGCGATCAGGCAGCGCGATCTGCTCAATCTTGCGCTGCTCGCCTGGCCCAATGTCGTCCTCGATCTGAAACAGCCGATCCCGCTGGGCCGCCGTCGCATCTCCGCGATCGCTCACAAGCTCGATGAGCCGGCGACTTTCCATGCCGCCCTGGCGGCGCTACGGCAGGGTGATGACTGAAGAAGATCCGTTGGGCCCGCTCGATCCCGATTTTGCCGCGCAATTCACGCGTGACGTCCGGCGGCCTCCGTGCCAGCTCTACCTCGTGTCGCCGCTCGATGTGGGTGGCGCCTTTCCGGACCGGCTGGCGCGAGCGCTTGATGCCGGGCCGGTCGCGGCGTTCCAGTTCCGCGTGAAGGACATCGACCAGCACGAGGCGGCCCGGTTGGGTGAACCGCTCCGCGCGATCTGCGCCGAGCGGGATGTGGCGTTCATCGTCAACGACAGCATCTCGCTTGCGAAGAGACTGGATGCCGACGGCGTGCATCTCGGACAGGAAGACGGCGATCCGCGCGAAGCGCGCTCCGTGCTCGGTCCGACGGCACAGATCGGCGTCACCTGCCATGACAGCCGCCATCTCGCGATGGAGGCCGGGGAGGCCGGGGCCGATTATGTCGCGTTCGGCAGCTTCTACCCAACCACGACCAAGCAGGTTAGCCACCACCCGGATCCTTCGATCCTGAGCTGGTGGTCAACCGTGTTCGAAATCCCCTGCGTTGCGATCGGCGGGATCACGCCGGTCAATGCTCCGCCGCTGGTCAAGTCAGGTGCTGACTTCATTGCCGTCTCGAATGCGGTATGGGGTGGAGACGAGGTTGCGGCGATCAAGGCTTTCGCTGGGTTGCTTGCCCCGAGCACCTCCGGGGCGACTTGATATCACTTCTCGCCTCGAGTGGGACGATTATCCCGCACGACCTGTGGTTATGGGGCTGGCAAAATACCAGGACATGCGTTCCGGCCGCATTTCGCTGACCGCGTCGTCGATATAGCTGCCCGGCAGCAGGCTGGTCAGCATGGTGCGCCAGGGGAAATCGTCCCGGCTGCGGTTTTCAGCCCAGATCAGTCGCAGGTCATGCGTCTTCTCGAACCGGCGTGCGATGGTCTCGCTGATGCCCGGTACGACGAATTCGTGTAGTTCCAGCAGGAAGGGCACCGTGGCGAGCGCCGGGATCTTCACCGGGTCAAGCAGGGTTTCTTCATAACCCTCGACATCCATGATGACGACCGCGCCACTTGCTCCGTCGAGCGCTGCCTTCAGGCCATCGGCTTCGCAGGTTGCCAGGATGGTCACACGATCAGCGACGTTGTTGGAGGCAGCCATCCTCGCGATCGCGGCCCGCCCATCGGCTTCCATCTCGAACGCGATCACCTGGGTATCCGGCAGGCGTGAGGCGAGGCCGACGGCATAATAGCCCTCGGCCGTGCCGACATCGACGATGAGCGAGGGTTTCGAGGCGATGATCTGCTCGATAACAGCAGCTAGCTCACGCTCGTAGATGCCCAGCAGCTTCGGCACATAAGCACTGCCGACTGAGTGGTCGACATAGCGCATGCCCTTGAACGGGCCGTCCGTCACGCGCTGGCCGGTGCGATTGCGGGCCAGCGCGACAAAATATCGATGAGGCCTGACAAAGTCCGGGGCGAACTTCCGGACGAGCCTTTTAACGAGTCGTAGCATAAGCGGACTCCTGTGATCGCATTCGTGATCGCGTCTGCCCGCCTATAGAGCGTTTCTTTGTGTTGTATCTGTTACCAGCGACGCACGGGGCCGGTATCGACGTGAACGAAGCCATCGCGCGGATAATAGCCGACTCCACCGCCGCCCAGCGCAAGCGCCGCGCCGCGAAGCCGTTCAAGCGAGACGCCGGGGATCATGATGTCGGTCGCCTTGCCGACCATGTGCTGACTCTGGCTCGCGACGCCGGTGTGCTCGCCGCCGCGGGCGCGCAGCGAGGCGTTGGTCCGGGGTGAGCGATAGCCCGAGATGAGGTCGATCTTGCGGCTGCCGCTGATGTCCAGCTTCTCGCGAAGCTGCACAAGCAAGGCCAGGAGCTTGCGGTCCATCGGGAATATCTGGCCGGTGCGCCAGTCGCGGAGACCGTGATTCAGCTCGGCAAGGCCATCGGCTACGAACTCGCCGCTACGCGCGAAGACGGCGTCGACACTCTCGTTATTGTGCACGTTGCGGATCGCCAGCCGCCACTCCGTGCCGGCCGCCATCGCGGGCAGGGGAAGCGCAAGCGCGGCGCCGGCCGCCACCGCACGGCCGATCAGCGCGCGTCGCGAAAGGATGGGGCCATCGACTTGTTCCGGGCCGGAAACAAGCCGGCTGTCCATCGTTGATTGCATGGCAGGCAATCTAGGAGATTGAAACTATGAGAAAAATAACGATCGGTGCAGTCTGTCTCGCTTTTGCCTCTCTTGGCCCCGTTGGCGCGGCTGATCTGGGAACAAATGCCAGGGAAGCGCAAATGATCGATCGCTCGATCCTTCACGTGCAGGTGATTCTCGACCATCTCGGTTTCTCCCCGGGTATCCTCGATGGACGTCCCGGCAAGTCGCTGACGGCCGCACTGAAGGGTTTCCAGGAATCGCGCGGGCTGAGGATCACTGGCGAAATCGATAGCGCGACCTTGCAGGCACTTCATCCCTACCGCGCATGGCGACCGACCCACACCCTCCTGCTCACCCCGGACATGCTCGCCGGGCCCTATACCAATCCGTTTCCAAAGGATCCGCAGGACCAGGCGAAGCTCCCTGCGCTCGGCTACCGGTCGCCGATGGAGAAGCTGGCTGAAATGTTCCATACCACGCCGCAGGTGCTGCTCGCGCTGAACAGCCCCCGGACCCGTCTCGAACCGGGATCGAAGGTCTCTTTTCCGAACGCGCTCCCAGTGTCGCGCGCGTATGACGCGAAGCTGCCGGCTGACTGGCGCAAGACCTTGAACGACCTGAACGTCTCTGCCGATCAGCCACAGGGGGCGAAGGTGGTGGTGGACAAGTCCGACGAGGTGCTGCGGGTGCTCGACAGACAGGGCAGGCTGGTTGCCCAGTTCCAGGCGACGATGGGCAGCAGGCATGATCCGCTGCCGATCGGCACCTGGAAGATCCAAGGGGCATCCTACAATCCGCCATTCCATTATAATCCGGACCTGTTCTGGGACGCGAAGGCCAATGCAAAGGCCGCGACTCTGCCGCCCGGTCCGAACGGCCCGGTAGGGGTGATCTGGCTCGACCTCTCGAAGCCGCATTACGGTATCCACGGTACGCCCGAGCCCAGCACGATCGGCCGCGCGGAGAGCCATGGCTGCATCCGCCTGAGCAACTGGGATGCGGCGCGCCTGTCGCTCATGGTGAAGCCGGGCACGCCGGCCGTGTTCCAGGAATGATGTCGTGAGGAAGCTCGGCCGCGGTTTCCTGATGCTGATCTGCGGCATCGTCGGGGTGTTCATCGCGCTGGTGCTGTTTGGGCAAACCCTGCCCGATGCGAAACAGCAGCGACGAGTGACGATAGCCGCGGCCAAGACCTCCGTATCGCCGGTGCCGGTTCAGGCCGCCAGCGATCCGCATGGGTTGCTCGCAATACCGGTAGCGGGCGTGGCGCGGAGTGCCATCGCCGATAGCTGGGAAGATCCCCGCGATGGCGGTGCACGCGAGCATCACGGCACAGACATCCTGGCGGCGGGCGGAACGCCGGTGACCGCGGCCGCGCCCGGCACGATCGAGAAGCTGTTCCAGAGCGCGGCGGGCGGGACGACGCTCTATGTCCGTTCGCCTGACCGCCTCTGGGTCTATTATTACGCCCATCTCTCCGGTTACGCGCCAGGCGTGCAGGAAGGGCAGGTGGTGAAGGTCGGAGATTCGCTGGGCTATGTCGGCGATACCGGCAATGCCGGGACCGGCAATTTCCATCTCCATTTCGGTCTGGGCCGCACCACGCCGGAACAGCATTGGTATCAGGCGCAGGACGTCAATCCCTACCCCTACCTTGCCGGAAAGCCGTCCTCTCGCTAAAGGCCGCGCCTTCGCTCTTTCCATCACAGGCATCCCCATGAAGATCAACGCGGTCGAGATTCGTCCCGGTAACATCCTCGAATATGAAGGCGGCATCTGGCGCGCGGTGAAAATCCAGCACACGCAGCCCGGTAAGGGCGGTGCCTATATGCAGGTCGAGATGAAGAACCTGATCGACGGCCGGAAGAACAATGTGCGTTTCCGCTCGGCCGAATCGCTTGAGAAGGTGCGGCTGGAGACGACTGATTTCCAGTTCCTGTTCCGTGAGGGCGACCAGCTGACCTTCATGGACAAGGTCAATTACGAACAGATCACGCTCGACGCGGGAATCCTAGGCGACGCCGCAGCCTTCCTGCAGGACGGCATGGACGTGGTGATGGAGCTCTGGGAGGAGCGCCCGATTTCGGTGCAACTCCCTGACACGATCGAGGCGCTGATCGTCGAGGCCGATGCCGTGGTGAAGGGTCAGACCGCTTCGTCAAGCTACAAGCCTGCGATCCTGGAGAATGGCGTTCGCGTGATGGTGCCGCCGCATATCGGCGCCGGCACGCGCATCGTGGTCGATGTGTACGAGCAGACCTACGTCCGCCGCGCGGACTGATGTTTTCCTCCCCTCCCGCTTGCGGGAGGGGATCGAGGGGTGGACACCCGCGCCCCTCGAACGAGCCGCTCGCGGATAGCGCGAGCCCACCCCCAGCCTCTCCCGCTCGCGGGAGGGGAGGAGATTTGAATTGGTTTCCCACTCAGGCCTCATCACCGTCATGGATCGCGCCGCGCGCAAGGCCGCGCCGCGCCTGCGTCGTGACTTCAACGAGGTCCAGCACCTGCAGGTAAGCCGCAAGGGGCCCGCCGACTTCGTCTCCATGGCTGACCAGCGCGCCGAGCAGACGATCTTCGAGGAACTGTCCAAGGCACGCCCGGACTGGGGTTTCCTGATGGAGGAGCGCGGCGAGGTCGCCGGCGATCCCAACAAGCCGCGCTGGGTCGTCGACCCCATCGACGGCACCACCAATTTCCTTCACGGCATTCCCCATTTCGCTGTCTCGATCGCGGTCGAGGAGCCGCTGGCCAATGGCAAGCGTGAGATCACCACGGGTCTGATCTACAACCCGATCACGGATGACAGCTTCTGGGCGGAAAAGGGCCGGGGCGCCTGGATGCAGGAACAGCGGCTTCGGGTGTCTGCCCGTCGCGAACTCCCCGATGCTCTCATTGCGACCGGCATTCCGTTCCTGGGCCATGGCAATTTCGCCGAGTGGAGCCGCATTTTCGGGGCGATCGCGCCGGAAGTGGCGGGCATCCGTCGGTTCGGTTCCGCGGCCCTGGATCTGGCCTGGGTCGCTGCAGGCCGGTTCGACGGCTTCTGGGAATCGGGCCTCAAGCCCTGGGACGTCGCTGCCGGCATCCTGCTGGTGCGTGAGGCAGGCGGCTTCGTGACCGATTTCCGCGGCGGCGACCGCATGATCGAGCGTGGCGAATTCCTGGCCGCGAACGACGCGCTGCAATCGAAGCTGCACAAGCTGCTGGCGAACGCACTGCGCTGATCCGATTCCTCCCCGGGGCGAGCTCGGGAGGGATTGTTTTTGCGAGTGATTCTCACTCCTCGCGGCCTTGCCCAACAGGGGGCATCGTCCTAAAGCCGCGCCATCCATTCGCACCTGCGAGAAGCTCATTGGTCGACCTGTCGCAATATCTGCCGATCCTGCTGTTTCTGGGCGTCGCGATCGTGCTGTCCAGCGCCTTCGTGTTCCTGCCGATCATCGCCGCGCGCTTCACCGGCGCGCACAAGCCCACGCCCGAGAAACTGACCGAATATGAATGCGGCTTTCCCGCGTTCGAGGATTCGCGCAGCCAGTTCGACGTGCGCTTCTATCTAGTCGCGATCCTGTTCATCATCTTCGATCTCGAAGCAGCGTTCCTCTATCCCTGGGCAGTCAGCGTCTTCTCGCTCGGCTGGACGGCATGGTTCGCGATGATGGGCTTCATCGCCGAACTCGCGCTCGGCCTCGTTTACGCATGGAAGAAGGGAGCGCTCGAGTGGGAGTAGAACTCACCCCCTCTAATCCCTTGGTGTCCGCCCCTGGTGGTGCGATCATCCAGCCGGACCAGACGTTCTTCAACGATCTGAATGGCGAACTGACCGACAAGGGTTTCCTGGTCACCTCGACCGAGGATCTGTTTCAATGGGCCCGCACCGGCTCGCTGTGGTGGATGACTTTCGGTCTCGCCTGCTGCGCGGTCGAGATGATCCACGTGAACATGCCGCGCTACGATCTGGAGCGCTTCGGCGCCGCGCCTCGCGCTTCGCCGCGCCAGTCGGACGTGATGATCGTCGCGGGTACGCTGTGCAACAAGATGGCCCCGGCATTGCGTCGTGTGTACGACCAGATGTCCGAGCCGAAATATGTGATCTCGATGGGCTCCTGCGCCAATGGCGGCGGCTATTATCATTATAGCTACAGCGTCGTGCGCGGCTGCGACCGGATTGTCCCGGTCGACATCTATGTCCCGGGTTGCCCGCCCACCGCGGAAGCGCTGCTGTATGGCATCATGCAGTTGCAGCGGAAGATCCGCCGTATCGGAACCATTGAACGGTGAGGGCGCCGGCGCCGGCCTACACGGCCAATGACGGACTTATCGATCGCGCGGGCCACGTGCTTGGCGTGAATCTCCTGTCGTCGCTCGACGCTGTGGGCGAGGTCGCGCTGACCGTCGACCGCGCGTCGCTGGTCGAGACGATGATCGCCCTGCGCGACACGCCTGGTCTCGAATATCAGCAGCTGATGGAAATCGCCGGCGTCGACTATCCGGAACGGTCTGACCGTTTCGAGGTGGTCTATTGCCTGCTCTCGCTGACCCGCAACCATCGCATCCGCGTTCATGTGCAGACGGATGAGGAAAAGCCGGTGCCGTCGGTCACGGGTATCTGGCCGGTCGCCGGCTGGCTGGAACGCGAAGTGTACGACATGTATGGCGTGCTCTTCTCCGGCAATGCCGACCTGCGCCGCATCCTGACCGATTATGGTTTTCGCGGGCATCCGCAGCGCAAGGACTTCCCGCTGACCGGCTATGTCGAGCTGCGGTATTCCGAGGAAGCGAAGCGGGTGGTTTATGAGCCAGTCCAGCTTGCCCAGGATTTCCGCAGCTTCGATTTCATGAGCCCATGGGAAGGTGCCGAGTATATCCTGCCCGGCGACGAGAAGGCGAAGCTCCCTGAAGCCAAGGGTGCGCCGACTCCGCTCAAGGCTGATGAGATCGTGAAGGCGGATGCGGCCAAGACGGCCGCCGCCGCGCCTGCGGCGACACCCAAGACCACCGACAGTACGGCACAGACGGGTGCCGGCAAGGCCTCGCCCGACGCCGCGCCCAAGCCCGCCGAACCGGATGTGGTGAAGAAGCCGCGCGCACCGCGTGCCAAGCCTGTCGCCTCGGGTGATGCGCCGACCGCCCCCAAGCCGCGGACACCGCGCAAGCCAAAGGCATCGTGATGGGCGCCCCTGCGATCATCAACCTGGAACAGAAATTCGGCAGCTTCGCCGATCACTGGAATCCGCGTATCGTCGGCGGTTACAACGGCAATGAACTGCGGCTGGTGAAGCTGCAGGGCGATTTCACCTGGCACAGCCATGCGGATACGGACGAATTGTTCTTCGTCGTGAAGGGTGCGATCGGCATCGAGTTCCGCGACGGCACGCGCCGCCTGACGGCCGGCGAGATGATTGTCGTGCCACGCGGCACCGAGCACCGGCCTTTTGCTGAAAGCGAGGCAGAGGTGCTGCTGATCGATCGGGAGGGTGAGTCCAATACCGGCGATACGCCCTCGCACAGAACTCGCGAAAAGCTGGAAACGCTCTGATGGCTGATCATCTCGAAGCGATCGAGGGCAGGCTGGACGCCGCCGACCCGGAAGTCGGCGATATCGCGATCCAGAACTACACGATCAATTTTGGCCCGCAGCATCCTGCTGCGCACGGCGTGCTGCGCCTGGTGATGGAGCTTGACGGCGAGATCGTCGAGCGCGTCGATCCGCATGTCGGGCTGCTCCATCGCGGCACCGAGAAGCTGATCGAGCACAAGACCTATATCCAGGCGCTGCCCTATTTCGATCGTCTCGATTATTGCTCGCCGCTCTGCATGGAACACAGCTTCGTGCTGGCGATCGAGAAGCTGCTCGATCTCGAAGTGCCGGTCCGCGCGCAATATCTCCGCGTGTTCTTCGCCGAGTTGACGCGAATCTCCAACCACATGCTCAACCTTGGTAGCCACGTGATGGACGTCGGCGCGATGACGCCGAACCTGTGGCTGTTCGAGATCCGCGAGGATTGTCTCAACTTCTTCGAGCGCGTCTCGGGCGCGCGCATGCACTCGGCCTATTTTCGGCCGGGCGGCGTGCATCAGGATACCCCGCTCAAGCTGCTGGCCGACATTGCCGACTGGCTGGACGGCCGCCTGCCGCGCCTGTTCGAGGACGCGATCAGCCTCGTTGCCGACAACCGCATCTTCAAGCAGCGCAACGTCGATATCGCGACGGTGAGCCGCGACGATGCGATCAAATGGGGTTTCTCCGGCCCGATGATCCGCGGCTCGGGCATTCCCTGGGATCTGCGCAAGTCGCAGCCCTATGATGTCTATGCGAAGATGGACTTCGACGTGCCGGTCGGCACGCGCGGCGATTGCTATGACCGGTTCATGGTGCGTGTTGAGGAGGTCCGTCAGTCGGTGCGGATCATGAAGCAGTGCCTGAATGAGATGCCGGAAGGGCCGATCGCGAGCCTCGACCGGAAGGTCGTGCCGCCCAAGCGTGGTGAGATGAAGCGCTCGATGGAGGCGCTGATCCATCACTTCAAGCTCTACACCGAGGGTTTCCACGTCCCTGCGGGCGACGTCTATGTCGCGACCGAGAGCCCCAAGGGCGAGTTCGGCGTCTATCTCGTCGCCGACGGCAGCAACAAGCCGTATCGGTGCAAGATTCGTCCGACCGCCTTCTCGCATCTCCAGGCGATGGACTTCATGGCCAAGGGCCACATGCTCGCCGATACGACCGCGATCCTTGGTGCGATGGATATCGTGTTCGGGGAGTGCGACCGGTGAGGGCGATCGACATATTGAGCGGTAAGCAGAATGGCTGAAGCACCCAAGATCCCCGATGAGGCCGAGACTCGCGCACGCTGGGGCGCGTTCGCGTGGACGCCCGAGAACCAGAAGAAGGCGACCGAAATCCTCGGCCGCTATCCCAAGGGCCGTGAACAGTCCGCGTCGCTCCCGTTGCTCGATCTCGCCCAGCGCCAGGTCGGCGCGGAGACTCAGACACAGGGTTGGCTCCCGGTTCCGGTGATCGAATTCGTCTCTCGCGAGATCGGCGTACCGTACATGCGCGTCTATGAGGTCGCGACCTTCTACACCATGTTCAACATGGCGCCGGTCGGCCGCTATCACGTCCAGGTTTGCGGCACGACGCCGTGCATGCTCGGCGGGTCGGACGATGTGCTGGCCGCCTGCAAGAATCGCGGGCTGGTGAAGGGCGCGACCACGCCTGATGGCCTGTTCACGTTGACCGAGGTCGAGTGCCTTGGCGCCTGCGCCAATGCGCCGATGGTTCAGATCAACGACGACAATTATGAGGATCTGGATTACGATCGTACCGCAGCGATCCTCGATGCGCTCGCCGAAGGTAGGACGCCGACCGCCGGGTCGCAGACCGGCCGGCGCGACAGCTGTCCTGCGGGCGGTCCGACGTCGCTGAAGGAAATGGTCGACGAGAACCACGATTATCGGGGGGAGTGGGCATGAAGAACACGCTCGTCACCATCCTCGCCATTATCGGTGGCCTCGTCGTGCTTGGTTTCGTGCTGAAGGTTACCTTCAAGCTGCTCGGCCTGCTGATCCTCATCGGCGTTGGCCTCGTCATTTACTTCGCGGTGCAGAGCGCGACGGGGAAGGGCCGCTAATGCTCGCCGACAAGGACCGTATCTTCACCAACGTCTACGGGTTCCAGCCGTGGAATCTCGATGCCGCGATCAAGCGCGGCGATTGGGATGACACCAAGGGCCTGATGGCACGTGGCCAGGACGCCCTGATCGACGCGGTCAAGGCGTCGGGCCTGCGCGGCCGTGGTGGCGCGGGTTTCCCGACCGGCACCAAATGGTCGTTCATGCCCAAGGAGCCGAAGCCAGAGCGGCCGAACTTCCTCGTCATCAACGCCGACGAATCCGAACCCGGGTCCTGCAAGGACCGCGAGATCATGCGCCACGATCCGCACAAGCTGATCGAGGGCGCGCTGATCGCCGGTTTCGCGATGCGCGCGAGGGCCGCGTACATCTACATCCGCGGCGAATATATCCGCGAGGCGGAGGTGCTCTTCGCTGCCGTTGCCGAGGCGTACGACAAGGGCCTGATCGGCAAGAATGCCAGCGGCTCGGGTTATGATTTCGACGTCTTCGTCCATCGCGGTGCCGGCGCATACATTTGCGGCGAAGAGACCGCGATGCTCGAGAGCCTTGAGGGCAAGAAGGGCCAGCCCCGTCTGAAGCCGCCATTCCCGGCCGGTGCCGGCCTGTATGGCTGCCCGACCACGGTCAACAACGTGGAATCGATCGCGGTCGTCCCGACGATCCTGCGGCGTGGCCCCGAATGGTTCGCCGGCATCGGCGCCGAGAACAACCGCGGCACCAAGCTGTTCCAGATCTCGGGCCATGTGAACAAACCCTGCGTGGTCGAAGAGGCGATGAGCATCCCATTCCGCCAGCTGATCGAGGAACATTGCGGTGGCATCCGTGGCGGGTGGGACAATCTGCTCGCGGTGATTCCGGGCGGCTCCTCGGTGCCGCTCGTTCCGGCGGCGCAGATCATGGACTGCCCGATGGACTTTGACGGCCTGAAGGCGCTCGGCTCCGGCCTGGGCACCGCCGCCATCATCGTGATGGACAAGTCCACCGACATCGTCCGCGCGATCTCGCGCATCTCCTATTTCTACAAGCATGAGAGCTGCGGCCAGTGCACGCCGTGCCGTGAGGGCACCGGCTGGATGTGGCGCGTGATGGAGCGGCTGCGCACCGGCGATGCCGATGTCAGCGAGATCGACACGTTGCAGCAGGTCACCAAGCAGATCGAAGGCCACACCATCTGTGCGCTCGGCGACGCGGCGGCATGGCCGATCCAGGGGTTGATCAAGCATTTCCGGCCTGAGCTGGAACGGCGGATCAAGGAGCGCGGGGGGGACCTCGCGCCGATGATGGAGGCAGCAGAATGAAGATTCTTGCTATCGCGGCGGCATGCCTGGTGCCGCTGGCCGCAAGCGCTGCGGCGGGGGCTGACGAAGCCGCTGCATTGCGCGAAGTACGAGCCACCGCCGAATGCGTCGTGGAGCAGAAGGCAAGCCTGGTCAGGGACCTGCTTGGCACTCTCCCGGGGTCGGACGAAGAGAACCGGGCGGCAGCACGTCTCAAGACGATCTATGCCACGTGCAGTGGCGACAAGTTCGTGCTCGCGATCAACAAATCGTCGCAGGGCCTGTTCAACGGCAGGTCCGGGCTGGCGGCGGCGGCCGTTTCGGCCGCGATGGACGGACGGGGCGTCAATACGTCCCGCGTCCAGGGCGCGCAGGCCTGGTATGCCCATGCGATCGCTGGGAAAGCCGCGGGCAGGGGTTATGACGCGGTGGCCATCAATACGCAGGAATTCGGAACCTGTGTGGTCAAGGCCGCTCCGGAAGGCGCAGTCCAGCTCGTCCGCTCCAGGACAGGCAGCGCTGAGGAGGAGCAGGCCCTGGCCGCTATCAAGCCGGTACTTTCGGGCTGCGTTTTCCAGGGCAAGCCGATCAGCATGAACCGCAATCATCTGCGTCTGATGATCGCTGAGCCGCTCTATCACGCCATTGTCGACGGCCCCTCGGCCGGCCGGCGCAGCTAGCAAGTACGAACCGCATGCCAAAGCTCAAAGTCGACGGAATTGAGATCGAGGTGCCCGCTGGCGCCACGGTGCTGCAGGCGTGTGAAATCGCCGGCAAGGAGATTCCGCGCTTCTGCTATCACGAACGCCTGTCGATCGCCGGCAATTGCCGGATGTGCCTGGTCGAGGTGAAGCCGGGGCCGCCCAAGCCCCAGGCCTCCTGCGCGCTGCCTGCCGCGGAGAACCAGGAGGTCTTCACCAACACCCCGATGGTGAAGAACGCGCGCGAAGGCGTGATGGAATTCCTGCTGATCAACCATCCGCTCGATTGCCCGATCTGCGATCAGGGTGGCGAATGCGACCTGCAGGACCAGAGCCTGGCCTATGGCCGCGGCCATTCCCGTTATGACGAGAACAAGCGGGCGGTGACCGAGAAATATATGGGTCCCATCGTGAAGACGGTGATGACCCGGTGCATCCAGTGCACCCGTTGCATCCGCTTCGCCGAGGAAGTTGCCGGCGTTGAGGAGATCGGGGCGATCTATCGCGGCGAGGACATGCAGATCACCTCCTATCTCGAAGGTGCGGTGACCAGCGAATTGTCGGGCAATGTCGTAGATCTCTGCCCGGTCGGCGCGCTGACCTCCAAGCCATATGCTTTTGAGGCGCGGCCATGGGAGCTCAAGAAGACACTGACCATCGACGTGATGGACGCGGTCGGCACCAACATTCGCCTCGACAGCCGTGGCCGTCAGGTGCTGCGCGCGCTCCCCGTGATCAACGAGGAAGTCAACGAGGAATGGGCCAGCGACAAGACCCGCCACGCCGTTGATGGTCTGGTCCGCCGCCGGCTCGACCGCCCGTTCATCCGCAAGGACGGCAAGCTGACCGAGGCAGGCTGGGACGAGGCGTTCGCTGCCATTGCCGCGGTGAATGCCGGCTCCAGCGTCGCGGCGATCCATGGCGATCTGCTCGATTGCGAGACGCTCTACGCCGCCAAGGCGCTGCTGGGCGCGATGGGCTCGACGCTGCTCGAAGGGCGGCAGACGGGCATGGATTATGACGCGACCTCGCTCGCCGCGGTGAATTTCAATACCACGATCGCCGGAGCCGAGACGGCCGATGCGATCCTGCTGGTGGGCACCAATTTGCGCTGGGAAGCGCCGCTGGTGAACACCCGTATCCGCAAGGCGATCAAGAAGGGGGCGAAGGTCTTCGCGATCGGCGAAGAGACTGACCTGACCTACAAGGTCGAATGGCTCGGCAACGACCTGTCGCTGCTCGGCAAGCTGCCCAAGGCTGTGGCTGAGGCGTTCAAGAACGCCCAGCGCCCGATGGTCATCGTCGGCGGTGCGGCGCTGAAGGGCGGTCATGGTGCGGCGCTGAAGCTGGCCAAGTCGCTCGATCTGGTGCGTGACGGCTGGAACGGCTTCAACGTGCTTCACATGGCCGCGGCGCGCATGGGCGGACTGATGCTCGGTTACGCGCAAAAGGGCGGCATCGCCGATATCACTGCCGCCAAGCCGAAGCTTGCCTTCTTCCTCGGCGCTGACGAGGTGGATTTCTCCGCCTTCGCCGGCAGCTTCAAGGTCTATATCGGCCATCATGGCGACAAGGGTGCAGCTGCGGCCGATGTCGTGCTGCCGGGCGCGAGCTATGCCGAGAAGTCGGGCACTTGGGTCAATCTCGAAGGCCGGGTCCAGCGCGGCGAGCGCGCGGTGTTCCCGCCGGGCGATGCCCGCGAGGACTGGACCATCCTTCGTGCCCTGTCGGCGGTGCTGGGCAAGACCCTGCCGTTCGACACGCTCGACGAACTGCGCGCGGCGATGGGCGTCGACACGCCGGATCTTGCCACGCTCGGCCTGCGCAGCTTCGCCTGGAATGCGCCCGAGCTCGACGCGAAGGGCGAGGGGGCCGTCGGCTACCCGATCAAGGATTTTTACCTGACCAACGCCATCTGCCGCGCGTCCCCGACGATGCAGCGCTGCTCGGCCGAGCTGATCCACGGCGAAGAGTTCGCGGAGGCCGCGGAGTGACCAACTTCTTCCAATCCGTTGTCGGCCTGCCTTTCGAATGGGCATGGTTCGTCGCAACGATCGTAGGCATCCTCGTCATCGCGCTGCCGCTGATGCTGGCGGTGGCCATGATCATCTATGCCGACCGCAAGATCTGGGCGGCGATGGCACTCCGCCGCGGCCCCAACGTCGTCGGCCCGTTCGGCCTGTTGCAGAGCTTCGCCGATGGTTTGAAGGTCTTCCTCCAGGAAACCATCATCCCGACCAGCGCGAACAAGACCCTGTTCCTGCTCGCGCCGATCATCACCTTCACGGTGGCGCTGATCGTCTGGGCGGTCATCCCGTTCCAGGCGGGCGTGGTGCTCGCAGACATCAATGTCGGCCTGCTCTACGTACTCGCGGCCTCGTCACTTGGCGTTTACGGCATCATCCTGGCCGGCTGGTCGTCCAACTCGAAATATCCCTTCTACTCGGCGATCCGTGCCGCGGCGCAGATGGTGTCGTACGAAGTCGCGATCGGCTTCGTGCTGGTCTCGGTGGTGCTGTGGGCTGGCAGCTTCAACCTCTCGACCATCGTCATGGCGCAGCAGGGGCTGTACGGTTTCATCAACGGCTTCGCGTTCAACCCGCTGCTGTTCCCGATGGCGATCGTGTTCTTCATCTCGTCGCTGGCCGAGACTCAGCGCGCACCGTTCGACCTGACCGAGGCGGAGAGCGAGCTCGTCGCCGGCTACCAGACCGAATATAGCTCGATGAGCTTCGCGCTCTTCTGGCTCGGCGAATATGCCAACGTCATCCTGATGTGTGCGCTCAATGCGACGCTCTTCTGGGGCGGCTGGCTGCCGCCGCTCGACTGGGCGCCGCTCTACTACGTGCCCGGCATCATCTGGCTGTTCGCCAAGATGCTGTTCTTCTTCTTCGTATTCAGCTGGGTGAAGGCAACCGTTCCGCGCTACCGCTACGACCAGCTGATGCGGTTGGGCTGGAAGATATTCCTCCCGCTGTCGCTGTTCTGGGTGTTCCTGGTGTCGGGCTTCCTGATGCTGACGCGTTTTGGAGTTTCGTCATGAACGTCGGCCAGATCATCAAATCCTACACCCTGTGGGAATTCGTGAAGGCGCACGCGCTGACGCTTCGCTATTTCTTCAAGGCGAAGGCGACGATCAACTATCCTTTCGA